>Ga0180437_10000443_pt1 | contig 80298 bp, 85 predicted proteins | sample SS_ome_4_FD_132410 | JGI IMG/M metagenome (GOLD analysis project Ga0180437, IMG submission 132410) | Hypersaline lake sediment archaeal communities from the Salton Sea, California, USA - SS_3_D_1 metaG | ecosystem: Environmental > Aquatic > Non-marine Saline and Alkaline > Hypersaline >...
CGCGATCCGCGAGGGCGGCCGCACGGTCGGCGCCGGCGTGGTGACGAAGATACTGGAATAGAGTCATCAGTAATCAGTGATCGGTAATCAGTAACTACCGATCAGTCACTGATCACTGATCACTAGCGAGACCAACTGCTATGTCGGGGAACATTCGAATCAGGCTCAAGGCCTTCGATCACGCGGTGATCGACCAGACCGCGGCGGACATCGTCCGGACGGCGCAGAAGACCGGCGCGACCGTTCGCGGGCCGATCCCGCTGCCGACGCGCCGGCAGCGCTGGACGGTGCTGCGCAGCCCGCACATCGACAAGAAGTCCCGCGAGCAGTTCGAGTTGAAGACGCACAAGAGACTGATCGACATAATCGACTCGAAGCCGCAGACCGTGGATGCGTTGACCAAGCTCGACCTCCCTGCGGGCGTCGATGTCGAGATCAAGGTGGACTAGGGGACGAGGGTGATCGGTAGTCGGTGAGCAGTAGTCAGCCACCGCTCACCGATTACTGATTACCGATCACTGATTACTGATTACTGATCACCGATCACTGATTACCGATCACCGATTACTGATTACTGATCACCGATTACTGACAATGCTCGGCCTCATAGGTAAGAAGATCGGGATGACCCAGCTGTTCGCCGACGACGGGACCGCGGTTCCGGTGACGGCGATCGAGGCGGGCCCCTGCCCGATCATCCAGGTCAAGACCGAGGAGCGCGACGGCTATCGCGCGGTTCAACTGGGCTTCGGCCGGAAGAAGCCGAAACGGGCCCGCAAGCCCGCTCTCGGTCATTCGGAGAAGGCCGGACTCGACTACGTGCCGAGCGTCGTTCGTGAGTTTCGGCTGGGCGCGGACGAGGTGCTGGCCGACGATCCTCACGCGCCGCTGGCGAGTAGTGAGGCTGGCGGCGAGCCGGAGGCGGGTGAGGCCGGGGAAGGCGAGGCCGCAGCCGAGCAGGGCCTGCGGGTCGGCCAGATGCTCACGGTCGAGATGTTCAACGAAGGTGAGCGGGTGAAGGTTACGGGCCGGACGAAGGGGCGCGGTTTTCAGGGTGTGGTCAAGCGACACGGGTTCGGTGGGTTCCCGAAGACGCATGGGCACCCGTCGGGCCGCCTGCCTGGCTCCATCGGGCCAGGCACCGACCCCTCGCGCGTAATCAAGGGTCGTAAGATGGCCGGCCAGATGGGGACCCGACGCAAGACGATCCGCAACCTGCAGGTCGTGAAGATCGACCGAGAGCGGAATCTGCTGTTCTTGCGGGGTGCGGTTCCCGGCGCGCGCAACGGCTGGGTCTTCATTGGCAAGCAGTGACGGACAGCTGTCGCTCGACGAGATAGAAGCTGGAATGACGATGACGGCACCACTAAAGGCTCGGTACTTCAAGGCGGACGGTAATGCGGGTAGCGCCCGCACACTGCCGGCCGACCCGTTCGACGGGGTCGTGCACGAGGGGTCGCTTCACGCTGCGGTGAAGGCACACCTTGCCAACCGGCGCCAGGGGACGGCTACGGCGAAATCCCGGTCGGAGGTCAGAGGCGGCGGCCGCAAGCCGTGGCGGCAGAAAGGTACGGGGCGTGCCCGGGCCGGGAGCATCCGGTCTCCGATCTGGCGTGGCGGCGGTGTCGTCTTTCCGCCCAGCCCGCGCTCCTATCGGCTCGACCTGCCGAAGAAGGTCCGGCGGCTTGCCAGGCGCTCGGCATTCAACGCCCGGGCAGCCGAGGATCGGGTCATCCTCTTGGAGGACCTGTCGCTCGAGCGCCCCAAGACCCGTGAGCTGGCGAAGCTACTCGAGAAGTTGGGCTTGGCAGACCAGAAGGTGCTGATCCTGACCGCCGAGCGGCGGCAGAACTTGTTCCTGTCGGCTCGCAACCTACCCAATGTCGAGGTGCGGCCGTACGGCAGCGAGTCGGCCTACGATGTGCTCTGGGCTGACTCCGTGGTCATCGAGGAAGGCGCGCTGGCAGTGGAGGCGACGCAAGCGCCCGAGGAGGCCAGCGATGCGTGACCCACGGCAGGTCATCATTCGCCCGATCATCACTGAGAAGACCACGGCGAGCCAGATGGCTCACAACCAGTATACCTTCGAGGTGCTGAGCGACGCGAACAAACACGAGATCAAGCACGCGGTCGAGCAGCTGTTCGACGTGCATGTCTCGCAGGTCCGAACGGCGAAACTGCGCGGCAAGTGGCGCCGCCAGGGCGTGCACATCGGCAAGCGGCCCAACTGGAAGAAGGCGCTGGTGACGCTGGTCGAAGGTGAAACGATAGAGGTCTTTGAAGGGCTCTAGGCATGGCGATCAAAAAGCTCAAACCGACGACCCCAGGCTCTCGCTTCCGGTCGCTCGTCGACAGCGACGAGATAACGCGAGGCAAGCCCGAAAAGTCGTTGCTCGAGCCGCTGAAGAAATCAGGTGGGCGGAACCACCATGGGCGCATAACGACGCGACGCCGCGGCGGTGGACACAAGCGCCGCTACCGCCGAATCGATTTCAAGCGTAACAAGACCGGCGTGCCCGGTAAGGTCGCGGCGGTCGAGTACGACCCGAATCGGTCGGCCAACATCGCCCTCATCCATTACGTGGACGGGGAGAAGCGCTACATCTTGCACGCCCGCGGGATGAAGGTCGGCGACACGGTCGTCGCTGGACCGGGCAGTGAGATCCGTTTGGGCAACGCAGTGCCCCTACGGGAGGTACCACTGGGGACCACGGTCCACAACGTGGAGCTCGTGCCCGGTCGAGGGGGCAAGATGATCCGTTCCGCGGGCGGCGGAGCGCAGGTGGTGGCCAAGGAGGGCAAGAACGTGACTCTGAGGCTCCCGTCGACCGAAGTACGAATGGTCCCCGCCGATTGCATGGCCACCATCGGCCAGGTCGGCAACGTCGACCACGAGAATATCTCGTGGGGTAAGGCGGGGCGCACCCGCTGGGCCGGCCGCCGACCGAAGGTCCGCGGTGTGGCCATGAACCCGGTGGACCACCCGCTCGGTGGTGGCGAGGGCAAGGCGTCGGGCGGCCGACCGCCGGTGAGCCCGTGGGGCAAGCCGGAGGGCCGCAAGACCCGCGACCCGCACAAGAAATCGGACAAGCTCATCGTACGTCGCCGCCGCAGAGGGAAGGCGACGCAGTAGCGTGCGGTTTTGAATCGATTCGCTAGCGAGCCGGAGCATTTATGGCAAGAAGCGTAAGAAAAGGCCCGTTCGTCGACGAGCACCTGATGCTGAAGATCGCGCGGATGAATCAGGGTGGTGAGAAGCGCGTGATCAAGACGTGGTCGCGCCGTTCTACCATCACCCCGGATTTCGTGGGACACACGCTCGCCGTGCACAACGGTAACAAGTTCATCCCGGTTTACATCACCGAGAACATGGTGGGTCACAAGCTGGGCGAGTTTGCGCCGACACGCCTGTTCCGTGGGCACGGCGGCAAGTTGGCGGACAAGCGGGCTAAGGTCAGCTGATGATGGAAGCGAAAGCTGTTGCGCGGTTCATTCGTCAGTCTCCGCGAAAGATGCGGATCATCACCGATCTGATCCGCGGCCAGGATGTGAACGAAGCATACGCGACCCTGCAGTTCAGCCACAAGAAGGCCGCCACGACGATAGACAAGCTGCTGAGGTCGGCGGTGGCCAACGCGATGTTCAAGGCGGACGAGCAGGGTGAGCGTCTCGACGTGGATGAGCTGTACGTCAAGAGAGCTTACGTCGACGAAGGGCCGACATACAAGCGATGGCGGGCGCGTGCCATGGGGCGTGCCAGCCCGATCCGCAAGCGCACGAGTCACGTCACCGTGATCGTCGATCGAAGGGAGTAGCATGGGCCAGAAGACACACCCTCTCGGCTTCCGCCTCGGAGTCGTGAAGCAGTGGAAGTCCCGCTGGTATGCTGAGGGCAACCTCGCGGACCTTGTCGAGCAGGATGAGAAGATCCGCAACTACCTCAAGGCACGGCTCGGTCACGCGGCGATCTCATCGGTCGAAATCGAACGGAAGCCCGGCAAGATCGTCGTGACGATCAACACGGGCCGGCCGGGCGTCGTGATCGGCAAGCGTGGCGCCGAGGTCGACAAGCTGCGGGATGAGTTGGCCGTGCTGACGAAGGCCGAGGTGGCCATCAACGTCGAGGAGATCAAGCGTCCCGAGATCGAGGCGCAACTGGTGGCGGACAACGTAGCGTTCCAGCTGGTACAGCGGATCGCCTTCCGCCGCGCGATGAAGCGAGCCGTACAGCAGGCGATGCGGATGGGTGCCGGCGGTATCAAGATCCAGTGCGCTGGCCGTCTGGGCGGCGCAGAGATCGCCAGGACCGAGGGGTACCACGAAGGTCGTGTGCCCCTGCACACGTTGCGTGCGGATGTCGACTATGCTCGCTCAACTGCCAAAACGACCTTCGGTCCCATCGGCGTCAAGGTCTGGGTCTTCAAGGGTGAGGTCGTCGAAGACCGCAAGGGCCAGACCTACACGGCCGGTGGCCGGGGCACGACATAGAGTAGGACGCGGCAATGCTGGCTCCAAAGCGTATTAAATGGCGTAGACAGCAGAAAGGCCGGGTGCGAGGCAAGGCGACCCGTGGCAACCGTGTGGCCTTCGGCCAGTACGGATTGCAGTCGCTGGAAGCCGCCTGGATCAGCTCCCGACAGATCGAGGCCGCCCGTGTAGCCATGACCCGGCATATCAAGAGGGGCGGCAAGGTGTTCATCCGCCTGTTCCCCGACAAGCCGATCACCAAGAAGCCGGCCGAGACCCGTATGGGTAAGGGGAAGGGGAGCCCCGAGGGTTGGGTCGCCCCGGTAAAGCCCGGCCGGGTGATGTTCGAGCTCGAGGGCGTACCGGAGGACATAGCGCGCCGGGCGATGCAGCTGGCCTCGGCCAAGCTGCCGGTCAAGACCCGATTCATCAGTCGTGGGTCGGGAGGCCTCTGATGCGAACAGACGAGATTCGTGAGTTGGGGGACGCCGACATCGAGCGGACGATAGAGGAATTGAAGGACGAGCTCTTCCAACTGCGCCTGAGAAGCGCGTACGAGGAGATCGAGAACCCGATGAAGATTCGGCAGGTGCGGCGCGACATCGCACGGCTGAAGACGATCAAGCGCGAGCGTGAGTTGCAGGCGGCTCGCGATGCCAAGGAGAAGTGACGACGCATGGCTCGAGGGCAACGAAAGACTCGGGTTGGGTCGGTGGTGAGCGACCGGATGGACAAGACTATCGTGGTCAGCGTCGAGCGACGGTTCGCCCACCCGCTGTACGGCAAACAGGTCAAGCGACACAAGAAGTACTATGCGCACGATGAGGAGAACCAGGCGCGCACCGGCGACGTCGTGCGGATCGTGGAGACGCGGCCGCTGTCGCTGAAGAAACGCTGGCGTTTGACCGAGATCATCCGTAGACCGGACTAGCCCGTGCAGGCCCGCAACACGTGATGGAGCGATGATTCAGCAAGAGTCGATTGTACGGGTTACCGACAATTCGGGAGCCAAAGAGGCGCTCTGCATCCGAGTTCTGGGCGGCAGCAAGCGCCGCTATGCCCGAATGGGTGACATCATCGTTGTGACGATAAAGGATGCACTGCCGACGAGTACCGTGAAGAAGGGTGAAGTGACGAAGGCGGTGGTCGTAAGAACGGCCCGGGAGCAGCGCCGCAAGGACGGCTCCTACATCCGCTTCGACGACAATGCCGCCGTCCTGATAAACGACCAGGGCGAGCCTCGGGCGACGCGAATCTTTGGTCCGGTCGGGCGCGAGCTGCGCGACAAGCGGTTCATGAAGATCGTGTCGCTGGCCCCCGAGGTCGTCTGAGGGCTGGACGATGCACGTTCGTAGAGGAGATCAGGTTGCCGTTATAGCCGGCAACTACAAGGGCTCGGAAGGGCGAGTGCTGCGTGTGATCCCAAAGCGCAATCGAGTTGTCGTCGAAGGGGTGAACATGCGAACGCGGCACCAGCGTCCCTCGCAGGCCAACCCCGAGGGCGGAATCGTTACGTTCGAGGCGCCGATCCACGCGTCGAACGTGATGTTGGTCTGCCCCCGCTGTAAGGAACCGGCGCGTGTGCGCCGGCGACATGACACGGACGGTACGCTGGAACGCCTGTGTGCGCGTTGCGGCACACCGATCCCGGTTGCGGAAGGATGATGATGAAACCGAGGCTGCAGGAGCACTACACGACTGCGGTGCGGCCGAAGCTGGCCGACGAGTTCGGGTTCGCGAACGTACACCAGATACCCGTGTTGGAGAAGATCGTCATAAACGTCGGTGTCGGTGATGCGGCGCGGGAGCCCAAGCTGCTCGACTCGGTGGTCGAGGCGGTCGCGGCGATCAGCGGCCAGAAGCCGGTCGTCAACCGGGCTCGCAAGGCTATATCAAACTTCGGGTTACGAGAGGGGATGCCGGTCGGGGTCAGCGTGACCCTGCGCGGCAGCCACATGTTCGAGTTCCTGGATCGCTTCATCAACATCGCGGTCCCGAGGATTCGCGACTTCCGCGGACTGTCACCCGACTCGTTCGATGGACGCGGTAATTACACCGTCGGCATCAAGGAGCAGGTGATCTTCCCTGAGGTCGACTATGACAAGATCCAGAAGATCCACGGCCTGGACATCACGTTCGTTACCTCGACGAATCAGGACGAGGAGGCCATGGCTCTGCTACGTGAGATGGGGATGCCGTTCCGTGGCGTCGAGCCGGTGGTCGTCTAGCGGCGGACGAGTTCTCAATCGACTGGTGGTGTGATGGCAAGGAAAGCTCTGATCGAGAAGACGAAACGGCGCAAGAAGTACAGCGTTCGCACGTACAACAGGTGCCGCAGGTGCGGACGCGCCCGGGCATTCATCCGGAAGTTCGGGCTATGTCGCATCTGCTTCCGCAACATGGCCTTGGATGGTGAACTGCCCGGCGTGCGGAAGGCTAGTTGGTAGGTGAACAGATATTCTATGTAGTGGATGACACGCGATGACGATGACTGACCCGATTGCAGATATGCTCACCCGTGTCCGGAACGCCCTACACGCCGGGCACAGGCGAGTCGATATTCCTATCTCGAAGATGAAGGTGGAGATCGCCAAGAAACTGGTCGACGCACACTTCATCGAGACCGTCAAGGTCATCGACGAGGGGCAGCGGAGCATCATCAGGCTGTATCTGAAGTATACGCCGGACGGTAAGCCGGTCATTCGGGAGCTTCGCCGGATCTCCCGGCCGGGCCGGCGCAGCTATGTTGGGACGAGCGAGATCCCGCGTGTTCGCGGCGGTCTGGGGATAGCGATTCTCTCGACCAGCCGAGGCATTCTCACCGATCGTGAAGCTCGTGCGGCGGGCGTCGGTGGCGAGCTCCTCGCGGTGGTCCACTGAGTCGGCGGAGAGCGAGCCATGTCGCGTATCGGCAAGCGGGTGATAGAGGTACCGGAAGGCGTGACGGTCACGGTGGAGGGGACGCGCGTAAAGATCAAGGGCCCGAAAGGCGAGATCGAGCGGGATTTTCACCCCGCGACGAAGGTCGTCCACGAGAACGGAGAGTTGCGAGTGAGTCGCGCGAGCGACCGGCGCGACCATCGTGCGCTGCATGGTCTGTCGGGTTCGTTGCTAATGAACATGGTGAAGGGTGTGACGGAAGGGTTTGTGAAGAAGCTCGAGATCGTGGGCGTCGGGTACCGGGCCGAAGCGGCCGGGAAGTCGCTCCGATTCCATCTCGGCTACTCGCACCCAATCGTCTACGATCCGCCCGAAGGAGTCAACCTCGGCGTCGAATCGCCGACGCTGGTGACGGTCTCGGGCGTCGACAAAGAGAAGGTCGGCCAGGCGGCGGCGGAGATCCGCGGCTTCCGGCCCCCTGAGCCCTACAAGGGCAAAGGGATCAGATACCACGGCGAACAGGTCCGTCGCAAGGCGGGCAAGACGGCGATCTGATGTCGATATCGAAACTGAAACGGAAGCGCGTGCGCGGGAAGGCGGATTGGCGGGTACGGGCTCGTGAGCGCCGCCATTTTCGCATCCTTAAGAAGGTGCGCGGGACTGCGGAATGCCCGAGGCTCGTCGTTCGGCGTACTTTGCGTCACATCGAAGCGCAGCTGGTCGACGACGATCTGGGCGTCTGCATCACGGGCGTCTCGAGCCGGTCGAAGGAGGTGCAGTCGAGGTTCGAGGACGATCGGCGCAAGACGACGCAGAGCCAGATCGCCGGCCGGTTAATGGCCGAGCGTGCCAAGGCGAAGGGCATCGAGCGAGTCGTCTTCGACCGCGGAGGCTACCGTTATCACGGGCGCGTTCAGGCGTTCGCCGAAGGCGCGCGCGAGGGAGGGCTTAAGATATAGTGGCCACTCAGCGTGAAGGCCGGGAGAAGCGGGACAGGCGAGAAAAGCGGCCCCGGGAGCGGGACAGCGAGCTCGTCGAGAACGTCATATACATCAACCGCGTGGCGAAAGTCGTGAAGGGCGGCCGGCGCTTCTCGTTCACCGCCCTCGTGGCAGCGGGCGACCAGCAGGGCCGCGTCGGCACCGCTCTGGGCAAGGCGAACCAGGTCGCCGAGGCGATCCGCAAAGGCTTCGAACAGGCGCGGCGCAACATGATCCAGGTGCCCATCGTGCGCCACGGAACGATACCCCACGAGATCGTCGGGCATCACGGCTCGGGCAGAGTGCTGCTGCGGCCGGCGGGGCCGGGTACCGGCGTAATAGCCGGCGGCCCTGTGCGAGCCGTGCTCGAGTGCGCCGGCGTCCAGGACATCCTGACCAAGAGCCTGGGCTCGTCCAACAACCCGGTCAACTTGGTGCGCGCAACGATGAACGGCCTGACGGGTCTCGTAACCGCCGAGCAGGCCGCGTGGGAGCGCGGGATCCCCGTCGAAGAGCTGCGGGGAGGGCGACGTGAGTAAGCTGAGCGTCCGTCAGGTTAAGAGTGGGCTCGGAGCGCCTCGCAAGATCCGCCGCACGCTGGAGGCGCTGGGCCTCAAGCACCAGCGTTCGGTGATCAAGCCCGATACCCCGGCGGTCCGTGGCATGCTGTTCAAAGTGAAGCACCTGGTCGAGGTGGTGCCGGAGTCGGACGAAGCCGAGAAGGGATCGTGAGATAGATGACGCACCTAGAATCGATTAAGCCTCCCAAGGGAGTCAAGCGAGGGTCTAAGCGCCGCGGTCGCGGAATCGGCTCGGGCGTCGGTAAGACCGCCGGACGCGGCCACAAGGGCCACAAGTCGCGCTCCGGCGGCCGGACCAAGCCGTGGTTCGAGGGCGGCCAGATGCCGCTGCAGCGACGACTTCCCAAGCGGGGCTTCCGGCCCTACAGGCGGATCGAATACCAAGTGGTCAACGTCGGCCAACTCGAGCGCGTTGAGGGAGACGAGGCGCTACCCGAGACGATGAAGGCCGCCGGATTGATCAGGTCGCTCCGGCGGCCTGTCAAAGTCCTGGGTCACGGCGAGATCGGTCGGGCGATCAGCGTGACTGCTCACGCCTTCAGCAGGTCCGCTCGTGAGAAGATCGAGAAAGCCGGCGGAGAAGTAAACGAGGCCGAGTAATGACCAACCCTGTCCAGAATCTCCTCCGCGCCCCGGAACTGAAGCAGAAGATCCTCTTTACCCTGCTGTGCCTGGCGGTCTATCGCCTCGGTGCCCACATAACCGTGCCCGGCGTCGACGTCATCGCGCTCAGAGATCTGGCCAGTCAATTGCAGGGGACACTCTTCGGGCTCTACGACATGTTCGTTGGCGGAGGCCTGCAGCGCGCCACGATCTTCGCGCTGGGGATCATGCCCTACATCTCCGCCAGCATCATGTTCCAGCTGCTCGCCGCGGTCTTCCCGACCATCGAGAAGTTGCAGAAGGAGGGCGAGGAAGGCCGAAAGAAGCTGAACCAGTGGACGCGCTACACCACCGTCTTGCTCTGCCTCTTGCAGGGCTACGCCTACGCGATCTTCCTCGAAAGCCAGCCCGGCGCCCAGAGCCCCATCGTCCCCGCACCCGGCTTCATGTTCCGGTTCACCACCGTGCTGACGCTCGTCGCTGGCGGCATCTTCATCATGTGGCTGGGCGAGCAGATCACCGAGCGGGGCATCGGCAACGGGATGTCGCTGTTGATCTTCTTCGGGATCGTCGAGGGCTTCCCCAACGCCGTCGCACGAACGTTCGAGGCGCTCTCGGTCGGTACGATCAGCGCCTTCAAGCTGGCGGCGCTGCTCGCCGTGATGATCGGTGTGATCGCCGGGACGGTCGCCGTCACGATGGCAGCGCGGAAGATCCCCGTCCAAATACCGAAGAAAGTCGTGGGACGTGGGCGGATCCGCGAAGGCCAGAAGTCGTTCATACCGTTGCGTATCAACTCGGCGGGCGTGATGCCGATCATCTTCGCCCAGTCGATCATCGTCGTTCCCGGCACGGTTGCGTCGTTCTCGAACGTGCCCTTCATGGCGGCGATATCGGAGCTTTTCCAGCCGGGCAATACGCTGTACTACGTTACTTACTCGTTGCTCATCGTCTTCTTCACGTACTTCTACACGGCGATCATCTTCAACCCCGTCGACCTTGCCGAGAACCTCAACAAGCAAGGTGCCTTCATACCGGGTGTGAAGCCGGGAGCGAGAACGGCGGAGTACATCGACTATGTGCTTTCCCGTATCACCCTGCCGGGTTCTCTGTTCCTGGCGGCGATCGCGCTGGTTCCGTTCCTGATCTTCGCCTGGTTCGACATACAGCTCTTCTTCTTCGGTGGTACGGCGCTACTGATCGTCGTCGGCGTTGCCCTCGACACCGTTCAGCAGATGCAGCAGCACCTGCTGTTACGCCACTACGAGGGCTTCATGAAGAAGGGCCGCGTGAAGTACCGGGGCAGACAGAGGTACATGTGATCATCGAAGCGCAGAGCGCAGTGGGTGGTGGAACATGAAACTGGTACTCCTGGGTCCTCCGGGCTCCGGCAAAGGAACACAGGGCGATCGCCTGGCGGCCCAGTTCGGCGTGCCGAAGTATGCGACGGGCGACATACTCCGCGACGCTGTGCGCCGGGCTACGCCGCTGGGTAATGATGCGAAGCGCTACATGGATGCCGGCGAGCTCGTGCCCGACGAGGTCGTGCTCGGCCTGGTGCGCGAGGCGTTGCTGGCGCCGGAAGCGGCCGCCGGATTCATCCTCGACGGCTTCCCGCGCACGGTTGCCCAGGCGGAGGGGCTCGAACGGCTGCTGGAGGAGCGGGATGTCAAGCTGGATGCCGTTGTCTACTTCGATGTGCCGGAAGAGGAGTTGATCCATCGTCTCGCCGGTCGTCGTGTCTGCCCGGAGTGCGGGGCCGTGTACAACGTGTATTCGGACCCTCCGGCTGCGCCCGGGATCTGTGACAACTGTGGGAGCGAGCTCGAGACACGCGAGGACGATCGTGAGGAGACGGTGCGGGTGCGGTTACGAGTCTACCACGAGCACACCGAGCCGCTGTTGCGATGGTACGGACAGACCTCCCTACTGCGTGAGGTAGCGGCGGTCGGGTCGGTGGACGAGGTGTATGACAAACTGCTCAGTGTGGCGGGTCGCCTGTGATCACGCTCAAGACCGACGAGGAAATCGAGATCATCGCGCGCGCCTGCGAGATCGTCGCCGATGTGCTCGACAGCGTCGCCGATATGGTTCGGCCCGGTGTCACGACCGCTGATCTCGATCGCTGGGCAGAAGAACGGATCAAGAGTTGCGAAGGAGCGACGCCGGCGTTCAAGGGCCTCTACGGATTCCCGGCGACGCTCTGCACGAGCATAAACCAGGAGGTCGTCCACGGGATTCCTTCGCCCTCGCGTGTGCTGCAGCAGGGCGATATCGTCAGCATCGACGTGGGCGTCTGCTACGAGGGGTACTTCGGCGATGGCGCGCTGACGTTATCCGTTGGCGAGATCAGCGACGACGTGCGCCAGCTGCTTGACGTGACGCAGCGCGCTCTGGAACGTGGCGTCGAGGCGGCGCGGCCCGGCTCGCGAATCGGAGACATCAGCTCCGTCATCGAGAAGGTCGGCCGCGAAGCCGGTTATGGCGTGCCGAGGGAGCTGACGGGCCACGGGATCGGCAGCCGGCCCCACGAGGATCCCCAGGTGCCCAACTATGGGCGCTCGGGGGAGGGCCTGCGGCTACAGCCGGGGCTCGTCCTCGCCATCGAGCCGATGTTCAACATGGGCGGTCGAGAGATCCGTACCCTGGCCGACGAGTGGACCGTTGTCACGGCGGACGGCACGGTCTCTGCCCATTACGAGCATACGGTCGCCATTACGCCGGACGGGCCGCGCGTGCTGACCGTGGTTCCCTCGAAAGCGGGCTGAGGAAAGGCGCAGCGCGTGGCGAAGGAAGATTCGATCCAGATGACCGGCACGGTGGTCGAAGCTCTGCCGAACGCGATGTTCCGCGTCGAGCTCGAGAACGGTCACGAGATCACCGCGCACATCTCGGGTAAGATCCGGATGCACTACATCCGTATCCTGCCGGGGGACAAGGTGCAGGTGGAGCTGTCGCCGTACGATCTGACGCGCGGTCGGATCACCTACAGGTACAAGTGAGGAAAACAGGTGTTTAGCGGCGGCGACAGGGCCCGATTCGGCTCGCCGCCATTGATCTTCGGGCCAGGCAGGGTATCTTTGTTGGCTGACCCGGAACAGAGACCAGGGTGTGGAAGTGAAAGTAAGATCGAGCGTTAGGCGTATCTGTGAGCATTGCCAGATCATCCGACGGCGAGGTGTCGTCCGGGTCATCTGCAAGCGCAACCCCAAGCACAAGCAGCGGCAGGGGTAGGGCGAAATGGTACGAATAGCAGGCGTTGACTTGCCGAACAACAAGCGGGTCGAGGTGGCTTTGACCTATATCCACGGGATCGGCGTCGCGAGCTCGCGGCAGATACTCGCGGACACGGGGGTGAGCCCCGACATTCGGATGCACGAGTTGTCGGACGAGGACCTGAGCAAGGTGCGGCGGGCGATCGAGAGCGACTACAAGGTCGAGGGCGCTCTACGCACGGAGGTCTCGATGAACATCAAGCGTCTGATGGACATCGGGAGCTACCGCGGGGTGCGGCACCGCAAGGGGTTGCCGGTGCGTGGGCAGCGTACGCATACGAATGCGCGGACGCGGAAGGGGCCGCGTCGCACGGTGGCGGGGAAGAAGAAGGCGCCGCGCAAGTAGCGGCGGTCGGGTCAAGAGAAGCGGGAAGCGGTTCGGGTAACGAGAGGGCGAGATGCCTCCGAAGAAGCGAGCGGCGGGACCGAAGAAGAAGAAGGAAGTCGGCGTAGAGGGGATCGTCTACATCAAGGCGACCTTCAACAATACCATCGTGACGATCACCGACATGGAAGGCAACACGGTGGTCTGGGGTACGCCGGGCAAGTCGGGATTCAAGGGCTCGAAGAAATCCACTCCGTTCGCCGCGACGGTGGCGGCGGAGCATGCGGCGCGTGAGGCACTCGGCCTTGGCATGAAACGCGTACACGTGCGCGTGCAGGGCCCCGGCTCGGGCCGCGAGTCGGCGATCCAGGCGCTGCAGGCATCGGGCCTGCAAATCCGCTCCATTAGGGATGTTACGCCGATCCCCCATAACGGGTGCCGGCCCCCCAAGAAGCGGCGCGTCTGAGCCGGTCACGGTGTAACACAGAGCGCAGGCGACAGAGGTAAATGGCAAGACATACAGGATCGGTTTGCAGGCTCTGCCGACGTGAAGGGCAGAAGCTCTTCCTGAAAGGGAAGAGATGCAGCACGGAGAAGTGCGCGCTCGAGCGGCGAGCCTATCCGCCGGGCCAGCATGGGATGGCGCGGGCCAGGCGCCGCCGCCAGTCGGACTACGCGGTTCAGCTGCGCGAGAAGCAGAAGGTCCGTCGGATCTACGGTCTTCAGGAGGCGCAGTTCCACAACCTGTTCAAGCGAGCGGCGAAGGCGCAGGGGGTGACGGGCGACAATCTGATCGTGGCGTTGGAGACGCGCCTCGACAACGTCGTCTACCGCCTGGGCTTCGCGCCTTCGCGCAAAGCGGCCCGCCAGCTGGTGCGGCACCGCCACATCCTCGTCGATGGCAGGCCGGTGACGATTCCGAGCTACGAGGTGAGGCCCGGGCAGGAGATCTCGGTCCGGGAGGCCAGTCGGGAGATGCCCGTGGTCATGGAGGCGGCGGACGCCCGGGGCGGTGACGGGGTGCTCGGCTGGCTCTCGGCCGACCACAAGAAGCTGAGCGGCCAGATGTTGGAGAGGCCGACGCGCGCCGACATACCGCTGGCGGTTCAGGAACAGCTGATAGTCGAGCTGTACTCGAAATAGTCGGATCGAAGGTTCCCGCCGCCGCGGCGGCGGGTCCGGCGGCCGTGCGCGGCCGCGATCAGAGGGAGGCCTGCACAGTGCTGATAGACCTACGAGGTTGGGTTCTACCCGAACGGGTCGAGGTTACCGAAACGTCCGATGACGGGCGACGTGCGGAGTTTCTGATTCAGCCGCTCGAGCGCGGCTACGGTCAGACGCTCGGCAACGCGACCCGCAGGATCATGCTGTCGTCGCTGCCCGGCTGGGCGATCTGGGCGTTCCGGGCCAGCGGAGTCGTACACGAGCACCAGACGATCGGCGGCGTGATCGAGGATGTCCACGAGATAATTCAGTGCTTCAAGGGCCTGGTCTTCCGCGTCGTCGGCGGCGAAGACGAGGCAAAGCTGGAATTGGTGGTTCGGGAACCGGGCATCATCAACGCGCGGCATATCACCCCGAACCCGAAGGTCGACATCATCAACCGCGACCACCACCTGTTCACGCTCCAGGAGGAGTTGCCGGAGGATCGACCGCTGCGGATGGAGCTGTGGATTAACCGCGGGCGCGGCTTCGTGCTCGCCGACCAGCACCAGCGGCGAAAGGACGATCCCGTCGACCTCATCTCGATCGACTCGATCTACAGCCCGGTCTTGAGGGCGAATTTCAACGTCGACGAGACACGCGTCGGCCAGCGGACAGACTTCGACCGACTGACGCTGACGGTCGAGACGGACGGCTCGATGCGGCCCGAGGAGGCCGTTGCCTACGCGGCGGAGCTGATGGCGAAGCACTTGGAGTACCTGCGTCGCTTCGGAGCGGGCAACGGAGAAACTGCGGCGCCCGAGGTCAAGCTCGTTCCGATGAGCGAGAAGACGAGGGATCTGGTGAATCGGCCGCTGGAGGAGTTCGACATCTCGGTCCGCTCGCGGCACACGCTGGAGAAAGGCAATATCCGTACGCTGGGCGACATCGCACGCCGAACCGAAGACGAGATCCTTCAGATTGAGAACTTCGGCCGCAAGTCGCTCGAGGAGGTCGAGGACCTCCTTCGCATGCATGGCCTCCGCTTCGGCATGCGGTTCCAGGAGGGCGACGACGGCGAACTCTATGTCGTGAGTGAAAGCGTCGACGGCGACAACGAGCCACAACAGGGACAGGAACCCAGGTCGTGAGGCATAGAAGAAAAGGACGGCAGCTCAGCCGCACGGCGAGCCATAGGCAGGCGATGCTCTCAAACATGGCGACGAGCCTGGTCCGCCACGAGCGCATCAAGACGACGACGGCCAAGGCGAAGGAATTGCGCCCGTTCGCCGAGCGCTTGATCACCCTGGCACGACGTGGCGACCTGCACGCGCGCCGGCAAGCTGCACGTAGGATACATGACAAGGAAGCCCTGCGGAAGTTGTTCGATACACTGGGGCCACGCTACGCCGACCGGAACGGCGGCTACTTGCGGATCCTGAAGCTGGGTCGGCGCAAGGGCGATGGGTCTCAGATCGCGCTAGTGCAGCTGGTGGAGTAGTGACCCGCTTCGTGTGAGGATAGTCAGATGGCGAACGCGCTCGGGAAGTTGAAAACCGCCACCGGGCCATGGTTGGTGGCATCTGTCATCGTAGTCGCCGGCTTCATGTATTGGCTGTACAAGGCGTCTGCCGAGATCGAGCCGGGTGATGTCGTCGCCGACACGGTGGCCGATCTACCGATCATCGCCGACACGGCCTTCGTGAGCAACCCTGAGCAGTTCTCGCGTCAGCGCATAATGCTCGCGCCCGTCACCGTGGCGGAGCGCTATGGCCGGGCGGTGGTGACGGTGGATTTGCCCGGCATGGCGGGATATCCGCTGATTCTCGATCGCCCGGTGCTCGAGTCGGACATCAGTGTGGAGGCCGGTTTCGATCTCGCTGTCGCGGGTTCGGTCTACGCGTTGACCGATTCGCTGCTCGATGTCTACGTGCAGCGCCAGTTCTTCGAGCCGCAGTACCGTTCGAGGCTGGAAGCGCATACGACGTTCTTCTTGGTCGACTCGCTCGACTACTATGCGGCAGCGGACACGACGACCGCTGAATCCGGCTCGTGATCGAGCCGGCAGTTCGGTTTCAGGAAGTATGAGGAGAAGGTAATGGGACGGGCCTGTTACTCGTGTGGAAAGACCCCTTCGGTGGGTAACAACGTCAGCCATGCGAACAACCGCACGCGACGCCGCTGGCTGCCGAACCTGCAGCGTGTGCGCGTGCTCGAGGACGGGGTGGTCAAGCGAGTACGCGTCTGCAGTCGGTGCATCAAAGCTGGGAAGGTCCAGAAGGCGCCCTAGGCGCGGCTTCCCAGGTGTCGCGGCCGACCTGCATGGGAGGTCGGCGGCAAGTCGAGCGGCCGCTGCTCACCCGCTCTCGCGGCGGGGCGCAGCGGCCGTTGCTATGTGATGGGGTCCAGGTTATGGGCGCCTCGTCGTCCTCGCGCTGTGGTAGGCCGGAGCCGCGAGACGCGGTCGGCTGCGTTGAGGGGAAGACCGCCAGGAGCCGGACACGCTAGACGTCCACTTGCGTGATGTTCGTGCGCGTCTTCGCCGAGACGAAGCCGGGGGGATTCTCGAGCGGCAGGACTTGGAGGTTCGCGTAGACCTCTTCCTTGCCCATTTCGGTATCGACCAGGTGGCTAGGGAATTCCTCCTCGAACGACAGCTCGATCTCCTCCTTGGATGGGATGAAGTAGTGCCGAATGACGCTGACGTCGGCCTCGGCGAAGCCCACCGATTCGGGGACGCGAGCCAGCGGGTCGTCCCTCACCGGGTCCGCCTCCATGAACTCGATCTGGAACAGCCACTTGTGGTTCAGCTCGTTGGACTCGAAGCGCAACTTCGCGTCAAGCTTGAACACGACGAATCCGCTCTTTACCTCGTGGCCGAGGTTCGCGGTCACAAAGCTAGCCATCGCGCAGTACTCCTTTCTACTCGGTCGCGGGCACCGGTATCCGCCCCACAGCGCAGTAAGGTTCGATCCAAGAGAAGCAATATGCGTCCAACGGCAGGGGCCGGCAACGTCGCCCGGGCCCTGGGCGTTCGAGCGGCCGGCCAGCCGTGGTTGGGGGCGCCGAGCGCGGTTGCGGCCGGATGGCTATCTTCGCGTCAGGCATGGGCTTGCGGCCCCCGTCGGTTGCTGAGCCGTGCGCGCCGAGACATATTGAGCGCCGACGCCGGAGAGTGCAACGCCCGGGATGCCTGCGAGGCCCGCGGCGGCTCGAGCCGGCGGTCTGGCCGTGCACGTTGTGACCCGAGACCACACGGGTGAAGGACTGCTGCTGGCGATCATCGAGTTCTACGCAAACCTGAAGGAAGTCGAGTGATGGCAAAGTTTCCCGCCTACCGGCCGCGGCGCCTGCGGCGAACGGAGCGTCTGCGGACGCTGGTTCGCGAGACGTCGCTCGAGCCGGCGGACCTCATCGCGCCCCTCTTCGTCACCTTCCAGGACGGACGCCATCCCGTCGAGGCGATGCCGGGTATCGAGCAGACCTCAATCGAGGCGACGGCGGAAGAGGCTGCACGGCTCGAATCGCTCGGTGTGGGCGCCGTCCTCTTGTTCGGCATACCGGCGTCGAAGGACGCACGCGGCAGCGGCGCGTATGCCGCCGACGGCGTGGTGCAGCGAGCAGTCCGGGCGATCAAGGAGCGGGTCGGCGACCTCGTGGTGATTACCGATGTGTGCCTCTGCGAGTACACCGACCACGGGCACTGCGGGCTGCTGACTCCGGCTGGCGAGGTGCACAATGACTCGACGCTCGAGCTGCTCGCCCGGATGGCTGTCTCGCACGCCGAGGCCGGCGCCGATATCGTCGCGCCCAGCGACATGATGGATGGTCGTGTCGCGGCGATCCGCCAGGCCCTAGACGCGAACGGCCTCACCCACACGCCGATCATGTCGTACGCTGTGAAGTACGCTTCCGCCTTCTACGGCCCGTTCCGCGAGGCCGCCGAATCGGCTCCCCAGTTCGGCGACCGCAAAGGCTACCAGATGGATCCGGCCAACCAGGACGAGGCGCTGCGCGAGGCGCGCATGGACATCGAGGAGGGCGCCGACATGATTATGGTCAAGCCGGCTCTCCCTTACCTGGATGTCATATACAGAGTCAAGCAGGCGACCGGGTACCCACTGGCCGCCTATCACGTGTCCGGCGAGTACAGCATGATCAAGGCGGCGGCCGCCCGCGGCTGGATCGATGAGCAGCGAGTGATGTTCGAGGCCCTCCAATCGATTCGGCGAGCCGGGGCCGACTTGATCATCACCTACTATGCCGCTGAGCTGGCGAAACAACTCGGAGGATAGCGTTGGGCGATCTGGCTGATTCACTGATAAGGAAGATCGAGACCCGGGAGGCGAGAATCGGCGTGGTCGGTCTGGGCTACGTGGGCCTGCCGCTGGCCGTGGAATTTGCGAGGGCCGGCTTTTCCGTCATCGGCTTCGAAGCCTCTGCCGCGAAAGTGAGCGAGGTCATGGCGGGGCACTCGTATGTGGGCGATGTCCCCGACGGGCAGGTGGCGGAGTCGGTGGGCGCGGGCCGCCTGACGGCGACGCTGGACTACGGCCGGCTGAGCGAAGTCGATGCGATTTGCATCTGCGTGCCGACACCGCTGGTCAAGACGGGTGATCCTGACGTCTCCTATATCATTTCCGCAGCCGAGTCGATCGGGCAGACCATCAGCGAGGGCCAACTCGTTGTCCTCGAGTCGACCACGTACCCCGGCACCACGCGCGAGCTGCTGCTCCCGACCCTTTCCGGCGCCGGGCGGCTCCAGGTCGGCAGCGACTTCTTCCTGGCCTTCAGTCCCGAGCGCGTGGATCCCGGCAACCCGGTGTGGAAGATCCGCAACACGCCGAAAGTGGTGGGCGGTATCACTCCGGCGTGTGCCGAGGTCACGCGCGCCCTGTATTCGACCGTCATCGAGGACGTAGTCGTGGTATCGAGCACCGAGGCGGCCGAGCTGACCAAACTGCTCGAGAACACCTTCCGATCGGTTAACATCGCACTCGCCAACGAGATGCAGGTCGTGTGCGACAAGCTGGGAGTCGACGTCTGGGAGGTCATCGCGGCCGCCGAGACCAAACCCTTCGGGTTCATGAAGTTCACACCCGGGCCCGGACTGGGCGGCCACTGCATACCTGTCGATCCCCACTACCTGTCGTGGAAGATGAAGACGCTGGACTACAAGACGCGGCTCATCGAATTGGCCAGCGAGATAAACTCCGAGATGCCGCGCTATGTGACCGAGAAAGCCGCCGATCTATTGAATTGCGACGGCAAACCGGTGAAGGGCTCCTCGGTTCTCATTATCGGCGCCGCCTATAAGCGCGACACCGATGACACGCGCGAATCGCCGGCCCTCGATGTCATCCGGCTGCTCGCCGCGAAGGGGGCACAGGTGAAATACCACGACCCGCTGGTGCCATCGCTCCGTCACGAAGGTCAAGACCTCGAGTCGATGCCGCTCGACGAGCGTTCCCTCGCCGACTCCGATCTCATCGTGGTGGTCACCGACCACACCGGTGTCGACTACGACCTGATCCGTAGGTCGGGGCGGCCCGTCTTGGATACTCGTAACGTGCTCGGCCGGACAGTGCGGGAAGCGACCGCGCCCGTCACGGCCGGCGACTGAGGTGGAAATGGCGAAGCGCGCGCTGATCACAGGCATCACGGGCCAGGACGGCTCCTACCTAGCCGAGTTGCTGCTCGACAAGGGCTATGAGGTGTTCGGTCTCGTCCGGCGTTCGTCGACGGTGAGCCTGGAGCGGGTCCAGCACATCGAGGACCGCATCACCGTCCTCTCGGGCGACCTGCTCGATCTGAACTCCCTTCTAACGGCCTTCGAGCAGGTACAACCGGATGAGGTCTACAACCTGGCAGCCCAGTCGTTTGTCCCGGCATCGTGGACGCAGCCGGTCTTGACCGGCGAAGCGACGGGTTTGGGCGTAATGCGGGTGTTGGAGGCGCTGAGACACGTGAGCCCAAGAGCTCGCTTGTATCAGGCATCGAGTTCCGAGATGTTCGGGGCGGCCCCGGCGCCACAATCCGAATCGACGTCGTTCTACCCGCGCTCACCCTATGGTGTCGCGAAGGTGTACGGCCATTGGATCACGGTGAATTACCGGGAGAGCTACGGGCTCTTCGCGGTCGGCGGGATTCTGTTCAACCACGAGTCGCCGCGCCGTGGCCTGGAATTTGTGACCCGCAAGGTCAGCGACGCGGCGGCACGGATCAAGCTTGGCCGTGCGGAGGAACTTCGGCTCGGGAATCTCGATGCGAGACGGGACTGGGGCTTCGCCGGTGACTACGTCGAGGCGATGTGGCGGATGTTGCAGCAAGACGAGCCGGGCGATTTCGTTGTCGGTACCGGTGTCCAACACAGCGTCCGCGATCTGGTGGAGCTCGCCTTCGGCTACCTCGATTTGGATTGGCGGAAGTACGTCGTAGAGGATGATCGGCTGCGGCGACCTGCAGATGTGGAGAATCTCGTCGCCGATCCCTCCAAGGCGGAGAACGAGCTGGGCTGGGAGCCCCAGGTCGACTTCAAGGGCTTGATCCGCATGATGGTCGAGGCCGATCTCGAGCGGCTGCGCGGCCAGCCGGGGGAGCGGGAGACCTCGTGACGCTGAACCTCGTCACTGGTGCGGACGGATTCGTCGGGCAGCACCTGGTGGCGGCGTTGCTGGGCAGAGATGAAGATGTGGTCGGCGCCGTTCAGGGAGGAGAACCCGGGCTGACGACTCTTCCGGCGGCGGAGGCGGCGCGCGTACGCTGGGTGCCACTGGAGCTCGGCGAGGAGAGGTCGGTGCGCGACCTCGCCCGCACCTGCGAAGCCGACCGCATCTTCCACCTCGCCGCTCTGTCATCGCCCGCGGAATCGCTGGCCGATCCGGTCGCGCCGATGCGGGTCAATGCCATAGGTTCGCTCTACCTGCTGGACGAGCTGGCGAGGATGCGCCGCGCCTCCGGCTACGACCCTGTGGTGTTGATCTCGGGTTCCGGGCATGTCTACGGCGCTGCCGCGACACGCTTCCAGCCGCTCAGTGAAGAGCACCCCCTGGAACCGCTCAACCCGTACGGCGTCTCCAAGGTGGCGCAGGAGATGTTCGGCAGGCAGTTCCATCGCTCGCACGGGCTCTCCGTGCTGGTCACGCGGAGCTTCAATCACACCGGTCCCGGGCAACGCTCCACCTTCGTTGCACCGCAGCTCGCCGTACAGGTTCAACGTATCCGCGAAGCCGGAGGGTCGGGCATTGTCGAGGTCGGCGATACGACCGTTCGTCGCGATTTCACCGATGTCAGGGATGTGGTCCGGGCGTACATCGCTCTCAGTGAGTCCGGAGAGCCGGGCGCCGTATATAACGTCTGTAGCGGTCGCGCCTACTCGGTCGGCGAGCTGCTCGACTTGCTCGCCCGGGCCGCCGCGGTGGAAGTGACGGTGGAGACGGTGGCGGGGAAGGCTCGCCCCTTCGACGCACCGGTGGTCGTCGGGAGTTACGCACGACTCGCCGAGGCCACCGGTTGGGCTCCCGAGATTACGATCGAGAACTCGTTGAACGATCTGCTGGCCTGGTGCGCGGGGGCCTAGCTATGGCGACGTGTCAGCGCCGTGGGCTGGGTTGGCTCGAGCCGGCGCTCATCGTCTTGGGTCGGCGCTACTTCCGGCGGGGAGAGATACCCTCCGATTGGACCGCCGAGCACTGGCTGCGGGCCATAGCCGCCGCCTCAGCTGAGCGGCTGGCTCCGGCGCTCGGCGAAGCCTGTACCAGCGAAGGCGTCGCTGTGCCGAAAGCGTCTTGGGCGGTGCTCGCCGCCGCCGGGCTCGAGAACTGCCGAAGGACAGAGGCGCAGGAGCACGTCCTTCGAGAACTCGGCTTGGCGTTCGAGGAGGCCGGCCTGCGGGCCGTTCTGTTCAAGGGCCTCGCTCTCGCCCGCCACTATCCGGCTCCGGCGGCTCGCCAGACCGGCGACATCGACCTCCTCGTAGCGCCCGGCGAGCTGCCCCGCGCCGAACAGGTATTGCGGGCCGCCGGATACGAGCGCTGGGGCGGCGGTGGTCGACTCGCCGCCCGCTATCCGCTGACGTTCGGACGTCATGCCGACGGCGATACTGCGGGGACGGTCGATCTCCATCCGGCCTGGCATGAGTTGACGGTTGACGCCGGCGGTCGCGAGGTGGGCGTCGGTGATCATCGCGAGCCGCTGGAGTCGGCCGAGGTGGGCGGGAGCCGCTGGGCACTGCTGCCGCCGGCCGTCGAGCTCTACCTCACCGCGGCCCACGTCGCCCTGCATAATCTCCGGACTCTCTCGGTGTATCTCGACCTGGCGGTCCAGCTGTCGACGGCGGGAGAGCGGGCGACGGCCGAGGCGTGGGGATTGGCGCGGTCACAGGGGCGGGAGAGGCAGCTGCGACACGCGATGACCGCTGCCGCCGAGCTCTTCGGCCTGGACCTCGACTGGCGTCACGTCACCGTACCGCGGCGCCTTGGAGTTCCCGTCGCCGTGCGGCTCGGGTACGTGGGCGCTGGCTTCCGCCTGCTTCCCAGCTCACTCGTGATGGAGCTGGTCTGGCGGCGCGGCCTGCGCCACAGGCTCGACTTCGCTCGCTGGGTGTTGGGCCATGCCGGCAGCGGCGAGGGTCAGGCTGGGGCCGGTCGGGCGGGCGGTTGGCTTCGACGCACGGTGCGTGGTCTTCGCTGGTTCAAGGGCACGGTCCTGCGCTACCGCACAGCGAGCTCATCGCCGTTGCGGCCTTGAGTCTGGTTCGGATATAATAGGTGACCCTTCCGGCCCGCCCCCGACATCAGGTCACCATCATCTGAGACTGATATGCACGTAGGAGTCATAGGTACCGGGTACGTCGGACTCGTCGCGGGTGCCTGCTTTGCCGAGACTGGCAACGATGTCATCTGCGGCGACGTAGACATTGAGAAGGTCGCTGCGCTCAACCGCGGCAAGATTCCCATCTACGAACCGGGTCTCGAGTCACTCGTCGAGCGCAACATCGCCAACGGCCGCCTCGAATTCACCACCGACATTCGTCGGGTCACGACCGATTCGAGGGTCATCTTCATCGCCGTCGGGACACCGCCTGACGAGGATGGCTCGGCCGATCTGCGCCACGTGCTGGACGTCGCCAGGGTGATCGGCGAAAGCATGAACGAAGAGAAGATCGTCGTGACCAAGAGCACGGTACCGGTGGGCACCGCGTCCCAGGTGCGCGTCGAGATCGAGAAGCGAACCACCCACCCCGTCCACGTGTGCTCCAACCCGGAGTTCCTGAAGGAAGGAGCGGCACTGGACGACTTCATGCGTCCGGACAGGGTCGTGCTCGGCATCGACTCGCCCGCCGCACGCGATGCGCTGGCCGAGCTGTACGAGCCCTTCGTCCGCACGGGCAATCCGATCATCTTCATGGACATCACCAGCGCCGAGCTGACCAAGTACGCCGCGAACGCCATGCTCGCCACCCGGATCAGCTTCATGAACGAGATGGCCCGGATGTGCGAGCTCACAGGCGCCGACGTCTCGCTGGTCCGGCGCGGCGTCGGCTCGGATCATCGAATCGGTCCCAAGTTCCTCTTCCCGGGCCCCGGTTACGGTGGCTCGTGCTTTCCAAAGGACGTGAAGGCGCTGATGCGCACGGCACGGGACTTCGGCTACGATTTCAGGATCCTCACGGCCGTCGAGGAGGTGAACGAGTCGCAGAAGCGCCTCTTCCTTAACAAGGTCGTCGACCATTTCGGGGACGACCTGAGCGGGCGGACCATCGCCGTCTGGGGCCTCGCCTTCAAGGCGGGGACCGACGACATGAGGGAGTCACCGTCGATCGTCCTGATCGACGGCCTGCTGGAACGCGGGGCCGAAGTGCGCGGCCACGACCCGGCGGCGCTGGACAACGCGCGGCGGATCTTCGGGGAGCGCGTCGTGTATTGCGAGCGTGAGTATGAGGCGCTGGAGGGAGCTGACGCCCTCGTCGTCGTCACCGACTGGTTAGACTATCGCAATCCCAACTTCCAGCGGATCCGTGACGCCTTGAAGACGCCGGTGGTGTTCGACCCCCGCAACCTGTACGAGTCGTCCAAGATGAGGGAACTGGGATTCAAGTACTACCCGCTGGGGCGGGAGGCTGTAACATGAGGGTCGTGATTACCGGTGCGGCCGGCTTTCTCGGGTCTCATCTGGCCGACCGATTCCTCAACGAAGGTCACCAGGTCGTCGGGCTCGACAACTTCATCACCGGATCGCCTGACAACATCAGCCACCTGCTGGGCAACGAACGATTCTCGTTCTACCGCTACGATGTGACCGAGTTCATCTACGTGGCCGGTGACCTGGACGGAGTCCTGCACTTCGCCTCGCCCGCCAGCCCGGTCGACTACCTGAACCTACCGATCCAGACCCTGAAGGTCGGTTCGCTGGGCACGCACAAGGCGCTGGGGCTGGCCAAGGCCAAGGCTGCGCGGTTCCTACTCGCCTCGACCTCGGAGGTCTACGGCGACCCGGCCATCCACCCCCAACCCGAGTCGTACTGGGGCAACGTCAATCCCGTGGGGCCGCGGGGGGTCTACGACGAAGCGAAGCGCTTCGCCGAGGCGCTCACTATGGCCTACCACCGCTATCACGGCGTCGACACACGGATCGTCCGTATCTTCAACACGTACGGCCCTCGCATGCGGGCGCACGACGGTCGGGTCGTCTCCAATTTCATCGTCCAGGCGCTGCAAGGCGAACCGCTCACCGTCTACGGCGACGGCTCGCAGACACGCTCCTTCTGCTACGTCGATGACCTGATCGAGGGGATATACCGGCTCTTCGATGCCGACTATTCGGACCCTGTGAACATCGGGAATCCGGCCGAGTTGACCGTCTCGCAGCTGGCCGACCTCGTGGTCGAGCTGACTGGATCCTCGGGCGGAGTAGTCTACGAGCCGCTGCCGGAGGACGATCCCAAGGTCAGGCAGCCGGACATCGCGCTGGCGCGCGATCTCCTGGGCTGGGAGCCGAGAGTCGAGGTCGGCGAGGGTCTGAGACGGACGATCGAGTACTTCTCTAGAATCGTTGAGGGCGGGTCCGGCAAGTGAGACAGGCGGGGATCCAGTGAAGCTTTCGGTTCTGATACCCATATACAACGAGCGAGAGACGATAGAGGATGTCGTTCGCCTGGTGCGCAAGGTCCCCATCGAGTTGGAGATCATCTGTGTCGACGACTGCTCCTCCGACGGAACCCGAGACATACTCGGGCGACTGCTGGACGAAGGCCTGATCGACCAGCTCGTGCTGCAGCCGAAGAACCAGGGTAAGGGCGCGGCGATCCGCGCCGGCGTGGCCAAAGCCACCGGCGAGGCGGCGATCATCCAGGATGCCGATCTGGAGTACGATCCCAGAGAGTATGCACGCTTACTGGAGCCGATCGAGCAGGGGAAGGCAGACGCGGTCTACGGATCCCGGTTCGCTGGCCAAGGGCCGCACCGTGTCCTCTACTTCTGGCACTACGTCGGCAACAAGCTCCTCACCCTGCTGTCCAACATGATGACGAACCTGAACCTCACCGACATGGAGACGTGTTACAAGATGTTCCGCCGCGAGGTGTTGGAGAGTCTGGAGATCGAGGAGAACCGCTTCGGACTCGAGCCCGAGATGACGGCGAAGCTCGCCCTGGGCGGTTGGCGGATCTACGAGGTGGGGATCTCATACAGCGGCCGTACCTACGCCGAAGGGAAGAAGATCAACTGGAAGGACGGTGTCTCGGCTTTCCGCTGCATCCTGAAATATGGCCTCTGGCGGCGCCTATTCCGCCGCCGCCGCCGCCGTTCGCTTGCCGAAGCGGCTGACAAAAAGTAGGTTTCCCTTCGATGAATACCGATCAGATCATCGCCAAGGGGAAGGAATGCCTGGCGCAGAATGATTACGTCGGCGCCATCTCAGCGCTCCGAGAGGCCGCCGACCGTGAGCCGGGCTACGCCGATGTTCGCCATCTGCTGGGCCTGGCGCTCGGCCTGGCGGGGCAACCCGAGGCGGCGCTCGAGGAGTTCGACCGCGCGCTCGCCCTCAACCCCTCGTATGTGGAAGCCCACCTGAATCGGGCGATCACGCTGAATGATCTGGGCCGTTACGATGAGGCGCGCGAAGCGTTCAGACTCGCGTGGGACAGCGACCATTCCGCCGGCCGGCCATTCTCCCGCTCGGTGTCGGCGCGCCTCGCCAACTTGCACATGGAGCTCGGCGATCTGTACGCCGACCTTGGCTCCTATAAGGAGGCAGTGGAGCAGTACCAGAGTGCGACGAACCTGAGGCCGGATTTCCTCGACATCCGCACCAAACTGGCTCGCGCCCTCATGGAGAGGAAAGATCTCAGGGGCGCCCTGGACGAGCTGACCGGCGTTCTGGCCGAGAACCCCGAGTATGTAGAGGCCCGTGTCACACTCGGTTTGGTGTACTACCGAGCCGGCCAGTACGACTCCGCGGCTGCAGAGTGGCGAACCTGCCTCCGGCAGGTTCCCGACCATCCCAAGGCCCGAGCGTTCCTCAATATGCCTCGCACCCAGGTGGCCGGCGGGGAGGGAGCGGGCTGAGACCTCCGGTCCATTTCATCGCAGTAGCTGCCCTGGCCTGGGCCGCAACCGCGGCTTGTCGCGGTGACGTACGCGACCATCTGGCGCTGGGTGACCGGCTGCTCGGTGCGGGAAGAACCGAGGACGCGATGGCTGAGTACCAGGTGGCGCTTCGCCAGCGGGGCGACCAGCCTGAGATCCTGTCGCGCCTCGCACACGGCTACGCGCAGCTCGATCGGCTCGACGAGACGAACGACTACTACTCTCGCTTACTCGCCATCGATTCCTCCTTTGTCGACCAGGCGGTCGCCGACTACCTGGCAATGGCGATGCGGGCGCTCGAGAGTGACGACAGGGCGCGGTTTGCCCGCGCCCTCGAGCAACTCGAAACCGTGCGGCCGGGAGCCGTACCGGATGAGCTGGCGCTGCCCTTCGCCCGCTACTACTACGAGCTCGGCGAGTACACCAGCGCGCTTCCGTTCTATCTTGCCGCCCTAGCGGTCGAGCCGGACAGTATCGAGCCGCGGGTCGATTACGAACTGGGTCGCATCTATTATGAGCTGGACGAGTGCGGCCAGGCGCTCGAGCATTTCAGAGCCTTCCTGGCGACGCGCCGGAACGGCGAGGCGAGACGCGACTCGCGGTGGCACGCCGGCCAGTGCGCCTACCAGCTGGCGCAGAAGGACCGCTTGGCCGGCAGGCCGACGGAGGCCTTGGCGGGCTTCGACGAGGTAATCGCTCTGGGTGCGCCCCAGACGCTGCTCGATGACGCTTGGTTCGAGCGCGGTGAGATCCTCTTCACACTCGGTGAATTCGATGAAGCGGTGCGATCGTACGAGCAGGTCCTCGATCTGAACCCGAGCCGCGTCGGCCGCAAGGTGCGACAGGCGGAGGATCGAATTCGCAGCATCCGGTACAGAAGTAGCGAGGAGGGGCAGGGATGAGGGGTGCGGGCCGTCTGGCGCTTCTGCTATTGGCGGGTCCGGCCGTCTTGGGATGTCCCAAGGAGCTGCCGCCCGACCTGCCGGCCGACGAGCTCTACAGGATCGGCCTGCAGAAGTTCGAGAATCGCGATTGGGGCGGCGCGATCGAGGCGCTACAGCGCTTCGTTTATGCCGATCCGGCGGCCGCCCGCGTCGACAGCGCCCAGCTGCTCACCGGCGAAGCGTACTTCAACCAGTCGCAGTACCTGACGGCCGCGTCCGAGTTTCTGAGGCTGGCGCAGGATCGGCCTGCCGGCCGGCTCGCCGACCTCGCCCGCTACCGGGCATGTGAGTCCTACTGTGAGCTGTCTCCGCGCCCGGAACTGGACCAGGAGTTCACCGAGCAAGCGATTGTCGAGTGTCGCTCCGTCGCGCTGCTCTATCCGGGTAGCCCGTATGCCGAGCTAGCCCTGCGGCGCGTCGAGGAACTCACTAACAAGATCGCGCGTAAGTACTATCTAAACGGCGTCTACTATTTGAGACGGAAGGCCTATGACTCGGCTATCGTCTACCTCGAATACATGGTGGAGACCTTTCCGGGCTCGGCTGTAGAGCCCGAGGCTCTGCTGAAACTGTACGAGGCTTACGTCAAGCTCGGGTACACGGATGAAGCCGACCGGGCCAGGGACCGTCTACTTCGCGACTACCCGGACAGCCCCGAGGCGGGAAAGCTCAGCGGGAATCAGTCGGTAGGATGAGGCTTGGCATCTTCGGCGGGTCGTTCGACCCACCTCACATTGGTCACCTGATCGTGGCGGACGACGCAGCCGCAGCTTTGAGCCTCGACCGCATCCTATTCGTCCCGGTCGGAACGCATCCGCTCAAGCAAGCCCGTATCGAGGCACCTGGCGATCTGCGTCTGGAGATGGTCGAGGCGGCCACCGCGGCCAGCGAGTCGTTCGAGCCCGATGGTCGCGAGCTACAGCGCCCCGGCCCCTCCTACACCGTCGACACCGTCAGCGAGCTGCAGGCGGAGAACCCCGATGCCGACCTGTTCCTGCTCGTCGGCGCGGACGTAGTCGCTGAGTTCCACCGCTGGCGCCGGCTGCATGAGATAGCCAGCCGCGCCCGGATCGCCGTCATGTCCCGGGCCGATGCACCGGCCGTCGAGGCCAGCGTCGATGTGCCGCTCGAAACGGTCGAGGTGACACACGTCGCCATCTCGTCCAGCGACGTCCGCCAGCGCGTGCGGACTGGAAAAGCTTATCGCTACTTGGTACCGAGCCCGGTTTACGACATAATCGAGAGGCGCTCGTTGTACCGGAACCGAGCAGACGCAGAATGATCAAGCAAGCAGCCACCAACTTCCTGGGCACCAAGTTCGAGCGCGATGTGCGCAAGCTCCAGCCGATCGTCGATGCGATCCACCAGCACGAGGATCGCCTCAAGGACGTCGGCGAAGCAGAACTGCAGGCCCAGACGGCGAAATTCCGCCAGATCATCTACGAGCGGACCCACGAGCTCGACGAGGAGATAGACCAGCTCAAGGAGACAAAGAAGCGGACCGAGTCCGCCAACGAGCGTGAGCGGATGGCGATGCGGATCGGCCAGCTCGAGCCCGAGCTGCTCGCCGCCACCCAGGAAGTGCTCGACGAGCTGCTGCCCGAGGCATACGCGACCGTGCGTGAGGCGTGCCGCCGCCTGATGGGCAGGGACATCGTCGTGCGTGGTCATGATATGAAGTGGGATATGGTGCCGTACGACGTCCAACTAATCGGCGGCGTCGTTCTGCACCAGGGCAAGATCGCCGAGATGGCGACCGGCGAAGGTAAGACTCTCGTCGCTACCATGCCGCTCTACTTGAACGCCCTCCCGGGTAGCGGCGCGCATCTCGTCACCGTCAACGACTACCTGTCGAAACGGGACTCCGAGTGGATGGGTACGGTGCTCGAGTATCTCGGCCTTACGGTGGGTTGTCTCGACGCAACCGAACCCGGTACCCCGGAGCGCCGTGCCGCCTACGAATGCGATGTCACCTACGGCACCAACAACGAGTTCGGCTTCGACTATCTGCGCGACAACATGGTCCACCGGTTGGCTGACCGCGTTCAGCGCGCCCATAACTACGCGATCATCGACGAGGTGGACTCGGCGCTCATCGATGAGGCGCGCACGCCCCTCATCATCAGTGGCCCGGTCGGCCGGGAAGAGAACAAGCGGTACGCCGAATTCAACGCCCAGGTATCAAGCCTCGCGCGAAAGCAAGCGCGCATAATCAACGGCCTGCTCGCTGAGGCGGAGTCACTGCTCGAGCGTTCGGAAGGCGAGGAGGGCGATCAGGAGGCATGGTACCGGTTGGGCGAAAAGGTGCTGCTGGCGCACCGCGGGATGCCGAAGAACAAGAAACTCGCAAAGCTGCTGCAGGAACCCGGCGTGCGCAAGATCATGCAGCGTGTCGAAGCCGACTACATGCGGGAGAAGCGGCTGCACGAGCTGGAGGAGGATCTTCTCTATTCGATGGATGAGAAGGGCCACCAGGTCCACCTGACGGATCAAGGGCTCGACACGCTATCGCCGCAGGACCACGAGGCCTTTGTGGTCCCCGATCTCTCGCAGGTCTTCCACGAGATCGAGAAGGACGAGTCGCTCTCGACTGACGAGAAGCGTCAGAAGATCACCGTCTGCGAGCGCGAGTACGCGGAGAAGTCGGAGAAGATCCACATCATCCACCAGCTGCTCAAGGCTCACACGCTATTCGAGCGCGACACGGATTATGTGGTCGAGAACGGCCAGGTGATCATCGTCGACGAGTTCACCGGCCGCAAGATGGCCGGCCGGCGCTGGAGCGACGGTCTGCATCAGGCCGTCGAGGCGAAAGAGGCGGTGACCGTGAGAGGCGAGACGCAGACGCTCGCGACGATCACGATCCAGAACTACTTCCGGATGTATGACAAGCTGGCCGGGATGACGGGTACGGCCGAGACGGAGGAAGGCGAGTTCCACGAGATCTACGGTCTTGAAGTGGTTGTCATCCCGACCAACCGGCCGGTGCGTCGTATCGACCAGGACGACGTTGTCTACAAGACGAAGCGCGAGAAGTACGCGGCGCTGCTCAATGAGATCGAGCGGATGCACGCCAGGGGTCTGCCGATTCTGGTCGGCACGACCAGCGTCGACACTTCCGAGACCGTGTCGCGCATGCTCCGCCGACGGGGTATCAAGCACAACGTGCTCAACGCGAAGTACCACGAGCGTGAGGCCGAGATCGTCACGCAGGCCGGGCAACCGGGCGCGGTGACGATCGCGACGAACATGGCGGGGCGTGGCACCGACATCAAGTTGGCGCCGGGCGTAGTGAAGTGCAGGGTCTGCGCGATCGAGGCCCAGCAGCCGTCTTTCGGCCGCTTCCGCGAGCAAGCTGACCTTGACCTGGTGCAGGCCAGAGAGTTCGGCTGCAACGACGATCCGCCGTGCGGTCTGGTGATCCTCGGTACGGAGCGGCACGACTCGCGTCGGATCGACCGACAGTTGCGCGGTCGGTCGGGGCGACAGGGTGATGCGGGCTCCTCGCTCTTCTTCCTGTCGCTCGAGGACGACCTGATGCGCCTGTTCATGGCGGAGCGGCTTGCCAAGATCATGGACAGGCTGGGTGCGGAAGAGGGTGAGGTGATCACGCACCCGTGGGTGACGAAGGCGATCGAGCGTGCCCAGAAGCGGGTCGAGTTGACGAACTTCGACGCACGCAAGCGGCTGCTCGAGTACGACGACGTGATGAACCAGCAGCGCGAGGTGATCTACGATCTCAGACTTTTCGCTCTAGAAGGGGGCGAGGATCTGAAGGGCGAGATCTGGGACATGATCCGCGACGCGGTACTCACGCGGTTTGACGAGTACGTGCCGGAGACCGAGCACGAGGAGAGGTGGGATCTGGCCGGTCTCAAGAACCGGCTGCTGCTCGAGTTCTTCCTGCACTGTCCCGAGCTACCGGACGAGAATTCGCTCGACACGGCGCTCGAATGGGAAGGTCATGAAGCGGTCGCCGACTATGTGGTCGAGAAGGCGGAAGCCACGTTCAAGAAGAAGGTCGAGGACTTCGGGGAGGAAGCGGAGCGGATCCTCTCCTATATCTTCCTCTACACGGTCGACGAGAAATGGAAAGACCACCTGTATGACCTCGACCAGCTCAAGGCCGGCATCTACTTCCGCGCCTGGGGCCAGAAGGATCCTCTGATCGAGTACAAGAAGGAAGCCTACGAGATGTTCGTAGACTTGATGGGGGACATCCGCACGACCCTGGCCGATCGACTGTTCAAGGCCCAGATGATGCCGCCGCAGCCGATGCGCGCCCCGCGAATCACCCGCGTCAGCGGCCCCAGTCTCGACACCACCGACGAGGGTTACGCTCCCGGCGCCGCGGCGGCAGCCGCTCGCGGCGCCTTCGCACCCACCGGCGTGGCGGCCTCGGCCCAGGCCGGTGCGCCGACCGGCGTGTCCGCAGCCGCGGCGGCCTCCGGCTCACCGGCGCCGACTCGCCGGCCTGGTACCGTGGTCACCAATCGCGGTGAGCAACCCGCCCCGACCAAACCCACCTCTGCGGGGGAGAAGGTGGGCCGCAACGATCCGTGCCCCTGCGGCTCCGGCCTGAAGTACAAGAAGTGTCACGGTCGGCCGGGCGCCCCGCCATTGTAGGTCTTCCCAATGAAGGAAGCCTGGAGGGAAGCGAAGTTCGAACTTCACCTATCACATTTCGTACTTCGCCCTCTGTGAGGATCTGTTGATACGCCTCTTCAGATTGGGCCAGGATGGCGCCCGACCGACGACTACCGGCGATCAAGGAATGGCCGTCCGGCGAGCGGCCGCGGGAGCGTTTCATGGCCCTGGGGCCGGCGGCGCTACGCACGGCCGAGTTGCTGGCGATCCTGGCGTCGAGCGGTTCCAGCGGGCGGAGCGCGCTCGATGTGGCTGAAACCCTCTACCAGCATTTCGGGCGCTCGCTGCGCCGGCTGGGCAGCGCGTCCGGCTCGCAGCTCATGACCGTGCCCGGGATCGGCGAAGCGCGGGCGGTGGCGATCCTGGCGGCGCTCGAGCTGGGGCGGCGCGCCGCCGAGGAAGTGCGCCACGACGACGAGCGAGTCGGTGCGCCCCGGGAAGTCTACCGGCGATTCGAGCTGCGGCTGCGCGATCTCCGTCAGGAGGAATTCCATGTACTGCTGCTGAACACACAGAACGCGGTGATTCGCGAGGTCATGGTGACGCGGGGCATCCTCGACGCCTCCGTCGTCCATCCGCGCGAGGTCTTCGCACCGGCGCTCACCGAGGCGGCGGCGGCGGTCATCCTGGTCCACAACCATCCGAGCGGTGATCCGACCCCTTCCCCTGCAGACCGCGAGGTGACCCGTCAGCTGGTCGACGCGGGCCGGATCCTCGGAATACCGGTCCGTGACCACGTCATCATCGGCAACGGCAGGTACGCCAGCTTCCTGGACCTGGGGTACATCTCGGCGCTCGACCGGTAGCGGCGGCTTGCCGAACGGTCGCGCCGGCTGGAAGGGCGGACACCGACCGGCCGTGTAACTTGCGGCCCGGCCTAAATCTAGCGATTCTACTCTGAGTGAGCCTCGCGGAGGCAGAAACCGGCTCCCCACTTCGAGTGTAGGAGTAGGTGTTGAGCTATGTCCTTTTCGGTCGTGCCTCCCTCGCAAACCATTGGAACTCGAGACCGATATGGCGTCGGAACATACCACCGGCATGGTCGAGCGGCCCGGCGCCGGCGCAGCGCCCGCTGACGTCGGCGCCGGCTCGGCCCTGCCGCGCGACTTCATCGACGCCATCGCCGAAACCCGCGACCGGCTCGACCTCGATCTGCTCGCCAAGGCATTCGAGTATAGCCAGCGCGCGCACCGCGGCCAGAAGCGCAAGTCGGGCGAAGACTACATCAGCCATTGTGTCGAGGTCGGCAAGATCCTCGCCGATCTCTACCTCGATACGGCGTCGATCTGCGCCGCTTTCCTCCACGACGTCGTCGAAGACACCGACACGCCGGCCGAAGAGATCGAGCAGCTGTTCGGCGAGGAGATCGCCACCATCGTCGACGGTCTCACCAAGATCGGCCGGGTGGAATTCAGCTCGAGCACGGAGCAGCAGGCGGAGAATTTCCGCAAGCTACTGCTCTCGATGGCTCGTGATGCTCGGGTGATCATCGTCAAGCTCGCCGATCGATTGCACAATATGCGGACCCTCGAGGCGCTCACACCGGGTACGCAGCGTCGCATCGCGCGCGAGACGCGGGAGATCTACGCGCCGCTCGCCCATCGTCTAGGGATGGCGAAGGTAAAGTGGGAGCTCGAGGACCTCGCCTTCAAATATCTCGAGCCTCAGGACTACAAGCAGCTGGCCAAGAATGTGCGTGAGCGGCGCAAGGAGCGCGAGGCGTGGGTCCGGCAGCTGGCTGAGCCGCTCGCCGAGGAACTGGCCAGAGCCGGGATCGATTGCGAGGTCGTTGGACGCCCGAAGCATCTCTGGTCGATCTACAACAAGATGCGCAAGCGGGGGAAGCCGTACGACGAGATCTACGATCTGATGGCTATCCGGGTCATCACCGACACCATCAAGGACTGCTATCACGCGCTCGGCACGATCCACAACATGTGGACTCCGCTTACCGAGCGCTTTCACGACTATATCGCCACGCCCAAGTCGAATATGTACCGGTCGCTCCACACGACGATCTTCGGACCGGGCGGCCGCCTGTACGAGATCCAGATCCGTACCCACGATATGCACCGTACCGCCGAGTACGGGATCGCCGCCCACTGGCGCTACAAGGAGGGCTACAAGGGCGCTCCCGACGAGGTCGATGAGAAGCTGGCCTGGTTCAGGCAGGTGCTGGAGTGGCAGCAGGAGACGAGAGAGCCGGAGGAGTTTCTGGAGTTCCTGCGCATCGATCTCTACCAGGATGAGATCTTCGTCTTCACACCGGCGGGCGATGTCAAGCAGTTGCCGAAGGGTGCCACGCCAATCGACTTCGCCTTCGCAGTCCATACCGAGGTGGGCTACCACTGCGGCGGCGCCCGGGTCAACGGCCGGATCGCTCCGCTGACTCGCCAGCTGACCAGCGGCGATACGGTCGAGATTATCACGAGCCCGAAACAGACTCCGTCACCCGACTGGCTGAATTTCGTCCGTACCGCCCGGGCTCGGAACAAGATCCGCCAGTGGATCCGGCAGGAGGAGCAGAGTACGGCGGTCAAGATTGGCAAGGAATACCTGGACCGGGAGCTTCGCAAGCGCCGCAAGAAGGTGTCAGAGGCCGAGCTCGCGGAGGCGGGCTCGCGGGCCGGGTTCGCCAGCCTGGAGGGGCTCTACGCCGGGCTGGGCCGCGGCGACGTCGGGCTCTCGACCATCCTGGGGTATCTCTGGCCCGACCAAGAAGTGCCGGCCGAGGTGGAGAAGCCGGGGCGGATCGGTCGGCTGGTCGACCAGATACGAGGCGGGCCGCGCGGCGTGAAGATCCAGGGCATCGACAATGTGGCGGTCCGTTACTCGCAGTGCTGCCAGCCGGTGCCGGGCGATCCGGTTGTCGGTTACATCACTCGCGGCCGCGGGATCTCGATCCACCGCAGTGACTGCCCCAACATTCTCAAGTTCAGCAAGCACCCTGAGCGGCGAATCGAGATCGACTGGCGAACCGACAAGGCACACCTGTACTTCGTACGCATTCGCGTTGAGGGTACCGACCGTCGCGGCCTGCTGTCGGATATCGCCAAGGCGATCAGCAACACGGGCACCAACATTCAGAGCGCCGTGACGGAGGCGGTGGAAGGGGGGATGCGTGGGGAGTTCGTCGTCGAGATCGAGAACTTGACGCACCTCACGAGAGTCACCAGAGCAGTGCGCAAAGTGAAAGGCGTCGTCAGCGTCGAGCGACGCGAGAGACTGATCGAGTCGGATCTGCAGGCGGAGGTCGACTAGTGCCGGCCTACTGGCTATTGAAGAGCGAGCCGGGCGACTACTCCTTCGAAGATCTCGAGCGTAAAAAACGCGCGGTCTGGGACGGAGTCGAGAACCCGCTGGCGCTGAAACACATGCGGCAGGCGCGGCCCGGTGACCGGGCGTTGTTCTATCACACGGGAAAAGAGAAGGCGATCGTCGGGATCGCACGTGTGGAGAGCGCGGCCTATCGGGACCCCGAGAAGGAGGACGAGCGACTTGTGGTCTTCGAGCTGAGCCCGCTGGAGCGGCTGCCCCGGCCCGTGACCCTGTCGCGCATCAAGTCGGAGACGCGGTTTCGAGATTGGGAGCTGGTGCGTCTGCCGCGCCTCTCCGTGATGCCCGTCCCGGCCGAGGCCTGGAACTGGATCCTCGAAGTGTCGCGGCCCTGAGACCTACGGGTAAAGCGGCACCGACCACTCGAGCGGAATGGGAGCGAGCGAATACGAAGACGTAGGCCGCTTGGTGGCCCGCGCCACCGAGCTGACCCAGCTTGACCGAATGGTGCGAGACCTCCGGGCCGAGCAGGGTGGTCGAGGGCGCCTCGTCGTGCTGAGCGGCGCTACCGGGGTCGGCAAGACGGCGCTGGCAGGAGCGTTCCTCGGCCGGGTCAGCGAGGCGGACCCCTCTGCTGTAGTGCTCGCGGCACGCTGCATTCAGGGGCTCACGTCCTATCGACCCTACGGACCGTTCAGGGATCTGCTCGCCCAGTTGATGGGCATGACCGGCGACACGACACTCGCTGCGATCGTGCGCCGGGAGGTACCCGGCTGGATGCCCGGCGCGGCGCCCTCCGCCGGTCGCAATGCCCTGTTCGACCAGTTCATCGCGCTCTGCCGTGCCATTACCCGCCAGCGCGTGCTCGTGCTCTTCATCGATGATCTGCAGTGGAGCGACCGCTCCTCACTCGACCTGCTGGCCCGCATAGGTGCCGCGCTCGGCTCGCTGCCGCTTCTCATCCTCGCGACTTTCGAGCACTCCCAGTCCTCCGACTCCGTTTCCATCAAGCCGCTTCAGCACCGACTCGGTCCGGCGACCGTCGAGTTGACGATCCGTACGCTCGAGAACGAGGCAATTCTCGAGCTTGCCGAGGGACTGCTGGATGGGTCGTACGGCGATGAGCTGGCTGCCTGGCTGCCCGGCGCCGCACAAGGCAATGGCTTGAGGGCGGAACAGCTGCTGCGCTCGCTCGTGGAGCATCAAATCCTCCGCAAGCGTCTGTTCAAGTACTCCGTGCGCGAGGGCGAGTTGCCCAGCCCGGACACCAGGATCGAGAGCATCATCGCAGGTAGACTCGACTCGCTCGAGCCCAACGTCCGCTGGACCCTCGAGGCGGCGGCTCTTTGCGGTTCCGTAATCGACACGACCGTCGTCGCCGCTCAGGCGGCCAAGAAGCCGGAAGAGGTGCTGGACGAGCTGCAGGCGGCTGAGCTACGGCACGGGCTGGTACGCGAAATCGGCGAGCGCCGCTGGGCGACGGGCAGCCAGTCGCTGCGCTATCGCTTCTGTCACCCGCTCGTCCGGCAGGTGATCAGCTCGCGCGTCTCCGGTAAGCGTCGCGCTCACCTGCTCAGCCGCGCCGCCGAGACACTGGAGAGGCTGGCTGGGGCCGGGTCGAGGGAGATCGCCGATGAGGTCGCCGCTCTCTACTTGAGCTCCGACGCGGGGGACAGGATACTCGACTGGTCTCTGAGGGCCGCCGACCTCGCCGAACGTCTGTACGCGCTCTACGAGGTCGACGAGTTCCTGCGCGCGGCGGCGAAGAACTGCGGCGACGAGCGCCTTCGCCTCAAGATCGAGAACCGCCTGGCCAGGATTTACGCCGCCACCGACAGAGAGCCCGAGGCGGAGGCGCTGCTACAGCACGTTTTCGAGCGGACCCGCGAGTTGGGAGAGCTGGAGACCGAGGTGTCCGCCGGCGTGATGCTGGGCTGGCTGCAGCTCGAGCGTGGTGTCGCACCTGTCGACGTCTCTGCGATGGTCGCCAGCCTGGTCGACCGCGCTCGCACGGCCGAGATGAGCGAGGAGCTGGTGACGGCCCTCGACCTGTCGTGTGTCGTGGCCGAGAGGGTCGGGAGAGCGGAAGAGGCGCTGCTGATGGCCGAGGAAGCGCTCCACGTAGCGGAGCAGAGCGGCAACGCCGAAACGGTGGCACAGGCCGCCTATCGGCTGGCCCGCGTCCACGTCTCGTGGGGCAGTCCCGAGGACGGGCGGAAGCTGGCACAGCGCGCCCTCGAGGTGTTTGGCCAGGTCGATGAGCTGGGCGGCGTTGCAGTCTGCCACGACCTTCTGGGGCTGGCCAACTTCCGCGCCGGCGAGTGGGACGGTGCTTTCCACCACTGGCAATCGGCGCTCGAGAGTATGGAAGTCGCGGGTGTCACCGATCAGAAGATCGCCATGCAGGCCAACATCGCCGAGTTGTTGACGCTGCGCGGCGAGTTCGATCGGGCACTGCATCTGTTCAACTCGGGACTGGCCCTGGCCGAGGAGCTCGAAGATTCCTCCCTCGCCCTGCGCTGCAGGATCGGCATCGCGCGACTCGAGTTCGAGCGCGGCGATTACACCTCCGTGCTCAAGATGACCGAGGAGATTGGCAAGCTTCTGCCGACCAGCGGCGCCTGGAAGGCCGACTTCCAGACCACCGCCATCCGTGCACTGGCTTACCTGGAGACCGGCGACGAGCTGCAGGCCTGGCAGGAGGCGGCGCGCCTCGAGCAGCTCTACCAGGGCAAGGAGGGCTGGTTCGAGCGGCGCGCCGAAGGCGACGCCGTTCGAATCCGCGTGATCGACCTCGATAGCGACGCCTGGTTGGCCGGAATGGTCGCGCAGCAGGGGATCGGTGAAACGACCGAGACCGACCCTTACGGCGAGGGATTCCTCCAGTACCATCAAGCCCAGGTGCTGGCTCGAGCCCAGCCGGCCGAGGCGCGGGTCGCGGCGGAGCGCGCCGTCGCCCTGTTCGAGCAACTCGGCGCCGCCCCCATGCTGGCCCGCGCCCGGCAGCTGATGGAAGAGTTGCCGCAGGTCGATTCCGCAGCCGACGGGGACGACGAGCAGGGTACGTCCGATGACAAGATCGATGCCTGGTTCGACAGCCTCGAGGGTTGATGCCGCGAGAGACCTCGAAGTTCGAAATCTGAGATTCGAAATCGGACACCCCCAGCGGACGTTCAAACATCCAACGTTGTTCTTCGAGCGTTACTAAGTGATCCAAAAGACGGCGCGGCGCGCCCATTTCGACTTGCGTTCGCCCTTCGAGCCGACGGGCGACCAGCCGGCGGCCATCGAAGAGTTGGTCGCCGGTCTCGAGCGTGGTGAGCGGTGGCAGACGCTGATGGGTGTCACCGGCTCGGGCAAGACACTGACGATGGCACACGTAATCGCGCGCTGGGGTCGCCCGACGCTCGTGATGAGTCACAACAAGACGCTCGCCGCCCAGCTGTACGGCGAGCTGAGACAGCTCTTCCCGACCAACGCTGTCGAGTACTTCATCTCGTACTACGACTACTACCAGCCCGAGGCCTATGTCCCCCAGACGGACACGTACATAGAGAAGGATGCCTCGATCAACGTCGACATCGACCGGCTGCGTCTGCGTGCGACGTCGAGCTTGATGGAGCGGGACGACGTCATCGTCGTGGCATCGGTCTCGGCGATCTACGGTCTGGGCGACCCGTCAGAGTACCGCGACCTGCTGGTGATTCTCCAGCGCGGCCAGCGGATCCGCCGCGACGACATTCTCGCCGCCCTGGTCGACGTCCAGTACGGTCGCAACGATTTGGATTTCCGGCGCGGGACCTTCCGGGTGCGAGGCGACGTTGTTGAAGTCTTCCCGGCCTACGAGGAACGGGCCGTGCGCATCGAGCTATGGGGCGATGAGGTCGAGCGGCTGACCAAGATCGATCCCTTCAGTGGCGAAGTGGTCGCCGAGCTCGAGCGGGCCGCGATCTACCCCGCCACCCACTACGCCATCGGGCGACCGTCGATAAGACGGGCGGGTGAGTTGATCGAGGCTGAACTCGATCTTCGTTTGAGGGAGCTGCGCCGGAGCGGCCGGCTACTCGAGGCGCAGCGCCTCGAGCAGAGAACCCGCTACGACCTCGAGATGCTGCGCGAGGTCGGCTACTGTGCCGGGATCGAGAATTATGCGCGCCATCTCTCGGGCCGCGCCGAGGGGGAACGGCCCGCCTGCCTCATCGACTACTTCCCCGACGATTTCTTGGCCATAGTCGATGAATCGCACGCCACGGTCCCGCAGATCGGCGGCATGTATGAAGGCGACCGCTCGCGCAAACAGACGCTGGTCAACTACGGGTTCCGCCTTCCCAGCGCTCTCGATAACCGGCCGCTCAAGTTCGATGAATGGGAATCGCTGATACCGCGGGCGATCTTCGTCTCTGCTACGCCCGGCGACTACGAACTGGAGCGGTCAGGCGGCGTCGTGGTCGAGCAGGTGATCCGGCCGACGGGGCTCCTCGACCCCGCCGTCGAGGTCCGGCCGGTCGGCGGCCAGGTGGACGACCTGATGGGCGAGATAGTTGAACGTGCGGCGCGCGGCGAGCGGGTGCTCGTCACCACGTTGACGAAGCGGATGGCCGAGGATCTCACCGAGTACCTGCTGGGGATGGGGATCAGGGTTCGGTACATGCACTCCGACATCGATGCCATCGAGCGAGTCGAGATTCTGCGTGGCCTGCGTCTGGGGCATTTCGACGTGCTCGTTGGCATCAACCTGCTGCGCGAAGGTCTCGACCTGCCGGAGGTTTCGCTGGTTGCGATCCTCGATGCGGACAAGGAGGGCTTCCTGCGCTCGGACAAGAGCCTGATCCAGACGATCGGTCGAGCGGCGCGTAACGAGCGCGGCAAGGCGCTCATGTATGCCGACGCCGTGACCGGCTCGATGCAGCGGTGTATCGAGGAGACGAACCGCCGACGGGAGATACAGCACGGATATAACGTGGAGCACGGGATCACACCGCGATCGATCCGCAAGTCGCCCGAAGAGGTGCGCCGTGCCACCGCAGTCGCCGACTCGCGCCTCGACCCCGGGACTCGGGCGGTGGAGACGCTGGCCGAGCTTCCCGAGTTGGAGCCCGAAGAGCTGGTCGAGCGGCTCACGCTCGAGATGGAGCGGGCAGCCGACGAACTCGACTTCGAGTTGGCTTCCGAGCTGCGCGATCACATCTTCCAGATCAAGGTGGAGATGGAAACGCGAGGGCGCGAAGGATGAGCAGATCATCCCGAACGCCCATCCTGGGCCCCCGCGCCTTCACCGAGCCCGAGCTGATGCGCTGGGGCGAGCAGGTCGGGGCTGCAATCGAGCCGCCGCAGTGGATCGCCCTCCGCGGCCCGCTCGGCGCGGGAAAGAGCGTCCTGGCTCGGGCCATCTGCCGCGGCGCAGGGATCACAGGTCACATCCCGTCGCCCAGCTTCACGCTCGTCCAGACCTATTCGAGCCCCAGGAGTTTCGCCATCTATCACGTCGACCTGTTCCGTCTGCGGCCCGGCGACCCCATCGAGCCCCTCGGTTGGGAGGAGCTTCTCAGCGCCCCGGCGCTGGTGCTGCTGGAGTGGGCCGATCGCGCCGGCGACCGGCAGCCGGCAGACCGCTGGGAGGTCGACATCGATCACACCTCTTCGCCCGAGCGGCGCGTCGTGCGGGTGAGCCGCTTGGGTTCAGCCCCCGAGCCACCGCAATGGTGAAGAGCGGCGGAGGACCCGGCAGCGCCTCCGGGGAGGTTCGGCAGCCCGAGACTTGGCTGGCGCTCGAGACCGCCACAACCGTCGGGTCGGTCGCCGTCTGGCGTGACGGGCTCGCAATCGAGTGCAGCTTCAACATCAGGGGCTCGCATTCGGAGCGTGTGCTGCCTGCCGTCGACCACGCCCTCGAAGTCACCGGGACCCACCCCGAGGAGATTACCGCCTTCGTTGTCGGCAGCGGACCGGGCTCGTTCACCGGGGTCCGCGTCGCCGCCTCGATGGCCAAAGGCTGGACGATGGCCCGCGGCACACCGCTGTTCGCCTATTCCAGCCTGCTGGCTCTGGCGGCCGGGACCGGGGTGAGCGGTCCCGTCTGTGCGGCCTTCGATGCCCGAAGGGGAGAAGTCTACGCGGCCTGCTACGAATTCTCGAACCGGGGGCCCAACGAGAGACTCGCCCCTGCCGCTTGGCGGCTCGAGGACCTCCTCGGCGAACTGGCCCGCCGCGGCCTGAACCCGACCTTCGTCGGCGAGGGGGCGCGGGCCTACCGAGAGAAGATCGCTGAACGTCTGGCCGGCGCGGTCGTGCTCCCTGAGCACCTGGACGTTCCCCGCGCCGCCAGCCTGCTCTGGCTGCGCTCGGTTGCCCCGGCTCTGGGGCACGTCCGGCAACCGAATGAGTGGGAGCCGGCCTACGTCCGCGACTGGCGGGTCCCCGAGGAGCGCCAGACGGGATGAGCACTGCCGAGCAGCTGCAGCTGCCGGATATCCGCCCCATGGAGGAAGCGGACCTCGATTCGGTGATGGAGATCGAGTCCGCCTCGTTCTCCACGCCTTGGAGTCGCGCCAGCTTCGGCAACCTGCTCGGCCGCGATGATGCCTCGCTCTGGGTCGCCGCCGTCGATGGGAACGTTGTGGGCTACGCCGTGGTATGGTACGTCCTGCGGGAGGCCGAGCTGGGTAACCTGGCCGTGGCTACAGCCTGGCGCCGCCGCGGCCTCGGTCGCCGCCTCCTCCAGTGGGTGCTCGAGAAGGCTCGACGACGTGGGGTGGAGCGGATCTACCTCGAGGTCCGCGCCAGCAACCGGCCTGCCCAGGCGTTGTACGAGTGGCATGGGTTTCTACCCATAGGTCTGCGACGGCGCTATTATCGGGCGCCAGTCGAGGATGCGCGTGTCATGTGCCTCGACCTGAGCCCCGGCGAGTAGATTCTGCTGTAAGCTGGGGCCAGCAAGCGACGCGTTGACAATAAGTTGACGGACGGGTATAATCTTGGCTGGCGTCAGGTTTAGGCCGTACCGACGCCAACCGCCTCATGGGAGGAGCCATGTCCCGTAGTGTCAACAAGGCGATCATTATCGGCAATCTGGGCGCCGATCCGGAGATCCGCACCACGCCGCAGGGGAGCCGGGTGACCACGCTCTCGGTAGCGACGAATCGCCGCTGGCAGAATCGCAGCGGTGAGATGCAGGAGGATACGCAGTGGCACCGGGTCGTCGCCTGGAACAAGCTGGCCGAGATCGTCGAGCAGTACCTGAAGAAGGGCGACCGCGTCTATATCGAGGGGCGGATTCAGTATCGCCAGTGGGAGGACCAGAACGGCCAGAAGCGTTACACGACCGAGATCGTGGCCAACGATATGGTGATGTTGGGTGGCCGCGGAGAGGGCGCCCTCGAAGTGCAGAGGACGCCGACCTATGGGGGTGAGGACTATGACGACTTCCCGGCGGAATCGCTGGAGGAGGGTGACGACCTGCCCTTCTAAGCACCTCTTGTCCGTTGCCGCAATTGCGCTAGCGGCGCTACTGCCTGAAGCCCTCCCCCTACACGCTCAAGAAAGGCAGGAAGAGACGACGCCCCAAGAGGGCCGTCGTGTGCACGTCGTCCGCGTTGGCGACACCTTGTGGGACCTAGCGGAGTTCTACCTCAGCGACCCCTTCCTGTGGCCCGAGATCTACAGGATCAACACGCTCGTCGTTGAGGACCCGCACTGGATCTATCCCGCCGAGGAACTGACCGTCCCCGGCGTCGGTGAGGTCGTCCGCCCGCTCATTCCCGGAGAGGAGCGCGTGCCGGGCGAAGAGGTCGTCGAGCGGGTGCCCACACCGGAGATCCCCACGCCGGAGGTCGCGGAGATCCCCGAGCAGATCCAGATGCAGGAGCAACCCACGATCTTCGTCGAGCGCGATATCCGAGAGACGACGTTGACCTATCAGCCCATCGCGGCGGTACCGCCCAGCGCGGTGACCGCTACCGACTTCCACCGGGCCGGCATGCTCTTGCCGCTCTCCGAGCTCGGCCCGCGCGGCGAAGTCATCGAGCCGACTGCGCCTCGCGGTTTCCCGGTCCCGCCGCTCTCCACGATTCGTCGCTACGGCCGGTTCTATGTGAGCCATCCGGGCGGCGAGCCGCCTGACCCCGGGGACCGTATGCTGGTGTTCCGGATCGAGCGACGCGTGAGGCCGTGGGGCTACGTGATCCGGCCGACGGGGTTGGCGACGATCGCGGCGGTGCACGAGGACGTTTCTGTCGCCGTGCTGATCGAGGTGTACGACCGCGTCGTGCTCGGCGACTGGGTGATCGAGGCCGAGAGCTTCGAGTTCGAGCCGGGTTTGTTCGCTGAGCCGGTCTCGACGGGGCCCGGCGGCGAGTTGATCGCGCTGATGGACATGCAGCTGGTCGCCAGCACCGAGGACTTCGTGTTCATCGACGTCGGACGCACACAGGGGATCGAAGTGGGCGACGAATTCGAGCTCTACGTCGGACCGCGGCGGACACGGGACGGGCTCAGGCTGCCGGAAGAGTACGTCGGTAGGGGGCGCGTGATGCGCGTCACCCAGGAGACGGCGACTCTCCGCCTGCTCGACATGCGCCATCCCACGGTCGATGTCGGTCTTCCGGTGCGATTGGTCGCAAAGATGCCATCCTAGGCGGCGATCCCACGCCCGTCGCCTGCAGCGGCGACGCATGAACGGCCGGCTCCGCACGAGCCGGCCGCTCTAGTATCTGACCTTTCAATTCGTATATTCACTCTCGCACGCACCTCGTAGCTTGGACGATAGCGGCGCTCCTCTATCTGGCTGCGTCCGTTGGACATACAGCGGTCGGAGCCGGATCGCGCGCCGGTCCGGCTCCGCCACCTGTCGGAACCGCTCCAGCGACGCGTCGAGCCGCTGACTAACGATCTGTTGCCGAACGTCTTCCATGAGCCGACGGCGCGGATGCGCGTAGTGACGGACGACGCTCGAGAAGGCGATGTCGTGAAAGCGGCGCGGTTTCTCGTCGGGATCGAGGAAGCGGATGGGGACGGCAAGGAAAGCTGGGAATAAGACTGCACTCGTCACCGGTGGCGCCGGGTTCATCGGCTCGCACGTGGCCGATGCGTATCTGGCGCACGGCTGGTCGGTAACCGTGGTCGACAATCTCTCATCGGGTAGACGAGAGAACATCCCCGATGGCGTCGACTTCGTCGAGCTCGACGTGCGTGACCCCCAACTCCACGAGCTGTTCGATCGAAAGGGCGGGTTCGAGCTCATCAACCATCACGCCGCACAGGTCGACGTCAGGCTCTCAGTCCGGCGCCCAGAGTTCGATGCTGACGTCAACGTCCTGGGGTTGCTCAATCTGCTGGAGGCGGCGCGCGAGTGGCAGACTCGTAGGCTCATCTTCATATCGTCGGGCGGTGTGGTCTACGGCGACGCCGACCGCCGTCCGATACCGGAGGACGCACCCAAGAACCCGGAATCGCCGTACGGGGTCAGCAAGCTGGTAGGCGAGTACTACCTGCACTGCTACCGGCTGCTGCACGGCCTCGACTACGTCACGCTGCGCTACTCGAACGTATACGGGCCGCGCCAGGATCCCCGCGGCGAAGCCGGAGTCGTGGCGATATTCTGCAATCGTTTGATCGCGGGTCAGCCGCTTACCGTTTTCGGTAGCGGCGAGCAGACGCGCGACTATGTGTACGTAGACGACGTGGTGGATGCCAACATGATCGTCTCGGTGGCCGAGCTGGACGATGGCGCAGGCATCGATGGTCGCGCCTTCAACGTCGGCAGCGGACGGGAGACGAGCGTGACCGAGCTTGCCAGCGCGCTGATGGCGGCCGCCGGGCGCGAGGTCCCGGTGGAGCAGGCGCCGGCGCGACCTGGTGAGCTGGCGTGGAACAGCCTGGAGATTGGCAGGCTGAGGGCACTTGGCTGGGAGGCGGCGGTGGACCTATCGGATGGCTTGCTGCGCACTTATCGCTGGATCGCCGGGGTGGACGAATGAGCGTGTTGGCGAGGGTCGTGGCGGCGCAGGCGCCCTTACCGGGCAACGCCTGGGACATGGTCGCTACGGCGACCATCACAACCCGAGTCATCCTCGTCGTGCTTCTCGCGTTCTCCCTGGCGTCGTGGATCCTCATCATCTGGAAATGGATCCAGTTCCGCCGGATCCGACTGCTCGAAGAGGAATTTCTGGGTCAGGTCTCCAAGGCTCAGCACCTCGATGAGGCTTACAAAGCCGTCATAACACTTCCCGATTCCCCCTACCTGCGCGTCTTCCGCCACGGGATGAACTTCTTCTCCGGGCTGCGCCCGCGCGACGAGCGCGGCGGACTCTCGGCCGCTCAGGTAGAGACGCTCAGGCTGGTGATGGAGAAGGAACAGGTCGGGGAACGGGATGCGATGGCACACGGGCTACCTTGGCTCGCGATCATCGCCACCGTCAGCCCGCTGCTCGGGCTGATGGGCACAGTCGTCGGCGTGATGGACGCCTTCGTCGGGATCTCGGCCATGGGGACCGCGAACATAACGGCCGTCGCTCCCGGGATCGCCGAGGCGCTGATCACGACGGTTACGGGACTAGCGGTGGCGATCCCAGCGGTGATCGGCTACAACCATTTCGCCAGTCGCCTCGGCCTCTTCGCCGGCGAGTTGCAGGGCTTCGCTCACGAGTTCATCGGCGCGCTGGCGCGGGAGGGCAAGATCTGATGGCGCGCCGCGGCGGACTCTATGAGGATCGCTCGCTGCCGCTCACGGCGGACATCAACCTGATCAACTTGGTCGATGTCGCCTTTACGCTGTTGGTGATTTTCATGATCACCGCGCCGATCTTGCAGGGCGGTGTCGAGGTGCAACTGCCGCAGGCGGAGGTCGCGCCGTTACCAGCCAGCGAGGCGATCGTCGTTACCGTCGACCATGAGGGCGTAATTTACATCGGCGATGCCTCGGTCTCGCTCGACGAGTTCAGGGCGGTGATCCGAGATGTGTGGAACCAGAGGGGCAATCCGCCGGTCTACGTACGTGGCGACGAGCGGGCCAATTTCGGGGTCGTGCTCAAGGTAATCGCCGCGCTCAAAGCCGCGGAGATCACCGCCGTGGGACTGGTGGCGGAGCTGGAGCCGCAGAGGAGACGCTGACCCGATGGCTCGGCTGATCGTGCGCCGCGAGACACGCGGCGCTGGCGAAGGGTTGCCGCCCAGTGCGGTCGTCGGGTCGATGAGCCTCCATGCCGTGGTCTTGGTGTTCATGGTCTGGGGCGCCCATCGCATCGACCTGCCGGACCCACCTCAGGTCTACCAGGTCGAGCTCGTATCCGTGCCACGGCCCGCGCCGGTCCGCACCGTCCCGGTACCCGAGCCGCAACGCACCGCTCCCCGGGAGGAGCCCGAGGTTCGGCCGCTCGACAGGCAGCCCGAGCCGCAGGCCCAGCAGCAACAGGTCCCGGCACCCGCTGAGGACGAGCCGGAAGAGGGAGCCGAAGAAGAGGAGCCGCAGCCCCCGCTCGAGGAGCGCCCGGCGGCCACGGCGGAGCAATCGCCCGAGGGCGCCGACGTGCCAGTACGTCTCGAGGGCGCCCCGTTTCAGTATCCCGAGTACGCGGCGAACATTATCTTGCAGATAAAGCGACACTGGAGGCCGCCGACGGGCAACCTGCAGCTGCGGGCGGAAGTCGCATTCACGATCTTGAGAGACGGGTCGGTCACCGATATCACCTGGGTACGGAGGTCCGGTAATCCGGCGTTCGACCTCGAGGCGCGGGGAGCCATCGAGGCAGCCGCCCGCCGCGGCATGTTCGGCGAGCTGCCGGAAGACTACCCCGCCGACCAGCTGCGGGTCTCGTTCTTCTTCGATCCGACGCGGTACTAGTCATGTGGGCACCCAAGATCAGTCGCCAAGTCGACTGCTACGATATGAAGCGCTCGAGTCAGATAACCGCTAACAGAGTGTCGATCGTGGCGGCCGCGCTCGCCCTGACACCGGCCATCGTGACGGCGCAGGTCCCGGTCCGCGACAGCATCCCCACCGACGTGCGGCTCGGCATCGTATATCAGCCGGCCTACCGGCCGGGCGTCGTCATGCCGCGGATCCCCGCGCCCGAAGGCCTCCGCGAACTGGCCGACACGGCTCGCCGTATGATCCTCCGCGACCTCGACTACAGCGATCGGCTGCAGGTGATGCCGGTCCGCGAAGAGCTTCCCGTCGAAGGACCGATCAACTACGGGCTCTGGGATGAGCTGGGCGCGGTCTGGCTCGTCGTCGGCGCCGTCGAAGGTACGCCGGACGAGCCGGTGCTGAGACTGTCTCTGCACGACGTCGTCTACAGGCTGCTCCAGGAGGTGCGCGCCTTCGAGTTGCCGCCGCTCCGGCACCCGCAGTTCCGCTACTCACTCCACACCGCCGCCGATGAAGTGCTCCGCTGGGCTACCTCCGCGACAGGAGCCGCCGCCACCCGCATCGCTTTCGTCGCACAGGGACCGGGCGGTTCGGAAATCTATGTCGTCGATAGCGACGGCTTCGGGGGACGAGCTGTCTCGAGCGACAGCTCGATCGCGCTCTCTCCCGCCTGGTCGCCGGCGGGTGATCGGATCGCCTACATGTCCTACAAAACTGACGATCCGGCGATCTACGAGGTCGACCTGACGAACGGACGGTCGACCGTCAGGGTCGACTTGCCCGGTATGGACCTGACGCCGACCTACCTGCCCGACGGCACTCGCCTCGGGTTCGCCGCCACCATAGACGGGCGCACGGAAATCTACACCTATGACCTGGTGCGGAGCTGCTGCCCGGAACGCGCTACCTTCGCCCGCTACGCGAACTCGCTGTCGCCCACCTTCGCGCCCGACGGTCGCCGCTTCGCCTTCAACTCCGATCGGCTGGGGCAGCTGCACATATTCGTCCAAGACATGGATGACGGCTCCGCAGAGCTGGTCACTCCGTACCTCTACGACCGCAGCGTCCACAACGCCGGGCCCGACTGGTCGCCCACAGGTGACCGAATCGCCTTCCACGGCTGGGTAGCCGGCACACCGCAGATATTCACCGTCGCGCCCGACGGCCGCGGCCTGCGGCAACTCACCCAGCAGGGACGCAATGAGGACCCGAGCTGGGCGCCGGATGGCAGGCATATTGTCTTCGCCTCGACCCGAGACGGCACCACCGGTCTCTGGGTTCTGGACGTCGTGAGCGGCCGGATCCGCAGGCTCATCTCCGTCCCGGGAGCCCGCTTGCCTGACTGGTCCGGCCGCTTAGATTCAGAATCTCACCTCACAGACGGAGCAGCGGTCGGCTCCGATAGTAATAACCACTAAGGAGTGGAGATATGGCTAGCAGCTGGAAGAAGTCAGCGGGTTGGCTGGGGGCATTGACGCTGGCGGCCGTGATGGTGGCATGTGGCGGTGCCGCCGCCCCCGAGCCCGAACCGGAGCCCGAACCTCAGGTACAAGAACCGACCGTGGACGAAGCGGCAGAACGCGCGCGACGCGAGGCGGAGGAAGAGCGGCGCCGGGCCGAGGAGGAACGGCGGCGCGCCGAGGCGGAGCGCAATCGCGTCTTGTCGGTCATCGCCGAGCGCGTCCACTTCGACTTCGACAAGTCAGATATCCGGCCCGACGCTGAGCAGGTCTTGCAGCGCAAGGTCACCGTGCTGCGCGAGTACCCCGGCGTCGATCTTCGCATCGAGGGTCACTGCGACGAGCGCGGCTCCAACGAGTACAACCTGGCGCTCGGCCAGCGGCGCGCTGAGGCGGTCCGCCGCTACTTGGTCAGTTACGGCATCGATGTCGGCCGTTTCGCGACCATCAGTTACGGCGAAGAGCGGCCGGCTGTGCGCGCATCCAATGAGGACGCTTGGGCCGAGAACCGTCGCGCCGAGTTCAGAGTCACGAATTACGGAGAGCTCGGTAACTAGAGAACGAGAAGTCCCCATGAAGGCCGCTGCAAAACAGCTGTTCGTCCTCGCACTGGCGGGGGTAGCTGCCTGTGCCTCGAAGAAGGACGTCGACAGGATTCGTGAGGACCTGGCGAGCGTTCGCGAGCGACAGGACTCTATCGCCGCCAGCGTCACCGATCTCGAGCGCTCGCTCTCCGATGCGCTCGAGAATCAGCACGCCCTCGTCGTCACCGTGCGCGGCGACCTCCTACACCAGTTGGACGACATGGAGCGTCAGCTGGTCGAGATCCAGGAACTGCTGGGCCAGAGCCAGATCGTGCTGAGCGGGCTGCGAGATCGCATGGAACAACGCCAGTTGGAGCGGCAGGATCTGGCAGAGCAGTTTCCCGGGCCCGATAGCGTCGGCGGCGAGCTGGCGGCCCCCAGGGTGGATGAGAGAGCGGGTGGAGAGCCGCGCTCACTTTACTCGGCAGCGATCGAACAATTCCGTCGCGGGGCCTACGAGACCGCGCGCGGCGGGTTCCAGGAATTCCTGGTGCAGTACCCGGCGGACGAGCTGGCCCCCGACGCCCAGTACTACCTTGCGGAGACCTACCGGGAAGAGGGCGATGCCGGGCGGGCGATTCGTGAGTACAACCGCGTGGTTGAGCTGTACCCCAACTCGAGCGCCGCGCCGACGGCGCTCTACAAAGCGGGACTCCTCCAGGTCGACCAGGGAAACAAAGACACGGCTTGTGAGTATTTCCAACGTGTGATGGCTGGTTATCCAAGGAGCGATGAGTCCCGGCTGGCCCGCGACCAGGCGGCGCGATTGGGCTGCCGCTAGTGGCGAGCTCGGCAGGCTGCCGGGCTGACCATCCCTTCCCAAATGCGCTGTCCATACTGTGGTCACACGAAGAACCGGGTCGTTGACTCGCGCACCAGTCGCGAGGGGCGCGCCGTGCGCCGCCGCCGCGAGTGCCAGAACTGTGGCACCCGCTTCACCACCTACGAGGTCGTCGAAGAGCGGCCGCTGGCGGTCAAGAAGCGAGACGGCAGCTTCGAGCCCTTCGATCGCAGTAAGCTGATCCGCGGCATTCAGGTCGCCTGCACCAAGCGCCCGGTTACGCTCCGACAAATCGAGAACATCGCAGACGCAATCGAGGAGAGCCTCGAGCGCAGCGAGTCGGGCGAAGTCGAAAGCTGGCAGATCGGCGAGCTCGTAATGCAACATCTGCGCGACCTCGACCAGGTCGCTTTCGTGCGATTCGCCTCGGTGTACACCAACTTCCAGGATCCGGAGGAGTACCTGGAGACGATCCGCGAACTGGCGGAGCGCGAGGGCTATGACGCCGCCCAGCTCGACTTCCTCGAATCAGCGCTGGCGGAGGAGCCGTCGCCAAGGCCGCCCAAGAGTAAGGACAGCAAACGTTGAAGCGGGCAAAGGGCTCGGGCGAAATGCCCTTCCTCGACCATCTCGACGAGCTGCGCTCGCGCCTGATCTGGATGGGGGTCGCGGTGTTGACGCTCTCCGTGGCGGGCTTCTTTATCGTCACCGAGTTGGACGTCATCGGTCTGCTCAAACGGCCGATCGTACCGCTCGTGCCCGAGGGAATGCTCCTCTACACCAGCCCCACCGAACCGATGACAGTGACGCTGAAACTGTCGTTCGTCGTGGGGATCATCCTGTCGTTCCCGATCATCGTCTATCATACGTGGGGCTTCCTGGCGCCGGCGCTGTTCGAGCACGAGAAAAAGGCCGTGGTACCCGCCGTCATCGGCGGCTTCTTGTTGTTCCTGCTCGGCGTTGCGATGGCCTACTTCATGGTCCTGCCGCTCGCCTTGCAGTTCCTGCTCAACTTCCAAACGCAGGCACTGTCTCCCATCATTACCATCGGCGAGTATCTGCGCTTCGCTACGCGGCTGATTCTGGCGTTCGGCATCATATTCGAGCTGCCACTCGTGGCTTTGTTGCTGTCGATGCTGGGCCTGATAGACGCTGGTACCCTGAGGAAGTTCCGACGCCACGGGATCGTGGCAGTCTCTCTGCTCTCGGCGCTGCTTACGCCGGCCGACGTCGGCACGATGCTAATGATGATGCTGCCACTGCTCGTTTTGTATGAGATCTCGATTCTCCTCGTCGCCGTGGTGGATCGCCGGCGACTCTCGGGACGCAAGGGCTCGCAGGCGATCGCTGACTGATCCCGCTCCCTGGCGAGCGCTGGTCGCCCTCACGGCGGTCACGCTGGCCGGCCTGCTCCCGTTCGCCCGCAACCTCCCGGCCGCCGCCGCGACCCTGCCGCCCGCTCACCTCGCGCAGGACACGACTCGAGCGCGGCAGGACACCACCCGGGCCAGGAACCCGGAGCGGCCGACCGGCCCCGAAGCGGTGGTCCCCCAAGATTCGGCGGCCGCCGACTCGCTGGCCGAGCCCGGCGCGCCGTTCCCCGATCCCGATTCGGTGATGCAGGCGCTGCTGGAGCGCCCCGGCTACCGACCCGTGCTCTACCGAGGCGACACACTGCAGTTCTACACCGACGAGCAGAGGTTCCACGTCGTGCAGCGGGCGCATATCGAGCGCGTGAAGGAGAACGAGAACCTGTTCGCCGACTCGGTCATTTTCGACGGCAAGACTCAGTACATGATTGCGTTCGGCAAGTCCAAGCTGATAAACAACAAGGGCGAGGAGGTCGACAGCGAGGAAGGGCCCTTGTTCTATCACACCGAGCACCGCATCGGTACCGTCGTCGGCGGACGAACGCGCTGGGATGTCTGGAACGTCGAGGGCGATTTCACCATCGAGGGGACCGACACGCTCTGGGTCGAGGGTGGCCACTTCACCTCGTGTGACCTCCCGGACCCGCACTACCGGTTCGAGGCCGACAAGATCAAGCTGGTACTCGGCCACATCGTTGTCGCTTGGCCAGTCCGGGTCTATTTCGGCGACGTGCCCGTCTTCTGGTTCCCGTTCATCGCGCAGGACATCCGCAGAGGAAGACACAGCGGCATCCTGACGCTGCAGTTCGGCGTCAACGACATCATTCGCCAGTCCACCGGCTACAGGCGGCACATCTCGAACATCGGATACTACTGGGCGATCAGTGACTATATGGACGCCCAGCTGAGTCTCGATTGGTGGAGTAGCACCTGGACGCGCTTCGATGGCTTCTTCCGATATCGCTGGCGTCAGAAATTCCTCACCGGCCGGCTCGGCACCTCCTACTTCATTCTGCCCGACGGCAGGGAGCTGTCACTCGCCTGGAACCACAGCCAACAGTTCGGTGAGCGGGCCGACCTTCGTGCATCGATCAGCTTCGTCTCCAGCCAACAGTTCCAGCGTGAGAACGAGTTCAACCCCGAGCGACTCACCCAGCAGTTGCGATCCGACATCGGGTACTCGCGCAAGTTCGATTGGGGAACGCTCAATATCGGCGCCCAGCGGGTTCAGCCGCTCTCGAGCCCGGATAGCTTTCCGCAACCGACGACCATGACGCTCCCGTCCTTCTCGCTCACGCTGACGCCCATCGTCATCACGCCCTCCCCCTCGCCGATTAGCAAGAGGTGGTACCACGGGCTGACCTGGACCGGCAGCACGAACCTGACCCGTTCTACATCAGAGACGCCGGGTCGCGCCGACCAGACGAACTTGAACAGTGGCCTGACGTCGAATCTGTCGCTCGGCAATCTCCGCTGGAATTCGAGTGGGACGTACAGAGAGACCGTCATCGACACGCTCGATATCGTGGAAGACACAGTCGTGATCGGGGACAAAAAGCAGCAGGCCGATATCAACTGGCGGACCTCGTTGGGGTACCAACAGCGCCTGATCGGCTCCACAACGCTCACCCCGGCGCTGAACCTCAGCGGCCAGCTCAGACGAAACAACCTGACGAACCTCGACTTCGTCGCCGCGCCGACTCGCGTCTCCGTCAGCGCCGGACTCAATAGCGACATCTACGGCTTCTTCCCAGGCGTCGGCCCGGTGGAGCGCATCCGCCACAAGATCTCGCCGGTCATCAGCTGGACCTACAGCCCGGCGGTGACGCCGTCGCTGCGAGCGCAAGAGATCTTCCAGGCGGACACGCTGCGAGAGAATCACGTGATCACGTTGGGCCTGCAGCAGACCTTCGAAGCCAAGCTCAAGCCGCGCAACGAATTACAGGATTCACTCCCCGGCGCTTCCGCTGACAGTCTCGCGGCTGACCAGCCGCAGGAAGAGCGCAAGATCACCCTGCTTGCCATCCGGACGTCGTCGCTGACCTACGATGTGGTGACGGGAAAGGTGACGACCAACACGATCTCGAACTCGGTGACGTCCGATCTGCTGCGGGGCTTGACGCTGCGTTTCACACACGATCTGTTCGAGGAACGTGATGGGGGGCGTCGATTCGCGCCGTTTCTGACTCAGCTGAACCTCGGTTTCTCGCTGGGCCAGCGCACGTTCGAGGGGCTTGTTGGCGGACCGCAGGATGTGAGGTCGGGCCGTGGGATCGTGCCGGAGGCCGAGGAATTCACCGAGGAGGAGTTGGATCAGCTCAGGGAAGGCGAGATTCCTGAACGCGAGGAGCGGTCGCGCGGTGCGCGGCAACCGTGGACGCTGAATGTCGACTACAGCCTGTTGCGGAGGCGGCCGATACCGGGGCAGGATCCCCCGAGTAACACTCAGTCGCTACGATTGAACTTCGGCTTCCAGCCGACCGAGAACTGGACACTGACCTGGCGCACGCAGTATGACTTGGAGGGTGGAGGGTTCGTGGACCATTCGCTGAGCCTGCGACGTAGTCTTCATCGCTGGTCCGCGACGTTCAGTTTTCTGAAGGCCGCCAACGGCAATTTCCTGTTCGATTTCAGGGTCAACCTGAACGATTTGCGTGACATAAAGTTTGACTATCGCCAGGAGACGCGGGGTCAGTAGCGAAGTCGTCGACGACGCCGGCCGGCGAGCTGCCTGACAGGGCGACTGTTCAAGGATTGGAGGGCTCGATGTCCGCAGGGACGAAGGGAGCACGCACGGTACGGGCGCCGCGGGGGACGGAGATCTCCTGCAAGGGGTGGGGGCAGGAAGCGGCGCTGAGGATGTTAATGAACAATCTCGATCCGGAGGTGGCGGAGAAGCCGGAGGAGCTGATCATCTACGGTGGGTCGGGCAAAGCCGCGCGGTCGTGGGAGGCGTTCGAAGCGATCGTCAGGTCGCTGCGGGAGTTGGGCAATGACGAGACGCTTCTCGTGCAGAGCGGCAAGCCCGTGGGTGTGTTCACGACACATCCCGATGCACCGCGCGTACTGATCGCCAACGCCAACCTCGTGGGTCGCTGGGCGAACTGGGACTACTTCAGGGACCTGGAGCGCAAGGGTCTGATCATGTTCGGCCAGATGACCGCCGGTTCCTGGATCTACATCGGTACGCAGGGGATACTGCAGGGTACCTATGAGACATTCGCGGCGGCGGCCCGCCAGCATTTCGACGGTGCGCTTGCCGGCCGTTTCGTGCTCAGCGGCGGTCTCGGCGGTATGGGCGGAGCGCAGCCCCTCGCCGCGACGATGAACGGCGGAGCGTTCCTGGGCGTCGAGGTGGACCCGGCCCGAATCGAGCGGCGCCTGGAGACCCGCTATCTGGACCGCGCCACCGAAGACCTGGACGAAGCGCTGGAGCTGGTCCTCGCCGCCCGCGATCGCAAGGAAGCGCTCTCCGTGGGGCTGGTGGGCAACTGTGCCGACGCCGTACCGGAGATCGCTCGACGTGGGGTCGCGCCTGACCTGGTCACAGACCAGACGAGCGCCCACGACGCACTGAACGGGTACGTGCCTCAGGGCCTCACTTTGGAAGAGGCGGCGGAGCTGCGGGGCGGCAATCCCGAGGAGTACGTGAAGCGGGCGATGGACTCGATGGCGTTGCACGTCCGCGGTATGCTCGAGCTGAAGCGACAGGGCTCGATCGTGTTCGACTACGGGAACAACATCCGGGCGCAGGCACGTGATGCCGGTGTCGAGGACGCCTTCGACTTCCCCGGCTTCGTGCCGGCCTACGTGCGGCCGCTCTTTTGCCTCGGCAAGGGGCCGTTCCGCTGGGCGGCGCTCTCCGGCGACCCGGCCGACATCCACCGCACCGACGAGCTGGTGCTCGACCTGTTTCCCGAGGACGAGCCGCTGGGACGCTGGATCAGGATGGCGAGCGAGCGGGTCGCGTTTCAGGGTCTGCCGTCGCGGATCTGCTGGCTGGGGCAGGGCGAGCGTGCCAGGTTCGGGCTGGCGATCAACGAGCTCGTGGCACGCGGCGATGTGAAGGCGCCGATCGTGATCGGGCGCGACCATCTCGATGCCGGCTCGGTAGCCAGCCCCTTCCGCGAGACCGAGGGGATGAAAGATGGCAGCGATGCGATCGCCGACTGGCCGGTCCTCAACGCCATGCTCAATGTGGCGAGCGGCGCGACCTGGGTCAGCTTCCACCACGGGGGTGGCGTGGGCATCGGCGATTCGCTGCACGCTGGTATGGTGATCGTCGCCGACGGCACCGAGGAGGCGGCGCGACGGCTGGAGCGTGTGTTGACCAACGACCCGGGTAGCGGTGTGGCGCGGCACGCCGATGCCGGCTACGAGAGTGCGCGAGAGACCGCCCGCAAGCACAGGATCAAGATCCCCATGTCGGGCTGAATTGGACTCTCTACAGTCCACGATCGACTGCTGAGGTTGGCTTGTTCTCGACTGTCGACGCCCGATGCTCTGCGTTCGGCAGCGCGATCATCGAGCGTCGAACGTCGACTGGTGAATGTCGAAACCAACCAGGACTATGCCCAAAGACGATACCCTGATCCTCGAGGCCTCGCAGATCCTCACCTGCCCGGGCGGTAACGCACCGCGCCGCGGCAAATCGATGACCGACGTCGGGCTGGTGGAGGATGGAGCGATCGCGATCCGTGCCGGGAAGATCGAGGTCGTCGGCTCACGCGAGGGAGTGGGCGGGCGCTTCCCGGGCGCCGAGCGGCTCGATCTCAGCGGCCATGTTCTCGCGCCAGGGTTGGTCGACTCTCATACGCATGCCGTATTTGGGCGCTATCGCCTCGACGAGTACGAGATGCGCTGCAGCGGTGTCCCGTACATGGAGATCGCCCGCCGCGGTGGCGGCATCAACGCGTCGGTGCGCGACCTCAGGGAACGCTCGGAAGCGGAATTGGTCGAGCTGGGCCGCGCCCGGCTGCGCCGCATGCTGGAGCACGGTACGACGACGGCCGAGGTGAAGAGTGGCTACGGTCTGACCCTGGAGGACGAACTGAAGATGTTGCGGGCCATCCGGCAGCTGGCGGAGGAGGATTGGATCGATCTGGTGCCCACGTTCTTGGGCGCCCATGCCTTTCCGCCGGAATTCCGCGAGCGCCGTGCGGAATACGTCGATCTTGTGGTCGAGGAGATGATCCCGGCGGTTGCGGAGGCGGGGTTGGCGGTGTTCTGCGACGTCTTCATGGAGCCCGGGGCGTACACGCCCGAGGAGACGCGGCGCGTGCTGGAGGCAGCGGTCGCCCACGGACTGGTGCCGAGGCTGCACGCCGACGAGTTCGAGTCGAGTGGCGGCGCGGAGCTCGCCGCCGAGCTGGACGCCGCCTCGGCCGACCACCTGGGTGCGATCTCGGAGGCGGGCATCACCGCCCTGGCCGGCTCGCGCACCGTCGCCACGCTGCTGCCGGGGACGCTGCTCTTCCTGGGTAAGTCGTACTACCCGCCGGCCCGCGAGCTGATCGATGCGGGCGCGGCCGTCGCTTTGGCGACCGACTTCAACCCCGGATCGTCGCCGACCGTCAACCTTCAGGTGGTCATGAGCATCGCCTGCAGCCAGCTGGGGATGGCGCCCGCCGAGGCCTTCGTCGCGGCGACCGCCAATGGGGCGGCGGCCCTGCGGCTGCGGGACGGGCGTGGCACGCTGGAGCCCGGGGCGCCGGCCGATATCACGGCCTTCGGCGTTCCCGACTACCGGCTCGTGCCCTACCTTTACGGTAGCAATCACTGTGCTGCGGTCTGGAAGCGGGGAGTCAGGGTCCACTGAGCCTGCAACATAGCTGGGTTTTCGGGGTACAGTGGGCCTGCGTCGCCTCCGACTCGGTCGACCCGAGACGGGGCGGCGTTGTGTGAGCGCCCAGTGGGGTTCTGAAAAGTCAGCGCAATTGTATATGTTTATGGGCTATACGATGCCGGCCGGCGGCAGGCGCGGCGTTCGCGACGCACGGGGATAGCCCGGTAGACCACTTGTCAGGACAGGGATGAGCGCAGCCGACAGACACAGGCAGCGGGCGCGGGGCTTCGAGCAGCGCGAGAACTGGAAGCGCGCGATCGAGGAATACGAGGCCGCGCTCGAGGCCGACAAGCTGGAACGGGGCAGGGATGTCGATCTCGCTCTCTACAACCGCATCGGGGACCTGTATCGCCGCGTCGGCAACGTCAAGAGGGCCGTCCACTATTACGAGCTCGCCGCCGACGGTCACCTCGCAGCGGGTTTCTACAACAACGCCATCGCCCTCTGCAACAAGATCCTCCGCAACCAGCCGAACCGACACTCGGCCTACCTGAAGCTGGGCAAGATCGGGGCGGCCAAGGGTTTCCTGTCGGACGCGCGCAGGCATTTCCTCGAGTACGCCGAGCGGATGCAGCGGTCAGGCCAGCTCGATGCTGCCTTCGCCGCGCTCGTCGAGTTCGCCGATCTGTCACCGGACCCCGAGGTCCGGCTGATGATCGCGGAACAGCTGATCGAGCATGACCGCACCGGGAACGCGGTCGAGCAGCTGCGATTGGGCTGGCGTGACCTCATGCAGGAAGGCCGCGACGCCGATGCCCGGGAGATCAGGGACCGCATCCTCGAGCTGGCCCCTGACCGGGATCCGGAAGTCCACCCCCCGGAGGAGGACTCGACGTCCAGCACGACTGATGCAGTCGGTGTCATCGAGCTCCCCGAGATCCTGCCCTGGGGCGACGAGCCGGAGCCCGAACCGCCGCCTCGCCCGGAGCCGCTCGAGGACCAGGAACCGGCGATGGACCACGAGCCGGTCTTGGAGCGGGAACGGCCCTTGGACGACGGGCAGGACCTGAGCGATGAGCCGGTCTTCGGCGACGAGCCGCAGGTGGAGACGCCGCACGGCTTCCAAGGGTCGGGCGAGACTGACGCCGCGGTGGCCGACGTCGACTTGGAGCCGGCCGACCTCGATCTCGAGGGTATCGATATCGACGCCAACTCGCTGCAGGAGCTCGAGCAGGAACTCTTCGGGCCGGAGCAGGGCGAGCCGCCCCTGGACGTCGTGCCCACGGCGCTGGCTGGTGATGAGGGGTCCGAGCCCGAGGTCGAAATCGAGCCGCCGGAGACAGCCTCAGCCGAGCTCGAGCAGCCACCTGCCGCCGATTGGCTCGAGCCCCCCCCAGCGGCGGCCGCGCCCGCGGAACGGCCCGAGCCGGCAGCCCCGCCGACCGCGGAACGGGTCACCACTCCGCAAGACAGAATCGGAGAGCTCGAGGCCAGGCTGCAGGCGGAGGGATCGCGGCCCGAATTGCTGGCCGAGCTCGCCGAGGCGCTGCTTGAGACCGGCGCCCGTGAGAAGGCGACCGTCTGCCTGCGTCAGTCGCTGGAGGCCTACGAACGGCAGGGCAGCTACGTCGAGGCCGGCCGGGTGCTCGACGAGTTGCAGCGACTCGACGTCAACGATTCACGGGCCTATCAGAAGCGGGTCGAGCTTGCTCTGAGGGCGGGCGACGGCCCGGGGCTGGTCGAGGCCTACCTTGCCTTGGCCGACTGTCTCGACCGCACTGACGCCTCGAACAAGGCCCGCGCCGTCTATGCACGGGTCCTGGAGCTCGACCCTGGAAACGCGCGGGCTGCGGCGGCGCTCGAGATGTTCGTCGATGAGGAGGTAGCCCCGGCGGCGCCGGCTTCACGTGCCCAGGCGGAGGGCGACTTCGTCGATCTGGGCTCGTTGATCGCCGGGGAAAGGCAGGCGGGGCGCAAGAGTACGAGGTTCAGGATCCCCGCCGAGGATCCCCAGAGCGAGGCCGACGTCAACTTCGCCGACATGCTGAGCCAGTTCAAGTCGAAAGTGGCCGAGGCGATCGAGGAGGAGGATGCAGCCAGCCACTACGATCTCGGTTGCGCCTTCAGGGATATGGGGCTGCTCGACGAGGCGATCGCCGAGTTCCAGATCGCCGCCCGCGGTCTCGAGTTCCGACTGCGCGCGATCGAGATGCTCGGAGCCTGCTTCGTCGAGAAGGGCGACCATCGCATCGCACTCAAGGTGCTGAACCGAGCCTTGCAGGTCCCCGGTCACAAGGACGAAGAGCTTATCGGCATCTTCTACGCCATGGGCCGCTCCTACGAGGACCTCGGCGAGACGGGGCACGCGCTGGAATGGTACGAGCGCGTGATGGGCTGCGACATGAACTTCATGGATGTGGGCCGGCGCGTGTCCGCCCTGCGGACATGATCCCACCCCCTTTGACAAATCTCCTCACTCCCAGCTAAAGTGTCCGCCAGTCGAGCGCTTCGGCGCCCTTGGTATCCTCCTGAAATACCGTTCATGCCGCATACCACTCTGGCGGAACTGAGTCGCATTCAAGAGCCGGTCCGCGATCGGCTCGATCAGCTCGACGATGTGATGCGTCGCCTGCTGGTCGACGAGTTCGAGCTCATCGACGAAATCAACGACTACCTGCTGCTGAAGCGCGGGAAACTGTTCCGCCCCACGCTGCTCTTGCTCAGCAACGAGATCGGCGAAAAGCCGAGCCGCGAAGCCCTGCTGCTGGCCGCAGCGGTGGAAGCCGTCCACTTGGCGACCCTCGTTCACGATGACGCCGTCGATCACTCGGCGTTGCGGCGCGGGATGCCGACTGTCAACTCGGTGTGGGGCTGTCAGACGGCCATCATCATGGGCGACTACCTCTACTCACGCTCGGTAATGGAGATGACTCGGCTGCGGCGCGTAGACGTCATCGCCGTGCTGGCCGAGGCGGCGAATGCCATGACGATCGGCGAAATGCGCCAACTCGCCATGCACGATGCCCTGTCGTTTACCGAGGACGACTACTATCGGCTGATAAGCGCCAAGACCGCCTCGCTCATGTCGGCGGCCTGTCAGCTGGGCTCCATGGTCGGCGACCCGACCTATAGCGACAGGCTGAGAAACTACGGATACGCCCTGGGCATGGCCTTTCAGGTCGCCGACGACATTCTCGACTACACCGGCGCAGAGGAAATGACCGGCAAGCCGTCGGGCCTCGACCTGCGCGAGCATAAGGTGACACTTCCACTCATCATGGCACTGCGCGAATTCGATCGCGAGCAGCGGCTTGCCGTGAACGCGCTGTTCGCCGACCCCGACCCGGATGACGGGCTGATCGCGCGCGTCGTGGAAGCTACGGAGGCGTGCGGTGGTATCCGGTATGCACGGGCGAAGGCGCGGCAGTTCGCGGACCAGGCACTGGCCGCCATCGAGGATCTGCCAGAGTGTCCTGCGGCGAGCGCTCTTGCGGGGGCGGTGGACTATACTGTCGAGCGGCGAAAGTGACTAGAGCAGATGGACTACTCGTACGGCCCTCGCGCCGCTCGCCGTGGCGGATCGCGGCGATCCTGGCCCTCGGCTTTCTGCTCGGTGCGATTCTCACCAAGCTCTCGGTGCTCTTCATCCCCGAGGGACCGTTCCGCGAGTTCTTCACCACGACGATATCGGCAAGCTTCGGCCCCTTGAGCATCGACCTGCTGGTGATCGCCTTCACCCTGGGACCGATCGTCCTGAACGCCAATCTGTTCAGCGTCGCAGGCGTGCTGGTGGTGGCCTACGTAGCGCGGATGATGCTCTAAGCGACGGCCGCCGGCCGCCCCAGGATCACGGTATGAAGATATCCCTGCGGTAGTCCCTGATGGTCGCCGTCTCCCTCAGACCCGCCAGCCATTCGTCCAACGCCGTCTGCTGGCGCTGTAACATGAGGCGCTGACGCAGCTGCTCCTTGGCCGACTCGAACTCCTCACGGTCCGCCTCGACGCGCTCGACCAGCTGGATGAAGTAGAACCGGTCATCCGACTCTATGGGGCCCGCTACCTGGTTCGGGTCCAGCCCGAACGCGGTACCGACGACCTTGCTACCCTGGCCCAGGCCGGGAACGAACTCGTACCTCGTGAACAGAGTACTCGTCTGGAACATGAGGCCGTAATCGCTGCCGATTTCCGCCAGTGTCTTGCCACCCCTCAACTCGGCTGCGATCTGCTCGGCGATGCCGCTGGCCAGCTCCTTCTTCTTCTCTAGCACTAAGCGGCGGCGGACCGAGGCCTCCGCATCGGCGAACGGGACGTAGCCCGCCGGCGTCCTATCCCTGAGGTCCAGGAAGTACCAACCCTGATCCGTCTCATAGACAGGGCTTACCTCGCCGACCAGCGTCGAGTCGTGGAAGGCCCAGTGGTGCGCCGGAGCAAACACCCCGATGCCCGGCACGAAATCGGTCCCCTCCGACAGCGTCACCGTGCGTGCCTCCACGCCGAGCGAGTCGATCGCCGCGTCCATCCCGGAGGTCAACGCGATCCGCTCGAAACGATCGACCCTTCCCAGCAGCTCGTCCTCGGTCGCACCTGCCAGTCGCACCGTGATGAGGATGTGCGAGGCTCGTACGCGCTCCCCCTCACGCGCCTCGAGCTTGATGATATGATACCCGTAATCGGAGAGTACCGGCTCCGAGATCTCACCCACAGCGAGCTCGAAGACCGCCGAGTCGAACGCCGCGGTCATCTCGCCGGGCCCGAACCAGCCGAGATCGCCGCCCTGCTGGGCCGAACCCGAATCATCACTACGCGCCCGGGCCACCTCCGCAAAGTCTGCTCCCGCTTGTAGCTCGTTGTAGATATCCCAGGCTTCCTGCAGCGTGGCTGCACTGTCGGCCGGCCCGGCGGTCCGCGAGAACTGCACCAGCTTGACCTCCGCCACAGCCGGACGCGCGTACTCTTCCCGGTCTTCCTGGTACGAGCGTCGAAGTTCCTCTTCGGCCACCTCGACCGCGGAGTCTTCCACCGCGAGCTCCGGATCCAGCACCACATAGGTCACCCGGACCCGCTCGTTCTGGTTGCGGTAGGTGGACCACAGTTCCGAGTCCGAGACGTAGATGCCGCTCCCGATCTGCTCCATCAGACGGGCCTGCGGCAGTACCGCCCGGTAGTATTCCTCGATCTGAAGCAGCAGCTGCGGGTCGACGCCCGGCGACGAGAAGAAGCCTCGGTACTTCTCATAGTCAAACTCCCCGCCCGTCTGGAACAATTCGTTCTCCATCAACCAGGGCGGCGGCGTCGTCTGGAATGCCAGACGGACCTCCTCGTCGGTCACGGTTATGCCCCGGCGCTCGAGCTCTTGCTCGATCAAGATCTGGTTGACCAGCTGCTCCCAAGCCTGCTGCTCGATGAAATCCAGCTCACGATCATCCAGGGCCGAACCCTTCTGCTGTCGCGCCTGGTCGGTCAGGCTACGGTAGGTAGTCGTCCACAACTGATAGCTGATTGGCTGACCGTTGACTCGTCCCACCTCGCCGACCGCACGCGGGTTGCTCGCGCCCGAGATGTCCATACCCCACTGGAAGACCATCAGCCCGACGAAGGCCAGCGCCACGATTAGCATGATGATCTTGGTGTTCCGACGCATTGAACGTAGCATAGGGTCCGGTCCTTCGAATTCTGTGAAGTGTGTGGACTGAATCTATTCGCGGCGTCCGAAAATGCTACCGGCGGCCGACCGGCACCCGGCACGGCGGCGGCGGGAGAAGGTAAGGGATGCCACAGTCAGCGTTGACACTAACGCATTGGAACAAATATATTTGCACGATCCCCCCGCCTCCTTGCGTGGGAACGCATCCGCCCCAGGGAGTATACGACATGCCTCCGGACAACGACGTCCAGAAGGAGATCGAGCAACTCGAGCGGCGCTACGCTGAGCACTCTCAGGGTTTGGCTTTCGCCCATCTGGCGGACGCCTACCGGAGGGCGGGGGAATACGGCAAGGCGGAAGGCCTGATCCTCCACGGGCTGAAGAACCATCCGAACTACATCAGCGCCTACAACGTCTTGGGGCGGGTCTACATCGATAGCGAGCGCTACTCCGATGCGCACGCACAGTTCTCGAAGGTCCTCGAGCTCGACCCGCAGAATATGATCGCCATGAAGGCGCTGGGCGATCTGGCGGTGCGTGGGGGCCGGCTCGAGGATGCGCGGTCGTGGTTCGAGCGGATCCTGCAGGTCGACCCGCGGAACGAGGAGGTCCAGGAGGAGCTTCAGAAGCTGGTGGAGGCGGGTGTGCCGGCGCCGGACAGGCCGGCCGCTGCGCCGGAAACCGTCCCCGCGCCCCCAGAGGCGATAGCGCCTGAGGAGGGCGAGGCGCTCGATGCACCGGAGGTCATCGCCGCGGAGGAAGGGCCGCCCTGGGAGATGGGTGGAGTGCCCGAGGGCGAGGAAGAGAGTCTGGTGGAGCTCTCGGTGGAGCCGGTCGAGGGGCTGGTCGGCAAAGGGCAGCAGGTTGAGCGGGGCGACGAACCCGAGGTCTCGGACGAGTTTCCCGACGTCGATCTGGAGGGGTTCTCCGAGCTCGAGTCGCTCGAGATGTCACCGGCGGAGACACCGGAAGAGCCGCAGCGGGAGGGCCTGGAGGCCCTCGAGTCGCTCGACGGTCCGCCGACCGGCGAGGCGCCGGGGCCTGGGGCGTCTATCGACCTGGGAGACATGGATGAGTGGACCCCCGGATTACTCCGTGAAGAGGACATAGGGGACCAGGCGGGAGAAGACCTGGGTATCGGCAGTCTGCGCGAGGAGTTCGGCGGCACCGGCGCGGGTGAGCCGGCCGGCGATGAGGATCTCGGTTACGAGGCCGAGGGGGCTGGGCGGGCGAGCGAGGGGGTGCTGACCGAGACCATGGCCGAGCTGTACGCCGACCAGGGGCTCTACGAAGACGCGCTCAGCGTCTATCGCAAGCTCGCCAAGGCGCGACCGGAAGAGGAGCGGTTCCGAGCACGCATCGCCGAGTTGGAGGCGATGCTGGCCGAGGCCGGCTCGGATGACCTCGAGGAGTTGTTGGACTTGACCGATGTCACGCCGCCGGAGGGGCTGGAGTTCCCCGAAGCTCCGGCACTTCCCGAGGAGCCGGCGTTCCCCGACGCACCGATGTTCGCCGAGGAACCGGCGGCTGCTGCAGAGCCGCCGTTCTTCGAGACGCCGCCTGTCGAGGAGGTCGCGCCTGAACCGGCGAGCGAGCCGCCCCCTGAGTTCGCCGACGTACCGGACGTCGGGATCGATGAGCCCGCTGCGCTCTCGCTCGATGCAGCCGCAGCGCCAGCCGAGGAAGCTCGACCGGCCGGCGAGTTCGACTTCGAGGACGAGGCGCCGGTCGCCGGGATGGAGCACCTCGACCCGTTCGCCGCTTCCTTCGACGCGATGGCCAAGCGCGGGGACGTCGCTCCGATGGCAGCCGGCGTCGGCGGCCTCGGCGATCTCACGCGCCCCGAGCCGGCCGAAGCGCCGCCGGCCCCCGACCTGACGGCCGAGCCGCCCGATGATCGGGAGCTCGAGATCGTCCCGACCATCGCGGAGCCGCCAGCCGATCTCGATGTCGCGCCGGCCGCCGATGTCCTGCCGCCAGGTGCGGATGTGATGCCCCCGCAGCAAGAGCCGCCGCCCGGGCCGGAGATGCCCGCAGCCCAGGTTCCAGCAGCGGCGGATGAACCCGTCACACCCGCCGCCGAAGCGCCCGCAGCTGCGCCACCGGCCGGCGCCCCGACCATCGAGGAATACCTGGCGGGACTGCTCGCCTACGACTGGGAACGCGGCGCCGCGGAGCCTGCTCAAGGCTCCCAGGCCGCACCACCGCCGGCCGACGCGTCCGCGTCGCCCGAGCCTGCCAACCCGCCCGGCGCCGCGGAGCCAACCGACGATTCGGGCTCCGAAGACCTGGAACAGTTTCAGGAGTGGCTGAGAAGCCTGAAGGAATGAGGGTCGGTATCGTTCACGGCCCCAACCTGAACCTGCTGGGTCGCCGGGAGCCGGAGAGTTACGGATCCGAGGACCTCGAGAGCATCAATCGGCGCCTGGCGGCCCGGGGCGCGGAGCTCGGCGTCGAGCTCGACTTCTTCCAATCCAACATCGAAGGCGAGCTCGTCGACTGGATTCAGCGTGAAGGTCCGCACTTCAGCGGTCTGCTGGTGAACGCTGCCGGCTACACGCATACCAGCGTTGCGATCCGTGACGCCTTGAAGGCGATCGATGTCCCGTTCGTCGAGGTGCACCTCACCAATATCTATGCACGCGAGACGTTTCGCCATCACTCATATCTCTCGGACATCGCCGTCGCACTGGTCTCGGGATTCGGGGGCGACAGCTACTTGCTCGCCTTGGAAGGTCTCGTCGCTTACCTTCGTCGCGAATGAGGGGTCCTCTCAGCTCGGCCGCTAGACGCTTGGCCCGCGTCCGCGCCGAACTTGCAGAACGCGAGCTCGACGGCTTGTTGGTTTCGCATACCGCGAACCTCCGCTACCTGACTGGGTTCACCGGCTCCAGCGGCTGGCTGCTGCTCGACGACGATCGAGCGATCTTTATCACCGACGGCCGCTACGATACGCAGGCCCAGAGTGAGTTGCCCCACGACGCCGGGTTCGAGCTGCTCGTCCTGCACGACCAGCTGATCGCCGGGCTGGCGGAGCGGGCGGCGCGAGAATTCGCGGGCCGCCGGCTGGGGTTTGAGGCAGATCACGTCACCGTCGGCGAGCGGGAGCGCCTGCGCGCTGCGGAGGAAACGGTCGATTGGCGGCCAGTCCTCGGGCTCGTGGAGCAGGTCAGGGCCCAAAAGGATGAGGACGAGATCACCCTGATCCGCAGAGCCGCAGAGATCGCCGCCGCCGCGCTGGCCGACGCACTGCCGCTCGTCGAGTCGGGCACCCGGGAAGTTGACATCGCCGCCGAGCTGGAGTATCGAATGCGCCGGCACGGCGCCGACGGGGTCGCGTTCGAGACGATCGTCGCCTCGGGCGAGCGATCGGCCCTGCCCCATGCCGCAACGAGCGAGCGCCAGATCGGTGAAGGTGACCTTCTGATCATCGACTGCGGAGCGCGCTGGCGCGGGTACTGTTCCGATCTGACTCGCACTTTCGTCGTCGGCCAGCCCGATGCCCGACAGCAGCGAACCTACGATCTCGTCCTGGCGGCCCACCAGGCGGCCTGCTCGAACTTGCGGGACGGTGCCCTGGGCTCCGAAGTCGACGCCGCCGCGCGCCGAATCTTCGACGTCGAGGGTCTGGAGGACCGGTTCCCCCACAGCAGCGGGCACGGTCTAGGCCTCGAAGTGCACGAGATGCCGCGCCTGGGCCGGCGCAGCGAGGAGCGGCTGCGCCCCGGCATGGTTGTAACTGTCGAGCCTGCCCTCTACTTTCCAGAGTGGGGCGGGATCCGAATAGAGGATGACCTGGTAGTCACCGCGGAGGGGGCCGCCGCGCTGGTGCCGCTGGAGAAGGACCGGCTCCGGTCTTTACCCCTCTAGTCGCGGACCGCGGATCCGGACGCTGGGTGCCCCAGATCACCACAACCTGCAGCCGCAAGGGAAATGGCATCGACTGCGGACTTTCGTAACGGGATGACATTGGAGCTCGACGGTGAGCTCTTCGCGATCACCTACTTCCAGCACGTCAAGCCGGGCAAGGGCGGTGCGTTCGTCCGCACGAAGCTGAAGAACGTTCTCACTGGAGCCGTCATCGAGAAGACCTTCAGGGCCGGCGAAAAAGTCGATGAAGTCCGCTTGGTCCGCCGACCAGTCCAGTACAGCTACACCGACGGACAGTTCTACTACTTCATGGACAACGAGACTTACGAGCAGATCCCGCTGCCCGCGCAGACGATTGGCGATGACCAGCTCGCCTACTTGAAAGAGAACATGGTCTGCGAGGCGCTGACCCGTGACGGCAATCCGATCTCTGTCGAGGTACCTTTCTTCGTCGAGTTGGAGGTGGTAGATACGGAGCCCGGGGTCAAGGGCGACACCGCTCAGGGTGGTACGAAGCGGGCCGAGCTCGAGACCGGCGCCGTCGTTCAGGTGCCACTCTTCATTGACGTCGGCGATGTGATCAAGGTCGACCGGCGCGAGAACAAGTACTTGGAGCGCGTCTCCTCATGATTGATCTGGCATTCTTGAAGCGCCTAATCGAGACCGTCGAGTCCAGCGACATCGACACGCTCGAGATTTCCCGCTGGGCCACGAAGATCCGTATCTCGAAGAGCCCATCGTTCGTGATGGGAGGAAACGCGGTCGGCCCCGTGACGACTCGGGTCAGCGCCGGCCACGACGCGGGCGGTAGCCCGGCAGCCGCGGCTCCGCCGGCCGAGGCAGCGAGCCCGCCCGCCGCCGCGGTCGAGGCGCCGGCGGTGGCTCTCCACGAGGTCACCTCGCCGATGGTGGGCACGTTCTATCGTGCGCCCGCCCCCGACGCGGATCCGTACGTCGAGATCGGTGATCACGTGAAGGTCGGTCAGACGCTGTGTATTCTCGAGGCGATGAAGTTGATGAACGAGTTGGAGGTGGAGGTGGCGGGAACGATAGTCGAGATCGCCGTGGAGAACGCCGAACCCGTCGAGTACGGTCAGGTCCTCTTTCGCATCAAGCCCGACTGAGTGGCCAGCGTGTTTGAGAAGGTCCTGATCGCTAACCGTGGGGAGATCGCTCTCCGCGTCATACGTGCCTGCCGCGAGCTCGGTATCCCGACGGTAGCCGTCCACTCCGAGGCCGACCGCGAGTCGCTGCACGTGCGGTTCGCCGACGAGGATATCTGCATCGGGCCGCCCCCGGCCCAGGAGAGCTACCTCAACATTCCCCGAATCATCGCCGCCGCCGAGATCACCGGCGCCGACGCCATTCACCCGGGCTACGGATTCCTCGCCGAGAACGCCGAGTTCGCCGAGATCTGTGAAGCTTCAGAGCTCGTGTTCATTGGACCGACCGCCGAGCAGATCCGCCAGATGGGCGACAAGGTCGCCGCGCGCCGCACGATGGCGGAAGCCGGCGTCCCGGTCATCCCCGGCACCGAAGACGCCATAAAGGATCCACGCACGGCTCGCCAGGCGGCCGAGCAGATAGGCTTCCCGGTCATGATCAAGGCGGCCGCCGGCGGCGGCGGCAAGGGCATGCGCGTCGCTCGCTCGAGCGACGAGTTCGAGCGGCTGTTCACGATGGCGGGGGTCGAAGCCGAGGCCGCCTTCGGCAACGGCGCTCTCTATATCGAGCGCCTGCTCGAGGGCTCCCGCCACGTCGAGATCCAAGTGTTGGGCGATCGTCACGGCCGGGGCGTTCACCTCAACGAGCGTGATTGCTCGATCCAGCGCCGCCACCAGAAACTCATAGAAGAGACGCCCAGCCCGGCCGTGACCGAGGAGCTGCGGACCCAGATGGGAGACGCCGCTGTGCGTGGCGTCGAGGCGATCGGCTACGTCGGTGCCGGGACGGTCGAGTTCCTCCTAGATGGTAAGGGCGACTTCTACTTCCTCGAGATGAACACGCGCATCCAGGTCGAGCACCCGGTCACTGAGGAGGCGACCGGCTACGACTTGCTCAAGGAACAGATCAGGGTCGCTGCCGGCGAGCGACTCTCGATCCCGGTCGGCGTGCGCTTGCTGAGCCACGCACTCGAATGCCGGATCAACGCCGAGGATCCCGACAACGACTTCCGGCCGTCGCCCGGACGGATCACGACTTTCCATCCACCCGGCGGGCCCGGCGTGCGCGTCGACACACACGTCTATGCCAGCTACGTCGTGCCTCCTTACTACGACTCGCTGATCGCAAAGGTGATCGTGCGCGCGCCTACCCGTGAGGAGACGATCAGTCGCGCGGAGCTGGCGCTCGACATGTTCGTCATCGAAGGGGTGCAAACGACGATTCCGTTTTTGCGCAGGGTGCTCGAGCACCCCGACTTCCGTGCCGGCAACGTCGACACCCATTTCCTCGAGCGCTTTCCGGCGCCGAAGCTGGCGGGCGCTGCAAGACCATGAAGATCGACGTTCTCTGGACGCCGTCCGAGCTGGAACGTGTCCCGGTACACAACCGAAACGTGGTTGTCGTCGACGTGTTGCGCTCTGCGACGACCGTCGCGGCTGCAGTACATAACGGCGCGCGGGCAGTGGTACCGGCCGCATCCATTGAAGAAGCCCTGCGAATAGCGAACTCGATCGGTCGTCGGGATGTCGTACTCTGTGGCGAACGGCAGGGGATACGGATCGAAGGGTTCGATCTGGGCAACTCGCCCTCCGAGTTCACCAATGCCGTCGTCGGCGACCGAACCATCGTGATGACGACGACGAACGGCACCCACGTACTGACGTCGCTGTCGGCGGCCGGGTCCGTTTACGTCGGTGCCCTGGTCAACTTGACCGCCGTGGCCAGACAGTTGAAGGCGGACGACGGCGAGCCGCTCGTCGTGTGTGCGGGGCGGGGCGGACGGGTGAGCGTGGAGGACGCGCTGTGCGCCGGGCTCCTGGTCGAGGCGTACCTGAAGCGGAATCGCGGTAAAAAGGGATCGAAGGCGGTGGCGGAACTGGGCGACGGAGCCGTGGCCGCCCTGGCTCTCGCCAGGGAGCACGGGCCGGTGAGCACGCGATTCCTGCGCGAGACGGCGGCCGGCCGGGCGCTGGAAAAGATCGGCCAGGGCGGCGACGTCAAGCTCTGCGGTGCCGTCGACTCGATACCCGAGGTCCCCGTCCTCCGCGATCGCCAGATCGTCGGCATCGAGCCGGCGAACGGCCAGTCGAACGGTGGAGGGAAGAAGCGGAAGCGGTGAGGAGGTGAGCGATGGGCGAGCGGGAGGCTGACCGTACCCAACGCATCCTGATCGGCATCGGCCTGATCACCGTCGGCCTGTTCACCCTGATCAGCCTGATTCCGGTGGATCTGTTCGGCGAGGGCGGGCCAGCTTTGTTCCCCTCGGGCAACATTGCCGGGCCGCTCGGCGCCTGGGTGGCGGGGACGCTGGTGGGGTCGTTCGGGGTGAGTGCTGCGGTGGTCCCGCTTCTGCCTGTCGTTTGGGGCACCTGGAGTCTGGGCAAGCTCGAGCGGTCCGAGACGGGCCGCTGGACCCTCTTCTTCGCCATCCTTCTGGCTCTCGTGCCGCCGCTGCTCGCCTCCTTCGCGTATCCGGCCGACGGTGGCGCGCCCTGGCTGGCTGGGAGCTACGGCTCTTGGGCCGGCGGTCTAATGGCATCGCTGATGGGTTGGGTCGGCAGTGCTCTCCTGCTCGTAGTCGCCGTCGTCATCGCCGTGATCCTCATCCTCGGGTTGGAGCCGTTCCGGGCGCTGGCGCGAGGCACCGCACGGGGCGCCGACCTCTGCGGGCGCGGCTGGGCTGCTCTGGTCCGGGCCGGCGGCGCCTTGCTCGGTTGGACCAAGGCGGCCGGGCGTCGATTCGGTGCCGGCTGGGAGTGGCTGAACGTGCGCCTGATCCGCCGCGAGTCGCGCGGCCTGCTCGCCGGCCTCGGCGGCGCGCGCGATGAGGGCAAGCCCGCGCCGGCCGCCGTCCAACCGCCGCCGGCCGCCGAGCCACCACGTGAGAAGAAGAAGAGGCGCGATCCGCAGACCTGGCTCTTCGGCGACGGTGCAGGGGATCTGCCGCCAATCGAGCTGTTGGAGCCGCCGCCCGGCCAGGAGTACCGGGTCAGCCCGCAGACTTTGGACAAGCTCGGCACGACTCTGGTCGACACGTTGCGGACCTTCAAGGTCGAGGGTACGATCAGCGGCCGTACCACGGGCCCCGTCGTCACCCAATTCGAGGTCGTCCCCGCATCCGGAGTGAAGGTCGGTAAGATCGCGGCACTTGCCGACGACCTCGCCCTGGCGCTCAAGGCGCCGTCGATCCGCATCATCGCCCCCATCCCCGGTAAGGGAGCGGTCGGCGTCGAGGTGCCGAACCCGCAGCGCAAGATCGTCTACCTGCGTGAGATCCTCGAGTCGGACGCCTATGCCTCCAGCCGGGCCGAGCTGCCGCTCGCCCTGGGCGAGGACGTCAGAGGCCGCTGTGATGTCTACGACCTCGCCACGATGCCGCACCTGCTGATCGCCGGTGTCACCGGCTCCGGCAAGTCGGTTTGCATCAACGCCATCATCTCCTGTCTGATCTATCGCTACCCGCCCGAACAACTGCGGCTGCTGCTCATCGATCCCAAAATGGTCGAGCTCGGCGGCTACAACGTCCTCCCCCACCTGCGTCACCCGGTCGTCACCGACAATCGGGACGCCGCTACGGTCCTCAAGTGGCTGGTCTACGAGATGGAGCGACGCTACGAGTGGCTCTCCGCCAACGGCTGCCGAAACTTGCGCGAGTACAACCGTCGCGTCGCCAGAGGAATCCCGATCCTGGCGCCGGAATCTGAGGGCGGCGCCGCCGTCGAGGAGCCCGAGGCCAAACCCTATATCGTGCTCTTCATCGATGAGCTCGCCGATCTGATGATGACCGTGCAGAACGAAGTCGAGCGTCCGCTGGCCTACCTGGCACAAAAGGCGCGGGCCACGGGCATCCACCTCGTCGTCGCCACCCAGCGGCCGTCGGTCAACGTCATCACCGGTCTCATCAAGGCAAACTTTCCCTGCCGTATCGCCTTCCGCGTCGCATCCAAAGTGGACAGCCGCACGATCATGGATCAGAACGGCGCCGAAACCCTCCTCGGCAATGGCGACATGCTGTTCATGCCGCCCGGCGGCTCAGAGCCGGTGCGCATTCAGGGCACCTTCGTGTCGACCGAGGACACCGAGCGTCTGATGGAGTGGTACCAGGCGCGCGAGGAGGCGGCCGCGCTCGCCGCCGAGGAGGAGGACATCATCGAGGCCGTGCACCAGCTCGAGCTCGAGGAGGCCGAGGCCGAGATCGGAGCCGACGACCTCGAGGACCGCGACCCGCTGTTCCGGCGTGCCGCCGAGGTCGTCGTCCAGCACCAACAGGGCTCCACCAGTCTGCTTCAGAGGCGCCTGAAAATCGGCTACGGACGAGCAGCCCGCATCGTCGATCAGCTCGAGCACGCCGGCATCGTTGGGCCGCCCGAGGGGTCGAAACCGCGCGACGTATTGGTTACACTTCAAGACCTGGACAGAATCTGCTCAACCAATGGTGGGTAAAACGGGTAGGGTGAGACGATGAAACAGCTCGCGGCGGTACCGATTCTCCTCGCGCTGACCTTCAGCTCGGCTCAGGTCGCCCAGGACCGGGCGGAGGAGATCCTCGCACGCGCCGCCAGGGCGTACGAGGACGTCGTGACCCTGCGCTCCCGGTTCGTGCAGAAGATCGACATCCCGGCGCTCGAGCGCGAGAAAGAGGGAAGGGGCGTCGTTTTCCAGAAGAAGCCGAACTACTTCATGATGAGGTTCGAGGACCCGCAAGGCGATGTCGTCGTCGCCGACGGCGAGTGGTTCTGGATGTACTATCCCAGCGCGCAGCCGGACCAGGTCGTGCGTACGCCCATCCATCAGACGAGCGAGAACGCCACGCTGGGCGGCCAGTTCCTGGTCAATCCGACCGAGCGCTACGTGGCCACTTACGTGGCACTCGACAGCGTGGGCGGCCGGCAGGCCCATTTGCTCGCGCTCGTACCCAAGTTCGATGCACCTTACACGTTGGTGCGCGTTTGGATCGACGCGAGCGACTACCTCGTGCGCCAGTTCGAGGTCCACGAGGAGAACGAGACGGTCCGCACGATCACGCTCAGCGATCTGGAAGCGGGAATCGAGCTGCCCGACGAGCTGTTCACCTTCTCCGTGCCGCCCGGCGTCGAGGTGTTCACCCGGTGAAGTTCTCCGTCCTCACGCTGGGGTGCGATAAGAACACAGTCGATTCGGAACGCATAGTGGCCACGCTCGTCGGCCACGGGGCGGAGCATGCCTACGATCCGGCAGACGCCGAGGTCTTGATCGTCAACACCTGCGGCTTCATCGATGCCGCCAAAGAGGAGTCCATCGATACGCTGCTCGAGGCAACACGTCTCAAGAACAACGGCCGGCTCCTGGTCCTCGTCGCCGTGGGCTGTCTGGTCGAGCACTACTGCGACGAGTTGAGACGGTCGATCCCCGAGGTCGATCTCTTCCTCGGACTCCGCGACCTGCCCGACCTCGTTCCCCAGCTCGTCATCCGCGGCTTGCTCGACGAGCGCCCTCACAGGCATCCAGGCGCCCGCCTGCCGGTGGGCGGACTGCGTCACGTCTCCTACCTCAAGGTCAGCGAGGGGTGCGATCACGGCTGCTCATTCTGTGCGATCCCGCTCTGGCGCGGCCGTCACCGCTCCTTCGACCCGGCGGCGCTGGTCGAGGAGGCGCGTGCCCTGGAGGCCAGAGGGGTCGTCGAGCTGAACCTCGTCGCCCAGGATCTCGCACACTACGGCCGCGACCTCCCCGACGACGCGAGCCTCCGTCGGCTACTCGAGCAGTTGCTGCAGCACACCGAGATCCCCTGGCTCCGACTCCTCTACGTCTACTCGGCCGGGCTGCGACCGGCACTGGTCGAGCTGATGGCACGCGAGGATCGACTCCTCCCGTACATCGACATGCCGATTCAGCACGCCAGCACTCGCATGCTCGAGCTGATGCGCCGGCCCGAACGCCCGGATGTGCTGCGCGAGAAGATCGCCTGGCTGCGCTCCCAGATCCCCGAACTCACGATCCGCACCACGGTGGTGGTGGGCTTCCCCGGCGAAAGCGAGGAGGACTTCGAGGCGCTGCTCGACTTCATCGGCGAGATCGAGTTCGATCACCTGGGGGCATTTGCCTACTCTCCGCAGCCGGGTACCCCGGGTTCCGAGATGCCGGATCCGCTGCCCGAGTCCGTCAAGCTGGAGCGTCTTGCCCTGGTAAGCGAGGTACAGCGTTCCATCGTTGCCGCCCGGAACGCGGCCCGCATCGGCACCACCGTCGAGGTTCTGGTCGACCGCCCGGCTAACGGAGGCGACGGAGAGCCGCAGCTCGAGGCGCGAATGCGCAGTCAGGCTATCGAGATCGACGGTTTGACGTACCTTACCGGGTCCAACGTCGCGCTGGCGCCCGGTGACCTGGCGCTGGCCACAGTCACCAACGCCGATGACGCCGATGTCTGGGCCGAACCGTCCTCGGTCGTCAGGCCGGCACACCGCCCGTTCCAGCGCGAGGAGACCATCGCATTGGACCTGCAGACGGCATGGGGCAGATGAATCCGCAGGACCGATCACGGCAGCTCTTTGACCGTGCGTGCAAAGTGTCGCCGGGTGGCGTTCACTCGCCTGTCCGCGCCTTCGGCGCCGTCGGCGCCGAGCCGTTCTTCACGGCGAACGGCGCGGGCTCGCGCCTGCGAGATGTCGATGGCAACGAGTACATCGACTATGTACTATCGTGGGGGCCGCTGATTCTGGGCCACGCCCACCCGCACGTGATAGAGGCCGTCGAACGGGCCGCCCGCAAAGGAACACACTTCGGTACGCCCACGCCGGAAGAGCTCGAGCTCGCCGAGAAAGTCGTCGCCGTCGTACCCTCCGTCGAGCTGATACGCTTCGTCAACAGCGGCACCGAGGCGACGATGTCCGCCGTCCGCCTCGCCCGCGCCTTCACCGGCCGCGAGCTCATCCTCAAGTTCGAGGGCTGCTACCACGGGCACGGCGATAGCTTCTTGGCGAAGGCCGGGTCGGGGCTCGCCACCCTCGGGCTGCCCAGTTCGCCGGGCGTACCGCAGGCGGTCGGCCGACTGACGATCACCGTTCCCTTCAACGACCGCGCCGCATTCCTCGACGCTTTGCAGAGCCACGGCGCCCAGATCGCCGCCGTCATCGTCGAGCCCATCGTCGGCAACGCCGGCCTCATCCTGCCGGAGCGCGGATTCCTGGAGCTGCTGCGAGAGGAGACGATGCGCGTCGGTGCGCTGCTCGTCTTCGACGAGGTGATGACGGGCTTCCGCGTCGCGCTGGGCGGTGCACAGGAGCGCTTCGCCGTCGATCCCGACCTGACGACGCTCGGCAAGGTCATCGGAGCCGGCTTCCCGGTCGGCGCCTACGGCGGCCGGCGCGAGATCATGGCGCGCGTGGCCCCGCAGGGCGATGTCTATCAGGCGGGTACCCTGTCCGGGAACCCGGTGGCGATGGCGGCGGGCCTGGCGCAGCTCGAGATCCTCGAGCGGGAGAAGCCTTATGCGGTGCTGGAGGAGCGGGCGCGGCGGCTGGTCGCCGGGATCGTGGCCGCCGCCGAGCGCCACGACGTGCGCGCCAGCGGTGCCGCCGCCGGGTCGATGTGGGGCGTATTCTTCTGTGACGGCCCAGTGCGCAACTTCGACGACGCGCTGAAAGTCGATCGCGACTTCTTCAATGCTTACTACCGTGAATGTCTGGCGGGCGGAGTCTTCTTCGCGCCGTCGCCCTTCGAGGCAGGGTTCATCTCGACGGCGCACAGCGACGCCGACATCGATCAGACGCTCGCCGTCGTCGAGCGGGCACTCGGCGCGGCCGTGGGACGTTAGTCTGGGGAGTGGAGATGTAGGGAGGTGGGAGCAGGTGAGCAGTGGAGCAAGTGAACACTCGGTCTTGGAAGTAGCCGGGTCCACTCTCACAGCGAGTACTCTATTGTTCGGTTGCTTCATTGCTCCCATAATGCTCCCTACCTCTTAGCTCGAAGAGAAGACCATAGATGATGCAAGGGTCATTGGATCGCCATTCTCCTCACCGACAGCGCACCCGCCGCGTTATCGTCGGTGACGTCCCCATCGGCGGTGGCGCACCGGTCTCCATCCAGTCGATGACGCTCGCCAGCCCGGCCGACCTCTCGGCCTCGCTGGCCGAGATCCAAAGGCTCGCCGATGCCGGCGTCGAGATCGTACGTACCGCCGTACCGAACGAGGCGGCTGCGGATAACCTCGCCGAGCTCGTCAAGGGCTCGCCGGTTCCGCTCGTCGCCGACATACACTTCAACTTCCAACTGGCCATTAAGGCCGCCGCGGCGGGTGTGGCGAAGCTGCGGCTCAACCCCGGCAATATCGGTGACGCGAAGCGCGTACGCGCGGTAGTCGATGCGGCGCGTGAGCGGGGGATCCCGATCCGCATCGGGGTGAACGCCGGCTCGCTCGAGCGCGACCTGCTGGCTGAGTTCGGGCGCCCGACGGCGGAGGCGATGGTCGAGAGCGCCCGCCGCCACGTGCGCATATTGGAGGACGAAGGGTTCGAGGACATAGTCATCTCGCTCAAGGCGTCGCACGTGCCGCTGATGATCGGCGCCTACCGGCTGGCCGCACAGGTCTTCGACTACCCGCTCCATCTCGGCGTCACCGAGGCGGGCACGCCGCGGGCCGGCAGCATCAAGTCGGCGATCGGGATCGGCGCCCTGCTGGCTGAGGGAATCGGCGACACGATCCGCGTCTCGCTGTCCGCCGATCCGGTCGAGGAGGTGCATACCGCGCGTACGATCCTCGAGTCGCTCGACCTGCGGCGCGAGAGCATCCGGATCGTCGCCTGTCCCGGCTGTGGCCGGCTGCAGGTCGATCTGATCGGCCTGGCCGAGGCGGTGGAGGAGCGCACGCGCGAGATCCGCAAGCCGCTCACCGTGGCGGTGATGGGCTGCGCGGTCAACGGGCCGGGCGAAGCGCGTGAGGCCGATATCGGGATCGCCGGCGGCAAGGGTGAGGGGCTGCTCTACGTTCGCGGCGAAATGGTGCGCAAGGTACCTGAAGACGAGATCGTTGACGCGCTCGTCGCGCTGATCGATGAAGTCGAGCCCGACCCCGATCGGGACGTTCGCGGCGCCGCTAGGATGACCTGGACTCCGGATTGGGAGGGCGAAGCATAGCCCTCCCTCCGGGCCACGACCTTCCGGGGTGTGCGAGTATGGCCAAGAAAGATTCGGTTCAGGTTGGAGTCGTGGGTTGCGGTGGTATCGCGCAACTCGTGCACCTCCCGCTGCTCGGCGAAAAGGAGGGCGTGCGAATCGTCGCCGTGTGCGACAAGAACCTGCCGAAGGCCAAGCTCGTGGCGGAACGCTTCGAGGTCGGCTCCGTCTACGCTTCCGTCGACCGGCTGCTCGAGCACGAAGGCCTCGACGCGGTCTTGGTCTGCACTCCGAACCCGCTCCACGCCCAGCACACCGAGGCCGCGCTGAGGGCGGGAACCCATGTGCTGTGCGAGCGGCCCCTGGGGGTCAGCCGCGAGCAGGTAGCGGGGACGCTGGCGGTGGCCGCCCAGGCGGGCCGCGCCTTGATGGTCGCCAACAACCACCGCTTCAGGCCCGACGCCTGGGCCCTGCGCCGCTTCGTCAGCGCCGGCGAGCTCGGCGACATCTACCACATCCACTCCAGCTGGCACCGGCGGCGCGCCCGGCGCCCGCGCATCAGTGAGTGGCGCATGAGCCCGCAGGGCGGCGGCGGCGTGCTCATGGACCTGGGTATCACCAACATCGACGCCTGTCTCTGGCTGCTCGACTACCCCGTGGCCGAGCGCCTGACGGCCTATCTGCTCGACCGGGACGATGATGGCGTGGACGATTCGGCCGTGGTGCTGATGCGACTCGAGGGCAAGCTGACGTGCAGCGTCGAGGTCAGCTGGGACCTCGCGGCGATCAAGGACCGCCACGGCCTGGTCGCAGTCGGCGAGCTGGGGATGGGATCGCTGACGCCGTTCGTCGTGCAGAGGGAGACGGACGGAAAGGTCATCGATGTGACGCCGCGCCTGGCGCCGGGTACCGAGAACCTGTACACGGCGTCCTATCGCCGCGAGCTCGACTACTTCCTCAGCGTCGTTCGCGGGGAACGCGAGGAACCGCTGCCCACCGAGCAGGAGAAACTGATGGGGATCGTCGACGCCTGCTACCGCTCGTCGAGCGAGGGACGCGAGATCGTTCTGTGAAGCACCCCATCCTGCCGCGTGGGACGGAGCTCGGTCTTCCTGTCGTCAGCGGACTGTTGCTGACCCTCTCGTTCCCGCCCTTCCATCTGCTGATCCCACCCTTCTTCGCCCTCGTCCCCTACCTCGTGTTCGTTGACCGCGCCACCCGCGACCGGGCGGGCGGTGTATCGGTCAGGCGCGCCACCTTCTGGATGGGTATCGTCTACTTCGGCACGCTGCTCTACTGGCTCTTCGCCGCGCTCGTCTTCTACACTTGGCTCGCGCTGCTCGGCTACGTCATCACCATCGTCGTCCTGTCCGGCATCCTCGCCCTGGGCGGCTGGGGGATCCATACACTGCGCTGGCGCCACGCCATCCCCTTCTGGATCTCGCTACCCGTCTTCTGGACGGCGGCGGAGTGGGCGCAGGGCCACCTCGGTGATGTCGCGTTCCCCTGGCTCGGGCTCGGGCACTCGCTGACCGGCTACCCGGCGCTGGTCGGCTTCGCCGACCTCACCGGCGTCCGCGGCGTCGCCGTCTGGCTGGCCGCGATCAACGGCCTGGGGGCCGAGTGGTGGCTGGCCGGCCGACGCGACCGCTGGAGGCTGCGGGCGGTCGCCCTCGCGCTGCTGATCGCCGTGCCGATCGGCTACTCGCTGCTGCGTTGGAGCACACTCGAGACGCGGGCCGCCGCCCGGGTACTCGTCGTTCAGCCGAACATCCCCGAGGATCTGAAGCTCGATCTCGATTCGGCGGTGGATAGCAGCCGCACCGCGCTCGCGAACCTGACTCGCTCGAGACTGGCTACCGAGTCCGATCTCGACCTGATCGTGTGGCCCGAGACGGCGATTCCCACGTACTACACGCTGGTCCCCGAGTTCACCGCGCTAGCCGCCGAGATCGCCCGCAGCAGCGAAGCCGCGCTACTAACCGGCGTACTCGACTACAGGCGCTACGATGACGGTAGTCTCGACCGCTACAATGCCGCCCTCTTCATCGACCGGCGCGGCCGGCCCGTTGGGTTCTATCACAAGCACTATCTGGTGCCCATCGTCGAGCGGGTGCCTTTCGTCCCACTCGCATGGGTTCACAGCCTGCGACGGCGGGACCTGCCGCTGATCGGAGCCTTCCTGCAGTGGTTCGGCGGCTTCGGCCGCGGCACCGAGGAGCCGGTGTTCCGAGTCGACGGCTCGGGCTTCGGTGTGCTCATCTGCTACGAGTCGATCTTCCCCGGCCTCTCTCGGACCTACCGGCGCGGCGGCGCCGATTTCCTCGTCAACATCACCAACGACGCCTGGTTCGGGCGCCAGCAGCCCTGGTGGAGTCGCACCGCCGCACTCTATCAACATCCGGCCCACATGGTCATGCGGGCGATCGAGAATCGGGTCGGCGTCGCTCGCTCGGGGAACACCGGCATCTCGATGTTCGTCGATCCCCGCGGCCGCGTCCGGCAGGCGACCCGTCTCTTCACCCCCGACGCCCGCACGGCGGTCGTCGAGACGACCGAGGGACTTACCCTCTATGCGCGCCTCGGCGACTGGCCCGGCACGCTGGCGATCCTCGCCGCCGTGCTTCTGGCGGGCTGGACCTGGCGGTGGGACCGTCGGGAACGGAGGGAACGGGGGAATTTGCGAATTCGGGAGCCGGGGAATAGTAAGGCGAGGCACGCCGAGTAGACGGGAATTCGGGAGTCCCGGAATGGGAACGCCGGCCACGCCGGGAACGCCGGCTATTCGGGAATCCAGGACTCCGGGAATCCCCGATTCCACGGATTCCACGGATTCCACGGATTCTCGAGCTTCCGGAGGCTGTCCGACAAACCTCTGCCGGTTGTGAAAGATGGCGCATGCGGGGGAGCGGTGCTAGCTTGAAATAGCTGCGGGTGAGGAGTTCTCCTGTGAGGTGGGGGTGGGGACGATGTCCTACA
>Ga0180437_10000444_pt1 | contig 80288 bp, 74 predicted proteins | sample SS_ome_4_FD_132410 | JGI IMG/M metagenome (GOLD analysis project Ga0180437, IMG submission 132410) | Hypersaline lake sediment archaeal communities from the Salton Sea, California, USA - SS_3_D_1 metaG | ecosystem: Environmental > Aquatic > Non-marine Saline and Alkaline > Hypersaline >...
CGCGGCTGGGGCTTCAGCGGCGGATTGAACAGGGCCAAGGCCGCCGACAGAATTTGGTCGTCTTCGGTGAAGAACGAGTGCGGACCGAAGTCAAGGCAATAACCATCCTCGCGGACCGTTCCGGCCAAACCACCGACGATGTCGCTGGCTTCCAAAATGTCGACGCGAACGCCATTGGAGGCCAGTCTCCACGCCAGCGAAAGCCCCGAGGCGCCGGCCCCCAATACGATGACGTGTGGCTTCTTGTCCATAATCCTACGTGTGGCAACGATGGGAGATCAGGCGATAATGTAGATCATATAAGACGAGGCGAGGTCGCCACGAGAGCTGGCGTTAAACACCGATGAGCCTCACGATTGGATCCTTCGCTGGGCCGAATATCCGGGTTATTCGGTCCATGGCGACAGGCACTATGTCATGATACTTCACGTCGAAGTAGGCTACTAGTAAACGCGCATCTGGTTGCTCAAAATGCCCGAAGAACCGGCCATGAATTCGGATAATAAGGAACGAACCGGGCGAATCGAACGGGGGCCGGCGATTGCCGTTTGCCTAGGGCTCGTCTGCCTGGTGGCACTGATCTATGGGCAAGTCGCGACCTTTGACTTTCTCAACTTCGACGATGACGTCTACGTCGGCGACAACACGCCCGTCATGGGCGGGCTGACAGTCGACAGTATTCGCTGGGCTTTCGTCGACTTCGGCAATAAGTCGCACGGCGGAAATTGGCATCCGCTAACCTGGCTCTCGATGATGCTGGATGTAGAGATCCATGGAGGACATCCGGGCGGATTCCACATTATCAACGTCCTGTTTCACACGGCCAACACGCTCCTGCTACTCTGGTTTCTCTGCCGGACGACCGGCGCTCTATGGCCGAGTGCCATCGTGGCAGCCCTGTTTGCGGTCCATCCGCTCAACGTTGAATCGGTGGCCTGGATTGCCGAGCGGAAGGGGATGCTGAGTACCACATTCTTTATGCTGGCGATCTTGGTCTACTCCGGCTACGCACGTCACGGTGGGGTGGCGCGCTATCTGCTCGTGATGCTGCTATTCGCGCTGGGACTGATGGCCAAGCCCGTCTTGGTAACGCTGCCCTTTGTACTGCTGCTGCTCGATTACTGGCCACTCAGGCGGCTGCGATTGGAAGTCGACTCTGCCCCCGTAACGGGAACGCATCTCACCGGCGACTTGAAACGCTTCGGTTGGCTTTTCCTGGAGAAGGTGCCCTTACTGATCATGACGGCCACGTCCTGCACCGTCACCTTCTTAAGCGAGAGGGATGGAGGCTCGATGACCTCGCTGGAAGCATTATCGATATGGGAACGGCTGGGTAATTCCTTTACGGCCTATCTGGTCTACCTGCAAAAGATCTTCTGGCCGGTCGACCTCGCCATCCCGTACCCTCTCGAGAAAGAAAGCATCTCGGCCTGGATTGCCATTCCAGCCGTCTTATTCTTGCTCAGCGTGACGGCTGGCGTGATCTGGAAACGCGTTGCTCACCCCTGGGCCTGCATCGGCTGGATGTGGTTCCTGGGAATCCTTGTGCCGGTGATCAAGTTTGTGCACGTTGGTCGCGAGGCCTACTCGGACAAGTTTACTTACCTGCCATCCATCGGCATCTTCATCGCGGTCGCCTTCACGCTACACGCCCTGCTGAAGACCTCCCCAGCACGGCGGGCGATTCTGAATATCGGAGCCGTCATCGTGATCGGCGTCTTATCGACGATGACCTGGATACAGACAGGCTACTGGAAAGATAGCATCACGCTCTTCACGCATACCTTGGCGGTTACTGACAATAACTATACGGCTCATGCCAATCGAGGTCTAGCTTTTCAGAATGCCGGTGATCATATCAAGGCCTTGGAGGATTACAGCCAGGCCCTGAAACTCACTCCCGACTTTTCCAGAGTAGCGGTCAATCGGGGGATCGTCCACCGCGAGCTAGGACAACTCGAGAATGCTCGCGATGATTTTTCCTATGCGATCTATCTCGTCCTCAGTGATCGAGATAGCCTAGGTGGCAAACTTAGTAATGTCTACTATCAGCGTGGCAAGGTTAATCGCCAACTGGGCGACCTGGAGAAAGCCCTTCGGGACTTCGACGAAGCGATTCGACTGGTGCCGAAACACGCCAGAAGCTATCTCGAACGATCGGGAGTGCGAGCCGAGCAGGGAAAATATGGCCTGTCGTTAAGAGACCTGCTGAGCGCGATCAAGCATGCACCTCAGGACCCGAGGCCGCTGAACGATCTTGCCTGGCTACTGGCAACATGCCCTGAAGACAGCATTCGGAACGGTAACCAAGCCGTCCAACACGCGCGAAAGGCTTGTGAATTGTCGAAATGGGCTGACTATTCCATCCTCGACACGCTATCGACAGCTTACGCGGAAAGTGGCGATTTTGAAAACGCGATTCAGATACAACGCAAGGCGATTGAGCTTGCTCCGAAGGGCGCTCGAGCAGCGCTGCAATCGCGACTGAAACTCTACCGCGCCGGGCAGCCTTATCGGGCACGATGAGCAGTGAGCGTCAGATTTAGCAGCAGAGGTTTTCATTGTGTGGTTCAGGGGTGGTCCGAATCTTCATGAATCCTGAACGGATTGATACCCTGCGGGTGCAGCCCGGCGAACCTCGGCCGTATCGGGCGTGTCTACGACAGACAGAATCGAATGGCCCCGCGGCACTCTTGCGAGTCAGAAACATGGGCAAACCACCGGCCTTCTCTCTCCAAATTCGAGTCAACGATCAGGTCCAGCTGACGGAGATCTTGCCATATGATAAGCCGGCCTTCGTCGAGCACCTGAATGACAGAGAGATCTACGCCAATACCCTCAGCATTCCTTATCCCTATTGCGAGGCGGATGCAGATTTCTTCCTCGGCATGGTGGCTCAGACAACCGCTGAATTCGGACAGCCGATCCTATTTGCCATCCGCGAGCAATCTGGAAGGCTGATCGGAGGCTCGGGCTTTAAGGATCTGAGTATCGGACACTCGGCCGAAATCGGCTACTGGCTCGCCAAGTCATACCGGGGGCAGGGTGCCATGACCCAAGTAGTACGTGCCATGTGCGAGTACGGAGTAGAGCAGTGGGGCTTGGTCCGCATTGTGGCCAACGTTGTCGTGCACAACACCGCTTCCACAAGAGTGCTGGAAAAGTGCGGATTCGAGCTAGAAGGGACAAGGCGAAAACAGTACAGGAAAGACGATCAGTTCATCGACGTGAAACTCTATGCGCGGCTGACCTAACGAGCTTCCGTAGCCATGGGCAAGGCAGGGACTCGGCCTAAGCAACCGGTCTGTCTTGAAGATGACATCACGCGTCTCGGCTCCGCCAACCGTAGGCGCAGAGCACCAGCAGACCAATTCCACCCAGTAGCCAGCTCGCAGGTTCGGGTACCGCTGAAATTTGCGAGACGTCTAGCGGCGTGCCCGAGATGACATGGAAATCGGAGAATATCGCATCGGCTGTTCCAGATGACCAATTAAAGACTCCGTTGTCTCCACGAGCGAAGAAGGAGACCATGAGCAACTCATCGTCCCAAAAGTCTTGCACGCCCAGAAAAGACCCGGTTCCCTCCGGTGTGTCGTCACCATCCGTGCTCACACCCACCGACACGTTACCATTGGAAGCTACATAGGACACGATGAATCGACCCGTTGTCGTACCACCCACGGGCACCGCAACCGGGGAGAGAGGACTGTTGCCGTCTCGAGCCGCACCCGCAAACGTAAGCAGCCCGCCGTTCATGCTGGCTAGGATAACGCCAACGGAATCGGTCCCGTCGTCGTCCTCGCCAATTCCCATTCCGATGCTGAAACCTCCGATTGCCGAGGCAAACGTGAGATCGAAGTCGACCGCGACGGCAAAATCGAATGCCGGATCGAATGCCCAGCCGGAAGATGAATTGTTGACGTCGACACCGTCGATCGACTTGTATCCAATATCGGTACCGCTGGGAATCGAGCTACCTGTGGCGCTCAGCGTTACTTGAGAGGTCGAGTCGACGGAGCTGGTGAAGTTGGCATTGGGTGGATCCTCGACGATCGTCCAGGTATTGAAATCCATGATGCTGGCGTTGGTGCTCATCGGCACAGAAAACACCGCTACGACAATGGCAACAGTGTAGACGAGTTGAAGTCGACGGCTGAAGAGGTTCATTAGCGGCTCTCTCTATGGTGGCAGTTCAACATAATGAAGGCGTCTGGCTGGCTACAAAAAAAGCTGCCAGGGTCCTCGGTGACAGGCGGCGGCGTTGTTCGACGCAACCACGAAGGGTCCAGGCAGCTCTTTGGCTGTTTGAACATCGAATTGATTATCCACGGCACTAGCAACTCCTCGACGCGTTCAAGAAGACTCATTACTTCAGGCTCAATTCTCATCGATGCCGGAATCGTTGTCAAGAAAAAAAGGGACCATTTCTAGTCTCAGATATCCGACATATCCCAGCGGATTCCAGGAAGGGACCGCCAGTCGGTTGTAGCTACCAGAAAGGCTGCTTTTCGGCTATTCCAGGAACCGGTCGCGCTGCTCGGCGACCGGTAGCACAAGGCACTCCTTCTTGCCAAACCACCGGTAGCGGCGTTTGGCAATGAAGTTATAGACCGGGTCTCGCAGAAATGCCGGGACGACGAGCAGGACCTGCAAGATGGGCCAGGGCCACCGCAAACGACTCAGAATCCGCAGCGCCGCGCTACTGCGGACAAAGGATCGATTGCCATCAATAAGGACCATCGTGCTCAGTTCATCGATCGGCATCTGGAACTGCTCAAGAAGCTTCTGACCCGTCGGCGACTGCAAGGCGGAGAATCGAAAGATGCGATCGCGATCGCGACGTATGACAAACTGCACCCAGGCATCGCAGAAGTTGCAGACCCCGTCAAAGAGAATGACCGGGCGATCTTCCGGTGTGTCGATCGATTCACTCGTAACGGCTGATTCTTTACTTTGTGTTGACGACATCGACGTCACTCAGGTCGGATTGTTAGCTGGAATGGCGACCCACGATACTTGGGCACGAGACAACAATAATCCTCTATCTCCATAATACGTCGACAAACAATGACTAGATAGAAGCGATCCGCCAGGATTCAGTATGCAAACAAACGGAGCCGCCCACGACTCCAAACTCTGGAGAGGTGAGCGGCTCGCTGTTGTTGATTAGAACGACATCTAGACGGAAGCAAGTTCCGCGGTCTCTCGACGCGACTTGGCACGCGACGGGATCTCAATGCCGTATTGCTGGACTTTTCGAATCAAGCTCTGACGACTAACTCCTAGCAAACGAGCAGCGGCGCTCTGATTATAAGCCGACTTTTTCAGGGTCTGCTCTACATGGTACCGCTCCAATTCGTCCAAAGTCAGCCATTCGGCCGGCTTCTCAATTTGCTCAATTGCGGCGGTTGCCGCTTCGAAGCAGGCGGCCGGGGAGACCGAGGATGACGGGGTACTTGCCTCCTCGGATGAGACCAACTGTTCTTTATCCTCAGTGTTAAGAAGGTCCGCCAGAGCCGGAAAAGCGACGCATTCGATGTGTTCATCTGTCGAATAGAGCGCAGCTCGCTCAAGCATGTTCTCCAGTTCTCGAACGTTGCCAGGCCAGGTGTGAGATTGAAGCAGCTGCAACGCACTCGGCGTCAGGTTCTTGCGTGGCCAGCCATTCTGCTCCGCAAATTGGTTCAGAAAGTACTGCGAGAGAACGGCGATGTCTTCAGGACGTTCCGCGAGCGAGCAGGTGTCCAGTTTCACCACGTTAAGTCGATAGAAGAGATCTTCACGGAATCGTCCCTGTTGAACCTCTGTTTCCAAGTCGCGATTCGTGGCGGCAATGACCCGTACATCGACCCGTATCGGCTTGTGGCTCCCCACAGGGACAATGGTTCTGGTCTGGAGCACTCTCAAGAGTTTGGCTTGCTGCAACGGTTCCAACTCGCCAATCTCGTCAAGGAAGATCGTGCCACCGTCAGCAGCTCGAAACAGCCCCACGGTGTTGTTGGTTGCCCCGGTGAAGGAGCCTTTCATGTGGCCGAACAGCTGGCTCTCAAACAGCGATGCCGGCAGCGAGGCACAGTCGACGGTCAGGAAGGGACTATTCGCACGTGTACTCTTGGCGTGAATTTGTTCCGCGATAACTTCTTTCCCTGTTCCCGTAGGCCCTGTGATTAGGACCGTGCTAGGATACCCCGCCACGCGTTCGATTTCACAACGAACGTTTTTGGACCAAGTGCTGATTCCGATGAATTCTTTGTCGTTCATTAGCGTATTCACTTAAAATGCCCTCTAGCTTTGATTGATTCACTGATGTTTCCCTTACTCAATGAGCACAAAAAAAGCTGTCAGAAACTTCCCCCGCGCAATGACACCACAATGGGGGCGCATTACGAGAGAAATGTCTGACAGCGTCTTCGATTCACGGGCCGGTATATAGCAGTCCTACAAGAGGATTAGCACTACCTCATGCGACGAATGTTCAACGTTCCACACCACGACGGTGCAAAATCAGTCTATTTTCAAGGACTCTTCGCGATACGATTCAGCCAAGCAGAAGTCAGGCATCCCGTCGAACAGGACTACTGGTCAGACTCGGGTTAACATTCGCGAAGGGCACAAAAAAACTGCGAGAAACCTTCATGCACGTCGCCGACCCTGTGTGGGGATGACGCGGCAAAGATTGCTCGCAGTTGTTTTGTTTGTCCGCTTGTCGTCTTCAACACTGGCACTCTCCAGGCTCGGTCCAAGTTTGCGGTTTGTCGTGAGACCGGAATCATTCCAACACAATTCCCACGCATTGGTCCCCACTATAACGGTCAGAAATGGCCAGTCAAGTATTTGCGGGAGATTTCTTAAAATCTTTTTATTTCCTCCAGGCTAACATTCCCTGATGCCTTGCGGGAAGTCTAACGATCTCCACCCAGTCCCCTAAGGCATTGATATGACACGGGTTCCGATTCTCATCCGAGCGATCTCCCGCCATTCGGCGAAAGATACCCAGAGGCTGATGAGCAGTCTACAGGCTGAGTGTAGCTCCGATTCATGGACGTCCAGATGTGACCAATTTCTTGTTGCTGCTCCCTCAGCAGATCTTCAGACGCCCTAATCGTTCATTATGAGTACCGATTCAGGTAGTGCCAAGATTCGGCTCCCAATAGCTCGTCACGGGCCGCAATGGGAATTCACCAGGCTGGCCCTTTGATAGCCGAATTCTTACATAGGCGAACTCGCGGTGATCACCTGGCCTAAATCGCAGTGTTGAAATCTGTAGTGTTGCGACCATTACCTGTTGTTGTTCTTGCGAGCAGAGATCGAGCCTTAACAGAATAGTCGCCCTTCCTTCACGCGATATTCATGTTGTCCGGATAAGTTGTTCCCGCGTAACAGTAGAAGATGCAAAGCACCAGCCGGACAGGCCAGCGATTTCAATGCGACGACTCATGTCATTGGCGATTACGCCAAACCGTTCTTGGTGTTTACTCGTCGCGTGCTGCCTATCCTTCTCGCTGACGGGCTGTACGAATGATGGCGGGCGTCTTGAGGCGCATGACGTTACTTCGACGATAGCGAGATTGCCCGATGGCAGCGTCGGCCGCCCCTTGCGGGTTATGTTGGTTCCCGCCGACGGCGGTACCGAAGATGGAACACGCGCCGACTTTGAACCTCTCTTCAACGCTATTACGGATCACTACGGTCTGCATTTTGAAATTCGGGTTGGCCAATCGTACAACACCGTTATTGAGGCGATGGACAACGATCTGGTAGATGTCGCCTTCTTTGGGGCCGTGTCCTATCAAATCGCTCGAGACCGCGGCGCGGCGGAACTATTGGCCGTCGAGCAGCGTGGCGGCAAGTCGGTCTATTATTCGGCCATCTTCCATCGCGCTGACAGTGGCTTCACGACTCTCACCGATCTAAAGGGTAAGAAAGTCGCTTTTGGCGACATGCATTCCACGTCGAGTTTCAGTTATCCCCTGGCGATGTTACTCACCGCCGGCCTCGATCCGGCGCGAGACCTGAGTTCCATTTATCTCGCTGGTAGCCATGCCAATTCACTACAGGCGCTGGCCAATGGCGAAGTCGACGCGGCCTGCGCTTCGCTCGACAGCTATGAGAAGGCCGTCACCGCGGGCAAGCTTGATCCCAAGAATGTTACTTCCTTGCGGAAGAGCGTTCCGATCCCATCGCCTCCGCTGGCGATGCATGTCGATCTGGCTCCAGAAATTAAGACTACCCTGAAGAATGCGCTTCGGGATATTCATGAGAAGCCGGGAGTGAGTGCCGACAGCATTCGCGGTTATGGGGGAAAACGCGTCGATCTATACAACGTCGATTACCCCGAAGAGGAATTCAATGCCGCAATGGCCCCCCTGGCGGGCATCACCCGAGAATTACGAGAAGCTATTCTCCGCAAGGCCGGCGAACGCTGACCGGTATTCCCACTAACAAGTAGTCTCACTCATGCTCCGTTACACTTCCGTCAGTAAACGATTCGCCGGTGGTACACTCGCCGTTGACAATGTCTCGATCCAAATTCCTGAAGGTCAGTTCTGCGTCCTGCTGGGGTCCAGCGGAGCGGGGAAATCGACGCTGCTGAGAATGGCCAACGGGCTCGCAATCCCCACTCAGGGCTCCGTCGAGTTCAAGGGCAGGGTGGTTGATGCGGAATCCCTCAAGGATGTCCGTTCCCGGATTGGCATGATCCATCAGTTGTTCAACCTCGTGCCGCGGGCGACGGTCTTGCAGAATGTCCTGTTTGGTGCGTTGCCTCGTGTTGCGTTTTGGCGAGTCATTGTGGCATGCTTTCCGGAGGAGCTTCAGCGCAAAGCCTGTCGACTAATCGAACAGGTCGGATTAACTGAAGAGCATCTTTACCGGCGAGTCTCGCAGCTCTCTGGCGGCCAGCAACAACGCGTGGCGATTGCCAGGGCGTTCATCCTCGATCCGGACATCCTCCTGGCCGATGAACCGGTCGCCAGTCTTGACCCGGAAATCAGCCGCGATATCCTCGGTTTGCTACGGCGCTCCTCACAGCGGCAGGGCACCACCGTCGTCTGTAGTTTGCACCAACTCGATCTGGCCAAGCAATTCGCCGATCGCATTGTCGGGCTCTCGGCCGGTCGAGTGGTATTCGACGGGAGCCCCGACCGACTTGACGAAAGCACGATTCAGACCATTTATGGAGGCGATCCACGGCAAATGGCTCCTCGGTCACAAGACGAAGATCTGGACGGTGGTCTTGCCACTCCTGCTGATATACGCGTGGCCGTTACGGAAGTTGCATGAACTCGCCCGATCAACCCACGTCCGCTGTGGAGCAATGGGAGTTACACCGGCTCTATGGGCCCAAGACGTTTGCCATTTTGTTCGTGCTGGCTGTGATTCTAACGATCTCCGCGCGTCGTTCCGAGGTAGATAAGGGGATCGTCGAGACGGGGAGGGCGGTGGCCTACTCCGTGGGGCTCGCCGAGGACTCAAGAGTTGCCGAAGGGTGGAAGAAGTTCCTGGGAGATGCTTTTCCCCTTGTGCTTTACACAGAAACGCCCGTATCGAGAATCGAGGACTTCGACCCTACCAGGCTACCCCTGTTCGCGAAGATCGTCTCCAAGGAAGTTCGGGAGTTTGACGCCTCGCAAAACGACTATATCATCAGCGGTCAGCAGGAGTTTGTTTACGACCCGATAGGCTATCTCAAATACATTGGCAAATTGCTTGTCGAGACATTGGAGCTGGCACTGTGGGGGACCATTTTGTCGATCGTCATCGCGGCTCCGTTGGCCTATCTGGGAGCGATCGATTATGCACCCAACCGTGTCTGTTACGGTGCTGCGCGTGCGGTGTGCAGTTTCAACCGTGCGATTCCGGAACTGATCGCCGCGATGATCTTTGCCTTCACTTATGGACCAGGTGCGGTAGCAGGTATATTGGCGCTCGGCATTCATACCTCAGGGTTTCTGGGCAAGTTCTTTGCGGATGACATCGAGAACTCCGCCAAGGGGCCTCAGGAGGCCTTGCGAAGCACCGGCGCGAGCCGGGTCAAGGTTTTGCGATTCGCGGTGTTACCACAGGTGATGCCGCAGTACCTCGCCTATTGCCAATACATTCTCGAGCGAAACTTCCGGTCGGCCACCGTCCTGGGGATTGTCGGCGCCGGCGGAATCGGCGTCGAGCTGAAAGGCCGCTGGGACCAATTCGACTATGCTCACGTTTCAACCATTCTGTTGGCGATTTTTCTTACTGTGCTCGCTTTGGAGAATCTGACGCAACGAATTCGCATCCGTCTCATTGCGGCATGACAACGTGATTGGCAGCTATCCTGAAACCAGTTTTTTCACCGTATTTCGCTCGGAATTTCAATGACACAACTCAATGAAGAACAACTCGCGACCTGGAATAGAGACGGTTACCTGAAGGTCGAGGGTTTCCTGACTCCGGAAGAGGCGCAGTCGGCGATCAACTGGGTCGACGAGGTGGCCGCCTGGCCCGACTCCGAGGACAAATGGATTCATCACCGGGAAGAGACCTCCTCGGGTATCCGACTTTCCCGCACGGAGAACTTCATGCCATTTCACGAGGGCATGAAACTCCTCCTCACTACTGGAAAGATCGTCGAGGCGATCGGCGAATTGCTGGGTGAGGAGGCGGTTCTCTACAAGGAGAAGATCAACTACAAGTACCCCGGTGGAGGCGGTTACGCCCCTCATCAGGACGCGCCCGCCTACGAGTTCATCAAGAATCACATCACCTGCTTGGTCGCCATCGATGACAACACACCCGATAATGGCTGCCTCTACTTTGCTCCGGGTCTGCATAAGCAGGGTCTGATTGCTCTGAACGAGGATGGTTGTATCGAGGAGTCCGTGGCGGAAGAGATGGACTGGATCCCGATGGAATCGAAGCCGGGCGACGTGATGTTCTTCAGCTCGTATGCTCCCCACATGAGCCCTCCGAATACTTCGGAGCAATCACGCCGAGCGCTCTATTTAACCTACAACGTCGCTTCGGAAGGGGATCTTCGCGACGATTACTACGAGGATAAACGGCGGTCCTTTGCCGCCGACTCAGAAGGCGGCTCTGAAAGTGGCCGCATAAGCAAGATTGGACATTTTCAAGGAAAGACGGTACTGGAAAAATGAATCACACTCTCGATCAATCGTTGGCTACCGCGCTGGCCGAAGCTTCTGTCGACGAACGGGCCACTTTGCTGATCAACTACCTCAACGATCGTGGTCAATCCTTCTATGACGAAAACGTAACGCAGCTCTCTCACGGCTTGCAAAGCGCGCTCTTGGCTCGCAATGCCGGAGCCTCGCCGGAGGCGGTGGTCAGTGCGCTGTTACACGATCTTGGACACTTGCTGGTCGACGAGCATACCGCCACGGGCGACTTTCTCGATGAAGACCTGAACCACGAGGTTGTGGGCGCCGAGTATTTGGAACCTTTCTTCGGCCCCGCCGTACTGGAGCCGATCCGGTTGCACGTGCCGGCAAAGCGGTATCTCTGTACCACGGATGAGACCTATTACAACGGTCTGTCAGATGCGTCCAAGAAGAGCTTCGCGGTGCAGGGCGGCAACATGTCCGACGAAGAAAAGGCCGAGATGGAGAAGAATCCCTACCTCCAAGAGGCTCTTGTCTTGCGTCGTTGGGACGACGGCGGCAAGGTAATCGATCTGGAAACCCCGTCGGCCGAAGATTTTCGCCCGGAATTGCTGGCCGCTCTTGAAGTGAAGCAGAATAGCTAACTCTCAAGATTAACTCGAAGACTCCTGGGCGGCGACGCTGTGATCATAGTATCCGGCGTCGCCGTGTTGTTTGTCGGCGTGCGCAAGGAGTCCTTAAGCGGCTCGCCACATCGGCCGCCCGTGCGCTACAGCGGCTTGTACTCCTGAAACCAGGCCCAGGCATCCGCGACCGTCTCCCGCATCGGGCGCGCCGAAAAGTCCAACTCGCTCTCGGCGCGGGCACTGCTGTAGATCTTGGGTAGAGCCGCCATGGCGATCGCCCCGGAATTGACGTTTGGCTCGCTGCCCGTCAGCTTGCCGACAAGATCGCCCGATCGTCCCGCAATCCAGGAGATAGCCGGACCGATGGCGGTGAGCGGCCTGCGCGCCCCGGTGATTTCAGCAAACACTTTCCAGGCGTCGAGGTAGGAGATGTTCTCGCCCGACAATAGATAGCGACGCCCCGGTCGACCCCGCTCGAAACAAGACAGGACCGCCGCCGCGACGTCGCGCACGTCGACAACACTGAAATAACCACGAGGAGCAAACAATCCTCTTCCACGGGCCACTTCGAGCAACATCTCGCCAGAAGAAGGTTTCCAGTCCCAAGGCCCAAGCATGAAGGCTGGGTTGACGATCGTCGCCCACAGTCCCCGTGAGACCTCTTCTTGCACCGCCTGTTCGGCTTCCCGCTTGGTGACGACATAGGGAGTCTGCACCCCTCCCATCGTCTCGGTCTCCTCATTCGCGGGCGATTCCAATGTGCCGATTCCAACGGTATCGGCACTCGACACGTGAACAAGTCGAGCGTTGATCTGGCGAGCAGCCTGGGCGATTGTGCGTGTTCCGTCGACGTTGATCTGCCGTTGGGACTCGAGCCCCGTCCAGCCGATTTTCACAATTGCCGCCGCGTGGACCACTTGGTCAACGCCCTCGCAGGCCTCGCGGACCGACTTTGCGTCGCGGACATCCCCGTGCAAGACCTCCACGTTCAGACCCTCCAACGGCCGTGCGTCGGAGGTCTCGCGCGCCAGGACCCGCACCTCTTGGCCGCGGTCAAGCAATGCGCGGACAACGTTGTTGCCCACCAATCCCGTGCATCCCGTGACAAGCGTCTTCATGAACCGTCTTGAATCTCAGCGACGCCCGACGGCGCCACAAAGTTTTCTCGCGCAAAGAATCGCAGATGACAAAAAGGAGACGCTAATATAGGCATCGGGCAACCACTCGTCCATATCGTTGCCCAGCCGTGATGTCCGCCCTGACTTTAGGGCTAATGGACCGCGTTGGCCGGCTCTCCGGCCGCGATCGTGTCCTTGAAGACATCTTGCGGTTCGACGAGCTCGTGACGTTGGAATAAGAGTTTGGCAGTCAGCCGAAAGGGAATCTTGAGCCAGCCCGTTACCTTGATATAGAAATGTCGTCTCTGCTGACGACAACCGAGGCGAACCTTGAATTTCGCCGCATTCTGCCCGAGAGGAATGCTGGTAGCACCGCAGTCAATGGCATGCGCAATGTTCTTATAGAAGAGGTTAAAGTACAGATCCGACTTGCGACTGACAGAATAGTCGATTCCCGAGTAGAGAGGGTGAAACGAGCTGCCAGCGAGGATGCCACAACCGAAAGCGACGACGCGATCGCCATCATAGATGACCATCAGATAGAGATCGTCGTGAAGCTCTCGAGCCAGCTCCAGGGCGAGCGAAGCCGGTACGACCTCCAACACATCCGGCGATCTCTCCAGGACCGCCAGGTAGAGCTGGTGGACTTCCTCGGTATAGACCTCTTGGATCGCAGTGCTATTGAGCCCCGCTCCGTGCAGGTGCTCGACTCGCAGCCCCGCCTTATCGAGTTTCTTGAGCGAACGCGTTACCTCGTAGCGGTAATGGCTCTTCATCGCCGAGCAGTATTCTTCAAAACTATGGAACGGCACGTCGAGATGATTCATGGGAACGCTGTCGGCTTTGAGATAGCCTCGTTCGCGAAGTTGATCGAACGCCTCGCACTCACGGTCGTCGAACTCCTTGTAGATTACGATCCTCGACTTTGTTTCCCTCGACAGACGTTGCAGCACGTCGTCCAAGGCATGGACCACCGCCGCGCGATCGACATCCGGAGCAAACCGAACGTGGCTCTGTCCGGCAGTTAGCGGAAGACCACAGAACATAACGTGAAATCGCAAGTAGCCGGGGAAGACCCGGCGAATGACGTCCACCACCTTCTTGATCTTGGGGCCGGCAAGTAGCGCCGCATCGATACGGTATCGACATATGCAGGCGGCCGCGACCGGACGAGACGACTTGTCACGGATCAATACCGACCAGACTTGGGCCTCCTCACAGAAGGCTTTCTGGACCGCCCGAATGAGGCCCGGCTGCATATAGGGATCGGTGGCATCGCAGCAGACCTCGTGCCAGGCGTCCAAGTCCTGGTCGTCGATCGAAAGCGTGATGTCCGATGTGTATGGCACGAATTGGGTTTCTCGTATTAGTTGAGATTCGTCATGCTGCTGTTCAGGATGAGCGAACCGCTTCGGCAACCTCGATCGGCTTGAATAGCTCTCGCTGCTCAGGCGAATCAAACGGGGGAAATATCCATTTCTGACAGCGGACCATCGACCAATGAAGCCAACCCGGCACCGCTTGCACGTAGATCGAGCGTGGATCGGCAAAACAACCCAGTCGAGACTTGAAGGTATCGGCCGTTTGTCCAAAGTAGATTTTCGTCGCTCCCTCGCGCAAGGCGTGATCCATGTCAATCAACATGAGATTGAAGTAGGCATCCGATCGATCATTGGCCTCGCCGTCCACCCCCACAAACATATTCCGATAGACCGTGCCGCTGTGTAGGCTCCAGGCAAAGGCGACGACCTCGTCACCATGGCGAAGCAAAGTCAACACAATCTGCGGGGCCAACTGCCGGCCTAGCTCAATAAAGAACTCCCGTGGCAGTATTTCCAAGCGATGCTCCGCCTTGTTGACAATCTCGATATAGAGCTGGTGCAGTTCTTCGGTATAGAGTCGAGAGATTTCCTCCGGGTCTGTATACCGCTCGACCGTAATCCCGGCCTGGGCAAATTTCTTCTGGGAACGTTTAATCTTGTAGCGGTAATGCGAACGCAGCGTCTGCAAGAATTCATCCAGGCTACTGAATGAGTGCTCGAAGGTGTTCATCGGCAGGCTTTCGGCCTTGAGGTAGCCGCTTTCCTCCAACTGGTCAGCCCACGTGCATTCCGCATCCGTGAATTCCTTGGCCACGATTAGCCAGGCACCCTTTTCTTTGGCGATGCGTCGCAACTGCTGATCGAGTGACCGCATCAAGCGATCGGGGTCGGCCATCGCATGAACTCGGATATTGCTCGCGCCAATGGAGACCGGCATCCCGCACATGATCACTCTAAAGTTCAAGTAGCGGGGGAAGACTTTGCGGATTAGCCGCACCACGGAGGCCAGGCTCTGGCCGAAGAACATGGCGCCGTCGAGAGTAAACTGCGAGACACAGGCTGCCGCGATGGGATCGCCTTGTTCGTCAAGAAACGTCAAGTACTCGAACTCCGACCCCGCGGGGTTCGAGCGTTCGACGGCTCGAAGATAGCGAACATCCATCGGCGCATCTTCATCGTCATCGCACACCTGTCGCCAGGCAGCGAGATCGATCTCGTCGACGGTCTTGGCGATCTTACACGCGTAGCTCATGCCCGATCTTCTCGATGATTGTCCCTATTCCAATATAGTTGGGAAAAATAATGCTGCCTTGGCTCAATCGCGCTACCGCACTCCCACCGGACGAGATTCGGTGGCCACGCTGAGGCGATTCTGGCGTTCCTCAAAGAATCGACCGGCTGGCCCTGCCAGTAAGGCCGGCAGAAAAACGAGGTCACCAACCAGGGCTCCTACCAGCAGCACAAACATCAAAATCCCGAATTGGGAAACCGGCTGAAAACTGCTCAGTCCGAAGACGAGCAGGCTGAGACCCGCAATCAGAGTCGTCTGCGTCATGGCCACTGCGCAGCGACGGTAGGCGTGTCGCACAGCGTCTTTCCGATTCATGCCGTGGCTCATTCCGCGGCGGAACCAGGTAAGAAAGTGAACCGTATCGTCCACGGCGATGCCCATGGCGACACTCGCCGTCATCATGGAGCCGATGTCGACAAATCGTCCACTCCAACCCATGGCACCAAATACTACCAGCACAGGAAATACGTTCGGCAGCATCACCAGCAGGCCGGCTCGAAGGCTGTGAAGACGCGCTATCATCACGACGGCGATCAGTAGGAAGGCAACTAGGAAACTATTTACCAGACCGTCGAAGAGCTCCTGCTGGGCCACATAGAAGAGGGGAACCATACCCGTCTTCACCGCCTCGACACCAGCCGTGCTGTCTTTGACTTCGGCGAGCTGTTGTTTTTCTTGCCGCTGGTAGTCCTCCAGTCGAGCATCATACCTCGCCCTAAAAAGGGCCAACGCCTGGGGATCGTCGGCCAGTTTGGCCTCTTGCTTATCGAGCACCTTGGCAAGTTTCTCGTAAGCCTCAGCGTATCCCTTCGTGATCGCTTCTCGATCGGCTACGTACGCCGCCGCCGCCTCCTCTTGGAAATCGTCGAGCGTTTTTTGAATCTCGCCCAAGAACTCCTTGTACCCCTCGGAGTCTTCGATGCCACGCGTGCGACATGAGATTCGCCAGAGCTGGGTGTCGCCCTCGGAGCTAATCATGCGGGCTTCTTCGAATCGCTCGCGATGTTTCTCCAGCTGAGTATTGGTCGTGTCGTCCTTCGTCACGCTCGGCAACAGACCAACTCCCTGGATTGGCCGATAGAATGTCCAGGCGGACAACGTCGCATTGACTTGGTCGATCTCCCGAACTCTCTGCTGGATGGCGGCAGTTACCTTGAGTTGATCGAGTGTGTTGAGGTCCGACTTGTTCGTGTCGAATTTGACCACGATCTCCATGGGGACCTGCGGCCCAATCTTCTCGGCCAGCCAATCAAAATCGACACAGAGCGGATGGTCGTCGGCAAAGAAACGCCGCGTGACGAGATTCGTCTTGATGTCGAGAGCTCCCCACGCGAAGAAAGCCAGCACCACCACGCAGATCGTCGAAGTCACGGCATGATGCTCGATGGGCACTCGACTAAGACGATCGAGCCACGAGGAGCTGTCGACGCCGACCGACGAGACGGGGCGGGGCCAATCGGGTTGCCGACCACCTCGAAATCGAATCCACAGGTTGTCGAACAGGGAGAGCAGAGCGGGTAACAGCAAGAACAGGATAACAAGGCTTCCCAAGATACCCACCGCGGAGTACGAACCGAAGTCACGCACGGGGCGAATATGACTGACCGCCAGCGAACCGACACCAATGGCCGTCGTCCCGGCCGCCAACGCGCACGGTCCCCACCCGACTCGGATGGCTTCGCCAGGCGCCCTCAGAAGCGATCCTTGTCGCGCCGCGTCGCGATAGTAATTCACAAGGTGGATTCCGGCGGAAAGCGCCAGTACGTATACCAGTACCGGCATCACCACCAGGACCAAGTTCATCCGCCCACTGAAGTACTCGCCGTACGCGGAAAGATCGATGAAATAGACAAGGCTCTGAGAAAACAGAAAACTGTAGGTCGAGATAGTACAGATGACGATCAGCAGCCGAAAGCTCCGCAGACTGAGCAGCGACATCAGTACGGCAACCAGACTGGAAAGCCCAATTAGTCCGAGAATCGCTTCTTCACTCGCCTGGTCGACTGCCGCGTTGGCGACCGCATCGCCCGCCATATGCAAGGACTTCGCATCGATGCCAATCTCGTTCGTGGCGATGTCACGGATCACCCCGATGGCGTGTGTCCGATTCTCGTTGCCAGTAGGCGAAAGCGTGATGAAGACGCCGGTCTCATGTTCTTTGCGACCGATCATCAGCCCAAACAGTCGATCCAACGCCGCCTCCGTCTCTAACAGAAGCGGCGGGCTGGTTAGTTGATCAAGCAGGTCCGCGCCACTTGTGACACGCGCAAACAGGGCTTCTTCTTCCGGCTCGGCAGAGTTCGACTCCGCGGAGTTCACTGCGTGTCGGCGAATCGCCTCAGCAAACCTTGGCAACCGAGCGTCATCGATCGTGCAGCCCTGCCAACTGACCAAGACGAATTCGTCCGTGCCAAAGTGCTCGAGAAACCGCTGGTAGTCTTGCGAAGCGTCGAAGCTGCTGGGGAGCCATTGCTCGATGCTGTTATTGTTCGACAGCTGGGCGCGCCATGCTCCCCAGGCCAACAGCGGAAACAACGCGGAAAACGCAAGCACAATCGCCCACCGCCAGCTGGCGATTAATGACGGACGCTCGGACATCTTCGGCTCAGGTTGGGTCACAGGGCGTCGTATCCGAATCGATCCGAGGACCAGTCAGCGTCCGCTCATTCACGGTCGTCGATGATCAAGAAACCGTGATTGGAGACTGAGGGCTGCATGCAAGACAGAAAAGTTGCGGACTCGATACGACCCCGGGCAATAAGCCGCCCAGTCCGCAAACACATAAGTCTTTCATTATACATTCGGCCTTTTCGATTGGGCCTCGGATCAGAATCGCATAAAAACCTACGAATGCCTATCCATCGACTAACTCCTATGTATTGAGTGGTATACGACCGAAATGGGCCCCATGATTTTGATTTCTTATGCATCGGAATGCGCCTATAGGATGGGTTTTTCCGGATATTTCCAATCAAAATCGTTGTCTCAGGCCTTACAGAAACCCATCAGTAAATACCTATTAATCGTGGATTTTACATCGGTAATGATTGATATCAGCACGCCTCCCAAGTACCATAAGTAACAAATAGACAGTCTGCGATATATGGGATATCTAAGGTGAGCGTGCAGGACTCGATCACTGGTTGCAAGCAGACTTCAACGATCTCGACGGCCAGGCTCTCAGGAACAGCATCTGCTTGGCTCCACTAGCAGCAGGAACGTGATATGAAGTTCGCTTTTCTTGTTCATCCGCTTTCAGAAGAGACGAAGGCCCTATTGCACTTGGACGACGGGGGTGCCCTCCGCAAAGTCTGGTCGAACGGGGGCAACTTGTTGGAATTCTGCGACAAGCTGAGCCTGTCCATGTCGAGCCGGGGTATGCAAGGCGACGAAACCCCCATTGTGAGGGTTATCGACGAAATGCCCGGCCTTCTCTCCCAGGATGATTCGGAGTGCGAGGGACGACTCTACGAGATCCCCATGCACGTTAGCGAGATCCTCGACGATCCATCTCGGGCCATGGGCTATATGGAGCAGGCGGTCGATGCGGCCGCCGAGTGGGGAGCCGATTTGGTAGGCCTTGGTTCCATGACAGGAATCGTCGGCGGTCAGGGACAAGTCTTGGCGGAGCGTGGCCCGGTGCCCGTCACCACAGGAAATAGCCTCACGGCTTACGCGGCCCTTCAGGCGGTCGAGAACGCCTGCCACGAGGCCGAATTGAATATCGAAGATGAAGTCGTGGCCGTGGTCGGCATTCCGGGCAGTATCGCCACGGTAGTCGCGCGCCTTCTGCGACCTCGCTGCCGGGAGCTGATTCTCGTTGCCCGTCGCAACTCAAGTCGCGCCAATAAGTTGAAGAAGGAGTTGGACGCCGATCTTGTCTTGGACAGCGCCGCCGCACTCGCCAAAGCATCGATTGTCGTATCGGCCACTTCGACGGGTGGCTGCATACAGCAGTCAGATCTTCGCCCCGGCACCGTGGTAGTCGACGTGGGAGTTCCGGCCGACGTTGACGGATCGAAGGCCGAGCGCGACGATGTTCTCATTCTCTCCGGTGGTCTCGCTCTAACACCCAGCAGCATGTCGCGCGAGTCGATGTGGCTCGGATTCCATCATGGTATGGTGCCATGTTGTCTCGGTGAGACAATGACCCTGGCGCTCGAAGGTCGCGCCGAATGCTACACGATCGGCCGCGATCTCTCGCCCGACGGCGTTATTGAAATCGGCGAAATTGCTCGCCGACACGGCTTCGATTTCAGTCCGCTGATTTCGTTTGGGCTGCCGGTCAAGGATTCCACACTCACCAGCTTTAAGAAAGCTCTGTATCGCAGCCGCCGCACCCTCCAGGCGTGCGCTTGCGGCGAGCTTCTGCCGGCCAAGTCGGTCCAGGAACACAATTGCCAATGTGAGTCGCTCGATCAGAGCAACGGATCAAACGGAATCGAGTTCAATGGAAGTTCGAATGGAAACGGCCGACATGCGGACGCTCGCCACGGCTCGAACGGACATCATTCCGGCAACGGCTCCACGCAGACCGAACTGCCCAGTCAGGAGAAGAACTCGACCGCTGAAGCGGCTCGTCGAGAAGCGGAGAATCAGTCACGAGCGGATCGAGCCGAGGTTCGACATTCGCGCTACATCAATCCGGTCATGGTCGCGCTCAGCGGGAACAGCGGCTTTGTTCGCACCTTTGTTCGTGGCGAAGGATGCTACGTTTGGGACCGTGACGGGAATCGTCTACTCGACTTTGTGTCGGGCTTCGGCTCCATGAACGTTGGCCACAATCATCCGCGTGTGGCTGGCGCCATCCAGGACGCCTTGGCCACCCAAGCGGTCGGATTTGCTCAATCAGGAATCAATCCCTATGCCGCAGCGCTGGCCGAACGACTGGTTTCCATATCGCCCGCCGGCTTAGAGATGGCGTTCTTCACAAATAGTGGAACCGAGTCGGTCGAGGCTGCCCTTAAACTGGCTCGCATTTCGACAAAACGACGACGCTTTCTCTACTGTCACCGCTCGTATCACGGCAAGTCGTTCGGCTCGCTTTCGGTAACCGGCAATCCGAACTACCAGGGGCCGTTCGGACCGCTGCTGCCGGAATGCGATGCCGTGGACTACGGTGATCTGAAAGCTCTGGAACGTCATCTGCGAGACAAGCAACACGCCGCGTTCATCGTCGAGCCACTGCAAGGCGAAGGCGGAATGGTTGTCCCTCCCGCGGAATATCTGTCCAAGGCGGCCGAGATCTGCCGAGCCCACGGCACGCTCTTGATCGTCGACGAAGTCCAAACCGGGTTAGGTCGCACGGGGGAGATGTTTGCCAGCGACAGGTACGGCATTGAACCGGATGTGTTGACATTGGCCAAGAGTTTGGGCGGAGGCATGATGCCGATCGGAGCCATGCTGGCTCGCCGTGACCTCTGGAACAAGGCCTACGGAAGCGTTCAGAACTTCGCGCTGCACACCAGCACCTTTGGTGGTGGCAGCCTCGCCTGCGCCGCGGCCATGGCGGCAATCGATGTCATTACGGAAGAAGGGCTCGTCGAAAACGCCCAGGCTCGTGGCGAACAGCTCGTCAGTGAGCTTCACAAGCTCCAGCAAGAAACCGGTGAATTCATCACCGAAATCCGCGGCGAGGGTCTCATGGTCGGCATCGAGTTCGCGCCACTGCGCGAATCGATCGGCGCCCATTGGCGACAATCGGACAAGACCGGCATGATGCAATACATGGTGCCCGATCTTGATCGCCATATTGCGGAAGTTCCGGCATTGTTTGTCATGCAAACGCTGCTCAAACGGAGCGGAATCTATGCTCAAGTCGCCCGCTCACGCGGCAATGTGCTCCGCGTTCAACCTCCGCTGACAATCACCTCTGATCAGATCACCACGTTTGTCGAAGGTGTTCGATCCGCCTGTCTCGACTTGCAGGCGACAAGCTGCCTGGTTGATGGAATCATCTCGAAGTCGGTCTCCGGGCACCACGACGGCAGCAAGGATCAGCCGCCGGCATCGCCGACTCCGGGGGTCAGCAACGGCTCGCCCGCCGCTCCGGCTCCCGGCACGGTATCGCTGGAGCCGGCTGTGCGTCGATCGCACTGAGCTGAAACGTTTAGGCGATCGACGAACCGGTCAAGCAATTGTTCGCCACCAGAGGGTCCCAGCAATTGCTTGTCGTAGAGCAAGCTAATTGTCATCTGTCCGGCATAGGAGACGACGCCGAATCCGGCGCCCGTCCAAGGCCGCACCGGTGGCAGCGGCTCGATCTGCTCCAGCCTCACTTCGCCAATCTGCAAGCGACCGCTTTCCGTTTGTAGCGCACTCTTATGGAAAGCTCGCCCGAGATTACTCAGCACGCAAGTGGCCAAACAGCGATCGACCGGTTGCAGCCTGCGTAGACTGCCCGTGAAAAAGCGTACCGCGCCGATGATTCGGAGCATTGTGACCGTTAGCCGCAGGCGCTTCACAACCCGCATTTCGCGAGCCAGAACTTGTAACATGCGGCGCGGATCCGCCCAGCGATAGACGCGGCGTTCGACATTGATCATGCCGACACAATTCGCCGCCGGCATCTTGTCGTGTAAACATGTGCGCAGATTGACCGGAACCATGACACGCACGTGGCCCCGTACCGCCTCCGACGATTCTCCCTCCAACCAGTCTTGAGAAGCAATCATCAGATCGCGGAGTAACAGGTCATTGACAGTAACACCTTCACCACGAGCGGCCTGCAATAGCCGGCGACTAGATTCTTCATCAATTTCTCGGCGACACGAGGCAAAGGTCGTCAAGGCGTGCTCCGCCAACTCATCTTGAACGGCGGGCGGTCCTCCTGCCCGGCCACGCAGCGGCAATGGTCGATGCAGGAAATACTCAAGCGATCCAATCATGCACAGCATTTCGAATGGCCAACGGAGCCATTGCATTGCTCGCGATGACGAGAATACGTCGCGATCCGCGAGCTGGCCTTCGTCAAGCACCGGTAGCGGCACGCGCTCGCCTCTCGTTTCATTGGAGTAGGCGATCAACAGATCTTCACAGAATCGCATCGCTCCCAGTCCATCGCAACAGACATGATGGAGGGCCAGCCAGAGAATCGCCTTTCCATCGCGCTGGCAGACCGTGATTCGCAGGCCGACTTCTTCGTGAATATCATGCGGCGAAGACTCGGCGGCGACGTCCAGATTAGGATCGCTCTCCCAACTCACGCTGGGCCGCTGTTGGGCAGCCGTGACAAAACGAGCCTCGTCACCCTCACCCTGCACGACGGAGCGAAGCAGCGGGTGGCGAGCCGTCGCCACATCAATGCTACGTTCCAGCAGGGTGCGTTCCAGCTCCCCCGTAAATCGCAGCCGCAAATAGAACACCATCGGATGCGACCGGCGGTCGTCCTCCAGCATGTAGTGCTCGAATTCTGTCAGTGGGCGGTCAGAGCGCATAGCTCTATATTAATCGGTATCCGAGCGCGAGGGACACAGCGATTATTCGAGCCGCCAACAAGCGAGTTCGGCTATTCGTTCTCGAAACGGTATCCGACACCATGCACGGTGCGTATCAGTCGCGGTTTCGACGGCACAAGCTCGATTCGTTTGCGGAGCTGTGAGATGTGCTGATCGAGCGTGCGGCTATTGGGAAAGTGCTGCTCCCCCCAGCCGTGTCGAAAGATGGTCGGGCGGTCGAGCGCTTCACCTTGGCGTTCGTGAAGGAGCTGTAATATTCGCACATCTCTTAGACTCAGCTCGATCGATGTGCTATCGCGCACCGCCCGAAGTTGTTTTGGGAATACTTCCAAGTCACCCATCATGAACGACTCACCACCGTTGCCCGGAACTCTGGCGTGGCAGCGCCGTGTCACCGCGCGAATGCGGGCCACAACCTCCTTCACGCCAAACGGCTTCACGATGAAATCATCCGCCCCCAGCTCCAGGCCAAGTACTTTGTCGATTTCCTCCGATTTGGCGCTGATAAAGATGATTGGCACCTGCGGATCGTGCTGACGGATCAGGCGACAGACGTCGTATCCGCTACTCTTGGGCATCATGATATCGAGGCAAACAAAGTCCGGCTGATGCTCGCGATAAAGCTGTTCGGCTTCACTGCCGTCGACTGCTTCGACCACGGCATAGCCTTCGCTTTCGAGAATCTCCGCCAGTCCCTCACGAATCAGGCGATCGTCTTCAGCCAACAATACCTTCATTCGGCTGCCTCGCTGTGGATGGATGTGGAGCGAATGGCCCCCTCGGCCGGAGTGTGCAGGCGAACTTCAAAGTGGGCGCCTGGAGTCGAGTCCAAGAGCGTCAGATCTCCACCATGAAGCCGCGCTAGTTGGCGGGCAATCGACAAGCCGATGCCAGTACCGGCGACCCGTTCGATGCGGTCGCTGCCACGATAGAAGGGTTGGAAGATTTTCTCGCGCTGTCCGGCGTCGAGCCCTGGCCCCTCGTCTGCCACCGTGATCGTCGTGACTTCTCCCTCGCGCTCACACGTGATTGTGACGCGATCTCCATCCGTGGCGTACTTTTCCACATTGCTGAGCAAATTGACCAAGATCTGCTCGACCGCGTCACTGTCCATCTGCACGAGCTGATCGCACGCACCCTGCACAACGATCTGCACGCCGTGCTGCGAAAGCGTCTCGCGAAACTGCTCGACCACGCGGGAAATCACCTCGTCGATCGTTGCGGGGCGAGGATGCAAGCGGATTCGGTCGCGCTCCGATCGCGCGAATGTCAATACATTGCCAATCAACCGGGACAGACGCTGACTCTCGGAAACGATCACCGACAGTCGTCCCTGAGCCGTCTCTGCGGCCTTGGGGTCATCGAGCTGATCGAGATCGGATTCGAGCAGCTCCGCATACATACGCACGTTCGTCAGTGGTGTCTTAAGCTCGTGAGACACCTGATTGACAAAAGTCACACGCTGAGCCGCCTCTCGCAGGTGACGCTGTTGCTCGCGATATATGAAGATAGCCAAGATCAGTAGCCCCAGGCCAACAACCGATAAACTCGATAAAACGCTAAAGTATAGGACGCCCGCCGAGCCCGGCTGACTCTCGCTCGACAGAAAGTACTTCAGTCGCCAGGAGGCGAGCGGTTGGCTCAAGGCCAGCTCAGCAAATGGCTCGGCAGCTACGTCCGGCTGAAAACGTCCCCACTGATAAACGACCTTGCCACCTGAATCGATAAGCTGCACACGCTTCGAACTGTCAGCTCGTCTTCCCTTGAGCGGGAGATGATTCGACGTGTCGGGCAACTGCGCCACAATGTCCGCCATCCAACGAGATCTCTCCAGCAGCACACCAACCAATACGTCGTCGGGCCGACGCATCCAGAAGATAAGATTCAAGCCACGCCCCCAATACCAGGTGTACCATCCCGAGTCGCCGACCACCGGGTTCTCGGCGGCTTCCCGCTGCAGGGCAGGGGGTTGCGACCCAGTTTCCCTCGAGGAGGTTCGCGTGAATCGTATTGGTTCCACTTCGTCCATGGGCGGCAGTTGCAGAAATTCATTCCCATCCGATTGCGGCTGAGGCGTGTTAAGATTCTCATCATTCGCCGGCTCCGGACTACGTGTGCCAAAATTGTCACTTTCGAATAACTGGCGCTCTGATGGACCAGCGGACCGCAGCTGGGTGGCCGGCGAGGGGCTTTGGGAGAGCAATTCGCCATTGAGCAGAACATCGCCAAAGGCGTTCAAGAATTGCACCTCTGCCGCACTAAGGTCCGCCATCGGATCGGGATGAACCACGCGACCGTCCGCCGCCAGCACGAAAATTTGCCGAACATGGGGATTCTGCCTCGTGGCCTGGCGGATCGTGGCGGCTTCGGGAGAAAGGTCTTCCAGCAAGTCGAGCAATTCTCGTTCGCGCTCGGCGACAAGCTTCATGGCCGTCTGATCAATTGCCCGAAGCTGCTCGAGTCGAAATTCCAGCTCTCGCTGTCGAGCCTCGATTTCCTGTTGCTGAGCAAAGCGTAAGCCGAGCCAGGCCAGCAGTACCAGCGGCACACAAATCATCAGCGTTAGATAGACGATCTGTTTGTTGAGCACGGACAAGTCGACGGAACAGCCCGCCGCTCATGAGTGGAACTTCGGTAAAGAAGACTGGAATCGATTGTACGCAAGGTCTCGAGTTCATTGAAACCGCACGCCTTTATGAAAATACGGCGATCACGCGGCCGGCGGAAGCTACTGAGGATAGATCCCACCGTACCGCGAATCGCCGTCTGCCTCACATCATCGAGAAGGAACAGCCCGGGGCTTCGCGTTGGCGCGGGTCTGTTGCTGCTGCTCCCTCATACCCTTACGGCTCCCGAGGTAGTCGTTTCCCTCGAGCTTTTCAGACTGCCCCACGTTTAAGACAGCGATGTCTTCCAGTTCATCGTCCTCAAGTTGAGTATTTCTCTGCCGCAAGTACTCTGCGATATTCTGCAGCATCTTTCGTGCTCCTTCGACATCGCCCTTATCTCGCAACAACATGGCCTGAATATTTCGATCGTTGGCGACTTGCACCACACAGCTCACCGCGACCGCCTTGTTGGTGTTTCTCTCTACGACCTCGGTGGCGTCGCTGAAATTGACATTGATGCTGCTAGTGAGCCGATCGGTCGTCTTGGTCTGCATATTGGTATAAGAGACCGACACGGTCGCCACCGGGCGCTGCTTGCCAGATTCCGTTGGCGGTACCTCCACCTCCAGAACCAGATATTTTTCCTGCTGACTATAGATCTGGTTGAACTTCACGACGACATGCTGTCCTGTGATTTCGGCGTCGTAATTGATCACACGCACCGGTCGAATCCCCTCGGCGCACTCGATGTCGATAGCAACTTCCTGGGCCACCACCGAAAGTACATCGTCGAATTCGGCGTTGAAGAAAGCGACCAGATCACTGGCCGACTGCACAAACACATGGGTACCATCGCTCTTGTCGGCCAGGTTTGACATCAGGTCTTCGTTGTAGTCGAGTCCCAGACCGATCGTGGAGACCGCGATACTCTCCTTGATCAGCGAGGCGCCCAGATCGCCCAATTCCGTGGGCGACTGCGGGCCGACGTTGGCCAGACCATCGGAAAGCAAGATCACACGATTGACCCGTTCGCGACCAAGAAACTTGCGGACTTCCTCTGCGCCTTTGCTAACACCACCGAACAAAGCGGTCGAACCGCCCGCTTCGATCTGTCGAATCTTGGCGATCACGCTCTCTTTGTCGGTCAGTCGCGTCGCCGGTACCAACACATTCACCGTCGAATCGTAGGTGACAACGGACACAATATCTTTCTTCTGCAGCCGTTCGATAGCGGCGATGGCCGCCTCTTTGGCCCGAGCGATCTTTTCCCCAGACATCGATCCCGACTTGTCGAGCACGAGCGCGACGTTGACCGCGGCCCGCTCTCGGTCGGCTTCGAGCTTGAAACCGGTCAGGCCCACCTTGACGAAAGTTGTCTGTTTCTTACCCGCCAGCAGCGTGGGATACGCCATGGCCGCTTCGAGCTTGGCCTGAGAGGCCCTGGCTTGCGGCAGTCCGAACGGATTCACAAGAAACAGGACGGCCAGCGTGACGATGATTGATTTGCGAATGTTGCCCGACATAGGACACCTCCATTGTTATCTACCCACTTCACCGCGTGAGAAGTTCTCGCGGTTCGGTGACGAGTCCTCCGAGAGCTCGCTTCACCAGAGGAATTATCGCAGCTGAGCCCCACCGAGTGGTCAAACGCCTGTCACGCGTTTGTAAAAGATATGTAAAACCCGCGGGCGAGCTGTCGAGCGACTCAGGACTCGATTGCCAGACCTAGAGGATTTCCAGCACGTGCAGGAACCACCATCCATGGCCGGCAAACACCAGCCCCGGCAGAATCAGCAGCGGCAGCAGTTTGAACACCGAGCCCGTGATCTCACCGTCGTCGCCGATTCGGGGTGAACCTGGCAGACTATCGAGCAAGACCGAGTCCGCTGGGTTTTCTGGAATATAGAGCAGCGGCTCTCTAATGACGTGTTCCTCCTGCTCCCCTTCCTCTTCATCACTAAACTCCATCACATCGGAGCCAACATCGCCTTCAGCTTCACCTTCAAATCGAGTCGAATCGTGCGTCTTGCCGATCGCCTCGTACTCTCGGCCGTCGTCAGCACGAAATCGAAAGGTGTACTTGTAGACGGTCTGTTCATTGATCTTGGTATTCGTCGGCTCCACCGAAACGAGTTCGCCAGTGGCCAGCTTCCCATTTCGGAGCAGACGCCCTCCTCGCAGACCGCGATAGAGCCCGTAGGCGACCATGCCAAACCCTACCAGCGGAAAGATCATCGGCAGGAGAAACATGAGCCCACCACCTAGGGATAGTCCTTGAATACGAGATCGGCCCGGATCTGCAATCACATATTCGGCGATGATATTCGCACCTTCGGCGTAAGCGCCTTCAAACCCCTTGGTTGCTCCCGTGTAAGGCTCGCCATCGACGGAATACTCGTATTCAAAGCGATGGACTGGCTGCTCGTTGATGCTCATGCGGGCGTCAACCACGGCGGTGATGACACCATCGGTCGTGGCCAGCTCTCCGCGAAAGAAAGCCAGGTCGTGCAAAGCCGCTGTCCCACCAAAGATCCAGACGAAGACTAGGCCAAAGCCGCCAAAGAGCCAGCCAAACTGATTGAGAAAGCCCCCCAATAACAATCGCAGCCGTACTGAAACCGGCACATGGCGAGGCGGATCGCCGGGCGACCAGGGCTTGTAACTCTCGAACTGAGAATATCTCGATGCCATTTCAGTCGTTGACCGCAAACGTTCCGGGGGTGCCATCTTCTCGGCGACAATGCACCGCGGCGGACCAGAACACCGCTACGGCTACTTCGCCGATTTCTCGCTCGGCGGGCCGATCCACTCGAACGGATTATGGGCAACTTCCCAGAGAAATCCATCCGGGTCTTTGAAGTATCCGGAGTAACCGCCCCAGAAGACCTTCTGCCCAGGTTTTGCCAAACTGCCGCCGGCCGCAACCGCTTCTTCAAGAACCCGATCGACTTCCTCTTCCGAAATTACATTGTGTGCCAAGGAAAACCCTGGAAAACCCTCTCCTTCCCGCGGCACCGTGGCATCGTCCGCCAGTTCATCTCGCCCATACAGACCCAACCAGGTTCCGTTAAGCGTAAAGAACGCCACCGTCGGGGGCGATTCCATTTTGGGAAAGCCAAGCCCTTGTTCATAAAACTTGATCGAGGCCGCCAGATCCCGGACCCCCAGGGTAATCATGCTGATTCGTGGTTCCATGCCTTGCAGCCTTTCATCATTCGCTAACTATACGTCCGAAATAACTCAAGTGGCTTGTCGATCACCCGTCCGACTTCTGTCTGCTGCGTCGGCACCTGATGAGGAATAAGAAAAAGGTACGCCGAGATTGCCAATAAGATCAACACCAGCGTCCAACGGAGCCAAGGGGTTAGTTGCTTCGGTGGCGGCCCCTCAAGAATGAAGCGATAACAGGCCATCGTAGTGCCCGCCAGGAGAATGCCCGTGACGACGCACAACGCCATCGAAAGTTGGTAGCCGTAGGCATGACGCCAGACAATCCAACTCGTGGCGCCCACGCAATGCCCGATCGTCACGGCCGCGGAGAACGCCAAGGCCCAGAATCGCGGCAACAGCACAAGCAACCCGGCGACCATCGAGAGCCACAGCAAGACCGCCGGACCAATCGCCCACGGCCCGTAGCTCAACACGCGATTGGCTTCAGGCGACAGTTCCCGCACCAGCTGATAGTCCCCCGTCCAATAATCGGGGAGCTGCCCGGTGAGCGTCAGGGACAGGTCAATCAGAAATAGCACCGTCGGTGCGACGAACAGCAGCAGATGACGAGCGTTCATGGAGCCAGGATAGCCGAGCCAGCAAAATCTCGCGATGGGAGGCCAAGTCGGCGGCCACGCAGTCCGGTAAGCGGGGACTGGCGATGCCCGCCATCTTAGCGCATCGCGGGCTGATCCGCTGCGCCTGCCGGTGTTGCCGGTTCGATTTCCCCTCGCTGGGCCAGCCTTTGCTCTAGCTCCCCGATGGCCGACTCAAGCTCCTGCGGCACTTTGTACTCGCTCTCCGAGAGCTTCTCTCTGAACCTGATGAGTTTTTTCAACGATGTCGGATGCGTGACTTTGCTTACACCATAGACGTATTGGTCACACTTTGATTTAGACGATCCTGCTTGGTCAACAAGTCGATAGATGGTTTCGCGAACTTCATCGCAGGCGTCGAAATCACCTTTTCGCTCCAAGCGGGAGTACAGAATCGTCATTTGTGCCAAAGCGTATACCTTATGCTCGCGACTCTCCGCTCTATCAAATACTGTCTTCAGAAACGCAAGCGACCTGGAGCTTCCCAGGGCGCTTATTTCGCGCAGCCGCACGGAACCTGGATGACGTTCGTGCATCTCTTCCAGGTATCGGGCGCCGTCGGCGTGGCCCACCTTCTTGATGAAGTGCGCCATGAGGTAGGCACGCGACAAGGACCCATCATCTCGTGCCGTAATTCGCTCAATGGCCTTGGCTTGAAGGCGAGGTACATCGAACCGAGCTATCGCGAGAAGTTTGTCGATTGACTCGGTAAGCTCCGAATTCGATGTGGCTTTTTCAAACTGCTGGAAGGCTGCGTCTCGATCGGATTCTATCGCGATCAATTCCTCTTTGACGATACGTGCCAGAGCGTTTAGATCTTTGTACAAGATCTCTGATTGCAACAGGTAGTTACACTTGCTGATGAATTGTGCATAGCCGACAACTCCGCTCCTTGACTCCAACCCTGCAATGCGGAACATTCCATTTGCCACGATATGGAGCGAGTCGGAATCGTCGTGCAAGAACAGGATCGTTTCCTCTCCGACCTGTAGATCGGTGTCCCTGCTAAGGTCGCTACGGCGATACGCAAATGATGTGGCCACCTCCGATAAATTCAATACATACAATCGGGACTCCCCCTTGAGCACCTCGTCGGCATGAAACACATATTCGCTATCGATTCGGCCGCGCAGGATCAACGATGAGTTGCGAGTTAACTCTCGGGGCTTCTGGTGAAGCCACCACGAGCTCGCCAAGGCCTCCTGGCCACAGCCGCACGCAAGGATGGCGAACACTATCAGCCTGATCGAAAAAAAGGCGTTCTGCTTCATTTCGGCGATCCCTGCCTGGGACGGGCTGTCGACTGCCCTGATCTTGCCTGATTGCTCGACGTTGCCTGGCGATCTTCGCTGCGGAGAGTAACAAGAGAGGCCGAAACGGGGCAACCGGAACTATTGCCATCAGCGGCTAACCGCTATTTTTCCCGCAGTTCCCAAAATCTTCTTGTGACCACCGGCCGCCAACAGTTAGAATGGCACCGTCTGGTCAGACAGAGGGGGCCGAAGTCTTGGGGGCCTCGCTGGCGGCCATATGCGTCCGTTGAGAGGGCCGTCTGGACTGGAGGCTCCGGGGCTACTTCCCCGAGGTGAAAGTTTTCAGGCGGCGGATAACGAGTCGTGCCGAAGGGCAAGCACCAAGTCGTTTTGCGCTATAAGGCAAGCGCACGACGGCTGCCTGCCTGAAGCTTCATCTAAAGCGGGTTATCATGGACACCAGTCGCATCATCCTCGGGGCAGGGCTGTTATTCATTGCCGTTTGGGCCTGGGCCTCTGGTGATCGACCGGAGCGGCAGCTTCGAACTGTCCCGCCAGAGACCGCGACAGATGTCACCAGGGATGCCACGCTTCTGAGCGATGGCGACGCGACTCACCCGCCCTCCATCAGGCAGACGCCGAAAGATGAGCTGGCCAAGGAGTCCAGCACTTCTCACGCTTCTTACGAAGCGGGCGCTCACAGCGACGACAACCTCGATGACAACGGGCGTGCTCACTTCCATCCGCACGGCGATCAGGTCTGCGCCTCGGGCTGTGCGGTATCGAACCATCCCACCGAACAATTGACGCAAACGCGTTTTGAGCAGCTGCTGGAAGAATATGCTGCGGGTCCTCTGGATGGATCGAACCTTGCTCTCGAGACGCTTTTGTTTTTCGGTCCTCAGAGTGCCGACTTTCTTGCAGATCAACAAGCGAGCGCGACCGATGCCATAGATCCGTCCCGTATCACAGCTGCGCTCTTGGAAGAAGAAAAATCGAAAGCCTCGTCAGCTGAGGCAGAGCCTCTCACGGACATCAGCGGAGAACACCTGTCCTTCTTGGAAGAACAACTGCGGCGCCACACCGTCAAGGTGGCGGTTCGTGTTATGGACGAAGACGGCATCTTGCGGGCGGAACTACCGCCGACTCGCGTGCCACTTGATCGGCGACACATTTTCAAGCTCGACGTCAACGACCTGCAGCCGCTCGTCGTGAGTGGAACCGTAAAGCGAGTCGGCCTGGACCACCTCTGGACGCGTTTGTGACTGGAGGGTGTCCACACCGTGGCAGGACCGTGGTTCACGGTCGAACAGAGTGGAGACGACTGGCAAGAGCTGGGTCAGATGTGGCTCAGCAATGGCAAAGTGGACTGTCGCGCAAGAATTGAATTGCGACTGGCACTCGAGGAGGCAGATCATGTGGCGCAGACACTCGATTCCAAACAGACCCTCCAGACAACAGCGTCGGGCCATGAATAAGATTCCAATCATTCAGGGGAGATGGACAATGCGAGTTAGTACAAATTGCGTTTTATCGTGCGTGACAGTCGCTGGATGTTTGGCGGCGGTGTTGGTCGTCGGTGACCGGGCCGTGGCCGATCCGTGCGGCATGGTCCCTCCTTACAATTTCAATCAGGCTGCCCCGCCATCGCTGGCTCGCGTCGGTCAGCAGCGAACCTACGCGTTTCATAAGGATGGCGTGGAAACGTTTGTCATTCGCCCGGCCTTCGCTGGCAAGGTGGAAGAGTTTGGCATGCTGATTCCGTTCCCCGAACCACCCGCCATTCGCAAAGTGCCAGATGACATCTTCGAGCACATCACCTCCGCGGTCGATCCTCCGGAAGTGAAAGTCAGCGTTTCCAAGGTTGGTCGCCATTTCAAGTCATCGCACAGCGTTGCTGACAGAGATCACAAGGGCAAACGCCAGGGACTCCAGATCAAGGGTAAGAGAGACATCAAGGTCGTGCTGGAAGAAGCGGTCGGCATGTACGACGTCGCCGTCCTCGAAGCGGGAAGCCCCGACGCGCTCGAACGCTGGATGACCTCGCATGCCTACCAGTTTCCCAAGGGAATGGAAGAAGTATGCAAGGAATACATTCAAGATGGATGGTGCTTTGTCGCCGTCAAGACTGGAGTGAGCTCCAAATCGAGCGTCAACCCACGACCGGGTCAACGCAATGTCGAAGCAGGCCTGCCTCGGGACGCCACCTTTGACGGACATGTTCAGGCAATGGGATTTCGGTTCCATTCGGACAAGCTTGTTCTGCCCATGCGGCTGTCGACCTATAACGAAGGCGACTTGAATAACACCGTCTACGTGTTGAGCGACCACGCAAGTCGCATCGCCGGCGTGCCGGAAGAGATGGTCAAGCGACAGATACCCGGCGAACAGCTTTACCGTAATCTCACTGGTCCTCTGGCAGTCCGTCACACGAGTGGCGAAATCGAAAAGCTGAAGAGTCGGGAGCGTGGCAAGATTGCCAAGATGCGCGATCCTTCTCCCTACCTGGAACATGCCCGAGACTTGTTCGCTTCCGATTTGCTGTCCGTCGGGCACCGTGACTTGACGCTCAACTATGAAAAGGAAGAAAAGCGGCTGCAAGAGATTGGCGCCAGGCTGGGCATGTATGGCACTTATCTCGACTCGCTCCATTCTGACATGCTCTCCCGGCATCGCGAGCGAATTGCCGAACGAGCACTCAAGTCGCTTGAGGGCATGACATTAACCATTATTGAAGGCGAGTATCCTCGCGATGTGTTGGCTAAAGACAATCTTCATTTCGAGAAATATGTCATGCGAAGCCACCACAACAACCGCGGAAAATACGACGCCAATACAAGAAAAGCGGGCTCGAGCCGTAACGGCACCCTTTATCCCGACAGACTGCCTTCACGGGTTTCGAAGGCTCCGACAGAAAAGCATTCTGCCAGCATCTGGACGTCTGCCTGGGCGCTCGTGGCCGGGCTCGGCATGGTGGTCGCTCTTCGTCGACGACGGCGAGTGCGAACGACCTCGGCAGTGGCCTTCCTGGCGATCCTGCTCAGCCTCTCTTGGACACACGTCGTCTCAGCAGAAGAGAGCGCCGCAGCAGACACCACCGTCTCGGAGGAACCCACTGAAGACGCGCAGCTCAAGAAGCAGATCCGCGCTCTTTTGAAGCAACTGGAAGACCCCAGTCAGGTCGAATCCATCGTTGATCAACTTCGGGAGATCGGAAATCCGGCCATCGAACGTTTGGAGTATACAGCCCGTTCTGCCAGGGAATGGCCGGTTCGAGGCTGGGCCATCATTGCTCTGGCCGAAATTGGCACTGAAGAAGCGGATCAGACACTCCAGGACATCGTCGACAATCGGCGTCAGCCAGAGTTGACCCGCAGCTGGGCGCTGGCTGCTCGAGTACGGCACACCGCCAGCCTTGAGGAAATCGAGCAACTTCTTCCTGACATCATTACGTTTCCCGTCGTCAGCCGGACATTGTTCTCCCGGTTGCAACGTGAAATGGAACCGATCGAGTTGTTTGAGTTGACCCTGTCGAATCCCGACTCACGGTACCGACAACTGGTCGGGCCCTATCTTGGCCTCTATTCGAATGCGACGCTTCTCGACCTGATGTTCGATGCCGAATCTGCCGACATCCGACAACTGGCCGCGAAGAACTACAGTCTCGGCTCAGGTGCCGCCTCTGCCATGAAGGCCCGGCTGGAGCAGGAATTCACATTGGAAGAAGTACTTCATCTGGCACTTCAAGATCGGGAGTACGCGCGAGCTCTTGGTCCTGCCGTCGTGCTCTACCCCGCCCCTGAACTTGTCGATCTCGCCTTCTCTGCCGAGAACTCGAACGTCCGCAGTATTGCAGCCCGCTACCTGAGTCAGAGCCCCAACGTGGTCGAAGCCGTCAAAGAGCATTTCAACGACGGACAGACGGCCGAGGACCTGATCACGCTAGCCGACCGAGGAGGTAGTCTACGTGATGCGATCGGACCCCTGATCGTCTCCTACCCTCCCGAAGAGCTTATCGCCACCTTGCTAACTGCCGAGAATCAAAATATTCGCCGTTCCGCAGCTGGATATCTCGCCAGTAAGCCTGAAGAAGAGCACCCGGCAGTCGCCCAGGAACTTGCCAAACAACTGGCGATTGACGAGAGCGCGAAGAGCGTGCCGTGGGGAGATGGTCCCCTTTTTCTTCCCTCGCTCAACTACACCGAAGATACCTCCCGGGCTCTCGTCACCCCACTCGTGGAATGGCACGTCTGGTGTGGAATTCGCACCAGCACTACAGAGCAACGAAAAATCGATCAGGCACTTACCGGTGGAACTCTGCTTGATTCGGGTGGCTATACAGAAACCCGCTCGCGATCGGGCAATACCTACGACTGGCTGAAAGTATGGGCCTCGGTACACGGCAACCAGCGTGCCAAAGCCATGGCCGACAAGCATCGTCAGCTGGCAAGAGAGTAACTACCTGCGCTACTCGCCGGCGGCGCCCTGCCTGCGACCCACGATCGCAGACGAGGCTTGCTTCTGACGCCTATTGCGGCCCACCTTCGCAGCAAGTCTCACAAATGGTGTGGCACTTGCCGCATTGTAGTTTCGCGCGAATCTCGATAAGCGCGCCACCACAGACGGGACAGACAACCCGGCACGGCTCCTGCTGTCGACCTCGATCTTCTTGTGGCCTATCGGATTGAGACATAACGATGTTCTCCGGGGCAGGGTCACCAAGTTGCCAATTGCAAGGCCTCAAGTAGGCTGACATGGAGCCCGCCAGCCAGCTTCCTTGATGTTTCGAAGAACTACCCCGCCACCACGCGATGAAAGTGCAATTGAACCTCGCGATTGACGACACGACGAACACCCTCGACCAGGCAATGCGGTTCATTCTCTTCATGGCCTTGTCGCGTGACATCATCGAGCGCCATTCCGGGAGGGACTGTGAACGTCGACTGGTAGATGATTTGATTTCCCGCGTCGAGTTCCGGCACGATGAAGTGGCACGTGGCACCGTAGGTCAGCATTCTCGAAGCGTATGCTTCCGCATAGGGACGAATTCCTGGAAAACTCGGCAGCAACCCATGATGTAGATTGATGATCCTGCCACCGGCATACTTCCAGCAGGTCGCCGGCGGCAAGACTCGCATGTATCGTGCCATCACGACATAGTCGATCTCGTGCTCATCAATCAGTTCCACAAGCCGCTCATCGTCGGGCGTTCCCCGTTCATCGCCAATATCGTACCAAGGTACATCAAACTCCTCGGCTACGGATCGACAGTTCGGTCGGTTGCCGATCATCATCGTCGGCTCCGCGGCGATCGCACCGTCGGCCAAGGCCCGTAACAAGGCCTGTGCCGTTTCGGGTCGGTAAGTCGTCAAGATGGCCAGGCGCGGACGGTTCTCATGCTCCTCTGGCGACCATACTCGTATCGATAGCCCGGTCGACCGGCCAATTTCCTGCATGGCACCACGAACATCCGCGAGCGTTTGACCGGAGAGTTCGATTCGCAAGAACATCGCGAAGACCGACTCTTCGTCATGGTCGAACATCTGAATCTCGCTGATGTTGGCGCCGGAGGCGGTCACATGATGGACTATCGGATCCGCCAGACCGCGATTATCGGGCCCGACCGCGGTAATGATAATTTGCATAAGCGAATTCCGTATGCCTGGGGGTCTCATTTCTCGGAAAAGGGCTTCACCGCAGTTCTGCCCGACACCAAGAGCCTAAACAACATCGGCACCGCCGAAAAGCAGGGCAGACACTGACACTCGAACATCGGTCAGCGCGACATTCGTATCTGCCGAACCGGCCCTGCTTATCGAATCGAGCCGGCTGGTAGCGCCGCTGAAGAGCAAGTCCGATAAGGAATCATTGCGGAAAAGATTCTTGTGACGCGGTTCGCCGCCACGTATAATCAGCGACTTATGAAACTGTCATCGAGCTGACCATCGCAGCGGTGTCGGCTGTTGGAAAACCCTCAACTCCCAGGGCACCTGCCCGCCCCATCTCCTTTTGTCATGGCCGAGTCATCCAGCCCCTCCCCGACATGTAATCGAATTATTGGTCGGACCTTCGTCCACCCGTTGTTCGACTACATGCTCATCGGCGGCGGGATCAGCCTGATGGTGACGATCTGGGTCGTGGCTGCAGGCACACCCGAGATTATCAATAGGTCCTTCATCCCATTCTTCCTGTTGTTCAGCAACTCGGCCCACTTTGCTGCTTCGACGGTTCGTCTTTATACAAAGCGCGGCAGTATCGAGGCCTTGCCATTCCTTACGTTGGCGTTCCCGCTGGTTTGCCTGGTCGTGCTGGCTGTTTGCATGATGTACCCCTTCCTGTTAGGCGAGAACCTGTTGAAGCTGTATCTCACCTGGTCGCCTTACCATTACGCGGCACAAGGTTATGGCCTGGCGGTGATGTACAGCTATCGTAGCGGTTGCATGTTGTCGCTCGATAATAAACGGATGCTGTGGTGGGTCGGCATGCTCCCGTTCTTGAAGGTATTCTTCACGTCCGCGAATTTCGGGCTGCACTGGCTTTTGGGGCTCGCCGGCGTCACCATGCCGAACGGTGTGGAAGTGTTCTTGCAGAACAACCTCGGCACGGCATTGATGTGGTTATCCTTTGCGGCCCCGGCCATGCTCTACTACATCATTGCCAAGAGTGACAGCGGACCGATGCCGCTCATTAGCATTATGGCCGTGGCGACCAATGCCATTTGGTTCGCCGTTTTGAATTCGACCGACGCCTTCCTCTGGGCGACGGTGTTCCACGGCATCCAGTACCTGGCCATCGTTATTATCTTTCACGTTCGCGACCAGCTCGCGGAGCCGGACAATCGACGAGGGTGGCTCTACCATACGCTGTGGTTCTATGGAGCGTGCTTCATTCTTGGCTACGCGCTCTTTAATTGCCTCCCATTAGGCTATTCGTTAGCGGGATTCCCGCCCGTCGAGAGCGTGTGGATTGTTTTGGCCGCGATCAATGTCCACCACTTCATTGTCGATGGCTATATCTGGCGGCTTAAGAAGGGCGACAGCAACCGAGAGGTCGTCGATGAGGATGCGACCAGCGCAGGTGGAATTCCCGCTTCTGCCTAACGGTGTTCAGGGCGACCCGACGATTCGCTCACAAGAGTCTCATGGAAACATCCGCACCATTACGACAATTCTATCGTTTCCTGTTTGTGATCGGAATGATCGCGCTGGTGGGCGGTGTGTGCGCCGGCATCTACGAGTCGTTGCGCGATTATGGCATTCCACCCCACTACAGTTATCAAGTCCTCCAGGATGAAGCGATTGCCACGCTGGTTAAGGAGGGGAAATATGCGGAAGTGGTGGAGCAGCAGCGCCTGGCAGCGACTTATGGCTCGCCGTTTGCTTCTCTGCAAAACGGTTCTCCTGCTGAGTACGGAGAGTTGTGTCTGGCTTGGTACGCGCAGGGCGTTCGTGACGACGACACCTTCTCGCTTCATCGAGCGGCATTGTGTTTCCTAACGATGAGGGATCTTCAGCAGCAGCCCACGGCGGAGCCACTCCCAGCCAAATTGCAGGCCCGCCTGAACGAATTAGAACCCATTCGCACGCAGCAGTGGGATATCGCCAATCCGCGCTTCTTTAGCAATCTTGCCTGGACGATGGCCACCAGCACGGTCCCCCAGGAACGTTATGTTGCAGGCGCTCTCGCATTCGCTCAAGAAGCCTGTAAGTTATCTTCCTATCGAGATCCTATCCCGCTCGACACCCTGGCCGTGGCCTACGCCGCGAACAAGAAGTTCCCCGAGGCAATCCGTTACGCCCAGCAGGCGATCGATCAAGCCCAAAGCAGCGGCATCGACCCCCAGCGAATAGTCGCCATGCAGAAAAGGCTCGAGCTCTATAAGAAGGGAATTCCTTATCTGGAAAAACCAAACGCCGAGGGCCCGGGCTATTGAGCGATCGCTTTCGCGGTGGCGCTAACTCTCAGCTTCCCGAGACACCGAGACAAGCTCGGCTCCCTGGCTTTGCCGCAAGACTACCCTTGCTGAGGCTGGGATTCCGAGTCGGCGGTCGGCTCCGCCGCGTCTTTTCCGATCGATCCCGAATCGGAAGTGTGAACCGAAAGGTGTCGATAGCCGCTGTGCTCCGTGGCATCTTCCACCTCGTCGAAGGGCGGCCAGCCTCCCTGTTGGGCGAGACTCACAAGTTCCGACTTCGAATTCACTTCTAGTTTCTTCATGACTGCCGCTCGTCGAAATTGAACCGTGCGAAGACTGACGTCCAATTCGGCCGCGACCTCCTTGTTCGTCTTGCCGCCGATAATCAACTCCATGACGGTCTGTTCCACCTCCGTCAGGGTGGCCTTCATGGCCTGCAAAGCTTCCCGCTGCTTAACACGCCGCTGCTGCCTGGAGTTCAGATCGATCGCCACACGGATCGCGGCCAGGAGCTTCTCGGGCTGACAGGGCTTTTCTAGAAAGTCCACGACTCCGTTCTTCATGGCCCGCACGCTCATAGACACATCGCCATGTCCGGTAATGACGATGGTCGGTATTTGGATATCGTGGGCCACGAGCTTGTCGTACAACGACAAGCCGTCCATGCCCGACATTCGCACGTCTAGCACAAGACATCCAGGATGGCCGGGCCGAAACGCTTTCAGAAACTGTTCGGCGGACTCGAACTGCCGCGCATCGAGATCCACGGCACGGACAATTTCGGCCAGGGAATCTCTAACCGCCGGATCGTCGTCTACGATGAAGATCGTCGGTTGTTCCGCCACCCCCGATTCGGTTTCCATATCGTTTCTCCTGGCACGATTGAATCAGCAATACAATGCCAGACTCAGCGCCGTCTAGGATTTGCAATTCCGCCTTTCAAACTGCTTGGTGCGCCTCGTTGTTCCTCGGGGTGATAACCGCGATTGTCTGCCACAGACTCCGTCTCCGCAGATCCCGTCTCGGCTGGCCCCCACGGTCTCGGCAGACCTCGTCTCAGCAAACTCCAGCTCGCCCGGGTCCGGCAGACGACTCTCTCATTGTATTAAGCCCGAAGAGGTGAGCCAACTCGTTTCCCGGACGATTTGGGAACATCCCTGGCTCTTGTTACCTGTCTCGCCTGGAGAGGCGACGACGTGATGGCGAGGGGAGAATTGTGCGGATAGTCTTCCCTAGTTGCCCAGTTGAGCGCGCCCCTGCTCCTTGAATTGCGGATTTTCCTTCGGCATATTGGCGTCAACTTCATCTCGCCAACTCTCTAGCAGCCGTAACATTTCCGCCGCCTTCGCCGGCTGCTCTCCAGATAGATCGTTCTGTTCTCCCATATCCTCGGCCAAGTTAAACAGCTCGATGGAGTCGTCTTCGAACCACTCGATCAGCTTCCAGTCGCCCCGCCGGATGGCACCGCTCGGTGCTCCCCCCTGATTTCCATAGTGTGGGTAATGCCAGTAGATCGCTTCTCGATCGAGCGTGGCCTCAGGATTTCGAAGCAGAGGGGCGATCGAGATTCCATCGAGATGCCTTTCCGGTTCTGACGGAAGGCCAGCCAGATCGAGCATGGTAGGAAAAAAGTCGGTGCTCACGATCGGCTCTTGGCAGATTGAACCCGGCTTGGTGACGCCCGGTGCACGGACGATGCAGGGCACGCGAATGCCTCCTTCGTACATCCATCCTTTGCCAGCCCGAAGCGGCATGTTGCTGGTGGGATGCCCCTCGCTCGTCGACAGACCACCATTATCGGAGAAGAACACGACAACCGTATTCTCCGCAACGCCCAATTCATCGAGTGCGTCGAGCACCTTGCCCACGGCCAGGTCCATGCTCTCGACCATGGCCGCATAAACGGCGTGTTCCTGGATCAGGCGGACCTTACGCTTCCGCTCCATTTTCGATCGGGGTAGCTTCTGGTCGATCGTCTTGGCCTTCTCTCGGTACTTCGCAACGAGATCTTTTCGACCCATCAAAGGCGTGTGCACGGCATAGAAGGAAAGGTAGGCGAGAAATGGCTGATCGCGGTTCTCTTCTATAAACTCGACCGTCTCGGTTGCCAGGCGATCGGTGAGATGCTCTCCCTCCGGACCGTCCGGAAGATTTGGATTGTTGTAAGGGGGAAAATAGCTCATGCCTCCGTAGACGCTTCCCTGGTAGACACCACCCTTATTGATGTCGAACCCCTGATCTTCGGGCCAGCGTCCCTGCTTACCTAGATGCCACTTGCCCGCAAAGAATGTCGCGTATCCTGCCTTCCGCAGCGATTCCGCCAGTGTCACCTCTTCGAGCGGCAGATGGCAAAGATACTCCGCGGGCAACAAGCGCTGGGCGGCTTTCCCACAGAAGTAGTCGGTCGTCTTCATTCTGGCCGGATATTTCCCGATCAGAATGCTCGCTCGCGTGGGACTACAGACGGGACACGCGGCATAGCCACTAGGGAAACGCATACCGGTGTCGGCTAACTTCTGAATATTCGGTGTCTCGTAAAAGGTCTGTGGATTATTCGGCGAGATATCCATGTATCCCAGATCATCGACCAACACGAACAAGAAATTGGGGTGCGTCACTTCGCCGCAAACCGCCGGCGAAGTCCAGAGTCCGGCCACGATGGCGAGAAGAGTGATTCGTTTCATGATGAACTCAAAGTTGGTCGGTGAAAAATTCGCCCCGGGCGGCTATCGATCTCGTCGCATCCTAACTTCTCTCAGCTCCTCGACCTTGCCGAGATCTATCTCGACTCCGGTCGTTCACACCTAGCTGACCACTAAGAATAGCGGTCGATATCGAGGGCCGGCAAGCGAGGGAGCCGCACCACCACCTAATGGCACCGCCACCGCTGGGACCGAATTCCCTCAGGCGGCGGGCTACGAGTCGATCAACATCGACGCTAGTCAAGTCGGAGTCCATGAGGGGCAGCTGTCCAGCGACGGGACTGGCCTACCTTTCCCAAATCATCTGACTCGCGCGCAGATCTAGCCTCCTCAAATCTTCACACGCGGCCTGTGGCCCGAACCCTTGCCGATTCTCTCCGCCAGCCTATAGAGCCTGTGAACACCCAAGACGTTGAATCGCCAGGCCCGCGGGAAAGCTTACCGAGTGGCGACTCTTCAGCGTCTGGGCAAAGTACCCAGCTCACGCGAAACAAGGAGATGTATGATGCGACGTTTCAAGAAGAGTTTTGCCGTCATGACGGCCCTGGCAATCGTTCTTGGGGTCACTGCCCAAGCCGATGCTGAAGAGAAGGACATTGTCGATACCGCGGTAGCCGCCGGCTCCTTCAAGACTTTGGCCGCCGCGCTAACGGCCGCTGGCCTGGTCGATACGCTCAAAGGGGACGGACCATTTACGGTCTTCGCACCCACTGACGAAGCGTTTGCCAAGTTGCCCGAGGGCACAGTGGCCACGCTGCTTAAGCCAGAGAATAAGGAACAGTTAATTGCCGTTCTCACCTATCATGTTGTAGCAGGCGAAGTCCCCGCCGCCAAAGTTGTCAAACTGTCGAATGCCAAGACCGTCAACGGTCAAAGCGTCGACATCAAGGTCGCTGACGGCAAGGTGATGGTCGACGGCGCCAATGTCGTGAAGACCGATATCGATTGCTCCAATGGCGTGATCCACGTCATCGACAGCGTTATCCTTCCTGATTCCGATGACACGGCCGCTGTCGCGCCCCACGAGGCGATCGAATCGGCGGTCGCTCATGGAGCCAAGCTCTACAATGACGGTCATGTCAGCAAGTGTGCCACGCACTACGCGGACACCATGCGAGCCATGCTGGATTCGGAAGATCACGGCATGCCCGAGCAGGTCGTGCTCGCCATGCGATCGAGCCTGAGCCGCGCAGAGAGCACGCATTGCTCGGAATCCCAGGCGTGGATCCTACGTAAAGGCCTGGAAACCGCCTACAAGGCGATGTCGGAGGACGTCGTGCATACGGCGGCTGCTCAATAAGCTGGCCGATAGGTCGAAACGCCTCCATACCACCAAGGACCGGCCCTCGCGAATACTCGCGAGAGTCGGTTTTCTTTGTAAACGAATAGAACTCGTCCGACATCACCAGGCTCCTGTCAGAGCAGTTCGGCGAGCCAACGGCTTTACAGCTGCTATATTGAACTCCGCGGAGACTCCATCGAAACAGGCAGCCGCCAAATTCTTGGTGAGCTTGTCCCTTGTGATTTCCGACCTAGAAAATAACAGGCGACTCTTACAAGAAAAACAATCTCTCCTTCTGAAGTGTGGGTCGAGTTCGTGATCGAAATTACCCAAGACGGTTCCGGTTTTCTCCTCAAGACGAGCATGCGGCTGTCGCATCCCATCGATGAGGTCTTCCGGTTCTTTGCCGATGCCACCAACCTGGAGCGAATTACGCCTGCTTCACTGAGTTTCAAGGTGCTAACGGAAGGACCCATCGAAATGGCCGAGGGTACATTAATCGACTACCGACTCAAGGTTCACGGTCTTCCGCTCAAGTGGCGGTCGGAGATTACCTGCTGGGACCCACCCTGCCGATTCGTAGACGAACAACGAAAGGGACCTTACCACTACTGGATCCACGAACATCGATTTGAGGCGGAGGGCGACACCACGGTGGTTCATGATCGCGTTCGCTACGGGGTTCCGGGAGGCCGATTCGTGAATCGTTTCTTTGTGAGTCGTGACTTGCGGTCGATTTTCACATTTCGTACACAAGCCCTCAAAGAACACTTCGCTCGACAGGACAATACGAACAAGCTCGCTTCGCATGAATGAACTGGCACAACTATCGCTGCTCACGCTCGGTGTCGTTTTCGGTCTCATGTGGCTGCTTTGGGTAGTGAGTCTGGTCAAGCGCGACGCGAGTATTGTCGATCCGTTCTGGGGAGCGGGATTCGCCGTCGTCGCCTGGGTAGCCGCGGCTTGGCACGACTTCCAGGGGCCGCGTACGCTACTACTCGTAGGCCTGACAACCGCCTGGGGGCTCCGACTGTCGTTGCACTTGCTGATTCGAAATCGCGGTGAAGGCGAAGACTATCGCTATCGAGCCATGCGAGACAAGCACGGCCCTCGATTCTGGTGGGTCAGTGGGTTTACCGTGTTTGGTCTCCAGGCCGCCATCATGTGGATTGTCTCCTGGCCTATCCAATTCGGAGGCGGCCTCACGACATCATCCAGCCCGGGTCTTGGTTGGCTCGACTTCGCCGGCCTGGCCGTTTGGCTCATCGGCTTTGCGTTTGAGTCGGTGGGCGATTATCAGTTGGCCAAATTCAAGTCCGACGCGGCCAATCGGGGGCGTGTCCTCGATAGCGGACTCTGGCGTTACACGCGCCATCCCAACTATTTTGGTGACTTCTGTGTCTGGTGGGGATTGTTTCTCGTAGCCGCGGGAGGCGGGGCATGGTGGACGATCTTGTCGCCGCTCTTGATGAGCTTCTTGCTCATTAAGGTTTCGGGGGTATCGATGCTGGAGAAGACGATCAGCAACCGTCGGCCCGAATACGAGGCCTACATCCGTCGCACCAGCGCCTTCTTTCCGTGGCCGCCCAAACGTCCTCAGGCCAGCCACTAGGAGCGCATCAGCGGGAGATGTGCCTGCTCGTCTCGCCCGCCGGTGACTTTCTGTCGCGTCAACAGGTAGTGTCCAACGCCCCATTCCTCCCCGCCGCGAAACCGAAACAACTCGCTACAGGCCATGAAGAACATTCGCCAACGTTGCAATTGCACGCTGGCCTCACGGGCTCCAAGTTCCCGACCGAAGAGTTCTCGCAATGAATCCGCGTTGGCATCGAGTTTCTCCAGCCACGCCTCACAAGTACGGCTATAGTGAAGCCCGCTTACGTGCCATTGCCCGGAGACACCCAAGTCGTCAGGAAACTCGCGCAGCAGGTCTTCCGACGGCATGATGCCGCCCGTAAAAAAGTGCCTGGCCATCCAGTCCGACGCGCCATTCGTTTCAAAGGGGTAGGCGAACTGGCGATGACAGAAGATATGGACGAACAGCTTTCCGTCTGGGTGGAGCCAGTCCGCAATACGATTCAGGAGCAGCTCGTAATTGCGGACATGCTCGAACATCTCGACCGAGACTACGCGGTCAAACTGTCGATCGGGTCGGAAGTCGGCAATGTTGTTCGTCAACACTTCGACATTGCCAATTCCTCGCTCGGCACACTGCCGCTCGATATAGCGCCGCTGGGGTGCCGAGTTCGATACCGCGGTGATTCGGCAAGCGGGGTAATGCTCGGCCATCCAGAGGGTCAACGATCCCCAACCGCAGCCGAGCTCCAGAATGCGCATTCCGTCTTCGATCTCCGCTCGCTGGCAGGTTAGCTGCAGCATGGCCGCTTCCGAGTTATCCAAAGAGACATCATCGGTAGCCCACAGTCCGCAGCTGTATTTCAGGTGCCGACCAAGAACCGTCTCGAAGAACTCGGGCGGGACCTCGTAATGTTGATCGTTCGCCGAGTCCGCCGCCACGACCATGGGGCTATTCCGCATCTCCTCGGCAAACTGCGATGTCAATAGTTCACCACGACCGGACAGGGAGTGATCGACGAATCGAGAGGTCACTTCTTCGAGGCGGCGACGAAGGAGTCGTCGAATTCCCATGCGGATCAGCCAATCGGGAACCTGCCCCCGCTCAGCGAAATCAATCAGTGAAAACGGCATGCTGCTACCAACCCTTTCCCGAAATGTTGGACGTCTACGGTTCGACTTCGTCATTAAGTGTCAGCGTCTACTGTAAACAAGCTGAGAGAGGCCGATCTTTCCTTCGCGAAAACCGGCTTCGCAATAACATAGATAGTAGTTCCACATCCGCACGAATCGATCGTCGAATCCGAGCGAGTGCACAGCCTCCAGGCGATCGCGAAATCGACGTCGCCAGTGGGCAATTGTTGTTGCATAATGGGCACCGAATTCCCGACTGACATCGAGACGCAACTGACCTGTCGATTGGGCGGCGCGGTTGAGCGAACCGGGCGACGGCAGACATCCACCTGGGAAGACATATCGCTGGATAAAGTCGGTCGATCCACGATAACGATCGAACTCCTCTTCGCCGATGGTGATGGCCTGAATCGCCATCCGCCCGCCAGGCTTCAGCAGACTGGCGCATTTCTTGTAGTACGTTTCCAGGAATTCGTGCCCTACCGCTTCAATCATTTCGATGGAGACCAGCTTGTCGTAGCTCCCCTCAAGGTCGCGATAGTCGCGGAGTTGCAATGTGACCAGGTGGTCCAATCCCGCTTCTTCGATTCGGCGCCGGGCAAGATCGTGCTGCTCTCGGGAAATGGTCGTTGTGGTCACGCGGCAGCCGTACTGGCCAGCGGCGTGGATGGCGAAGCCGCCCCAGCCGGTACCGATTTCCACGACATGATCTCCGGGGCCCAATTCAAGCTTTCGGCAGAGCCGATCGTACTTGGCGATCGAGGCCTCTTCGAGGGTTCCGCTCGGATGTTCGAAAATTCCACTGGAATAGGTCATGGTCTCATCGAGAAACAGGGCGAAGAACTCGTTACTCAGGTCGTAATGCGCGGCGATGTTTCGTCGACTTCCGCTCTTGGTGTTTCGATCTAGAAATCGCTCCACCCAGCGGAAAGGCGCGCGAAGCTGAGACCAGCCTCGGTCGAGCTCTCGCAGCGCCTGCGTGTTGCGAATCATAAATCGGAAAAAGGTCACCAGGTCTTCGCAAGTCCATTGATGTTGCAAGTACGCCTCCGCCGCCCCGAGACTGCCTCCCATCGCCAGAAAGCGATAAGCGCGGGCGTCTCGAATATTCACCGTGGCATGCAGCCCAATCGATTCGCGCCTCCCAAACTCGAAAGTCTCGGCACCGTCAACGAGAGTCAGCCGACCACGCTGGAGCCGCGCCAGTCGCTTTACGACGCCGGCACGAAACAGCTTATTGATCGTCCAGTGCCGTCGCTCGGACTCGGAACCTGTCGACTCCTGAGTGAAGCCTCGCAGTTCTTCTACGTCGATTGACGAGATTCCAGGACAGCTCGCTTCGGGTGGGGATAGAACGGACATTTCTTCATCCATAACTTAAGGGCTTGGTAGTAGATGGCCGCGGTAATGCGGGCCGACGTGACGGGAAAGCGAAGCAACAATCGCGAGAGCTCTCGGTTGTTGAGCGGCCGACGAGACATCGCCATCGTCGCCTGAAAGAGAGGCCGGCCACCGGAGATCGATTTCAGACAGATATCCAAGTCAGAACCCGGCGGAGTTAGCTGCCACTGATACTCGGCATCCATACTCATAAAGGGCGAGACATGAAAATCTTTGCGGTGGATAAACTTGAGGCGATCCGTGTGGGACACGTGGTTGCCGGCCCACAGCACGTAGTAGTGTCGTTCCAGCCAGGGATTGTTGCTGACCTCCGCCACGATCGCTTCGACCTCTTCTCCCGCCTCGTCGAAGCAGTAATAGAGATTCAGCGGGCTGAAGTAGATGCCCCAGTTGCGCAACTGTGTCAGCAGTCGAACCGGGCCGCGCGTCTCCAGACCGGTCCTCTCGAGAATGAGCTCTCGGACCGAGGTCGTGAGTGAAACATCGGGCGGGCCGAGATGATCTCCGCGCAGGAACGAAGCCCATCCGTAACGCCGCTGACTTAGCAACGTTACTGACCGATGCACACTATCCAGCTCGCTCAGATCGAGATAGGTCATGAAAATCCGATAGCGGAAGTCATGCTCTACTGGGCGAACTCGCCTGTGTGTGACAACGCCTTCGTATAGGCAACTTTGCAATCTTCTAGTCCTTTGCCAAAATGAGCGCCAACTTCCAGGGCGCTGTTGACGCCGTCTTCGTGAAAGCCGTTGAACCGATAGGCCCCGCAGTAGTAGGTGCGGCGATGACCCTGCAACTCTCGAATGCGATCCTGCGCGGCCAACGATTCGCGAGTGAACAGCGGATGGTGATAAATGAACCGCCGCAGTATCTTGTTGGGATCGATCGGCCGAGTGGGATTGAGTGTCACCAGGATCGGCTGCGGAGAGTCGATCTTCTGTAGCCGGCTCAGGTCATAGGTAACACTCGCTCGACCATCCTCATTTGCGCCGACATGGTAGTTCCAGCTTGCCCAGGCGCGACGTCTCTTGGGCAACGTCGACACGTCGGCATGCAAGATCGCTTCGTTCTCCTGGTAAGGAAACGCGGCCAGAGCCCGTTCTTCTCTTTCATCGATATCCGCCAACAATCGCAACGACTGATCGGCGTGCGTGGCCAAGACCGCCTTGTCGAACACTTCGATTCCGAATCGCGACTCGACTTCCACGGAGTCATCACGACGGACGATCGAACGGACCGGCGTGTTGAGACGGATCTCCTCCCGATACGGAGAAATAAGCGAATCCACATAACGCCGCGATCCACCGGGAATGGTCTTCCAGACCGGCCGATCTCGTACTTGCAGCAAGCCATGATTCTCGAAAAAGCGAAGGATGAAGATCGCCGGAAAGTCGAACACCTCGCGAGGTGGAGCCGACCAAATCGCGGCGATCATCGGCATCAAATATTGCTGCCTGAAGGCAAGGCCATAATTCCCGTCATCCAGGAACCGGCCCAGGCTCGTTTCCGTGCCGCCCGCCGTGGCCAACTCACGGCCCTGACGATTGAAACGGGCAATATCCGCCAGCATCCGCAAGAAAGAAGGGCGAAGCGCGTTTCGCCGCTGAGCGAACAGACCGGAGAGGGAGCTACCCTGATACTCCAACCCGGTCCTCTCGCAGGCCACTAAAACTCATATCCGAATCGCGGGCAGAGATATCGAGAATCTCCAACAAACGGCAAAAGTTCGGATAAGTCCGGTCGTTGAAGACCATGAAACCGGTGTCGGCAACGAATCGACGGCCGCCCACTTCCACGTCGACCGAATTCGCGTGCCCGCCGGCGTAGTGTCCCGCCTCGAATACCACCACGTCGTGTTCTCGACAGAGTATTCGAGCGGTCACAAGTCCGCTGACCCCACCGCCTATGACAGCTACTTTCATCCCATTCCCCACAACTCTTGGCCAGCTGTCCCGTCGACACATCGTGTGCGCAAGAGACGACACCGGCATTAGCCTTGAGTTACTCGACCGCCCGAATCGGAATTTGCACTTCGCTATACTTCATCACACCCGGAACAAACGGGCTGTTGAAGGACAATTGCCGCGGCTCGCCAACCACCTCCCATTGATCCGCGTTCGCGGCGAGCCACTTTGTCAGCAGAGCGAGGTTCTCTTCATACCGCTGTTGGGTATAACTTCCGCGTACCCCAATGGCGACCACGGTGGCCGCCGCCTGATCGGCCACTTCGACCACGCCATCTTCACCTGGCTCGCCGATCTCAAGGCTGCCGTAAAGAAACGACATGCTCGTCGGACCGTCTTCATCGTAGGTCATCTCTACGGGGGCCGTCATGGAGACATCGTTTCTGGTGATATGCCGAAACAGCGATCGAAACATCGAATTCCGGTTCGCCTCGCCGCGGGCCACCTTGGCCGAACGATAGGCGGGATAATCTTTAACCACGATCTCCCCGACCGCCGTCGGTTCCGGAAAGCCCTCCGGCTGAGGTGACTCACGGATGATTCGAGGGGCTGACGGAGAATCCTCGGCCTCGTCGGTACCATCTCCGACCGCCACGAGAGGTAACGAAACTAAGAGAACGGCGAACGACGCCAATAATACGGTTGCGATCGATCGTTTCATCAGACTTCTCCTCAATGGAATAGGAACGATGGCTCTTGCCCCGCTGACCTACGGCAATCGCCGATTCAATTGCGGAAGCAAACCCACGTGGACGGACAGGAAAATATTGGGATGCCGAGTCATCTTTGATGATCGTCGGATTGCGCATGCTCTCCACCAGCGCTCGACCCACGCGGGCGTACGCCGGGGTAACCAGAGAAAGCCATAAGCTCGATAGCCGTGGAGTCAGCACGGGCACCGACAGCAGGGTACGACGCAAGCCGCGTTGACGGCCATACTCGACCATGATGTCGCCGTAAGTGACGCGGTCAGGTCCGCCGATTTCGACAATCGACCGCTGGGGACATTCGCCATCGAGAGCGGACAGCAGATAGTCCAAGACATCCTCGATCGCGATCGGTTGCGTGAGCGTGGCGACCCATCTGGGACAAATCATCACGGGCAATCGTTCCACCAGAGCGCTGACGATCTCAAAGGACAAACTTCCCGAGCCGATGACGATCGAAGAACGAAATTCAATCACTTCGCAACCAGACTCGCGCAAAATTGCGCCCACTTCGTGACGGCTGCGGAGGTGAGGGGACAACTCTTCACGGTCATCACCGAGCCCGCCCAGGTAAATGATTCGCCGCACTCCGGAGTGCTTGGCGGCCCGGGCGAAATTCCACGCGGCTTGGCGGTCCGACGTTTCGAAGTCGTCATCCGAACCCATCGAATGCACGAGATAGTAGGCCGTATCGACTCCCTCTAACGCAGTCCTCAGTGAGACGATATCGAAAAGATCGCCTTGGATGACGTGCGTGGAACCAGCCGAACAACATACTTCTTGAGGTCGGCGTGCCAGACAGCGAACCTGCAAATGCCGCTGCTCGAGATGAGGCAGCAGCTGACTGCCGACATAACCGGTGGCTCCCGTCAAAAGGACGCTTCGAGGTTCGCGGGTAGTGGTCATGACAGGACTATCCTTCTGTCAGGAATGAATCGAGACCGAATTCAGGTGCCATCGCGCGAAGTTTGTTCATCGCACGCTCCCCGATCTGCCGCGCCCGTTCCTTCGATACCCCCAGCGTCTTGCCAACCTCGACAAAAGTTGTCTTGGTTCCACCATCTTCGATACCGAATCGCAGCTTGACCACCAACCGCTCGCGCTCGTCAAGCTTGCCGATCATATCGCACAGCGATCGATAGAGCTGCTGCGCCGTGGGCCGGGGCAATTGCTCCTCAGTCGACCCGCGACCAGAATTGTCCAGGCTCTCATCCGAATTGGTGGCGAAGCGAACGCGCTGCTGTCGCAGCTTCTCCATCGTTCGATAGAGTTCCCGACGGACCGCGCGGGTGGCATACGTGCTGAATCGAAAGCCACGATCGTAGTCAAACTTGTCGACGGCTTTCATCATGCATGCCGTGCCATCGCTGAGCAGGTCGTCGAAGGAAAAGTTCTGATTCGCAAACCCCTTTACGATCGAGATTACGAGACGCATATTCGCTCGGACGATGTGATTGCGAATATGCCCCGCCCGCGCCAATAAGTCGTCGATCTGATCTAGTGTCGCCGCGTCGGGATCGTCCACGCGGATCCCTGACCGCAATGCATTCGCACGGAACTTGAGGAGGTTCATGCGGCGGAAAAGACTCTGTTCCTCTTCCCGGCTCAACAAAGGCGTCTCACAGAGACGAGCCAGGTAGCTGGGCAGGCTCTTGGTGTATTCATTCGAGACCGCGATTCGCTCTCCCTGCTCGATCCGTCGGAATAGATCGGTTTGCCATTCAGCATCATCCCGTTCGGAAAAGGAAAAGCTCGCATTCGAGATAAAACCCGTTTCGCAGGCTGCAATCTGGCGGGCTCGACGCTGAAGTGTCGACGAATGACGAGGTGTCGTGCGACGTGAGCGAAGGCGAGTGCCGCGGGTGCGGAGTTCAGTGGATACTGCCGTGACCATTGGTTTCCCCCAACTTTCTGGGCCATGCCGATAATTCGTTCAAAACGTTCACATGCATATTACCGGCTGGCCCGATGGAAGGCAACACAAAAAACGTGCAAATCGGTCAAATTGGTGGAAAAACTTTATTTCGCGTCGTAACCTATATAATACCAGTGTGTTACGAACATAGCCGTTGGTCAGATCGAGTTTCTTTGCTACAGTTTCATGTCGTCCAGCTCTCCGCCACGGTGAGACAATTCACCCAATTCGTTCGGAATCGAGATCATGCAACAGTCGCTGACATCCAAGCAAGTCGCCCGGGCGCTGGAGGTGAGCGAATCGTCCATCAAGCGATGGTGCGATAAAGGTGTGCTGCCAGCCACGTATACAGCCGGCGGGCATCGTCGGATCCCGATGAGCGGTTTGATTAACTTCCTGCGAACCAGCAATCACGACCTGGCGCGTCCTGAAGTGCTGGGCTTGCCGGCCACCTCGGGGCAGGGCGTCCGTGTGCTCGATCGGGCTGCTTCGCAGATGAGCCAAGCATTGCTGGAAGGAGACGAGGAAAGCTGTCGTCGCATCGCGGTCGACCTTTATTTGGCCGAGCACTCTCTCAGCAATATTTGCACCGGAGTGTTTGCGAAGGCCTTCGATGAAATCGGCCAGAAATGGGAGTGTGGGGAAGCCGAAGTCTATCAGGAGCGTCGCGGGTGCACGATTATCGGTCGGGTGCTGAGCGAATTGCGATCCTTCCTACCGGCACCGTCCAGCGATGCGCCAGTCGCCATTGGAGGCGCTCCCTCGGGGGATCCTTACAATCTGGGCACGACGATGGTGGAACTCGTTCTGCGCGAACCGGGTTGGAACGCCGTATCGCTCGGTTACAACCTACCGTTTGAGACCTTGTCTGCCGCCATCAAGAAGAATCGGCCCAGCCTGTTCTGGATGAGCGTCAGTCACATGGACGACAAGCGAGCCTTCCTCGATGGCTACGCGGAGCTATACGACACCTTCGGACTCGATGTCGCCTTTGTTGTCGGAGGTCGAGCGCTGACCGCCGAGGTCCGCAATGAGATGAAGTATGCGGCTTTCTGCGACAACTTTGAACATCTGGAGGCGTTCGCTCGCACTCTCTACGCCGGCGAGTGACGGTCGCACACAATGACCTTCTTGACGGTTACGCACCGCGCAGGCCGTCGCTCATAGTTGCCCTCGCTTGCCGCATACCGCGCGGGCAACGATCCAGCCCAGCAGGCCGCCCGTCACCACATCGACCAGATAGTGCTGGTGCAACAGGAGCGTGGAGGCGGCGATCGCGACGGCCCATGACCAGAACAGCAGCGTGATGGCTCTCGGCAAGTTACATCGACCGTATGCGAAGGCGCACAAGACCCCCATCCCGACGTGCAGTGAGGGCAGATAGTTATGGGTTAAGTTGATCGAGTCGGCCAACTGAAAGACTCTCCCTATCAAGCCGTCGGGAGTTTCTGGTGAATGAACCTGCTCTGCCGGCAACAACAAGAAGCCGATGCCGGAGAGAATCATCAAGCAGGCGAGCGCCTTGGCAAATCGATTCAACCTCTCGGCGGTCTGCATCACGATGGGTGCCAGCCACAACATGGGAAACAACGACAGATAGATCACCGCCGTCGCCGGCACGAACGGAAACGACCGCTCCAGTTCGAAGTGAAGTCGTATCCGATAGGAGTGCAGCGATGTAATCCAGTTCGCACCGCCATAGACTAGGATCCACAAGCCGGTCAGCCAGACACAACTGCTTCCAAAGGCCATCCAGCAACTTCGATTCGGCCAACCGACCGCTCTTTTCTCGTCAGCCATGAATTCACCCCATTCGCATCCGTGGCGCGGAACGCTATAATTCCCAGCAGCCGAACTGTTCGTATCTTAATCATGGCGGATTAAAGATCGCATGACACAGCTCGCTCCTCACCTCTCCTTGGGCAAACGGGCAAATTATCCAGAGGCGGGCGACTTTCCGAAGTGGCCGGCCACCTGGTATCTGTTCGGCCGATCACGCGACCTGAGTACAGCGCCGGTTTCCAAAACGATTCTCGCGCGGCGGCTGGTTGCTTTTCGTGACTCCAAGAATCGCGTGACGGTCATGGATGCCCATTGCTCGCATCTTGGTGCGGACTTGGGTCGCGGCACCATCTCCGGTGATACGATACGTTGTCCGTTCCATCATTGGAAGTACGATTCCGGCGGACAATGCGTTTCCATTCCGAACACATCCTGCATTCCCGACAACGCGAAGCTGCGAGTCTACCCGACGGTTGAGCGGCACGGTTACGTTTTCTTCTTCTTCGGTCCCGAAGCCCTGTTTCCGCTCCCGTTCTATGCGGACCTTGATCCCAACGAGTTTCTCGCCAGCGAGCCGTTTCAGTTTCACATGGACAGCCCCTGGGTGATGTTGGTGGGCAACGGATTCGACGGCCAACACTTTCAATCGGTCCATGACCGGCGACTGACGAGCCCGCCGCGGGTCGACTGCCCCGAGCCTTACGCGCGGCGGATGCGATTCGACGCCGAGATCATTGGCACGAGCGTCTTCGATCGCTTGCTCAAGCGTTTTGTAAGCAAGGAAGTCCAGGTGTCGATTACTTCGTGGGGTGGCCCTTATGTTCTCGTCGAAGGGATATTTCGTCGAGCGCACAGCCGGCTGCTGGTCGCCAGTCAACCCCTTGATGAATCGAACACACTCTCCGATGTCATTGTCTTCGCGCGAAAAGGCCATGTTCCGCTAGCGTCTCAGGCCAGTCTGCGAGTGCGGCGTCGGTTCACTCAAGCCTTTCTGCAATACGACATTGAGAAGCTCGCGGGCGTACGTTATCAGCCCGCGGGTCTCACCGAACAGGATCATGAATTGGCCGCCTTCTTCCGTTGGGTAGCGCAGCTGCCGACGAGCGAATACGAGGTTTCGCCATGAACAAGGTGCCCACTTCCATTCCCTGGCGACTCAACCTGCTGATCGTGTTGATCCAATCGCTGGCAGCTGGCGTGATCTTCTGGCTGACAGCCATGGCCGACAGCTGGTGGCACCTCGCCTTACTGGCTCTCGCCTTTGCCATTCTCGGCAACTCGATTTATGCCCTGATGCACGAAGCGGAGCATGGCATCTTACTGCCTTCAAAGAAATGGAACGATCTGCTCGGGGCGTTTCTGGCGCTGTTCTTTCCCGCACCGTTCCATCTCCTCCGCCAGAGCCACCTGGGGCATCACTACCGAAATCGTTCGGACGACGAGGCCTTTGATTTCTATTCCTCGGGAGACCGTCCTGTTTGGAAATGGTTGCAATTGTACGGCATCCTGACCGGCTTCTTCTGGATAGCGATCGTCTTATCGAACTTCGTCGCGGTGTGCCTTCCGTTCATTCTCAAGCGGAAGTTTTTTGACTTCGATCGCCCCTCGGCCGCGCTGATGGACTCGCTCAATCCTCGCTACTGGCGACTGGTGCGTCTGGAGGCGCTGGCCGCGATTGTCTTTCAGATGGCGATCGTTTGGTTTCTGAACGTTCCGATCGGATCCTATCTGCTGGTCTACCTGGGATTTGGCGTTAGCTGGTCGGCCATGCAGTACGTCCATCACTTTGGCACCGAGCGAGATGTCGTCGATGGCACCCGCAACTTGTGGATTCTTGCTCCGCTCGACGCGATCTGGCTCCATCACAACTGGCACCACACCCATCATCAACACCCTACGGTCGCCTGGATTCACCTCCCGCGTCTCTCCCAGGAGAAAGACGCGCAGCGTGAATTCCTCCTCTGGCATTATCTCCGCATGTGGCGGGGACCTCGCTACACCGATCAGCACGTGGAGAATCGTCATGCCGGCCGAATCATTAGCTGATCGCGAATCAACCGTTCGTCCCGCTATCGATCTATCGATAGGCGGTCGATTGACGATGGTCGCCATCGGCTACATCCCATTGCTCCATCTGGGATGCTGCCTAGCGCTCGCGCTGCTCTTGGCCCGTTATCAGGGCTATACCTGGTCGGCGGCGGCGACGGCGGCGGCAATCTATCTCGTTCCTCCTCTCGCCACGCGAATCGTCCGGCTGCGCGCGACCGAGCCGGAAGCACGCCACGCCGTTGGCTCGGCCATGTTCCTCAAGTGGTGGTACACCTCTCAATGGCAAGTCTTGTTTCAACGCCTTCCGATTCTGGAAGAACTCTTGCGACTGGCTCCCGGCCTCTATTCCGCCTGGCTGCGGCTGTGGGGTGCAAAGGTCGGCCGACTTGTCTATTGGTCTCCCGGTTTGATTCTTTTCGACCGCGGTTTTCTCGACATCGGGGACCACGTCGTCATCGGGGCGAATTCAAAGATCTGCCCTCACCTGCTATCGCGATCTCCTGAAGGCGAAATGCAACTCCTTCTCGCTCCCGTCGTCATCGGCCACGACACGATGATCGGCGGTTCCACGCTGCTCCCGGCCGGCGTGCAAGTCGGCCCCTGTGAACAGACGCCCGGTTTCAAGCCGCTGGCGCCTTTCGCTCAATTCCGCGACGGCCAGCACATTCGCACTACTCGCTTTAATGGGGAAGCCCAGAATGAATAGCTTCAGACAGTTTGCGTTCACGGCAATCAGCTTCTGCCTGCTACTAATACTCAGCAACTCGCTCCTCGCGGCGGATCAGGAGGCGGACCACGATGCTCTGCGGAATCTCGTCAAGCTGTACGAACAGGCCGTTGCCGACGGGAATCCGGCCGCACTACAGCCGTATCTCGCTGACGAATTCACCGGCGTGATGGTCACCGGCGAGGAAGTTGATAGCTTCGATTCGCTCAGCGACTACTGGAATAAGATTCAAAGCATGATCGGAGAAGGGGGAACCTATCGCGTTAAAGTCACCGTGCCAGAGCTGGCCACGATCGACGGCGATTGGGCCATTTCCCACGGCACCACAGCCGACACGGTGGTCACTTCCGACAACGACACGTACGAATTTGAAGGCATCTGGACGGCTGTCTGTCGTAAAGGGCCCGACGGCTGGAAAATCGTCCGCATCCACGGCTCGATGGACGCGCTCACCAATACCTTTGTCACCACGGCGATCGCTTCAAGTTCCAAAGTTGCCGGCGCCGCGGGAGGCCTTGTCGGTTTTCTGATCGGAGCCGTCGTCGTTTGGCTATTAGGTCGCCGTCGTCGTGCACAGGTCACCTCCGCATGAGCGAAGGCGCAATCGAATGAAACTTCAAATCATTTCCCCCGCGGGCGATATTCACCGCGGCAAGTCGGGCATCTTCAAGCGCTCGCTGCGATACGCACCGCTAACGCTGACAACACTGGCCGCCCTGGTACCTGAAGACTTGCCAGCAGAGGTCACGATACAAGATGAAGGAGTTGGACCTCTCGATCTCGACTTCGAAGCCGATCTCGTCGGGATCTCCGCCATCACAGGCACGGCTCCCCGAGCCTACAACATCGCCGATCAACTTAGGGCAAAGGGGCACACGGTCGTGTTGGGCGGCGTTCATCCTACGCTGCTCCCGGAAGAGGCAGCTCGGCATGCCGACGCCATCGTCACTGGCTACGCCGAAGAGTCGTGGCCCCGTTTGCTTCGCGACTTCGCTGTCGGCCGACTCGAATCGCATTACTCCGCACACACCGCACGCCAGCTGAAGGTACCCCTGGCCCGGCGCGATCTACTGAAGAAGAAACGTTACGCCACGATCAACAGCATCGAGGCCACGCGGGGATGCCCGCATCGGTGCGAGTTCTGCGCGGTACCGGCGGCCTGGAGTGGCATCTACGCTCATCGCCCCATCCCGGACGTCATCGCGGAACTCGAAACCATTGAGGGTCGGCACGCGCTCTTCATCGACTTGAGCCCTGTCGAAGATGTGCAATACGCCAAGGCGCTCTACCGGGCCATGATCCCGCTCCGCATTCGCTGGGTCGGCCTTTCCACAACCCGCATCGCCGACGACGACGAGCTGTTGCGTTTGGCGGCTGCCAGCGGTTGTCGTGGCCTGCTGATCGGTTTTGAGTCGATCAGCCAAAGGACTCTCAACCAGACCCAAAAACACTTTCACTCGGCCGACAAGTATGCCGAAGCGATCAAGAAGCTGCACGACCATGGCATCGGTATCCAGGGCTGCTTCGTCTTCGGCTTCGATGACGACGACTCAACCGTCTTCGAGCGAACCGTCGAGTTTGTCGATCGCGTCAATATCGACCTGCCACGATATGCCGTTGCCACGCCTTTCCCCGGCACGGCGCTTTATCGCCGTTGGGATGCCGAGGGCCGGCTGCTACACAAGAACTGGTCGCTCTACGATGTCGAACACGTGGTTCATCAGCCGAAGCGGATGAGCCCCGAACAACTTCAAGAAGGCCTTAATTGGTCGTGGCAACAGAGTTATCGTTGGCGATCGATCGCCTCTCGGGTTTGGGGATCTCGATGCGTGATGTCTTTGTCGTTGTCGCTTAACATCGGCTACCGTTTCTTCGCCAAGCATCTTCCCGAGCGGACCGGAACCGTCTATCGCGACTCTGCCCGGTTGCCGGCCGCACCGGCAGAGCCCCTTGTCTTGCCCCACGACGAACCGGTGTCGAATGACAGATCCCACTCGAACCAGCCAGGTGAAGCCGTCGGAACTCTCCTTCCTGCTGCCACGGGGGAAGTGAAACTGTGAAGCTCACATTGATCTATCCCTCCGTCGGTCGGAAGCCAGGCAAGCCCTACGTCCGCGCCTGGCAAATGGAACCGCTTTCGATCGCCCAGCTCGCCAGTCTCACATCGCCAGATGTCGAAATAGCATTCTACGACGATCGACTTGAGGACATTCCGTTCGATGAACCCACCGATCTGGTCGCTATCAGCGTCGAGACCTTCACCGCGTTGCGGGCATATCGCATTGCCGCGCAGTTCCGCAGCCGTGGCATCCCTGTCGTGTTAGGCGGATACCACGTCACGTTGCTTCCCGAGGAAGCGGCCCGGCACGCCGACGCCATTGTCGTCGGCGACGCGGAATCGGTATGGAAACAGGTTCTCTTCGACGCCGATCGCGGCGAATTGCAAACTCGCTACCAAGGGCTTGGCCGACCCGATTTGACTGCTCTTCGCCCCCGCCGCGACGTTTTTCAAGGCAAGAACTACCAGAATATAACGCTTGTCGAATTCGCTCGTGGCTGCAACTTTCACTGCGACTTCTGTTCTATTACGGCTTTCCACAAGGCCCTGCACACACATCGCCCGGCAGTCGACGTGGCCGCTGAGATGGAGGCATCAGGAAATCGCCGCTTCTTTATCGTCGACGACAATATCGTCAGCCAGCCGGAACAGACGCGGGCGCTCTGTCGAGAGCTCAAACCACTCAACATTCGCTGGGTTGGTCAGGCAAGCATCCACATCGCTCAGGACGACGCGCTGCTGGAACAGATCGTCGAAAGCGGGTGCTGTGGACTTCTGATCGGCATGGAGTCACTCGATCCTCAAAACCTCCGCGACATGGGCAAACAATGGAACCTGCATGCCGGCACGTACGCCGATAGCCTGGCCAACTTCCGCAAACATGGGCTGGCAATCTACGGGACCTTTGTCTTCGGGTACGACAACGACACGCCGGAGACCGTGGCCGAGAGCGTGGCCTTTGCCAGAGAACAGAAGTTGTTCATGGCCGCCTTCAACCATCTCGTGCCTTTTCCGGGAACTCCGCTCTACGATCGCCTGGCGAAACAGGGCCGGTTGCTGACGGATCGCTGGTGGCTTGATTCCCGGGGGAAGGTAGGCGACGTCACCTTTCGCCCGGCGCGAATGTCGTGCGGCGAACTGCAAGCCGCCTGCTTGGACGCTCGGCGGGAATTCTATCGGTGGAGCAGCATTGCCAGCCGTCTACTCGACCGGCGGGCCAATGCCGCTAGCCTCGCCATGGCGGGAGTATTCGTCGGCCTGAACATCACCTCCCATTTCGACATCAACCTACGCCAGGGCGTCCAACTTGGCGCCGGCCTATCCGATATATCCGCACCGCCAGAGGCACTATTGAATGAGCCGGTTCTCACTTGAGCTTGCCACCCGCTCCGACGATCGTGACCTGCGCACGGTCATCGCCAACACGACGATGCCAGGCCGCGTCGCGCTGAGCTTCCGACGCGAACCCTCCTACTTCGACGGTGCGGCCGTCGAAGGCGATTGGCAGCAAGTCGTTGTTGCCCGTGATGAACAAGACGGGCGCGTGGTCGGATTCGGCTCTCGCTCCGGCCGGGCCTTGTACGTTCACGGCCAGCCGATGAACCTTGGCTATCTTAGCAACCTCCGCCTGCTGCCCTCTTTGCGAGGCGGCTCGCTACTTGCGCGGGGCTACCGAAAGTTCAAGGAACTGCATCAGGACGGACGAGCCCCGTTCTACCTGACGAGCATCGCCGAACACAATCGCTCCGCCACACGACTGCTGACCTCCGCACGCGCCGGGTTACCCGCCTATCACCCGCTCGGAACATACCACACGTTGGTCCTGCCAATCTCGCGACGGCCGGTGCAACACTCGCCCGAGTCGGCTTGTTCGATTCGCGCGGCCACACAACACGATCTTGTCCGCGTCGGCGAGTTCCTTAACGAAGTAGGATCTCGATATCAGTTCTTCCCGTGCTATAGAAACACGGACTTCACTGGCGATCGGCCGACTTTCCGCGGACTCGAAGCAAGCGACATTCTGCTCGCCTTCGATCACGCCGACAAAGACAAACTGGTCGGCGTGCTCGGCCTCTGGGATCAGCACACCTTCCGACAGACGGTTGTCGAGTCCTATGGTGGCCTGCTCAAGCGTGGTCGCTGGCTGTACAACGCCTGGGCGTGGTCCCGCGGCAAGGCTCCACTGCCTCACCCTGGCTCGACGCTACGTTATCTCACCGCCGCGTTCCCCGTCGTTCGAGATGATCGCAGCGAAGTCCTGACTTCGCTGTTGAAGACAGCCGTTCAGCGGAGGGCCGCTGGAGAGTGGCAATACTTGCTATTGGGACTACATAAGACCGATCCCTGCCTGGCGGCAGCCAGCCGGCTGGCGCGCGAAGAGTATGTGACGCGCATTTTCGCCGTTCACTGGGAAGATGGGAAAGCCTCACTCGATCGACTCGACGCTCGCCCAATCTATTTAGAATTGGGTTGCCTGTGATGCATAAAGTTCAGCAAGCCCCAACCGAGAGGCGGCGAGCTCCGCTCCGCTCATCGCTTGTGCCTATTTCTTCGCTCAGCACGGCTGATCGTGGAGAAATGCTCGCCCTGATGCAGCGGCACTACGATTATGTCACCGCGGAGCAGTTCGCCACCGACCTGAAGGCCAAGCAATGGGTTGTTCTAGCCCGCGATGACCAAAACAAAGTGTGTGGGTTTGCCACCCAAGAACTCCGCACCCACGAGATCGATCGACGCTTGATCCGGGTGCTGTTTTCGGGCGACACGATTGTCGATCGAAGGTACTGGGGAAACAATTCATTGATCGGCGCTTGGGGAGATTTCGCGATCCAATTGATGGACAAATACGGCGGCGATCCGCTCTACTGGCACCTGATAACCAAAGGCTACAAGACTTATCGGCTGTTGCCGCTCTTTTTCCACGAGTTCTATCCCCGCTACGATCAGTCGACACCACCATCCATCCGCAAACTCATCGATAGTGTATCCTTGGCGCGTTTCCCCAAACAGTACGATTCAACGGTCGGTGTCGTTCGCGCGACCTCTGATGGATGTCGGCTGCGAAGTGGCATCGCGGACATTACCTCGACACGGCTTCGAAATCCTCACATCCGCTATTTTGCCGACCGCAATCCTGGCCACGCCTGGGGCGATGAATTATCTTGCCTGGCACCCCTTAGCCATGAGAACTTCACCGAGACGGCTTATCGAGCAATTCACCATTATCGTACATCTGCCGCACAATGAATCTGACCCAGCTCATCAATTCGGCTTGGATGCTTCGTTGTCGAACTGAGGGCCGCCGGTTCAGACGGGCGACTCTCCAGGTCGAGACCGCGCAGTCGAAGCTGCTTCAAGAGACCCTCAGCGCCAATCGTGGAAGCCAATATGGCCGCCGATGGCAGTTCGAGCGAGTTCATAGCTACCGCGAATTTTGTCGCCGCGTGCCTTTGGTGACTTACGACGACCTGACTGCCGAGGTCAACCGCATCGCGGCGGGTGAGATGAATGTCCTAACAACGGATGCGGTGACGCTGTTAGAACCGACTAGCGGTACCACCACCGCGGAAAAGCTGATTCCCTACACCCCTGGGCTGAAGCGGCAGTTCCAACGAGGCCTGGCTGCCTGGATCGATGATCTGTTCTCGCGACGTCCGGCCGTTCGTCGAGGTCGAGCGTATTGGTCGATTTCTCCAGCCCTCTCTCCACAACGGCGAAGCGAGGCTGGCATTCCGATCGGATTTGAGGATGACACGGCGTACCTAGGGTTTGCCCTACGTCAGTTGGCCCGGCGGATTCTCGCCGTTCCGCCTTCGATAGCCCGCAACGAACGTCTCGAGACATTCCAGTTCCAAACATTGCTGTACTTGATAGCCGCCGAAGACCTATCACTGGTGTCGGTCTGGAACCCAACCTTTCTGACGACCCTGTTGACGAAGCTCGACGTTTGGCGAGACGAGCTGATGATCGCGCTTGGCCAACTACCTCACCTGCCGACGACGCGTATCCACACCGTGCGCGCCGCTTTGGATTCTGAAAACTCTCTGCCCGAAGTCTGTCAACGGCTTTGGCCGCGGTTGGCTCTGGTAAGTAGCTGGGCCGACGCCTCGGCCGCTCTGTTTGTCCCTCAGCTGAAAGAGCTACTTCCTCAGGCGGAACTGCAACCCAAGGGTCTGCTGGCTACCGAGGCGTTTGTCTCGCTGCCCCTAACCGATCGGTCAGGTTCCGCGCTGGCCCTTAGGAGCCACTTTTTCGAGTTTGAGGAGGTCGGCTCTGGCGACATCGATCCTCACCAGCCGCTGCTCCGCGCCCACGAACTTGTCCTCGGCGAACGATATCGTGTCGTCGTCACGACGCTGGGAGGTCTCTATCGGTACCGACTTGGCGACGAGATCGAGGTTACCGACTATGTGAACGCCTGCCCGGCAATTCGTTTTATGGGCCGCGGACAGAAGACGAGTGACCTGGTCGGCGAGAAACTGCACGACTCGCACGTCAGAGAGGTCATTCGATGCCTACTCGTCAAACACTCCATTGCCGCCACGTTTGCGATGATGGTTCCCGATGACACGAAGCCGATCAGCTATTGTCTGTTGCTGGAATGTACCAACCCGCCCATCGTCGATTGTGTGTTGAGCGAAATGGCGGATGATCTCGAACGGGAATTGCAAGACAACCCTTACTACCGTCAGGCGGTGGAAATGGGTCAGCTAAACAGAGCCACCGTCCGTCTTATTCAGAGCCCCAAACCGGCAAGCGCCATCTATCAGCGCGAGTGTGCCCGCCGCGGGCAACGGCTCGGAAACATCAAGCCGCTCTCTATCGACTCCAGACAAGGCTGGCCCCTGGTGTTCGCCTCGGCGGCCACAACGCCGTCGTCGTGACCACTCTCATTGGAGAATATGGAGCGCGACTGTCGCGATTACCGCGGGGATCCCGCTGGAGGGGGTCTCTCTTGGCGGACTATCGCAACGAATCGGGGAACAAGGATGAATCGGCCAAGCAGGGCAGGGCACCAGGCTCCCCAATCTACCTGAACTTCGAATCGACTGCGTTCCCACTCCCTCATGCGAGTGTTGTTGCGCCGGCACTTGCTTCGACTTCGTCTTCTTGAGTACCAGTCATCTCTCGCCTTTCTAGAAAGTGTGAAACAGCTCACCTCCAGGAAGTGGTCTGTCACACCGACAGGCGTCTTGAGAGCGGAAAGAATGAAAGCAGCCCTCGCCTTATAGCGAGCACGGACATCATTCGCCCCCCCGAAGTCGAGCGCACCGATGCCATCCCAATCGCGAACCGAAAGTTCGCCCCAGCGTACTGGCGGCGCTCACGCTCGTTCCAGTCGAGTGGCCCAGCCTCCGCTCACCCTTCGCAAGAAAACACTCTTTTCTTTGCTGGTTATGCTTCTGTTTTTTGTTCTCGCGGAGGTTACTCTCTGGGCTGTGGGTGTGTCGACGTTAATCGCTCGAACCGATCCCTCCGCCGGTTTCTCGGGACTATTGAAGGTCTTCGAACCAGACGGTGACGTTCTGCGGACTCGCGCCGTAGCCGTCGGCAAGACATTCAATGCCCAGACCTTTCTTGCTGACAAACCGCCGAACGGCTTACGACTGTTCTCCGTGGGCGGATCGAGCGCTTACGGTTTTCCCTGGGGAGCCAACAGCGCATTCTCGACCGTTCTCGGCGAAGCCTTGGCCAAGAGTCATCCGGAACTCCAGGTCGAATCGATCAACGCCGGGGGGATATCGTATGGACTTCACCGCGCCAGCATTGTCGCGGAAGAAGCCCTGGAATACGAACCCGACATCCTGATCATTTACAGTGGACACAATGAATTTATCGAACCGACCTTCTTTGAAGCGGAAAAACGTCGTGGATCGGGTCGGGCGAGCGCCGAGCATCTGTTGGCCCATTCTCGCGTCTACTCTCTGGCACACTCGGCGATCGCTCGACTCGACAACCGATCTCGACGGACCGCGATCGACGCTACAAAGGTTTCCTTATCGAGCCCCAAGGATTTCTCTGAACAAGAGAAACAGAAAGTCGTGTTTGAGTTTCGCGAGCGTCTGGAGAGCCTCATCCAACTCGCCCAAGCCGCGGGCTCCCGGGTCGTCGTGACCACGGTGCCATGTAATTTGCGTGACTGGATTCCGAACGCTTCGACAGCCGCTTCGATGAGCGACCACACTCGACGCCTTTGGTCACAGGCGATTCGTGCTGGCCGTGAGGCTCTGGCAGAGAACGCCTATGACCTGGCGGTTGATCACTTCCACAACGCGCTCCAGCTGTCGCCTAATCACGCCGAGGCACTGTACCTGCTAGGGCAGGCATACGAGGGCCAACACCGCTGGAGCGACGCGCGAGAATATTATCGGCAAGCATGTGACGCGGACGCGTCACCCAACCGTCGACTGTCTGCCATCAATGACGCGATCCTCGAAATTGGCCGGCTCAACGGAGCTCTCGTTGTCGACCTCGACCACGTATTTCAGGAAAACAGCGATCAGGGTCTGGTCGGTTTCAACCTGATCGAAGATTTCGTGCACCCTACGCGGGAGGGCCACCAACTTATCGCCTGGCATCTGTTGGATGCCATCGAGCGCTCTGGATGGCTCGGCCAGGAGTCGCCCGCGGACCGTGACATATTCGATCAGATCGTGGCATCGCATGCCCAGAGATCTCCTCCTGTGAATGCCGATTGGTTCTTCAATCAGGGGGTCGTGTTGCAGAATCAAGGCCACGCGGAGGCGGCCATTTCGAAGTACCGAGAGGCCATCGCCGCCGACCGCCAGCATATCTCTTCCACCGCCAATCTCGGCGTCTTGTTGATGAACGTCGGTCGCACGAGAGAAGCCGTGGCCGTTCTCGAACGAGCACTTCAGCTCGACCCGAACCTCGACTGGGTTCACAACAGCCTGGGGCTCGCCTACTTGCGATTAGGCCAGGCCAACAAGGCGAAACTCGCGTTGGAACAGGCATTAAGCCTTTCTCCCGAGTTGGGAGAGGCTCACTGCAACCTGGGAATGCTCTGTGCAGATCAAGGGCGATACACCGAGGCTGTCGACCATTATCAAACGGCTTTGGACATCGATGCTGGCAACATCGAAGCGATCAGTAATCTGGGCAGCGCCCTGCATCGTCTTAAACGCTACCAAGAAGCGGCCGAGGTATGCCGAAGAGCCATTCGGATCCGACCAGACTACGCCCCGGCGCACCACAATCTTGCCAACGCGCTCCAAGGAATGGGTGAGCTGGAGGAGGCGGTATTGCACTACGACGAAGCCTTGGCGGCCAACCCACGCGTCGGCCTGACGTATCTGAATCGAGGACTCGTCTTGCAGTCGCTCGATCGCCGGCAGGAAGCCGCCGAGAGTTTTCTGCAGGCCACACGGCTCAACGCCAACGACCTTGAGTCACGCCGCCGCCTGGCGGAATCGCTCTTTTCGCTAGGTCAATTTCGAGAGGCGGCCCAAAACTATCGCGCGGTGTTACAATCCCAACCGAACGACCCATCGGCACATAACAATCTGGGCAATGCACTCCAGGCCATGGGAAATTTGGAGGCCGCCCTCACGAGTTACCAAGCGTCACTCACACTCCGGCCGGACAACCCCGGTACGCTTGGAAATCTCGCCCTAACCCTGCAACGGCTCGGGCGTCATGACGACGCGCTGAAGCACTTCGAGAGCGTCTTGCGCATCGCTCCTAACAATCCGGAAGTGCATCTCCAAACCGCCAAGACCTATCTGGCGCTCGGCCAGCTCGATTTGGCCTCCCGACATCTGGACAGAGCCATTCGCCTACGGCCCGACCATGCCGAATCACGCTTGGTGCGTAGCGAGCTCTTCCTGCGAACGGATTCACTCGACAAGGCGTTAGAAGATCTTGATACCGCCATCGCAAGACACCCGCGCCGGGCCGACTTCTATCTCAAGCGGAGCCGACTCCATACGCGTCTCGGCAACACATCGCAATCGCTCGACGACCTTAATCAGGCTGTGACACTCACTCCCGAACTTGCGGATTCCTATTTGGTACGGGCATCATTCTACGTTCAGCAAAACGAGTACCAAGTCGCTCTCGCCGACTATCAGCGGGCCGCGGAACTAGCTCCCAATCATATCGGCGCACTCAACGACCTGGCATGGTTCCAGGCAACTTGCCCGGCCGCCGCTTATCGAGATGGAAAAGCGGCCGTCGCGAATGCATGGAAAGCTTGCCAGCTGACGCCTTCAAAACAGTTCAGCCTGTTCGACACCCTGGCGGCAGCCCATGCCGAAAACGGCGACTATAGCGAGGCGGTCCGTTGGCAGCGGCAGGCGATCGATCTGTCATCAGAACGAGCCAGGCCGCTGCTGCAATCGCGCCTTGAGCTCTACGAAAACAACACGCCCTACCGCCACGAACCGGACGAGCAACTCCGACAAACCGACCGGTCGCATGACGCCTCGGAGTCTCCCGCTCTCTAACGTTGCTCCGCCTCATCGATTCCAAGGCATCTTCGCCAACGCCATGCCCATGCCACAGGTATCGGTGATACCCGCGAAGATCAAACCGGCTCCGATAAACGCCGACAGCGCGACGAACGCGGGATGAACTAGCCAGCCGAGCAGGACCCCCGCCAATACAAGCGTCCCGGCCACGATGCGAACTTGTCGCTCGAGCGAGATGGCCTTCTTGCCCTGCTGCAGCGGCAGCCCCGTTGCGCCGCAGGCCGAGGTCCCACCCGAGACATTAACGACGTTTTCGTATCCCGCCTGGCGAAACTGCTCGCAAGCCTTCTCGCCACGGCCCCCGGCGTGGCAGACAACGTACAAGGGTTGGTCCTTGGTATCGCCCCGTGCTTCCATGATCGCGGCGGGCTGGAGTTGGTCGAGCGGAATATTCTTCGCAAACTCGAGATGGATGTCGCGAAACTCGACCGGCGTTCGCACGTCAATCAACTCCAGGCGCTCGCCCGCGCTGTAGAGCTTCTCTAATTCTTGCGGACTAATGGACTTAGAACTCATGACAAACCCTTCCTTCCGGTTCCACGGCTCCGCCCCAACTATTGGGGCCAAGAGACGCGACGACGAGACGAATTGACCGGCTACCCTCGATGCGAAACCAAAGATCGCAATATCGTTCCGACATTGATATTATGGAGAACCAACTTGTCACATCCAAGCCGCTGTTGCGAGTTAGGCTCGATCGAGTGTGACGAAGTGGCCCGCTGCGATCCGGCGGGCAGGCAGGATATTCCGTATCCTCGAAGATGTGGAGGAAGTAATCGGGCACCCTTCCTCAGCACCTGTGCGTAGCACATGAGATATCACTGTCGAGTTCGCGGTCTCGTGCCCCTTTGATAGTGGAGCTTGCTGGCAATGCTGAATCTAAACGAAGAGGAACTCCGGGAGCTAGAAAAGCGTTACAAAGGCATTATCGAGCAGATTGATCGTTACGAGTCGGCCGAGTTGCCTGCCTGCCCCAAGTGCCAATCAAGCGACATGGCCCAAGTTGGAGTAGGGGTCATCGGACGCACAATCAACATCGCTGCTGCGACAACAAAGTTCCATCTCACTCCCAACGGAGCCGACGGCAAGTACTTCTGCAATAGCTGCCGGCTGTACAGTGGCAAGAAGATGGCTGGCCGTTCGACCAGCTGACTCGCGCCGGACACAAAATAGCACTTCACGTCGCGCCGCCACAGAGCCGCGGATACGCGCGCCCACTATCCGAGGCCTTTCTGTAGGTCTTCCAGCGTGAGGGCCGGCACGATCTCCAATTCCGCTTCGAGCGCCGCGAACATCGGCTCATTGATTCGTGGCAAATTGGCCGGATCGGTCTCATGGAAAAAGATGAGGCCGCTCCGCTTGCCATTCTCGATCGTAAAGTACGCTGCTTCGGCCTGCACTCGGTCGACCAAGCCTTCAAGCGCAGATTTTAGCGTTCCGTCGGCCGCCGCCTCGTTTCCCTTGCTGGCCGGAATAGCAAATCGCAACATCAATCGCATCGGATTCTCCTAAGAAAAGGGTTTCTCTGCCTGGTCGTTCTACCCGTGACACGACAGCCGCCGCGGTGCTGGCCGGGCTTGCCGCCCCACGAATGCAATGTAGCACATTTGCGGGACGGAACTTGCGTCGCCTTCTTAGGAATACTTGGACAACGGAAATTCGCGGACCTCACCCTCCTGCGAGGCCTGAATCACATCGTTCGAGCCGGTATCAAGGCATGTCAGCCATTTGCCGCCGTGAGGAAATGTGTCGATGCACGCCCAGCCGTCGAACACCAGTTGCACACCGTCTGTCTGAGATGTGTGTCCGCAAATGACACGCTTGCCTGACGCATGCGGAGGTTCCGAGCCGCCAAGGTGTTTCCAGCGAAGGAAATCACTGGTCTGATTGTTGAGAGACATTGCCGGTTCCAGGCAAGCATGAACGAATATGTCGGTTTCGGATTCCCAGAACGGCAGCCCAGAGACTAGAAACCGAATGTGATCCGGGGGGACGTTCTCGATAGAGCCACCATACGAATCGAGTGTTTCTTGACCACCGACGCTCAGCCATTGGCTGACAAGCCCCCGCCCGGAGATCGCGTCTCGCACCATCTCTTCATGGTTGCCCATAATGAACACGACGTTGCAGGTATCGCGAAGGAAGAGAATGCGTTCAACGACCTGTCTGGAGGAAGGGCCACGATCGACCGCATCGCCGAGAAAAACGACCGTGTCGTCTGGCGTGAGGGCCAATGTCCCTAACAGCGTGACCAGAGCGCGATGACAGCCATGTACGTCACTGATCGCGAGAACTCGTTCCGTCATTTGATACCCCGACTAAGAAGGAAGTCTGACGCCATCGTCCGTTGGGACCATTGTATTGGAACGCTCGTCGAATGAGAAACGAAATTCTACCGCAGGCATGAGAGCCAACATTAGGTTACCGGTCCCGCCGGCGGCTCATCCTCGGCATCATGCAGCCTCTCGCCGCCGAAGCGAAGTGCCCTGAACCACTGTCCATAGCAGCAGGTTCTACTACGATTCCGTGTACTTGCCCTTCGCCCCCAGCCGTTCGAGCGACGCCACAATCTCCGTAGTATCCATACCGGCCCAGGCGAAATCGTCAGACTCGGCAACGAGTATTTTGCTCCGCGTCAGCAGAGCGATAATTGCGGCGACATCCGATGCATCAAGAGTTAGTCGTGTCATGCGATCGCCCTCGTCGTCAACGGTTCCGCGAAGTCCATTTGCTTAATGATGGCACGACGATAGATTCTAACTGGCGAGCGGATACCCACAACGCCGCGAACCGCCGTTCAGACAGGTTTTCCGTCCTCAAGACGAAGCCGAAACGGTTTCCAACCACCCGGCGGGTCCCACTCGCCCTCTCCGGCAACCATTTGATCACTCACCCTTTCGATCGTCACGCCGTCGATACCGACGACATCGGACGTCCATGCGATTGTCCCGTCAGGATTCAGACGGATCACGCGTTCGCCGGACGCAACCAGCAACAGGTCCTCTGCGTATCCGAGATCATCGGCGGAATAGATGTAGCCGAAATAGGGACTGAGTTCGTGACGTGTAGCGACCAATGGGTCAACTGTGACGAAGTAGAAGGCATCCCCCCAGCCGAGTACCAGCATGCCATTCCAAAATCTGGCGTCCCGAAACGGGCTGGTTGTTCCATTTACGGAGTGCAGACAGACACACAGTCGTGCAGATCCATCAATCGTCAACAAGCACCGTACCTGAGGATCAGCACAGTCGTTAATGCCGGCGCCGACGTCGATTCGCAGTACCGTTGCCGCAAGGGCCTCCTTGGGGCTAAGCCAGTCGATTTGAGCGTCGGTCATCCGCTACCAGGTCCAGTCTTCATCTCTTGGTTCTGCTAGACACGTTTCAACAGACTAATGAGGGACAGAGACAACACTACACTACTCGCGAAAACATGTAGGGTTGTATTTCACGTCCTCCGGATCAAAACTGTCGCGTGCCGATTCCAGGACCGAAGCGACATATTCCAAAAACGTCTCGTAGACAATGTCTGGTTCTAGGTCCCGCTCATTCAAACCGTGGAGTTCGGACGCATCGACGTCGTGAATGCGCAGTTCGCCATCGAACGTCTCGGTCGCAGTATCCAGGACGATCGCGCCACCGTCGCCATGATCGTTCAGGATAACGTAACGGGCAGGCAACTGAATCGAATCTCGGCATTCTAGGGTCAGCTTGACCGCCTCTTCGAGATCGGCAATACCGGTTGCGTGCCAATACCCGTGTGTCGTGGGTAACCACTTGATCGATTCGGAGAACGAGCAGCCGAGATCATTCTCGTATCGATCGAAGGCCTCAATGGTTTCCGGCAACCGACCACGAAACCAATCGAGGTTTTTCGCGACGAATTTCTGAAACGCTTCAAGTTGGGTTTGTCTTTCGCCCACGGCATTACCGCCAACACAGCGTCGAGAATGGATGACCAGGTTACATTACGTGTATGTCGTTGAGTTCGATAGCGAGCCCGTCGGCTCGGCGAATGACCGTGAACGTGGCGGTTAGATCTGAGACTAGGCCATCGATATTCAGGTCATACCAGATTTCACCTATAGCACCCTGGGCGTTCTCTTCCCAGCGAGTGACCTCTTTCCGCTGTGTAATATCAGTAGGTTTGCCGTCAACTGTCACCTTCTGATTCGGATCAGCGTCTCCGTAGGCCTTGACGACTTCGCCGAGCAGTTCATGCGTCCACCCCATGTCCTTGTTATGTTCGGTATACGCGTACGCGGCAACGTAGTCTTCACGTTCCATTAGTGACGCCCAACGGTCCGCGAAGGCAATCAAATCAGTGTCGGATGTATCAAGAGGTAGTAGCATCATGCGATTGCCCTAGTCGCCAATGGTTTCGTGAAGGCCATTTGCTTAACGACCTATTTGTAGGCACGAATTTGTTCTTGTCATTGTTATTTTGGTATAAGCCAGCCAAGGATTCGATTCGGCCACACTACGTCAATTTCAACTCACGGATCGGCGATCGTGCGTGACAAAACTCACCCTTGCGTTACCTCGCCTGCCAATTGTGAGAAATCGCACTTCTTGAGATCGTCGTTCCGAATAAACACGTACAGAGGATCAGAATCGTTGATATTCAGATTCATCTCGAAATTGGAATCGAGGCGAAGCAGCAGACGCCACTGGTCAACGAGGTTTGCGATCATATTGCGGTTGGATGTCAGCCACTCCACACCGGGACGCATTTCTTGGTACATCTCAACCATCTGAGGATCATCTCGCCACTGATCGATGTACGCCTCATATTCCTCTATCGAATCCCAGTAGTCGTTGTACGTCAACTGACGCCGACCAAGCTGGGCTAGGACAAGTTGGCGGTAGAGATTCTCCCTATCGTCGCCAGCATTAGCAAATCCAAGAAGCTGGCCGATCTGCCCTTCACGGCAAAGATCGGATTCCAGGAGTATGCGACGCATGTCGCCATCATCGTCATCAACTTCCTCCGTGTTCTTCTGGACGAAGCGACGAAACGTTCTTCGGTAGTTCGCGATCGAGACTCCCGACGCGAACTCGATCCTCTGAGGGCACAGGTCCACGAGATATTCGTCACAGAGGGATTCTTCGGGGGGCGACGGTCTACGTTCGAGATTCGACGGGTCGCCATCGTCGTAGACGGCGTCAAGAACAGCGGGCTCCGCAGCGCCCTCCATATAGCGCACGAATAGATAAAGTAGTCCCGCCGACGGAAGGACGTCGTCATCGGGAAGGCGCGGAACCTCGGCGAAATTGATTTGTCCGATGAAGTTCGCGTATCTGGGGCTATCTGACTCTGGATCGATTGGCCAGTCCATTCCGACAGGAAGGTCCGGGTCGCCCCCGAATCGAGTGTTTCCAACGGCCGCGTAGTCGTCCTTTCCTCCGGCGATCAGTGAAAGACATTCTGTGGCGTTTTCGAGGATTGAACCCCTGACCGATTGTAGGTGGCGACTCTCGATGGCCTGATTCAACTCTGCAAGTAGGGAAGGGGAGAGATTCGACATCTACTTCGAGTACCTATTTGTCATTTGCGGAAAACGTAATCTCAGACGAGCCGGGATGTCACGTCACGCCAGTTGAAGATTGTCGGTCGCACTCCATCGGCCAGCGCAGCTACGACAACCGGATCGTTCCAGGCGATGCCCCACTTTTCGCGAATTCTCAACTCGACCTGCTCGCTCGACGCCTTGTTGGCCATGCCCATTCCGAGTATTACGCGACCGACCATGAGTTCTTCTTCCGTCAGAAGACTAGAATGGTGCTTCCACACGTAATCCGTAAGAGCAGTTTCTTCGTCGTAGGTCATGGTGTTGAGCGGCATTACTTGCTATGTTCCTCCGTCTTTCGCACCCCATCGCTCTCGCGTTCTCACGAGCAACTCATGTAGCGAAAGGCCATGCCCACCAACTTCGAGGTCAACGACATCCCCTTTCTCAAGCCAAATGAAGCTGCCCGCGCCACGCGCGTCCATGCCGCCGAGGGATTCGATTTTGCGTTCGTTGAGCCAATCACGCACGTCCGCAGACTCTTCATCGACGATCGCAATCGTGACGCCAAGTTGTTCAAGCTGATCCTTTGCTCGCTCAAGAATACCGACAGCGGTCTTCGAGTAGCACGACCAAGGAACATCTAAAACGACAATCGATCGACCCGCCGCCGTCGCCGAAGCCAGAGTTCCCATTGCTACTTCCCCCTATCATTGTCCGCGATTCGCGTTGAACCACTCCTCACGATTCCACATGGGCGTACGGGCGCCAATCGGATCGAAGTCCAGTCTGGGATTATCGGTTTGAACGAGAGCTAGTAAGCGATGGCCCATCAGTAGATGGTCGCGAGAGCTGGACTCAACGATGTCGAGTATCGCTTGAGATGTATCTGGATCAGCTTCCACAAGATTGTCGTAGCGAGCAAAGGCGAATGCGACGCCTGCGACTGCATTGAAATCGAGATCACGAAACGCATCGTTGAGCGCGTTGAGATTTCCGGTCCAAGGTTCGTATCCGTAGTTCTCCTTGAACCGCAGCACGCGAGTTATCTCATGGCGGAATCCATCAGCATCTGTGCAGTCGATCACATGCACACGATATCCGTAATCCGACAGCCAGGTAGTGTCTCGGTCAAAGATTTCACGACGCCAGTACAGGGTCACGGCCCCATCTTGAAGCAGTTTCCAGTCGAGTCGATCCGTGTCGTTTTCAGAGAAGGGTGTCATTTACCTCTACGCTCGATAGTTTCGCAATTACCAGCAACAACTGCGCGGATTTGATCGACAATGTCATCAAACTCGGCATGAACCCAGAGTTCACCGGTTGATGCCCCGCCGCCCATGTCGCCCGCGATTCCTTCGCCGACTGTTTTTTGCTCGTAATAGATTGACGCCCCCTCACCCTCATTGCATGACCATGCTTGCCTGTCTAAAGCGATCAATAGGCGGTGTAACGACTTCTCAGAACACTGGATCATCGTGGCGGGAATCACAGCGTAGATCTGGCCTCCCCAATCGCCCTGGAGAATCGCTACGCCGTCGTCGCAGCTCCTCGCGTCGTCGAGACTCCGCAATGGCTGGTAGGGAGTGCCATGCGCATCTGACATCATTCGACGCAATGGGCTTTCGTGTTCGGGAATCTCAGAAGGCTCAGAGTCCATTTTCAATCCTCAGTCTGATCTTATTGCCGGCGACACCTTTCTCATATGGAGGACCAACGACTTCCCAGGATATCACGCGGGAACATCTTCAAACAGTTCCTCTTGCAGAAGGAGACACACTATACCACTTACATGTTCAGTCGGGCTCACGCGAAAGGTCGGCCAAGCCGATCTTCGTTTTCTCCGCACCCGTCGGACAATATGGAGTGTACGATATCAAGTGCTATTTCTAGAACTGCGATGAACGCGGGTGGTCGGGCGATCTCATGCAGCCAGTTCGACTGCCTTACGCTGCCATGACGGCGCCGCGTATATGTAGGGTCTCGGTGGCGACCAGCCTTCGACGACAGCTAAGCTAAGTGGACGATTTGTGATACTTGACATTTGTATCGTATCTGATAGACTGCATGTCCGCTGTTGAAACCGATACAGCACCGCGCGGCAGCCGAGCTTCCGTTGCTCGAATTCGTGCACTCGTAACTCAGCCGCAGCCAATAACCAAACCCTTAACTGTCGCCGGAGATGCGATGCTGGTGACAGGCCAAGCTGGTGACGGGTAATGCTGGCGACGGGCCGTTCGCGCAGGCGTTCTTTGACAACTTGAACCGGACCGACATCGCCCGGGAGTTTTTCGTGAGAAGCGATCCGGTGCGCGCCGCAAGTCGTTGGACGAACGCCGAGCGATCACCCAACACGTGCCGAACGGGGATCGAACAGTGGCCGAGGAGATGACAGGCAGTGGTCGAACGCTGGCCAGAAAAGTCTCAGATGATTGGCGAACGTTCGGCGAACATCTGCCCGTCAGATACCTGGCCCGAGGCCCACAAGAAAACGCTAAGCCATTCTTGACAAACAGCTTAGCGTTCTCGGTAGATCACTCGGGCGAAGAGAACAGCAACCGAACTATCGCCTTGAACACCGAGAATAGGACGTCTTCTCTTTCAGGCAGCGCAACACGCGGCGCCGTTGGAACACCTATCGAGGCCAACCTTGCAACTCTCATCGAGGCGTGGCCACGAGTTCCCGAGGAGGCCAGGAAATGCATCGCCATACTGATTCGCAGCGATAGCGACAACGCCTGACTGGCCTGGATCCACAGCCTTGTCACCCGTCTGCACCACCCACAAAGATCATTGGGAGGACAGTACATTCGCCCTCAATACAGCGAAATGATCCGGTCAATGCCTTTCCGCATCGCGTTACGCCACAAGGCTTCTAGCTCCGGCGTGTATTCCGGATCGTACAGCTTGATGCACTGGCAAAGTGAGTCGAGCCACAGGGCATAGAGCGGCGGTTTGATGTCGAGCTGGCTGCGGCTGTGGCGCCGTGCAAGCCTGTCGATTTCTTTGCGGCTGTCCTCGGTGCCGAGATTGAAACAGAGCATGACCAGAATGGACTCCCTCAGCATCCGCTTCTGAACAACAAAGTCGGTTTTAGAGAACTTGGCCGCGACCTCCGGCGACTTGTCCATGAAGAAATCATAGAATGCATCGAAAAACGTTTCGTCATCCCGGCAGCGATGATAACTATCTAGAACGGGATCGAGAACACCGTCCTTCGAGCGCTTCTCATCCTGGCTTCCGTCCGTCCTCGCAGAATCGCTGTCGTGATCGGAGTCTGTCATGGGACACTCCCTGGCGGGCGAATTAGACCATTGCGAACCTAGGGATTGAGTATACACCCTCCGCGGTCATCGGGGCGATTGCCATCGTGAGGGCCAGGCACAAATGCGGAGAGTTTCGACATTACGAGATGGCGATTCAGCAGCAATGGAGGCCACCATGCGCAAGAGTCGGCAAGAACACAAGGGACACGTTGGCTGCCATTGGAGTGTCGCCGTGGCAGGCCAATGTGGACATCGCTCGCAGCGTGTATTCGACGGCATGGGAAAACTGTTTCCTCCAAGTTCCGTCTGTGGTTTTCTTGAGGCAAGCTCACACCGCTTGATCGATAAGCATCTCCTAGGCGTGGTAGTGAAGACTTTCGCCTAACAAGGGGTCGCCCACAGGCACGGCGGTCACGGTGGTTAACGATCGATGAAAAAGGTAACCGAATAGACCGACGACCAGCATCGCCGCGGCAATTTCCCAAATAGGAAATATTGGTGGAGCCTCAGTGAGTGATGGAAAGACAGCCAGGTACAAATCGACCGCCCGCCCAACCAACACGACGACCGCGACTTTCATCATCACGCCACGGCTTCGCTTGCATGGCTTGGGTAGAAGCAGGAAGAACGGAACGATCCAGTTCAGCACAATATTCAGAATCATGACCGGTCCCCACACGCCGTGTGTCCGTGTTGTGAAGTACGACGTCTCTTCCGGGATGTTGGAATACCAAATCAACATGTATTGGCTAAACCAGATGTACATCCAGAAACAACTGAAACCGAGTAACAGTTTGCCGAGATCGTGCAATTGTTCTTCGGTGAAGACTTGCTGCAGCGGTCTGCCCGGACGACTCAGCAAAATGCATAAGATGACGATCGCAGCGACCGTGGCTTGGATCATGCCGGCAAAGCTGTAGACGCCCCAGATCGTGCTGAACCACATCGGCTCGAGCAACATAAGCCAGTCGCAGCTGGCGAGTGTAAAAGTTACCGCATAAACAGCGAGGAACAACAGTGAGAGGCGTCGATTTCGATGCGTCAGGCGAATGTCACCCATCGCGTCCTGTTGCCTTGAGGTCGCATTGATCGCCCGTGAGAGAATCACCCAAAGACCGACGTAAACAGCGGCTCGTGCGATCCAAAACGGTGGGTCCGCCCAAAGATCTTTGAACCAAAAGGTGCCGCCAGCATGTTCGCCCTCTCTCGGCCAGCCATACTCTTGCATGCGCACCGCCAAGATGGCAAACAAGGCGAGGCCGGTCACCGGCAGCGTGGCCGCCATCGCCTCAGGCACTCTTCGGAAGGCGACGTTCCATGAAGCGCCGGCCACGTAGCCGAATGCGATAAACAGTGTTCCGCCGAGCCCCAGCGTCCCCAAGTAGAACGCCGCCACAAACAGACTGCTCCAGACACGATTCGTGTCAACCAAGGGGACTGCAATGCCGTCCGGTAGGGGACGTAACGAAAGTGCTAAACCCGCGAGCAGGATGATGCCCCCAATAACGGCGATTGTTCTCAGTCGGCCGACCGGTCCGACGATTTCGTTAGTGAAGGAAGTCATGGTAGGAACCAAGGGGCTTTCTGACTAGGACTGCTACTCTTCCGTCAACGCGGGAGATGTTGGAGTTGTTGGCTGTGGGGCTGATTGCTGGATGGATCGCACGTAGGCGATCACGTCCCAGCGACGGGTCGGCGAAAGTTGCGCCGCAAACGGCGCCATGCTGCCCTGCCCGTGGCTGAGGATGTGGAACAGTTGCCCGTCTTTCATTTGGAGTGACTTACCAGTAAGAAGGGAGGGTGGCGGCGGGAACCCTCGTTGGGCCACTGGTCCATCACCCAGCCCGCCAATACCGTGACAACTCACACAGAACACGGCGTACGTCTTACGGCCACGCTCCTCAGCGGTATGCAGATCATCGTCAATTGAATCATAGGGACTGGTCAGTTCCTCGCCGGCACGCTGGGCGTCTTCGGGAGTCGCCTGGTAGTGCAGCAGCGAGGCCTCCCGCGAAATCGTGCCGGGAATCGGGGGCTGTAGGGTTCGCTGATTTGCAAACACAGGATTGGGATCGAACGCCTTGTAGGCGGGCGAGTAAGTCATATCGTCGCCCATGTAGATCTCATAATTCGATTGCGAGTGATCGACACGCAACACGACCGACATGACGATTACAACAAATAGCGCCAGAGCAAGAACGATGTTGATTCGACTGAGCTTCATGAGGTGTCTCCTAAAGAGACGACGCGTTCTTCGATTTCGAGCACGTTAAACTGATCGAGCAGCGTCTCCACTTTTGTCAGATCGAACGTGGCATCCTCTTCGTCGATGACGAGGACGAAACGATCATCGGTAACGCGGTCGAGCTCCGGGCGAACGCGTCTGCCGGGATAAAGCCGGCTTACGATCAGCAGCGCGAATACACTGCCAAAACCGGCCAGCAGAACGGCTGTCTCAAAGGCTACCGGCGCATCAGAAGGGAGCGAGTTCCAAGGCTTACCGCCCACGTCAATTGCCCAGCTTACGGCCGCCGCCCAGTGTTGAAACCAAAGCATTCCCAAGGCTCCGACCATGCCACAGATAAAGCAGACCCAGGTCAGCCTTGAAGAACGTAGCCCCATGGCTCGATCGAGCCCATGAACGGCGTAGGGCGTAAAGACATCGAGGATGCGATAGCCTCGACGTCGGACCTCGGCCGTCGCCGCGAGCACATCGTTTTCGTGAGAGAACGTCGCTAGGAGCATGCGGTCACTCATGACAACTCCTCCTCTTGGGGTGACGCGTCCAATCGGCTGTTGCGCCCTACACTTAGAACCCCCTTCACTTCGGCCATGGCAATCACGGGGAAGAATCGGCAGAAGAGCAGGAAGGCGCTGAAGAATAGACCGAAGCTGCCAAGTAGTGTCGCAATTTCAACGAGCGTAGGCGCGTACGAAGACCAGCTCGAAGGCAGGAAGTCACGGTGCAAGCTTGTCACGATGATCACAAATCGCTCGAACCACATGCCGATATTAACTGCAATTGTGATCGCGAACACAGCGCAGATATTACGGCGGACACCGCGAAACCAAAGTAACTGCGGGATACCGACGTTGCAGGTGACCATGATCCAGTACGCCCAGCTCATCGGTCCCAGAGCCCGGTTGATAAACACGAACTGTTCGTAAGGATTTCCACTGAACAAGGCGATGAAGAACTCGGTGCCATACGCCAATCCGACGATGCAACCCATTGAGAGCATCAGCTTACACATCATCTCGATATGGTTGGGCGTAATGTAGTCCTCCAGTTGCATCACCTTGCGGGCGACGATCATCAGCGTAAGGACCATCGCCAGGCCGCTGAAGATGGCCCCTGCGACGAAGTAAGGCGGGAAGATCGTCGTGTGCCAGCCGGGAATTACCGATGTGGCGAAGTCCATGCTGACGATTGTATGCACCGAAAAGACCAACGGCGTCGCCAATCCGGCGAGCAACATGTAGACCGTTTCGTACCGGTGCCAGGTTCTGCCCGATCCATTCCATCCCAGGCTGAAGACGGTCGCCAGCGTCTTTCGCCAACCCCGTTTAGCACGATCGCGAACAGTCGCCAGATCGGGAATGAGACCGACATACCAAAACACGGCCGAGATCAAGAGGTACGTCGAGATGGCAAACACGTCCCATAACAGCGGTGACTTGAAATTTAGCCACAGAGGTCCGCGATCGTTTGGGTAGGGCATCATCCAAAAAGCCAGCCACGGGCGTCCCATGTGAATGACCGGAAAGATTCCGGCACAACAGACCGCGATCAGCGTCATCGCCTCGGCCGAGCGATTGACCGACGTTCGCCATTTCTGGCGGAACAGAAAAAGAACTGCGGAGATGAGCGTACCCGCGTGCCCGATGCCTACCCAGAAAACGAAGTTGGTAATGTCGAAGGCCCAGCCGACAGTACGGTTGAGTCCCCACGTACCAATTCCGACGGCGATCTGATAGGTCACCGCAACGACGCCCAGTAGCAGGGCACACAAGGCGGCAGAAAACGCGATCCACCACAGTTTCGTGGGCGGTCGTTCCATTGGCGCACAGATGTCATTCGTCACATCGGTCGGTGTTTTGTCGCCGGTGATCAGCAGGGGGCGCAGCGAGGCGGGCGGTGCCGATGGATGTACCATGGCGTAAACTGGGGCAGCGTGAGCGTGACCATCCCGATTACGCGTTGGATGCGGGGCGGTTTCGGTGAGGTTAACCATGCCTGGCCTCCCCATCATGATGGTACGTATCCGCCGCGTCACGATTCTTGACCACACGCAGATAAGAAACCGACGGTCGGACATTGAGTTCCTCTAACACCCGATACCTGCGAGGGTTTTTCGACATCGCGTGTATCTCGCTCTCCGGATCGTTCAGATCACCAAACACGATCGCATTCGCAGGGCACGACTGCTGGCAGGCCGTCTGAACCTCGCCCTCGAGAATCGATCGTCCGGCGGTCCGGGCGTCGATTCTGACATCTTCGATCCGTTGTACGCACATCGAGCATTTCTCCATCACGCCCCGTGATCGAACGGTGACGTCTGGATTGAGTGCCAGATTCTGAACCATATCGTCATGGGCATATTTGAACCAATTGAAGCGACGCACCTTGTATGGGCAATTGTTAGCGCAATAACGTGTGCCGACGCATCGGTTGTACACTTGTTCGTTCAATCCCTCGTTACTGTGCACGGTCGCCAGAACGGGACAGACGGTTTCGCAAGGCGCATTGTCGCAGTGTTGGCACATCATCGGTTGATGCGCGACCTGCTGGTCGTCGGCATCGCCCTCGTAGTAGCGGTCGAGTCGAATCCAATGCATTTCGCGCTGACGCCGGACTTCATCCGCGCCCACCACTGGGATGTTGTTCTCGGCTTGGCAGGCGATGACGCAGGCGGAACAACCAGAGCAGGCGTTGAGGTCCACGACCATACCCCAGTCGTGGCCAGGCTTCGCGTGATCTTCGGACCAAAGTTGCGGTCCGAAATCATGGTGCGGAGGAACGCCGGCGGTGTGGGGGCTGTCTTGATAGGAAGATAGCGTCGTCCGTTGCACAACGTCTCTTAGCTCGGCGCCGGGCGGAGCAACTTCAGCCGGAACCTCGATTCTATGGTGCTCTTGAGTAGTCGCCAGATCGTGTCGGCGGCCTGTCTTCTTGAGAGTGACGCCGTCACGGATATAACCGAGGGCGGCCCCATGCAGTTCGACAAACTTAG
>Ga0180437_10000445_pt1 | contig 80143 bp, 84 predicted proteins | sample SS_ome_4_FD_132410 | JGI IMG/M metagenome (GOLD analysis project Ga0180437, IMG submission 132410) | Hypersaline lake sediment archaeal communities from the Salton Sea, California, USA - SS_3_D_1 metaG | ecosystem: Environmental > Aquatic > Non-marine Saline and Alkaline > Hypersaline >...
GAGGTGATCGCCAGAGGCACGAGGAGGAGAAGTGCCGCAATCCCGGCTTGCACGAAGCGCTTCTGGGCGACTTCCTCCAGGATCAAGTTCAGATCAAACCCGTAGTCCAGTCCGACGAACGCCAACCCGTGTAGGGCGGCGTAGAGGAACGCGTACAGCCCCAGTGGACGGCGCAGTCTCAGCGCGGGCCGGAATCTGAACAGGATATGCACGGGCGTGCAGGCCAGCGACAGCACGAGCAGAACCAGCGCGGCCTTGCCCGTGCGCAGCGTGATCTCGCGGATCGGGTCGGCCGAGAGTTGTCCCTGCGCGTATTGCCAGGCCATCACCGCCAGCGGCGTCAGCGCCGCCACGTGGGTCAGAATTGGGAGCCAGTACTTCTCGATCTTCTTCATGAAGTTCTCCGGCTGGAATCTCGCCGCTTGCGGTGGGGAGGGAGGCCGGGGGATTTCATTTGTTCTTCCCCGATGATCTCCACGGCCCAGCGGGCGGCGCGGGCCACGACGCCGGTGCACTTGTCCTGGTGGGCGCCGGCCTCCTCGAACGCCTCGCGCTCGGCGGGATCCCGCAGGTCGAAGGCCCGCCCCAGAACGCAGCGATGAATGTCGTGGCACGTGATGCTGCCGTAGGCATCCAGATAGCGCTCCCGCAGGCGCTGACACATCGCATAGGTCCGGTACTTGTTCTCCCGGTCGCCGCCGAAGTTGGCCCGCCGGCGTGGATAGAACAAGCTGAAGGCCAGCGTGGCGCCGATGAGGGCAGCACAGGTCGAGTCCCCCGCCAGTCCCAAGCCCCCTGCCAGCCCGGTCGCTGCCTCGAAGGCCGTCTCGACGTCATCGGCGTCAAGCTCGTCCACCGTCTCCAGAATGGCGGCCAGGGCGGATTGCCCACAGCCGTGATACGTCTTCTCGTACTGGAAACCCAGTGCGCTGGCTCGCTGCGCCAGTTCGATCCAGTGATCCTCGACGCGAAGCCGGTCGTAGGCCTCGACGATGTCGCTGACCAGGTCATCCTCGGCGACCGATAGGCCGCACAGGTCGCGGATGGCGTCGGGCAGCCCCTGCGCCGCAATCTGCTGCTGTACGTGGACTGCGCCTTCATCGTCGTCGTCCTCGTACCTCAGCGCCGCCGCCAGGGCGCGAACTAAGTGGGGTGTGGCGATACCGTGCTTGCGTGCCAGCAACGTCGGTCCTGTCACGCGGTCGGCGCGCCGGAGCTTGCGTCGGGGATCGGCCCCATAGCGGCTGACTGTATCGCGCAGCGCCGGGTTGTCCGTCTGGGCCAGCACGCCATCGACCCAGCGCGCCATGTCGCCCTCCTCAAAGCCGCATTCAGCTCGCAGCGCCGCGCTCGATTCGTGTAGTACGCCTTCGGCGTCGGCTCTGACGGCCGGATCGGCCATACAGGCTGCGATCTGTTCGTAGTCGCGCCGCGCGCCGTGATAGGCCAGCGCTGCGTGGAAGGTGTTATAGGTGTATAGCTTGCGCATCTCCTCGGCGCGCATATCGTCTGCCAACCGCAAGCCGGGCACCTGTGGGATCTGGCCCTTGAACGCGTGACCGTCCACCGGGAACTCGGCGTAGCCATTGGTCCATATCAGCAGTGGGTCTCGCTGTCGCACCTCAGGCGGAGGATCTGCGACCATGCGGATGATCAGGCTCTCGACGATGCCGACGTGTGTAGCTGTATACTCCTGGAGCTCCGGGGGCATGGCCGCGTCAAGAAGCGCGCTGAACTGGGCACCCGCGTGAGGAAGGTTGGCGCACAGGATGATGTCCAGCGCGGCTCCCGGGTGTCGCTTCTGCCGCAGCGCCAGTCCCGGCACCAGCTTTCGGGCCACGTTGGGGAAATCCTTGGGAAAGACGGCCACGGCGATCAGGTCTGCCTCGGCGACAGCGGCGCAAACCTCGTCTGTCTGGTCCGTCGTCAGGGCGGAGAAGTCAGAGATGACCCGATCGTGGCGCTGGTCGGCACCTCTGGCCCACACCACCGTATAGCGGCCTGCCCGGCGCAATTGTTCGATCAGCGCCTTCGAGGTGTCTACCAGCACAATCCGATAGCCGGCTGCGTCGAACAAATCGCCCACGAACCCACGCCCAATGCGCCCTGCTCCCCAGACGACGATGGATTGGTTTGACATCGGGTCTCCTGGATTACTCAGAACCACTTCGTCAGGTCCATCCCCTCGTAGAGGGATGCCACTTCCTCCCCGTAGCCGTTGAAGAGGATCGTCCTCCTGCGCCCGCTCTCACCGATCCGCCGCTCGGTCGACTGGGACCAGCGCGGGTGCGGGACGTCGGGGTTCACGTTGGCGTAGAAGCCGTATTCGTTGGGCGCCTGGGCCATCCATAGCGAGATTGGCATCTCCGCCACCAGGTCGATCTTGACGATCGACTTGATGCTCTTGAAGCCGTACTTCCAGGGCACCACCAACCGGATGGGCGCGCCGGTCTGCGGCAGCAGCGGCTTCCCGTAGATGCCGGTCGCCAGGATCGTCAGATTGTGCATTGCCTCGTCCATGCGCAGTCCCTCGACGTAGGGCCAGTTGAACACCTTGTTCCGCTGGCCGGGCATCTGCTCCGGATCGTAGAGCGTCTCGAAGCGGACGTATTTGGCGTCCGACGTCGGCTCCACTTCGTCGAGCAACGCCGCCAGTGGGAACCCCAGCCAGGGGATTACCATGGACCAGGCCTCCACACACCGCATGCGGAAGATGCGCTCCTCCTGGGTGAACTTCCGCAGGTCATCCAGGTCGAACGTCTTGGGTTTGTTCACCAGTCCACCAACTTCAATGGTCCACGGCTCCGTCTTGAAATCTTCGGACAGGGGGGCGACCGCCGCTTTGTCGAGTGAAAACTCGTAGAAGTTGTTGTAGCTGTTGATCGCGTCTTCAGCCGTCAGTGGATCCTCCAGGTCGTCCGTGCCGGCGCCAGATGGTGTGTCTGCGGATGGAGTCGGCGAAGGGGTAGCCTGGCCGTCGCAGCCGCCGAGCACGAGCGCGCCCGCCGCCAGCGCGCCGATGCCCTTCAGAAACCTGCGTCGCGAGAGATACAGGTGCTCGGGCGTGATTTCGGATGGGTCGATCGGTACCATATTGCCTCCAGGTGTCGAGAATGGGGCATCAATTATACCTGCCCTACCCATCCGTGCAAGTCAGAAAATGCGCCCCTGCTTTGGCGCTGTACCGTTGCTGCAAGCGCCGCCCCCAGCGGACCATTCGCCGCCCCAGCCGGTTCATTACACGGTACCAAAATCGCTGCTGCTTTGGACGCGCAGCCAGCGCCTGCTGGACGAGCCGGCGACGCTCCACCTCTCGTCGCAGATCTTCGTAGCGTGCCTGTTGAGCCAGGATGTGATTCCAGGTGAACATGTCGCACCTCCCTACTGTGCTCTCAGTATACCATCTATATCTGACACATTGCGTCATATTTGGGCGCGAAATTAGAAAATTTGTTCTGGTTACATGGTGAAGCTGTGGCGAAATTATGACAAAATTCGTCATAATTCTGTGGTATAATGTCAGAAATCTTGGGGTGTCCGGTGGTAGGAAGCTGATTCGGAGAGTAAGGCTATGGGCAACGTCGCCACGCGTCTTCTATCGTTGATTCTCTTGCTTCAGTCGCGTCCAAACTGGAAAGCGTCGGAGTTGGCTGCCGAGTTGAGCGTCTCGGAGCGGACCGTGCACCGGTACATGGCGATGCTCGACGAGATGGGTATCCCCATCTACTCCGAGCGGGGGCCGTATGGCGGCTTCTCGCTGGTGCGGGGCTACAAGCTGCCGCCGCTGATCTTCACCGCAGAGGAGGCGACGGTGCTCTACATGGGCGCTCACCTTGTCCAAGAGGTGTGGGGCCAGACCTATGGTGATGCGGTCACGGCCGTCACCGCCAAGCTGGACAACGTCCTGCCCGATGACCTGCGCCAGGAGGTGGAGCGCGCTCAGAGGAGCCTGGTCGTCGGCGGCCTGGCTCGAAAGGATTATCGTCCCTGGGAGCCAACGATTCACGCGCTGCGGCAGTGCATCGGGGACCGGCGGTGCGTGCGTCTCCTCTACCGAGGTGTCTCTCGCCAGGAGGAGACCGAACGGGTGGTGGATCCCTACGGATTGACGTTCCAATGGGGGTTGTGGTACCTGGTCGGGCATTGTCGATTGCGGCAGGCGCTGCGCACGTTCCGGGTGGATCGTATCCGGAAGATCACGCGCCTGGAAGAGCGGTTCACGATACCGCGCAGCTTCTCCCTGCGGGAATACCTGGCACACTGGATGCGTTTCGAACCCGCCTACCAGGTGGTGGTGCACCTGGAAACGGGCGCGGCTTCGAATGCCCGACAGCGACATGGCGATTGGATGCGCTTCACCGACGAGGCCGATGGTTCGGTCACGGTGCGGTTTGGCGTGGCCAACCTGGATTGGGCGACCGGCTGGGTGCTGGGCTACGGTGGAGCGGCAGAGGTGTTGGAGCCTCCAGAGCTCGTCTTACGGGTGCGGGAGGCTGCCGCCGGTGCCCTGCGGCGGTACGAGGGCCTCCCTCACTGATTCGTCGCTCGGGTCCGCTTTCCCACCCGCAGGACCAGGAACGTGAGCCAGGGCGATGGGTGCTTCTTGTCGGCGAAAGACCAGCCCTTCCACGCGCGGTACATCGACCGGGCCGTGTAACGTCCCTCCTCGTCTGCCTGCACCGTGATCGCGTCCACCATCTCCCGGAAGCGGGGATCGGTGTGGACGAATGGGAAGCGGCTGAGCACGTCCACGACGTGCAGGATATTGTACCACACGAAGGGGTACTTGAGCTTGCGGAAGTCGGTGCCAATGCCGAACAGGTAGATCTTGCGCTCATCCTGCCGTTCCCAGTGCCCCAGGAGCATCTCGGTGCCCGACCGCGCTGCCGGGCTGTCCAGCAACTCCGGCACCTGCGACAGCGCCTTTAGCGCGTAGACGTTGACGATGGGACAGGGGTCTGCCTTGCGGCCAGGGCCCTTGAACTTGCCCAGCTCGGGCGCGGCGGCGCAGCGCCAGCCGTTGTCTTCGACCAGGCCGGCCAGGTGGTCCACGGCGCGCCGCACGCGTTCGTCGCCGGTCAGCCCCATCGCCAGCAGGCTGTACAGCAGCGTGGGCGCGTCGCACGAAATCCACGTCCACGCGTCCTCGCCGCTGCCACCAAATGCCTTGGGGATGTTCACCAGGCTCTGGAAAGCGCCCTCTGTGGATTGGTGGGCCAGCACGGCCGCGACCCCGGCGGCCACGCCGGGGTCGTTGGCCCGTACGCCGAGATCGGCCAGTGTGCTGAACTTGTAGAGGATGTGTTTGGCGTCGTTGTGTCGCTTCAGCGGGTAGCCCGGCCAGGCGGCGGTCTCGGCGATGAGCGCCTGGACCCAGGGGTGGGCCAGCATCTCCTGGCGGGCGGCCTGTACTTCCGGATTCTCCTCCGGCCGGTCGAGCAGGTCGACCAGCGTGCGGTAGCGGGTCCAGGGTTCGTCCGATTCCAGCAGCCAATCGACTGTGTCAGCCATCCGATGTCCCTCCAAACAACTCGTACGCCGGGCAGCCAAGTTCCTTCTGTTTGCAGTGCCTGCAGGCCAAAGAGCCCATGACGACGGGCGTAACGCCGAAGGCAAGAGCGATCAGCAAGACCAACAGAACGACGATGAGCCAGTCCCAGCCGTTCATGACCAGAAGCACGATCCCGCCGATCAACGGGACTATCGAGACCAGGAAGTCCGGGAGTACTGCCACCCAAGAGGCCTCCCGGCTGGCGAAACGCTGGGGATCCCCCTTGGCAAACACGAGGGCACACAGCTTGCCCTTGCCAAACGCACAGGCTTTGCCGTAGTAGGTACAGTCGACACAGGCCGTCTTGAGCAGTCTGACCTCAAGCCAGAGGCAGTACACCAGATAGGGGGCTAGAAGCCAGACCCACAGGGTGGCCAGAATGTAGCCGCCAATGGCGATGATCGCCCACGAGACGAGATTGCTCACCACCACGACCCAGGCCGGATAGCTCTCATAGGTCGGTGAATGAATCATGGCACCCTCCCAGAGGGGCGCGGTCAACGCACCCGCCGGACCTCGTCCAGCGTCTCCCGCGCGTCCGGCACGAAGCTGAAGAAACCCTCCAGTGTCTCGCAGGCGTAGTCGGCGCAGTGGGCGCAATTGACGACGCCGCGCGCCACCGCGCAGGCGCGGATCTTGCACTCGGAACAGTGGCCGCACTTGCGTCCCTCCTCCCCCAGGCAGCCGTCGCAGACCACGGATTCGACGGTGAGCTGGGGGGCGTTGTACTCCTCCCGCCATTGGGCGGCCACCCGCTCCAATGCCTCCTGATCGTCCGCCTGCGTGGCCACGTAGGCCGGGCAGTCGGTGCACACCAGTCCACAATAAGCGATCATCTTGTCCATTAGATTTCCTCCTCGTCTCTTTTGAATCTTTCCGTCTGTAGGACCTGCTTCAGAAACTGCCCTGTGTAGCTACCGTCCATCTTCGAGATGTCCTCGGGCGTGCCCTGGGCGACGATCCGCCCGCCTTCCTCACCCCCCTCCGGCCCAAGATCCACGATCCAGTCGGCGGTCTTGATCACGTCCAGGTTGTGCTCGATAACGATGACGGTGTTCCCCGCGTCGGTCAACCGGTGGAGCACGTCCAGCAGTTTCTGGATGTCGGCGAAGTGCAGGCCGGTCGTTGGTTCGTCTAGGATGTAGACCGTGTCGCCGGTGGACACGCGGGCCAATTCCTTGGCCAGCTTAACCCGCTGCGCCTCGCCGCCCGAGAGCGTCGTCGCGCTCTGGCCCAGCTTGACGTACCCGAGCCCCACGTCGGCCAGCGTCTGCAGGATGCGCCTGATCTTCGGTACGTTGGCGAAGAACGCCAGCGCTTCGTCCACGTCCATGTCCAGCACCTCGGCGATCGTCTTGCCCTTGTAGCGGATCTGCAGCGTCTCCCGATTGAAGCGCTGCCCGCGGCACACGGTGCACGTCACCCACACGTCGGGCAGGAAGTGCATCTCCACCTTCTTCTTGCCGTAGCCCTTACACGCCTCGCACCGCCCGCCCTTCACGTTGAAGCTGAACCGGCCTGGCTTGTAGCCGCGTGCCCGAGCCTCCGGCGTCCCGGCGAACAGCTCCCGGATGAGGGTCATCACCTTGACGTAGGTGGCCGGGTTGGAGCGGGGCGTGCGCCCGATGGGGTCCTGGGTGATGTTGATGACCTTGTCCACGTGCTCCAGTCCCTCGATGCAGTCGTGGTCGCCTGCTTCCTGGGTGGCTCTATGCAGCGCGTGGGCCAGCGCCGGGTGGAGCGTCTGCGCCACCAAAGAGGACTTGCCACTTCCTGAGACGCCGGTGACGCACGTGAAAAGCCCCAGCGGGAAACGCACCTCCAGGTTCTTGAGGTTGTTCTGGCGCGCGCCGACCACCGTGAGCCACTTCCCATTCGTCGGCCGCCGCTGGCCGTTGGGCGAGGTCACCGCCAGCTCGCCCCGCAGGTAGCGCCCGGTCAGCGAATCTGGACTCGCCAGGATCGTCTCGGGGGGACCGGCGACTACCAGCCTTCCGCCGTTGACGCCGGCCCCCGGCCCCAGGTCGACGATCCAGTCGGCGGTGTTCATCGTCTCCGCGTCGTGCTCGACGACGACGACGGTGTTGCCCATGTCACGCAGTCGCTCGAGCGTGTCGAGCAGGCGCCGGTTGTCCCGCGCGTGCAGCCCGATGCTCGGCTCGTCTAGGATGTAGAGCACACCCACCAGCCCGCAGCCGATCTGGCTGGCCAGCCGGATGCGCTGTCCCTCGCCGCCGGAGAGCGTCGGTGCGGCCCGGTCCAGCGTCAGGTAGTGCAGCCCTACGTTCATCAGGAACTGCAGCCGCTCGTGGATCTCCTTGAGCACCTCCTCGGCGATCTCCACCTGCTCGGGGGACAGATCTGGCCACAGGCCCTCGACCCACGTGAGCGCCTCGCCGATGCTCAGCGCGGTCACCTCGTTGATCGTCTTGCCGCCCATAGTCACGGCTGCGCTTTCGGGCCGCAGCCGTTGGCCACCGCAGGCGGGACAGGTCTGCTGGCTCATGAAACTGCTGTACCACCGGCGGGTGTGTTCAGACTTGGTCTGCTTGTAGCGCCGTTGGGTCGCGGTGAGCGTTCCCTCGTAGTTCCACTCGCCCTGCCAGCTCGCTCGTGCGCTCTCGGACTGCCATTGTACCTGGACGCCGCCGTACAGGATGGCGTGCTGGCACTCCTCCGATAAGTCTTGCCAGCGCGTATCCAGGTTATGGCCAAACTTCTCAACGATCTGCCTGGCCACCTGGTAGGTGCCGCTGGATTTCTTCTTCCTGAGCTCACCCCAAGTCCGGACGCCGCCCTCGTGCAGCGTCTTGTCTGGATCGACGAACCGATGAGGGTCGAACTCGATCTTGGTGCCCAGGCCGTTGCACTGCGGGCACATTCCCACCGGAGAGTTGAAGCTGAACATCGCGGGCGTCAGCTCGGGGAAACTCAGGCCGCACACCGGGCAGGCGTTCTGCTCCGAAAGCAGCCACGAACGGGAACCCTCGCCGCCGTCGCTCTCCCCCTTATCGATGATAACCAGTCCATCCCCCGCGCGTAGTGCGGTCTCAATCGAGTCGGTGAGACGTGAGAGAAAGGAGTCGGCCTTCTCCGGCGCCACCAGCCGATCCACCACCAGCTCAACGTCGTGCTTCCTCTTCTTGTCGAGTTTGATCTCCTCGTCCAGCGTGTGCACCTCGCCGTCGACGCGCACACGGGAGAAGCCATCGGCACGGGCCTGGGTGAAAGCGTCCTGGAACGTGCCCTTGCGGTTGCGTGCGATCGGGGCCAGTACCTGGAACCGGGTGCCTGCCGGAAGGGCCGCCACCTGCTCGACGATCTCCTGCGCCGACTGGGCGTGGACTTCGCGCCCGCACTGCGGGCAGTGCGGCGTGCCGGCGCGGGCGAAGAGCACCCGCAGGTAGTCGTAGATCTCCGTCACCGTGCCCACCGTCGACCGGGGGTTCTTGCTCACGGACTTCTGCTCGATGGCGATCGCCGGGCTGAGGCCTCCGATGAAATCCACCTTCGGCTTCTCCATCTGGCCGATAAACTGGCGGGCGTAGGCGGATAGGGATTCGACGTATCGACGCTGGCCTTCGGCGTAGAGCGTGTCGAACGCCAACGACGACTTGCCGCTGCCGGAGACGCCGGTGATCACGATCAGTTTGTGGCGTGGGATCGTCACGTCGATGTTCTTCAAGTTGTGTTCTTTGGCGCCACGGATGACAATTGTGTCTTGGTACATAGAGCGTATAGCACCTTATCAAGATTGATCGATATGGAGGCGAGTTGATGCCGTGATTATACCATGGATACCTGTCAAAGTGTGTCATATTCATGTCGAAAACTGGCAGGAAATTAGAAATTATGTTCGGATTTGCTTCGCCAACGGCCAACCTTGTCGATTCTTGGCCTATTGTTTATAATTGGCAGCGTCCGTCGAGATTTGATTCTGAACCCCGCTGCTCCATATGGCGGATACTGGAAACCTGCATCCCGGGCGGGGGTGGGGCGGTGGGCGCAGGATGGAGGCAGGCGCGATGTACATCTACGATGTCGAGGACCTGCTGGAATACCGATACACACTGCGCGTCTCCCGTCACGCGCTGCGCGAGGCGTACAAAGAGGGTTTGCGGGGCAAGGACATTCTCTACGCTCTCTTCAAGGGGCAGGTCATCGAACGCTACCCGGAGCGGAACCGGATCCTGATCCTGGGGCCGGTCAGGGAGTCTGGCGTGCCGTTGCACATCGTCTGTGACGTCAAGGATTCCGACGAGGTTGTTGCCGTGACCGTCTACGTCCCGAGCCGGTCCGAGTGGGCAGCCGATGCGGTCAGAAGGTGCAGGGGCAGCCAAGACGATGTATGAGTCTCTGAGGTATCCTGGGCAGACCTGTGCGTCTTGCACTGAGTTTTCAGGGTCTCTTGGGGTACTCCATGTCGCTCGAATCCTTTGACTTCGAAACTCTCGCTGGTTTGGTGCTCTCCCACGTGGGCGCGGATCCCGTCTCCTTGCATCTGGCACCGGTTCGCACGGGCAAGCACAACACCTCGTACTGGGTCGAGAGTGACCGGGGACGGTTCGTACTGCGTCTTGCCCCGCCCGACGATGCCGGTTTCCTCTTCTACGAGCGGCAAATGATGCGCCAGGAGCCAGAGTTGCATGCCCTCATCCGCTCCGAGACGACCCTCCCGGTGGCCGAGGTCGTCGGCTTTGACTTCAGCCGGACGCGCGTCGACCGGGATTACCTGCTGATGAAGGTGCTGCCGGGTACGCCCATCAGCGACTTCCCAGGCCTAGCCCAGGCCCAGTTCGGGCGGGCATTGCGCCAGGTGGGCGAATATCTGCGCCAGCTTCACGCCCTCACAGCCGCCGAGCACCTGGGACAAGATGTCTACGGCTACCTGGGTGCGCATCACCCGATGGAGCCGCAGTCCACCTGGGCCGCGGCCTTCCGTGTTATGTGGAACAGGCTGCTGGACGACGTGGTTGCCTGCGGGTGTTACGCCCCAGACGAAGCCCAGAGCCTGCGCGATCTGCTTGAGCTGCACATCGAGTATTTCGATCGCCCCGTCGCCTCCCGTCTGCTGCACATGGACGTTTGGAGCCAGAATATTCTGATCGATGATGTGGGCAACGTCACCGGGCTGGTGGACTTCGATCGGGCGTTATGGGGCGACGCGGAGATCGAGTTTGCCGTGCTGGACTATTGCGGCATCAGCGAGCCCGCGTTCTGGGAGGGGTACGGGGCCCAGCGGGATGTGTCTCCAGCGGCGATGGTCCGTCGCCAGTTCTACCTGCTGTACGAGGTGCAAAAGTACATGCCCATCCGCGTCTGGCGGCGGAATGACCCGGCCTCCGCTGCCCGCTACAGACAGCAGAGCCTGGCCCTGGCGGCACAGCTTGTCCCCGGCGTACATTGAGAGGGTCGATAACACAGCATCATTGGATTTGAGGGGGATGCGGGCTGGGCCTGTGCACCAGGATGTAGGTGATCAGCCCTACCAGGTTGCCCAGCAGGACGAAGATTGCCCACACCCACGCGCGCTCGCCCCGGTCTCTTGCGTCGAGCCAGACCCACGCTGGCAGCGCGAGCCAATACGCGACCAGTCCCAGAAACCCGCCTAGCAACGACAGGATCCACAATGCGCTGTGGGTGTCGACCGCCGGGCTTGCGTCGTAGGTCACACCGACGAGTGCAACGACTTCGCCCTGTGGCCCGCGGACTTCGCGCAGCAGGTGCCGGTAGGCCTCGGTTCGCTCCCGCTCCGCTTGCATCACCGAGGCCGCCAGCAGGGCCGTGCGTTGCTCACCGTTCAGTGTTCCCTTGGGCAGCGCAGCCAGCAACCGGTGGATTTCGCCCGGGGCTGACGCCTCGACTGTGCCGTGCGAAAAGGCACGGCTCCCCTCGACGATCTGACCTTCTGGCGTGAAGAGCCATACGACGGCAATGTATGGTGCATCCTTCACCCGGGCGATTGCCTCCCGGAATGGACCGTCGTCAAGGGACGCTGGTCGCGTGCTCTCAATCTGCGACAGGATGCCCTCCACGCTCCGGCGTGTTTCGCCTGTCTCGGCGACCGGAGTCCGGCGTTGCACCGAGAGCACGCTCAGGCAGACCAGGGCGATCACTGCCCCGATCACCGCGATAATTGGCAAACCTTTCCTCAGTTTGCTATCCACGTTGCCTCATGATCAGAATCAAGATGCTTGCGACAGGTAGCAGCGCCAGATTGGCCGTCAGCCATGCGGCCATGACGAGTAGCGCAGGAATTGCAAGCATGGATGTGCCGGAGACCACCAGTCGGATGGCCAGCCACGATGCGATGAGCACCAGCATACCACCTAGAACCCCAACGGCGGCGTCGGGGAAAGCGACTGCCGCAGAGCGTGCGCGTATGAGGGCCAGCAGCGACTGGAGTGTCCGCTCGACCGTCTGTCTGCTAGGGCGCGCCTCCGGTCCAAATGCCGCTCGGATCAGGCGTGTTATGTTCTCTTCAAGATGCCGTTCGTTCATACATACTGTTTCCTGCCAGGCGTGTGCTGCAGCACCTCCGAAGGTGAGTCTGGCCCGCGAGAATGGGAAGCCAGCTCGATGGCTACGTGTGACGTGAGGAGTTGTGTTCTCTGATGTATTTATCCGGCGACGTGGTCGGAGGTTCGAATTGGGTTGGCTGAGATTGACAAATTCTCGAAACCGATTATAATATTATATAGAAGGATGTCTATGTGTTGGGAGACACAGGATGGAATTTGATTGCACCGAATTCTGCAAAGCCCTGGCTGACGATACGCGACAGCAGATCCTCCAGATGCTGCTGGATAAGGAGATGTGCGTCAACGATATTGCAGAGGTCTTCCCCATGTCCCAGCCGACCATTTCGCATCACCTGGGCATCCTCAGGCGGTTCGACCTGGTGACCAGTCGCAAGGAAGGGAAGCAGGTATTCTATGCGATCAATCACGACAACCTGGTGGAGTGTTGTGGCAAGTTGATGGCCAGGTTTTGCGTGGAGATTCCGGCTGAATGTGAGGACTGATTCTCTTTTTTTGCCCGTACATATAGAAATATTTAAATGTTACTATATGAAGCAAGGAGGATCTGAAATGAGTGCATCGACGTACGAAGTGATTGAGGAGAACGCATGCGCGATGCCCGATGGCACGTCGCCCCTTTCCATTGGGTCTGCGGGATGCGCGTCCTGTTGCGGCACTAGCTCAGTAGCGTGCTCAGCGGAGATCGCTCAGGAGGATGTCGCGTGGCCGGGGCCGGGGCGTCCTCAAGTTCGGCCTGCCGACAGCATCGTCACGCTGGCGGATCACTGGGACCACTTCCTGGCCCGGTGGGGCGTCAACCGCACTGGGCATCGTGTCGAGCCAGGGTTGTATGCCCTGGGCGATCCAGCTCCCGATTCGCCTGTGTTCGTCACCGCCAATTACACGCTCAGCTTCGACGCGCTGCGGTCGGCGTTGGCAGGAACGGACGCCTATATTCTGGTGCTGAACACGTTTGGTATCAACGTGTGGTGCGCCGCCGGCAAGGGAACGTTCGGCACCGATGAGTTGGTGCGCCGGATTGAGGCGACCGCGCTCCACGAAGTTGTGGATCACCGAGTGTTGGTCCTGCCGCAACTGGGCGCGCCGGGCGTCGTCGCGCACGAGGTCAAGAAACGCTCAGGCTTCACGGTCGAGTACGGACCGGTGCGCGCTGCAGACCTGCCAGCATATCTTGATGCGCGCCAGGCCACGCCGGAGATGCGCCGGGTGTACTTTCCCTTCCGCGATCGCCTGATCCTGATTCCGATAGAGCTGGTGCATACCTTCGTGCCTATGGTGATCGCCGCGCTTGTGCTTTTCCTGATCGCCGGCCCAATGGCAGCCGCGGGCGTGGTCGCCGCCGTCCTGGCCGGGGTCGTTTTGTTCCCGATCCTGCTCCCCTGGCTGCCGGCCCATCAGTTCAGCGTCAAGGGTTTCATCCTGGGCGGGTTCGTGGCGTTTCCCTTCGTCCTGGCGACGGTCCTCCGTGCGCCGGGTGCCGCGCCTCTCCTGCGGGCCGGTTGGGCGCTGGTGTACCTGTTGGGCCTGCCGCCGGTGACTGCCTATCTGGCGCTGAACTTCACCGGCGCAACCCCGTTTACGTCCAGGAGCGGGGTCAGGCGTGAGATACTCACGTACGTTCCTGTGATGGCGGGGATGTTTGGGATCGGCGTCATCCTGACCGTCGTGCTCAGCCTGTCCAGGCTGTTGGGATGAAGCCAGGAACTTTGGGAGGATGAATCCGATGAGCGGTGAACCTGTTTCTGTCTCTTGTGGAGACCCTGTGGGTACTGCGCGCGCGCGTGCCTGTTCCTCTGTGCCCGTCGATACCGGGAGCGTGAATACGCTCCGATACAGCCCGGCGTTGTGCGTCAATTGTGGGATGTGCAGCATCGTCTGCCCCCACGGAGTATTCGCGGTGGATGGCCGCGTCGCCCGACTCGTCCGCCCCAAGGCGTGCATGGAGTGTGGGGCCTGCCAGCGCAACTGCCCCACTGGCGCGATCACGGTGGACAGCGGGGTGGGGTGTGCTTCCGCGATGATCTACGCAGCGCTCACCGGGAGGAAGGAGCCTATCTGTGGCCCTGATACTGAGTCGGAATGCTGCTGCTGACGGAGCAAGTACCTTTCCTACGGTCACACCGGCCTGAAAGAGCCAGCGCGGGGTGAAAGCGGCGACTTGCCCTTTGCCGCCGTCGTACATATAATGGACCGGTGAATCTCGTCATCGTCGAAAGCCCCACCAAAGCCAAGGCCCTGCGCGGATTTCTGGGACGCGGCTACCGGGTGCTGGCCTCGATGGGCCACGTCCGCGATCTGCCGCTGAAGCAGTTGGGCGTGGACTTGGAGCACGACTTCCGGCCCACGTACCACCTCCGCAAGGGGGCGGGCAAGGTGCTCAAGCGCATCCGCGAGGCCGCTGCCGAGGCCGACGTCGTCTACCTGGCCACCGACCCCGATCGCGAGGGGGAGGCCATCGGTTGGCACGTGGCCCGGGCGGCCAAGTCCGCATTCAAGGGCAAGGACCTGCGCCGCGTCACCTTCCATGAGATTACGCCCCAGGCCGTGCGGGCGGCCATCTCCACCCCTGGACAGCTCGATATGGACCTGGTGAATGCCCAACAGGCCCGGCGCGTCCTCGACCGGCTGGTGGGCTACCAGGTCAGCCCGGTATTGTGGAAAGCGATCCGGGGCCGCAGGGGGCTCTCGGCCGGGCGGGTGCAGACGGTGGCGCTGCGGCTGGTCGTCGAGCGGGATCGGGAGATCGCGGCCTTCGTGCCTCAGGAGTATTGGACGCTGGACGTGGAGCTGTCTAAGGTGGGCGACGAGCGCCACTTCCGCGCCCGGCTGGTGCGGATCGGGAAGGAGAAACCCGACCTCAAGACCGAGGCCGACGCGCTGGCCGTCGTCGAGGCGCTGGAGGGGGCCGGCTACCGGGTGCTGGACGTCAAGCGCAGGCGCAGGACGCGCCGTCCGTATCCGCCCTACGTCACCAGCACGCTCCAGCGGGACGGGGCCAACCGGCTGGGCTGGTCGGCGTCCAAGACGATGAAGGTGGCGCAGGAGCTGTACGAGGGCGTCGCGCTCCCGGGCGAGGGGACGGTCGGCCTGATCACCTACATGCGCACCGATTCGACCCACGTGGCGGAGCCGGCCCAGGCCGAGGCGCGGGACGTCATCCGCCGCTTCTGGGGCGAGGCTTACCTGCCCGAAAAACCACCGCGCTACAAGACACGGGCGAAGGTCGCCCAGGAGGCCCACGAGGCGATCCGGCCCACCTCGTCGCAGCGGACGCCGCGCCAGTTGCGCGACCACCTCACGTCCGACCAGGCAAAGCTGTACGAACTCATCTGGCGGCGGTTCATCGCCTCGCAGATGAAGCCCGCGGTCTACAACGTCACCACGGTGAACGTCGCCTGCGCCCGCGCGGGGCGCGATCTGCCCTATCTCTTCCGCGCCACCGGCCGGGAGCTGCTCTTCGAGGGGTTCCTCAAGGCCTACCAGGTTGAGGAGAAGAGGCGATCCGAGGAGGAAGGGGCCACCGATCAGACGCTCCCCCCACTGGTCGACGGGGAGCCGTTGGAGTTGCACGGCTTGTTTCCCGAGCAGCATTTCACCAAGCCACTGCCGCACTTCACGGAGGCTTCGCTGATCAAGGAACTGGAGAAACAGGGGGTCGGGCGGCCCAGCACCTACGCCGGCATCGTGCGCACGATCGTCACGCGGGAGTACGTGACACGGGAGCGGAAGTCACTCCTGACCACTGAACTGGGCTTCGCGGTCTGCGATTTTCTGGTCGCGCAGTTCCCTGATCTGTTCGCCGTCGGTTTCACGGCCCAGATGGAGGAGGATATGGACCGCATCGCCCGTGGAGAGCGGGGTTGGGTCGATGTGCTGCGGGCGTTCTACGGCCCCTTCGCGGCGGCCGTGGCGCATGCCCAGTTGGAGGCCCGAGGTACGCCTGTGGCTGTGTCGGATGGGGAGATGCCCGGCGCTGCCCCGGCGGGTGAACGGTGCCCTGAGTGTGGCGGTGAGGTGGTGGTGCGTCAGGGAAAGTACGGCCGCTTCCGAGCCTGTGCCAACTTTCCCCGCTGCCGGTGGAAAGCCCCATTCATCGTGGGAACCTGCCCAAAATGCGGCGGCGACCTGGTCGAGCGCAAGGGCAAGCGCGGGATCTTCTGGGGTTGCGCCCGCTACCCGGACTGCCGGTACACGCAAGAGCCACAGGAAGAGCACGGCCGGTGACGGAGGGCGTCCGTTTTTCCAGAGGTGACGCTCGCTCGATCTGAGAACAGCCCCTCGCCTCCCTGCTCGTCATCGCACCGCTGGGATTCTGCTCCCAACGTTGACATTCACCCCCGGCTAGATATAATCTGACATATGAGCAAACGTAAACGCAAGCGACCCCGTTCGCGGTCGACCGGCCAGGGATCCCGCCAGCCGTCGGCTGATTTGCAGAAGGCACTGAAACGAGGCGATGCGCTGATCGCGCAGGGCCGTGCCCAGGAGGCCATTGGCCTTCTGGAGCCGTTGCTGGATGCCTACCCGCGGGTGGCCGATTTGTACCAAACCCTTGCTTACGCCCGCATTGCGGCCGGCGATGCTTGGAGGGCGCTGGATGAATACGAACGGGCGATGGAACTGAGCCGGGATCGGGGCTCTTGGCTCCCGTTGGCCGCGCTCTACCTGCAGCTTGAATTGCACGCCTATGCACTGCGTGCCTTTCGCCAGGTGCTCAGAGAACATGTCGATGTCCCGACGGTCGATCGCGTGCGTGAGACGATAGCCTCGCTGGAGGAACACATCGCCGCTCTGGCCCAGCATCTGGACGTGCCGGCGCCTCAGACAGAGAGAGGGCTTGCGTCCCTGGAGGATGGCCTGCGCGCGATGAACAAGGGCGATTACCGGGCCTGCATCGCCGCCAACCGGCGTGCTGTCCGGTTGCTGCGCGATTGGCCGCCACCGCGTAACAATCTCTCGTTGGCTCTCTTCTTCGCTGGTCAGCCGGAAAAGGCAATTGTCACTGCGCAACAGGTGCTCTCGCGGGCGCCGGAAAACGTCCAGGCGCTGAGCAACGCCATCCGGTTCCTGGTCTGGACGGGACGGGAGGCAGAGGCGCGGCGACTGTGGCCACGGTTGAAGGGTATCTCGCCCCAGGATGCCAGCGGTCGCCTCAAGATCGCCGAAGCCGCCGCCGTGCTGGGCGACGACGAGAGCGTGTACCAGGTGCTGCGACCGTTGCATCGACCAGACGCAACGCAGGAGCTATCGCCCGGCGCTGTTCAGAACGTTCAGTGGTTCCTGGCCGTCGCTGAGGCCAACACGGGTCGGCCCCGGGCGAAGCGGCGGTTGCGGGCGCTGCAGAAGAACACACCCCCGATCGGAGAGCTCGTGGAGGCGCTGGAAGCCGGACGACCTGGCCCGGGTTGGGCCGAGCGTTTCCCCTACTTCCACGTCAGCGACCTCATGCCGCTCCACAGCATGGAGGAGTTCGCCGAATTGGTTGGCCGCGAGGATGAGATGCCGCCCGACAGGTTCCGCAGCCGGGTGGCGCGTTTCATCGCACGCTTTCCCCAGATCGTCCGCGTGGCAGAGAAGATGATCTGGGAGGAGCAGTTGGTTGAGGTGGGCGTCGGTATCCTGAAGGCTGTCGCCACACCGGCTGCCCACGCTGTGCTGCGCCGCTTCGGGTTGAGCCAGGCTGGCGCCGACGATGACCGCATGCAGGCGTTGACCGCGCTGGTGGAGGCAGGGGAGATCACCGAAGACACGGTGTTGCGCGTGTGGTACGGTGGAGAGTGGCGGGAGTTGCAGATCCGCCAGGTTGAGATCTCCGACCAGCCTGCGCCGCAGTACTCTCCGGAGGCATCGCGCCTGTTGAACGAGGGTCTGGAGGCTTTTCAACAGGGTGAGCAGGGCCAGGCTGAGCGGCTGTTTCGGCGCGTTTTGGAGCTGGAGCCACGGGCCAGGCAGGCGTACAACAACTTGGGCACGATCCTCGCCCACCGCGGGGAACACGCGCAGGCCCGGGAGATGTTCGAGGCGGCGTTGGAGCTCGACCCGGCATACGTGTTCCCGCGCTGTAATCTGGCGGTCTATCTCCTGGACGAGGATGATTTCGAGGGAGCGCGTGCGATGTTAGAGCCCCTCGAAGACACGACGCACTTTCACCCGCAGGAGATGGCCTTCTTCTCCTACACCCAGGCCCGCGTGCTGATTGGGGAGCAGGAGTACGATGCCGCCCGACGGTCTCTGCAGCTTGCCCTGGAGGTCTATCCCGGCTACGAGCCGGCGGAGAACCTGCTGGAACACCTCGACACAACCATCCGGATGCAGAAGACTTTTGACTCCTGGATGGAGCGGGATCGGAAGCGTCGCCAAGCCGCGCGTGCCCGGCTGCAGGCCAAGCTTACCACGACGGAGCCATCCCTCTCCGAAGCGCTGTCGATCTACACCAAGTACGCGCTCACTGGGATGGCCCGCGTGGTCGTGCTGGAGGGTGGCTGGTCCACGCTGCGCAAAGCGGAACTGCGTGAGCGAATCGTCGCCGAGCTCGGTGCCCTAGAAAACCTGGAGTGGATCGTCACTGAGCTGACTGAGGAAGAATGTGCTGCCCTGGATATGGTTCTGGCGCGTGGGGGGTACCTGCCGTGGCAGGAATTTGACGCCGACTATGGGAACGATCTGGACGAGTCCCCACACTGGCAGTGGCACGTGCCAGAAACGGTGATGGGGCGCCTGCGACTGCGTGGCTTGCTGGTCGAGGCGACGGTTGATGGCGAGCTGTTCGTCGTCGTCCCTGTGGATTTGCGATCGATGTTGGCCGAGGCGCTGGTCTGAGCCGCTTTCGCCTGCATCAAGGCGTTTGGAGGCTGGATGTACCTTGATGGCGGTACTTGTGGGAGGGGTGTTCTATGAATGAACTGATCGAACTGTGGGAGAAGCCCACGCGGGCCAGGTATGTGATTGCCGGCTGGCATCAATGGGCTGATGCGGGCGAGATCTCCTCAGGTCTCACGCAGTATCTCATTGAGCAAACCCAAGCAGCGCGAATCGGGAGAATCAAGCCCGATCGATTCTACCTGTTCCAAATCCCTGGTACTCATCATCTCATCCGGCCTGTGGTGGAGCTGAAGGATGGCTACCGGGAGGCGTTTCAGCAGAGAGCCAACGAGTTCTTTTTCTCCAGTGACGAGAATCTCCTGGTTTTTCTGGGGGAGGAGCCCCATCAGGACGAGGAACGGTACGCTGACGCGTTCTTTGGTGCGGTGGAGGAACTGGGCGTCGAACGAGTGGCTGCGGTTGCAGGCGTATATGGCCCCGTGCCATACGACAAGGATCGAGACATCTCTTGCGTGTACAGTCTGCCGGAGATGAAAGAGGAGCTTTCGCAGTATGCAGTCAGGTTCTCCAACTACGAGGGCGGGGCGACCATCAGCACGTACCTGGCACATCAGGCGGAAGCTAGAGGGATCGAATTCTTCACATTCTACGCCTTTGTTCCTGCCTATGCCTTCTCAATGCGTTCGGTCGCTATCCAGCAGATGGCGATTGAGGAGGACTACAAAGCCTGGTACGATCTGATGCGGCGGCTCTGCCACATGTTTGGTCTGGGCCTGGACCTGTCCGACTTGGAGAGGCGAAGCGAGGAACTCGTCGCCGAATGGGAATCCAAGATCGACCGCCTGGCCCGAACCAAGCCGCAATTGAAGGTGAAGGAATTCATGGAGCAGGTGAACGCGGAATTTGAAGGGAAGTCCTATGCGCCCCCTCTCGGTGGCGTGTGGGAGGAAGCACTGCGCGATTTGTTCGACGACGATGACCTGTAATACTCAACTCCAATAGGGGGTGACTGGAATCCCCGTTCTCCTCTTGGCCTCCTCGGCGATGCGCTCCAGCGTGGACGGCGGCACCCGCTCCACGCCAGGGTCGGCTACCGGTCGGTCGGTGCTGTAGATCTGGACGCCGGTCGGTTCGATCTCGGAGAGCCTGTCCATCCACGCGTCGTATGCCTGCCCCTCGATGTTCGTCACTTTGCCCTGAATCAGCACGCTCTGGATGATCAAGCTGGGGACCTCCTTCAACCCCGCGACAATCTGTTCCAGCTTGACCGCTGGATCTGGACGGTTGACGAGCGCCAGCGTTTCGGGATTTCCCGCGTCCAGCTTCATAATCGGTGCGTCGAACAGGGAGAGGGTGTCCCTGACGTGGGGGAGATGGACGGTCGTGGAGTTGGAGAAGATCGTTAGTTTCACGTTGGGACACAGTCTATCCCGCAGGTCGCGGACGCCGGGGACGATGGTGGGAAAATCAGGATGGAGCGTCGGCTCGCCGTTGCCCGAGAAGGTGATGGTGTCGATGGCATCACCGTAAATCAGCAGTGCGATCTCAACAGCTCTGAGCACCCATCCTCTGTCGCGAAAACGATCTTTCTCCGGCGATAGGGTCTTCACCGTTGTGCGGCCATACTGGCAATAGACGCAGTCAAAGGAACACAGTTTGTAATCGTCGGGCAGCAGGTTGATGCCCAGAGACCGGCCCAGGCGGCGGGAGAACACCGGCCCATACGTCACGTCTTCCTGTAGTCGAAGTACCACGATTCTGCTATCTCCCTTGTGGGTTGCGTTATGGGTGATGTCGCAGCTATGTCTTCATCCTGCTTTTGTCCAGCACCTGGGCGAGAACGTCCAGCCCCTGGTCAACCAGCTCCATATTGGCCTGGGTGCCCATGTGACCGATGCGAAACACCCGACCGGCCAGCGGTCCCAGCGAGCCCCCCACACCCATACCGTGCTCCCGCAGCCGCCGGTTCAATTCCTCCCAACCCGGCGGATCAGGCACCTGGAGCGCCGTGACCGTGGGCGAGCAGCCATCTTCGTCGATCGGGTAGAGTGAGAGACCGATAGACCGTGCCTGCACCCGGCAGTGCCGGGCCACCTGGGCGTGACGGGCGTAGACCTGCTCCAGTCCCTCCTTGAGCACCAGGCGGCACGCCTCGTCGAGTGCGGCGAGGCTGGCCCAGGCGGGGGTATAGGGAAACCATCGCTTCTCCAGCGCATCCCGATACGGAAGTAGTGCGTCGTACCCGGGGTAACTGACCTCGGCGATCGTCTCCCACGCTCGCTCGCTGACGGCCACGGCACCCAGGTCGGGGAAGGCCGAGAGCGCCTTCTGGGTGCCGATCAAGCACAGGTCGATGTTCCATTCGTCGGCGAGGACCGGTGTGCCGGCGGCGCTGGCGACGGCGTCCACGTAGTAGAGCGGCACGCCGTACCGGCGCACCAGATCGCCGACCTGGCCGACCGGGTTGAGCGTCCCCGAGGGCGTCTCGCAGTGGACGGCGGTCACCATCTTGGGCCGGAAGTCATGGATCGCCTCCTCGACGGGTGCTGGGTCGATGATCTCATTGTAACCAAACTCCACCCAGCGAACCTCGGCTCCAATTGCGGCGGCCATCTCGCCGATCCCGTGGCCAAACACGCCGGTGCTCAACGCCAGGACGCGCTCGCCTGGCTGGATGCAGCTCTTGAGCGCACCCCACAGTGCGATCATGCCCTCGCCGGTTATGATCGCGATCTGGTTCCTTGTGTTCAAAATCGTGCGAAGTTGTTCCTGTACATTGACGTAGAGCTGGCTATATTCGGGCTCAAGGTCGGCCGAGGCGTAGTCGGTCAGATAGGCCTGGCGCACCGACCGGGGGACCCGGGTCGGGCCAGGGACGAGCGGAATCCTGTAGGTCAGCACCTAGCGCTCCCTCCGTGAAGGCTGTGTACTCCGACCACCTTCCTTTTCGGTGAATCACTCGCTTGCTACTCCATGGCCATTGTAGTACAGTGGACCCAGAAAGGCAAGGTGCCAGGCACAACCACGAATTGCTTCGAGCCACCGGATGAGTGCATCTGCCTGGCATATATGCTTGCAACAGATGTGGATTGTGGTATAATCGCACTTACAATGAACGCACGGGTGCACCAGCTCCGCATTTGCATATCCCGTCCGATGGTCTCGATGGCCTTCTGTGATCATCAGTCTGGGACAGGCTCCGCCGGGTTTTTGGCGGCGCCTTGGCCGATCCTGGAGTATACGCCCGGCCCCTCGCCAGGGGGGGAGGTGTAAGGAAGTCTTTGACTTCCCCAATTGGCGAGAAGCGCGGGGTCTTACTCAGGAGCCCCGCGCTTTTTGTATCCTGTCGCATAGTCATTGTGGCATACAGTAGTGGAGAACACGACACTGGAGGTAAATCGCTGTGACAACGCACGTTCTTCTGCTCAACGCGACGTATGAGCCACTGCGGGTCATACCCATCCGGCGAGCGGTTGGCCTGATCATACGAGGGGCGGTCGAGGGCGTGGAGGGCGTCGCGGCCCGGCTGCGCACGCCCAGCACAGTCTTCGAGGTTCCCTCCGTGTTGCGGCTGCGCCATTACGTGCACGTGCCCCAACGCGGGGCCGTGTGGAGCCGGCGCGCTGTCTTGACCCGTGATCGCTACACCTGCATCTACTGCGGCGCTCGCATCGGGGACCGGCACCGCGGCCGCATTCTGACCCGTTCCGATTTCACAATCGATCACCTGATTCCCCGCAGCCGGGGCGGGGGCAATACCTGGGGTAACACCGCCTGCGCCTGTCGCTGGTGCAACGTGCGCAAGGACAATCGCACCCCCCACGAGGCAGGGATGCGCCTCCGCTGGGAACCCAAGACGCCCCGCGTCAACTACCTGGTGGTTTCCGGGGAGATGCCTGCCGAATGGCGGGTCTACCTGCCGGCGTAGTTGGGGAAGGAGGCAGTTGCTATTGGCCGTAGACGTGGGTGTAACGATGGTGCAGCTTGGCCACTGCTTCTGGCGGGATCTCCTCCGGCTGGCCGATCTGGAGCGCGATCCAGACCGTGTGGGCGATATCTTCGACCATCACGGCGGCTTTGACGGCGGCCCTGACCGTTGGCCCGACGGTGAACACGCCGTGGTGCTTGAGCAGCACGGCCCGGCAGGTGCCGATGTGTTCGATGACCTGTCGGCCAATGGCTTCGTCTCCAATCAGTGCAAATCCGGCGCATGGGACTGCACACCCGAACTCGTCGGCGATGGCAGTCAGGCAGACCGGGATTGGCCGGCCCAGCGCGGCGAACGCGGTGGCGTAGGGCGAGTGTGTGTGGACCACGCCGTTGACGTCCGGCCTGTGACGGTAGATGTAGAGGTGGCTGGCCGTGTCGGACGAGGGTTTGAGAGTCCCCTCGACCACGTCGCCCTCCAGATTGACGACGACGTGATGTTCGGGGCGCAGTTCATCGTACGGTATGCCGCTGGGCTTGATCACCACCAGCCCGCTCTCTGAGTCCCTGGCGCTGACGTTACCGCCCGTCCAGGTCACCAGGTGATTCTTCGGTAGTTCCAGGTGCAGTTTGTAGACTTCTTCTTTCAACTGTTCAAGCATAAGACTCTGATTCCTTTGCCGTGCGCGCGTGGGGCCCTGGTGTGAGATGGTGGGATGTCAAACCCCAAACGCGAAGCGTAGCGGGTAGGTTGTGCAATGCAGCAATGCGCAAAACGTGATCGGTCGCGCATCAAGCCTTGCGCATTGCGTGCAGGTCAGCGTCGTCCTAGTCGCCGGCGAGGGCGCGCTGTCTGATGGCTTTCAGCCATTTCATCACGTCGTTCTGTCCCCGGCCGAAGTAGTCGTGCAGCTTCATGTACTCGGTGAAGATCTGGTCGTAGATGGCTTTGTGATCCGGGTTGGGTCGATAGACCACGTCCTTCAGACGGGCCATGTGTTGCGCTGCTTCGAAGATGGTATCGTACCCGCCGGCCTCCTTGCCTGCGGCGACGGCGGCGAACATCGCCGCGCCAACGGCCCCTGCCTGGGCTGTATCGGCCACGCGGATCTCCCGCCCTGTGACGTCGGAGTAGATCTGCATCAGTAGCTTATTTCGCTCCGGCAATCCTCCGCATGCAACGATCTCATCTACGGCGACGCCGTTCGTGTCGAACGCCTCGATGATCACCCGGGTGCCGAAAGCCGTGGCCTCGATCAAGGCCCGGTAGATGTCCTCCGGCTTGGTGGCGAGGGTGGCACCGATCAACACCCCGGTCAGATCCACGTCGACCAGGATGGAGCGGTTGCCGTTCCACCAATCCAGCGCCACCAGTCCATGCTCACCGGGCTTCTGCTGGGCTGCTTTTTCCTCGAGCAATTGGTGTACGTTGAGACCCCGAGCCTGGGCCTCCTCCTGGTACTTGGCGGGCACGCAATTCTCGACGAACCAGGCGAAGTGGTCTCCCACGCAGGACTGCCCGGCCTCGAAGCCGAAGTAGCCTGGGATGATCCCGTCCTCGACTACGCCGCACATTCCCTCGACAATTTTCTCCTCCGTCCCCAGTACCATGTGGCAGTTGGAGGTTCCCATGATGATCACCATCCGCCCCGGTTCGACTACGGTCGCTGCTGGGACGGAGACGTGCGCGTCCACGTTGCCCACAGGCACCGCGATCCCTGCTGGGAGCCCGGTCATCTGGGCCATCTCTTGGGTAAGACCTCCCGCCCGATCTCCGAGTGGGTAGATCGCCCGTGACAGCTTATCGTCCACCACGTGCTCCAGCCGGGGGTCGAGTGCGCCGAAGAACTCGTCGCTGGGATACCCCTCCCGCTTGCTCCAGATGGCCTTATACCCCGCTGTGCAGGAGTTGCGCCGCTCCTCCCCGGTGAGCTGGAGGACGATCCAGTCTGCACCTTCGATGAACCGGTCTGCTGTCTCGTAGACCTCCGGGGCTTTGTTGAGCGTTCCCCAGATTTTCGGAATGAGCCACTCGGAGGATATCTTGCCGCCGTACCGCTGAAGGAAACGCTCTTCGCGTCCGCGGGCGATGTGGTTCAGTTTGTTTGCCTCCGGCTGGGCGGCGTGGTGTTTCCAGATCTTGACCCAGGCGTAGGGATTGTCGCGCCACTCCGGTTTCATACACAAGGGCGTGCCTGCGCCGTCGATGGGCATCATCGTGCATGCGGTGAAATCGGTGCCCACACCGATGACGTCGTCTGGATCCACGCTTCCTTCCTGCAGCACAGCGGGTATGGTCTGCCGCAGTACCCCAATGTAGTCCGCCGGGTTTTGCAGCGCGAAGTCGGGGGGCAACTGCGTGTCAGTGCCGGGCAGTGTTTCGTCAATCACCCCGTCGCCGTAGGGGTGGACGGCGGTCGCGACCTCGCGGCCGTCGGCAACATCTACGAGGACCGCTCGCCCCGATTCGGTTCCAAAATCAACACCGATGGTGTATTTGTGCTCGCTCATATCAGCCTCCTCGCTTCGGTTGGCTCACTTGTGATGGTAGACTGCCCACCCCAGGTACTTGCCCAGTGCCTCTTGTACCGCGGCGGCCGTCTGTGACAGGTTGACGGCGACGTGGTGTTCGAAACCCTCGTCACAGATGTAGTGCAGGAGTCCTTGCAGGTTCTGGATATGTACCACGCCGTAGCCGCCAAAGGTCTCCACCGGGTCGTCGGTCAGCTCCCCCTCACCTACGTAGACCCGGAGTTTGCCGGCAGTGTCGTCGGTGGCGACGCGGCAGAAGGTGAGCGGACCAGTCTTTAGACGGCCCACCGACGTGCCATAGGTGCTTTCCTGGCCGACGGTCCCGGCGATGATCGCCTGGTAATCCATGTGCGGCGTTTGGGCGAAGAAGTGCTTGGGCAGGTTGCTGCAGTGGAATATGACCGCCCTATCCGGGTCGTCGCCGTAGTTGTTGTTCCAGTCGACGATCGCGCTCGGCGTGCCGGAGGCGAGCTGCAGCGCAAGCATGCCGACGGCGCCGGTCACGTCGGTCTCGCAGGCACTTGGCAGCAGACTGTTGCTCAGCATGCCCATAATCGTACACGGCACCACGCCGAAGTACTCCTGCATAGACGTCCAGCACTGCACGGCGACGGCGACTAATCGCTGTTCTTCCATCCACTGGTCCAGCACGATGCCCAAGCGAGCCATCTTGTTCAGCGCCTCCTCGGGCACCCCCTGCGTCTGTGCATACGCTTCGACTTCCTGGCGCTTCGTGCGTACCGCCCTGGCATCGTCGTCCAGGCGCTCCGCCCGCCCGAATGCCTCGGAAAGATCCAGTGTCTCTACGCTGATCCCGGCGCGTTCCAGCAGCTTCTCGCTGTAGCGCACGGTGTTGAAGGCGGCTGGCCGGGCGCCGAGCGCGCCAACGCGCACGTCCCGCAGTCCCTGGACCACGCGACACGTGCCTACGAAACGTCGCAGGTCGGCGCGGAAACTCTCGCTCTCAGGGTCTACCGTGTGCAGCGTGGTGAGTGAGTATTTGATGCCGTACTGGCGCAGGTTGTTGCACGAAGACATCTTGCCGCAGAACGAGTCACGGCGATCCGCGATTGTCATGTGGCCTGCGTCGTCGGGGAAAGCGTGCACCAACACAGGCACGTCTAGATTGGCCCATCGCAGTGCGTTGGAGACGGCGCGCTCGTCGCCGAAATTGGGCAGTGTTACTAGTACACCGTCGATCTCGTCGCGATGCTGCTTGAACAGGTCCGCGCACTTCTCAGCGTCGGTTAGACTCTCGATACTGCCGAACGTCGTGTCCTCCGGCGTGAGCGCGATGGCCTTGATTCCTTCCTCCTCCAACACGCTGAGGATCGTCTCGCGACCGGTCTGACAAAGATGGTCGGGGAAAAAACCTCGGTTTCCAACGATGACACCTAACACTGGCGTGTTCACAATAGTGCCTCCTTTCTAGTTTCTTGCTCAATCCTATGTGTATTTTGGATGTTTGTCAAATTGGATGATCCCTCGCTTCCCGTTGATCAACCAGGTGGGATCTTCGGCATACAGCGCCTCCGCCTGACCTGGCTGCAGACCGACGATGATTTCCCCCTTCAGCGTGCGCAACGTCACAAACGAAGCAGGGAAGTAAGCGGCAGCCTCTTCCATGCGCGTGGTGTGGGGCCAGTGAGCATCGTCCAGCAGTCGCCGATAGTTCACGTCGCCCTTCAGAATGACCAACTCGGAGTTGGACAATGTTGTCCGCAGCCTGGGCGGCAGACGGCGGAACAGGAGGCTGCTCGTCCAGAAGGTGTCTTCCTTCAGGACCAGGTGGCCTGCCTCCAGATAGCCCCACAGGCGCGCGCCTAGCTCCTGCGTGGCTGGGTTGGATTCCCCACACAGCAGCGATACGGTCTCCTGCACGTCTCGGACCATTGCATCGGAGACGAAGAAGGGATGCCCCTTCACGTGGAAGACTACGCCGTGCACCCAACCCCGAGCGAGCAAGAAATCGGCCAGGACCAGGTCGAACAACAGGTCGAACCCTACGTTGTCGCTGATGAAGTCCACTCGTTGCACGCCCTGCGACAGCAATTCCCGCACCTGGTCCGTGTGATCGATGAGAATGTAGCGATCTTCCTTGCCCGTCATCAACGGCCCGTCCGCCAGGGAGGTGGCTGTGAAACGGCTCAGGTCGGCGCGGTTTCCCCACAGGGAAGCGTGCAGCAGCGCGTCGAACCCCCGCTCTGGATCGGCGTCCGATAGCTGCCCCCACCTCTCTTTCAGTCCCTTGACTGCCGCATCCTCTTGCTGCTGTTTCTGTTTCCCGAAAGGGTCGTGCGCCCGGTATGGCCCCGGCTGGAAGTACTCCACTGCTTCTAACAAGCGCCGATGGAAGTAGGTCTCGGCGAAGTACCACGGTACGTCCAGCCACGTTTTCCCGCGGTGTGCAGTCAGTTCTCGGTTCCATTGTGCGACGTCGGCCGCCGGTTCGGTGAGTGCCTGGATGGCCTTCGAGCGGATTTCGACCTTCAATTCCTCCAACGCTGCCACGATGCGTGGCGCATACTCGTTGTCCGCGATGACCTGATCGATGATCTGGGGCATGCGCTCGACGACCGTGCGCCGGGCGTAGGAGCCTGGTTCGGACGTCATCAAAGGAGGTGGGATGGTGATGGGCTTGTCATACATAGGCTGTCCTATCCGACGCGTGTGGTCTGGACCTGCTCGTACAGCGCTTCTACCTGACTGCGACTGCCAACGCTGACTCCCTCGCGAACGGCAGCAGCCGTCCCCGCGGCCACGCCCCAGCGGGCGATCTCATCCAGTGGCGGTCTGCCTTCCACACGGGCCAGCGCGCTGGCGATGCCAGCCAGAAGCGCGTCACCCGATCCAACCGGGTTGCGGGCTTGTACGCGCGGTGGCCGGGCCTGCACCACTTGGTCCTGATCAGCCAGCAGCAGTCCGGCAGCTCCCAACGATAGCGCCACGAGATGGATGTCTTGTTGCAGAAAGAACTTCACCGCGGCGAGTGCTTCGGCGTCCGAATGGATGGCCTGCCCCGTCATCTGCCCGGCTTCGATGACGTTGGGCTTGACCAGATATGGGCTAGCTGTGCAGCCCCGCCGCAACGGGTCCCCGCTCGAGTCAAGGAGCGCTTTTGCTCCGCTCGCCTGCACCAGGGCGATCAGTTGGGCGTAGAAATCGGGCGGCGCACCCGGGGGCAGGCTGCCGGAGAGGACCCACACGTCACCCGGGCGTACCCGCTCGCGGGCCTGTTCATAGAAGGTCGCTACTTCCTCCGCCCGTAGCGTGGGGCCTGCTTCATTGACTTTGACGTACCGTCCCGTCTCCGCTTCGGTGATGACGGTGTTGGTACGTGTCTCACCTGCGATGTGCAAGAAGTCGGTGGCGATTCCCATCTCGGCCAGACCCTGCTCCAGCCGTTTGCCCGTTGCCCCGCCGAGGAATCCTATGGCCACGCTCTCTGTGCCCAGGGCATGCAGCGCCCGTGAGACGTTGAGTCCTTTGCCGCCCCAGTCCAGCCGGAGTCCACTGGCCCGCGTCATCTCGTTGAACGTGATGCGCGGTACCGTCAATGTGCGGTCAAGCCCTGGGTTGGGAGTGAAGGTGATGATCACGGCCACTCTAATGGTTCGCGAATTCGACGACCTCGACCTCCAGCGTGTAGTTGCGACTCTCCCCTGGTTCCAGATGGGGCAGGTCGTCGCGCTGTCGAGCTATGGCTCGACCTTCGACACCGTTGCAGTTGCCGGGCTCGATCCCAAGCACGTACATGCTTTCCCCCATCATCTTCCACTGGTACAGGTGGGGTAGGCTGGCCTTGTCGTAGGTCCAACGCAACCCGATTCCCAGTGTCGGATTCTCTACCTCGACGTGGACCTGCCCCTCGTTGTCAGCCACCAGCACGTGGCGGAACACCTGTTCGCGATACCCCGCCGTCGGCGGCTGGAGTTGGTTCCAATGTGCCAGGCCGGCCTCTGCGTCCGCGTCGCGGGCGACAGTCTGCTCAGCCTCCAGGTGCACCCGTGAATTCTCGCTGACCAGCGGAAATCCCAGGTTGAAATGATACAAGACCATATGTGGCTGCGGCGCGAAGCCCTCGTTGGTCACGACGTCCTCGATCCGGATCTTGTTGGACCCGAGATCGGTCGTGATGCGTCGTCTCAGCAGCAGGTTTTCACCAAACACCCGTGTCTGGCGTACCTCACCCGTGATCTCGAGTGTGTAGCGGGTCTGAGCGCCTCCGCTCTGGCGGGCGTCGTCGTCCATCCACTGCGTGCGGTAGCCGACAGAACGAGCGGGCAGGTTGCTGACGCGCCCGTGCAGGCCGAACTCTTCCCCACTGTCGCTCGATGGGGCGCCGAACGAATCCAGGCCACAGGTGACGAGCAGGCCCCCTGGGAACGAGCGCAGCCAACCCCAGCCCTCCGGTTCATAGTAGGCGGGGTGCACTCCGCCGACGGGCGAGGCCCACGCCAGTGGAATACCCTTGTACCGACAGGCGCAGATGTCCAACGCTCTGTCTGCCGACACGGTGAACTCAAGCCCACTGCCTGTCCACACCTGGAAGATCCTGCATCCTCGCTCCAGGCCGTCGGCAGCTTCCATCAATCGAATCCCGGCGATCTGATCCAAACTTCCGACCCGTTGCAGAATTTCGTGTCGATTCCAATCACGACCGTACAGTGAAGCCATACATTGCCTCCTGTTGCTGTGTGATATCTGGGCGTACTGACCCGTGATATGTTGATGCTGAGGGCCGTCTGGACGATGGCCAGTGAAGCGAACAACGAAATGCGGTACGCAGATTATGCCACTACCGGGCCGATTTGTCCAGCACCGGTGACCTGAGGCGGTAAGTCAGCGGCCTGGTGCCTTCCCAGAATGGGCGCTCTGCATTATAATCTGATGAGTCGTTGCAGCGGCACTTCGTCGCCGATGAACGCGGTGCTCATTTATTCTGGAAGTGATGCGTTGAACCTTTTCGATCTCCTGGGCCACTATGGCCCTTGCACCGGCGCTGAGCTGCTGGACCTGGCCGGCGTTGAGGTTTTCTCGCTTTGGAAAGCGTGCTGTATGGAACCGCACGTCGTGATGCGACGCGTGGGACGGCGGTACCTGCGCCTCGACAAATCGGTGGATGGATACGCGCGCCTGTCCCCCTCGATTCGTCGTGAGTTTCTCACCTACACGGTCGTCGGATTGGCTGACCAGGCCGGCGAGATGACCGCGCGCTGTCTGGAGCTGGAACGGGAGTTCGCCCGTATCAGCGAACAGAAAAGGCAACTTGCCTACGAGGTGATCCGCCGGATTGTCGAATCCAGTCCCAATCGCGAGCAACTGTGTGCCCACGCGTGCTATTTGATCGCGGGCGACGTTACGTACGGCATGGCTCACAGCGTCGAGCGATTCGAGCCCAGCACTGGCCGGCCGGTGCAGGGCTCTGATCTGGACGTGGTCATCGTCTCGGACGAGGAACTCACCGCGCTAGAGCGCGAGGAACTGGACGCAGCGATCTATCGGAAAAAGTGGTACATGCTGGCGATGCCACAGATTCGGGAGGAGATCGACTACGTGGTCAAGGATATGGTCAGAGTCCGTTCTCAGTTGGCCTTCGACACGTTCCGTCATATGATTGCGTGCAAGATTCTGCAGGAAAGCGAACTATTGTATGGAAGTGAGCATATCTTTGCACGTATCAAGCGGCTTGTCGAGGAGTCTGACATACCGCGCAAATTGGCGCGATTGGAGGAAAGCGCAATCCGGGAGCGCGGTGAGGCTGAGCGGCAACTGGTCGAGCTGCCGGCGGCGGCATGTACGCCTGCCTGCCAGCATCTGTTCTTCACCGACGAGGAGCGAGAGGAAATCTGCTGAACACAAGATCCATGACTGCCTCAACCGCCGGCTCCCCGAAGATGAGCGACAGAGGCAAGTACTTGCTTCTGGGAATGGGAACTCTGGTGCTTATGGCCCTTCAAGTGGCCTGCACGTCGTATTCGGCGACGCCGGCTTCGGATCTGGTCCTTCAATCTCCATCTCCCTCGGTAGCTCTGACGCCCTCAATTGAGTGGGCGATTCGGACCCCATCGGTTCAAATCGAAAGTGCGTCTCCGACACCTGCGAGCACTGCCGGGATGACGATGCCCCTTGCCACCAAACCGGCAGCGACGGAACCAACGCTCGTCACACCACCGGTCATCAAGCATACCGTCGAGGCGGGGGACACGCTGTTGAGCCTGGCGTTCCAGTATCAGGTGCCCATGGCCGCCATCCAGATGCGGAATGGCCTCGGAGCTGGGACGACCTTGCTTGCGGGTCAGGTTTTGGAGATCCCACCTGCTGCCGAATGGCAGCAGGCTTCGCCGTTTTGGGTGGTCTACGTGGTGCCAGAGGGGGCGACGCTCAGTGGGATTGCGTCTCTGTATAGCTTGGATCTGGCGATGCTCCGTGCGGTTAACGGGTTGGCGGATGTGGATCTGCTGGCGGTGGGGCAGCCGCTGATCTTGCCCTTGGAAGCGCCGGCCGAGGTGGCGCGCGCGCCGGATCCGACGCCGTCTCCCATACCGCCGACACCTACCTCTCCCCCGACGTCCGGATTGCCTGGATCGTCTTCACCGACGGTGGAGCCGGTGCAGCCTTCGCCTCTGCCAACCGCTGCACCACTGCCCGCTGACGTTGCGGCGTGGCCTGCGGAGGTCTTCCGCCTGATTAACGCAGTCCGGGCCGGACACGGTCTCCCGCCCTACGTCTACAACGAGACGTTGGCGCAGGCAGCCCGGCTGCACGGCCAGGATTGCCAGCAGCGCGGATGGTGTGGTCATACCGGTTCCGATGGCTCAAACGTCAGGGCCCGTGTCCTGCGCGCTGGCTACGACGCTGCCGGAGCGGCTGAGTGCATCGTGTATAGCCTCTCTCCGCAGAAGGCCGTGGATTGGTGGATGGACGAGGTCCCTCCCAACGATGCCCATCGCCGCACGCTGCTCAGCACCTGGGTTACGGAGATTGGCATTGCCGTCGTGCCTACCGGGCGGGATACCTATTATTTCATCGCGGATTTTGGGCGGCCCAATTCATAAACGGGGGTTAGACCTATGAATTCACCTTCAGGAAAGAGAAGTGGGGTTGCGGCTGTTGTGATTTTAGCCATTGCCGCCGTAATTCTGCTGTGCCTATGCCTCTGTTGTTGTGGAGCCGGTACTGTGTTGGCTACGGTTTTGTTCGCTGAGGAGCGCGGGTCTGCGCTGGAGCCCACACCGGCGCCATCTGATTTTCGGCCTGCACTGCCTCAAGGAGCGGCGGGGGCTCTGGAGCAGCAGATCTCCGGGATGTCCATGACTGACACGGACTACTGGCTGCTTCACGGGCAACTGGAAGACGGGAGTGGCGAGCCCGCGGTGCGCGGACCGGTGCAGGAGTCCACCGAGTACCAGGTGGGTGACGTGCACACCTTCTGGATGGGTGACGAGGAAGAACAGCGCTATTGGCAGATCGATGCTGAGTTGAAGATCAAGACCGACCACGCCTACCTATACGTGGGCGAGGGAACCCCGTTCGACGAGGACAAGCTGGACCAGGCAGCCGACCTCTTCGAGTCCCAGATCTACCCTGTCAACCATCACTACTTTGGCACTGAGTGGATGCCCGGCATTGACAACGACCCGCGCATGACGATCTTGGTGACTGACCAGATGCCCACGGGCATCGCTGGTTATTTCAGCAGCACCGACGAGTATCCCCGCACGATGAAACCGCGCAGCAACCAGCGCGAGATGATCTACGTCACGTCAAGCTATCTGAACGACTTGGATCAGTTCGGCTCGTTGCTGAGCCACGAATTCCAGCACATGATCCACTGGAACCAGGATCTGAGCGAATCCCTGTGGGTCAATGAGGGGCTTTCTTTGCTGGCCGAGGAGATGAATGGCTACGGGAGTGTGCTTGGGATCTGGCAGTTCTGGCGCGACCCCGACATCCAGTTGACCAACTGGGCGGAGGAGAGGGGGGACCGCGCTCGCAACTACGCCGCCAGTAAACTCTTCCTCAGCTACCTGAGCGAGCACTACGGTGGGTATGAGGTTCTGGGTGCATTGGCTGCCGACGATGCCTATGGGGTTGACGGAATCGCGCGTTTGCTGCGCTCGGAAGGGTATGACGTCGACTTCGTGACGGTGTTCTCCGACTGGCTGGTTGCCAACCTGCTGGATGAGCCGGACGTGGGAGATGGGAGATATACGTATGCGCTCCGCGGCGGCGGCGAGCCGCGGTTCCAAGCCCGGCTGGGCCGGGATACTGAGGTGGCGGGCTGGGTGCGCCAGTTTGGTGCAGACTACGTCGAGATCGACCCTGATGCCGGGAGCCGGGTAACGTTTGAAGGATCAGGACTTGTGCGGATCGCTGGGACTGCCCCGTACGAGGGCACGTTGTCCTGGTGGTCGGGTCGGCGCAATATGTTGAGCAGCAGTCTGACCCGCCAGGTTGATCTCACCGAAGCAGAGACGGCTACGCTCCACTTCTGGACGTGGTACGACATCGAAGAGGATTTCGACTATGGGTACGTGGCCGTCTCCATAGACGGGGGGCGCGCGTGGGAGACGTTGCCAGGGCGCCACACGACCTCTGACGATCCGAACCAGTCCAACTACGGGCACGGGTATACTGGCAAGAGCGATGTGTGGTTGGAGGAGCAGGTGGATCTGAGCGCCTACGCCGGGGGGCAGATACTGCTCCGATTCTGGTACATCAGTGATCCTGGGCTGAACCAGCCTGGTTGGCTGATCGACGACGTTTCCATTCCGGAGATCGGTTTTTCGGACGATGTTGAGCAGGTGGACAGCGGCTGGACGGTGGATGGCTTTGTCCGTTCTTCCAATGACCTGCCCCAGTCCTACATCGTGCAACTGGTCGAATATGGACCTGGGGTTACCGTTCGTCGTCTGAATCTGGACGCTGGGAACGAGGTCAGCGTCGAACTGGACGAAAGCACGCAGCGTGCTGTGCTCATCGTGTCTGGCGCGACCCGATGGACGTCGGAACCTGCGCCTTACCGTGTGACGCTTATGCCCTGATCCGGGCTAGGGCAGATGGTGGATTCCGCGATCTGACTTGCCCAAATCGGTGCTTTGTTGTACCATCCCTCACATTGCGAGAGTCAAAGGAGAACAACGGACCATGCAGATCATCACCGATTTTCGGCTCTCCCTTGAGGAGGACCAAGTCCTGCGGGGGCAGGGCATCGACGATCCTGCGCGGGCGTCCCCGGGGGTCGTTGCGATGGCGCGGAAAGTGCTCGACGAGGCTCAGGCTTTGCTTGCCCCAGCCGCGATGTATGTCATTCTCCCGGTGCACGACTTCCATTACCAGGCTGTGGAACTGGACGGCGGCGTGTCTTTTGAGGGGCCATTGGTTGCCCGTGCGCTGGCAGGAGCGACGCAAGTTGTCCTCGCCGTGACCACCATCGGACCGGCGCTGGAGGAGCGGGTGGACGCGCTCTTCGCCGCAGAACCCGTGCGGGCGATGGCACTGGATGGAGCCGGTGTCGCCGGTGTCGGGGCAGTCTCGGAGATGATCGTCTCCCGGATACGCGCAGAGGCCTCCGAGCGGGGATTGGGCTCAGGTATGCGGGCCAGCCCGGGTCAGGAGGGCTGGTCGATCTGGCAGCAGCGAAAGTTTTTCAGTCTGGTGCCTGCCGGAAAGATTGGCGTCCGGTTGGCCGACACGTGCCTCATGCTGCCGCGAAAGTCGAACTCGTTTGTGGTTGGTTTGGGTCCGGAAATGCGACCCGATGCGGTCACGTGTGACTTCTGTTCCAAGCGCCAGCGGTGTCGCTGGCGGGTGCGATAAGGGGTTGTTGCTTATGTCTATCACTGATGAATTTACCGAAGAATTCAACGACAACTTGACTGTGGATTTTGAACCGCTTGGCCGCCGGGCGCGTGTCCCCCAGGGCACGACGCTGCTTGAGGCCGCCCGGCAGGCCGGTGTGGGGCTGAACGCGATCTGCGGTGGCGCGGGCACGTGTGGCACTTGCCGCGTGCGCGTCGTCGCGGGCCAGGTATCGCCGCCCACCGAGGCGGAACTGGATCATCTCGCCGATGGCTTTCGGCTGGCCTGTCAGACCCGCGTGTTGGGTGATGTGCGGATCGACGTTCCACCGACCTCGATCACTGCCCCTCAGAGGGCGCAGATCGAGGGCCGCGAGCGGCCGATCGAGCTTGATCCGTTCGTGCGCAGTTTCGATGTGACCCCGGACCCACCCAGCCTGACCGATCTGCGAGCTGATGCAACGCGGTTGCGTGAGGCGCTTCGGGAGCGATATGGGGTTGAGGTGGATCGGTGCGACCACGGGGCGCTGTGCCAGCTCCCGGCCCTGCTGCGCGCAAATGGATGGCACGCTCGCCTCGTCGTTCGAGATGGCGAGGTAATCGCCGCCTTGCCGGTTGGCACCTCACCACTCGGGCTGGCCGTTGACATCGGCACGACCAAGGTGGCTGCCTACTTGATGGACCTGGAGAGCGGCGAGACGTTAGCAGCGGCTGGCAGGATGAATCCCCAGATTGCCTATGGGGAGGACGTGATGGCCCGCATCAACTACGCGATGGACGGAGATGCCCAGGCGCAGGAACTCCAGCAGGCCATCATCGGTGGGTTGGAGGAGTTGGCCCGCGAGTTGTGCGCCCAAGTCGGACGCGACAGCCGCGAAATCGTCGAGGCGGTGTTGGTGGGCAACACCTGTATGCATCATCTGGTCTTGGGCCTGCCGGTGGAGCAACTCGGTCTGGCCCCGTACGTGGCTGCGCTTGCCTATCCGTATGACCTCAAAGCGCAAGAGCTGGGACTGCACCTGGCGCCTGGTGCGTACGTTCACCTACTGCCCAATATCGCGGGTTTCGTCGGCGCGGATCACGTGTCCATGCTCCTGGCGACCGGCATCTACGAGGCTGACGAGGTCACCGTGGGCCTGGACATCGGTACCAACACAGAGATCAGCCTGGCGGCGGGCGGACGACTATTGAGTTGCTCCTGCGCCTCCGGTCCGGCCTTCGAGGGCGCCCACATTCGCGATGGGATGCGGGCTGCACCGGGCGCGATTGAGTGGGTGCGCATCTCTGATGGCCAGATCGAGTACCAGACGATCGATGGCGCACCTCCGGTGGGCATCTGCGGGTCGGGCGTGCTGGATGCTGTGGCTGAACTGCGCAAGATCGGTGTACTACGTGCCAACGGCGCAATGATACACGGCAGCGACGCGATGGACAGCCATCCTCGCGTCCGTGGAGAGGGTGCAAAAACCGAGTTTGTGCTGGTACCGGTTGGTGAGCGGGGGGCGCTCCGTGACCTGGTTGTCACTCGCAAGGATGTGAATGAGATTCAATTGGCCAAGGCGGCCATTCGCGCTGGGGTCGACGTGTTGCTGGAGGAAGCCGGGTTGGAAGAGGAACAGATTGAACGGGTAGTCGTGGCCGGTGCCTTCGGCACGTACCTGGATGTGGGCAGCGCGCTGGCGATTGGGATGTTTCCGCAACTCCCGCGTGAGCGGTTCGTCCAGGTGGGCAACGCCGCGGGTATGGGGGCCAAGTTGGCGCTGTTGTCCCGCCGCTACCGTGGAGTCACCCAGGAGATCGCGCGTCGCGTCGAATACGTTGAGCTGACCACCCATGCCCATTTCGTCACGGTGTACACCGAGGCGTTGATGTTGCCGTAGAAGCCGTCTACCCGTACTGTCGATTCCAGTCGGGTATCGTCTTGATGATGACCACCGCTCCGCCCAGCATGCCGAGCAAGATGCTGGGCGGAGGTAGCCCCAGTGCCCATAGCAGCGGCCCGACTACTGCCATCACCAGTATCGTGGACCGGGCACGGTGAATCCGCAGCACGATGATCAAGATCAACCAGGAGGGCACCAGGATAGCCAGTGCCTCCAGCGCGGGCACGGGGGCCAGACACAGCAGCGCGCCCGATATTTTGGCGAGGCCGATGCCACCGTCGAAGTGGATGAACACGGACCAGTCGTGGCCCACCACTGCCATCACCCCGGCCACGGTGGCCGCCCACGGGCCGGGCGATATCAGCGTGGCTCCAGCGACGGCACCAGCTCCCAGGAGTGCATCCAAGATGGCGGTGAGTGCCCCGGCCCATATGCCGGCCGCGCGGGTGACGTTCAGCCCCCCGGTGTGCCCGCTGCCCTGCTGACGTACGTCTGTGCTCCGTAGCGCCCGGCACACCAGCACACCCGTTGGCACTGCTCCCAGTATGTATCCCCACACCCCAGCCAAGAGAAGATCGATCATCTTGTTCTATTCAACACTGTACTTGTAGTTGCCCGGGGAGGATCTCGCACGTGATGCGGTGGGCGTTGGTGCACAGAACCTCACCGTCCATGTGAGCGACCAAGTCGTCCGGCGAGGATATAGTCACCCGTTGGGCACGGGCCATCGTGACTGGTTCGAGGTTCACGTGAGTGCCTCTCGTGAAGTGGGGGATGAGACCCAGCATGGCCACCCGGCTGATCTCCCGCACGATGCACAGGTCCAGGAGCCCGTCGTCGGGTTGGGCGTTGGGCGTGCAGAAGAACCCGCCTCCTTCGCGCGGCCCGTTGCCCACGCAGATCATCACCGCTGGCAGAACCAATTCTTGATCGTCATACGCGATGGTGACTCGTGGGTTTTGAGCAAGAAAGACCGTCTTCAGCACAGCCGGCAGATAAAGCGCCATCCCGCGCAGCCGCTTGATCTTGCGGGCCTCGACCGTCACGGTGCCGCCGAAGCCGACATTCACCGTATTGTCGAAGTATCGGGGGGGGGCGCCTGCTACTGTGACTCGACACACGTCCACGACCCGAGCCCTGCCATGTGCCAGTCTGTGGCACGCCGCCTGTAACTCCGGAGGGATGCCCACGTTGCTGGCAAAGTCGCTGCCGGAGCCGACAGGGATGATGCCCAGTGTGCTGGCCAGGCCGTCCTCCGTCGCTGCCATCAAGCCGTTGACTACCTCGTTGGTTGTGCCGTCGCCACCTGCTGCAACGACCAGCTCGAAGCCATCGTTGGCTGCCCGCTCGGCCAATTCCGCCGCGTGCCACGGCCTGGACGTGCGCACCAGATCGAAGTCTAGGCCTTCTTTCTCAAGCTGCCGGCGTAACTTGGACTCAACTCTTGCGCCATATCCCCGGCCTGCGACCGGATTAAGGATGATTTTGATGGGGCTCACTTGATCTCCTCTCGTTTCGCCCGTCTGGGTTGTCAGGTAATAGAACACGTTTTTGGGTGAAACGTTGCACGTGCTTGCCAACGTGTGTGGGGGTTGACATTGCCCTTGGTTGTGGGTAGAATGGGGACAGATGGTTCGCTATACGAAAAGGAGGGAGAGATGGCTGAACAACTGCCTTTGCCCGGTGCGGACGTTCCCGCGGAGGAGTCCCCGCAAGACGCGATTCCGCCCGGCTTGAATGCGCACTCGTCGCTGCGCACTGCTCTGGGTGCATTTGAGGTTCATATGGAGCAGCAGGGTTTTGCTGAAAACACGGTCAAAGCTTTCCTCTCCGACCTCAACATTCTGGCGGAGTTCATAGGGGTGGGGACGGCGATAGGCGCTATTTCCACCCAGGATCTCAATCGCTTCACCCACTGGCTGGTCCACGAGCGCGGAGTGCCGTGCAATCCCAAGTCGTTGGCCCGGCGCGTGACTACACTCAAGGTCTTCTTTGGGTGGCTGGCCGAGACCGAAGTGCTCCCCACCGATACCGCTGCGCCTGTCGTTCATAAGCCGGTGATGACGCCTCTTCCCAGCATCCTCTCCGACGCCGAGATCGAGCAAGTCTTGGGGGTGACGCAAGCGCTGCGCCACGCCGAGAAGCCCGACGCTCGTCCTCACTTGCTGGTGACGCTGCTGCTGCATACCGGCATCAAGAAGAGCGAATGCATGAACATCGTGATGAACCACTTTGATTTTGGTGAGCCTACTCATCCCGTGCTGTGGATCCGATACACGAATCCACGCCGCCGCCACAAAGAGCGCAAACTGCGGCTGCCCATGTGGTGGCCAACGGTGTTGGCCGAGTATCGCGCCCAGTACCAACCGCAGGATGCGCTCTTCCCCTGTACCGCCCGCAACCTGGAATACGTTCTGGCCCATGTGGCCCAGCAGGCTGAACTTCCTCACCGTCTCTCGTTCGAGATGTTGCGCTGGACGTGCGCGGTGCGTGACCATAGGGCCGGTATGGAGGCTGATAAACTCCGCCAGAAGCTGGGGGTCTCAAAGATCACCTGGCGAGAGCTGGGGACCAAAATCTCTCGGCTGGCAAGTCCTGCGCTATAGCGCAGCCGGTGCAGCTAAACGTTGCGCACTTGCTTCACGTGCACTTGCTTCACGTGCACTTGCTTCGTGTGCACCTGCTCTTGGCGCGCTTGCTCCTTCCGCAATTGCTCCGTCAGCGCGTCTTCGATATCGATCATTTCTTCTGTGCCGACGTAGGGCTGCGTCCGTATCTCCACCAGACGGTCCAGCGCCTTGACGACGGCTGAGACCTCCTGGATGCACCGGCGCGCCGATGTCTCGATATCCTGTGCGGATTCTTGATCACTCCCACGTCTGGTTTCTCCTCCATCGTCCAGGCCGTCCAGTTCAAGCGAGAAGGCCATCAATCGATTGTTGATGTGGTGTGCTACCGTGGCCATGGTCTGTCTGAGGGTGGTCGTGGTCGCTGTCCTTCGTGTGAGCCGATTTAGCCGCGCGTTCTCTACCGCGACTGCGACCCACGAAGCCAGCGTCGTCAGCATGTCCAGATCCTCTTGCGTGAACGGGGAACTTTCCGGCTCGTTGGGCTTGTTAATGACCTCAATCACACCGATGGTCTGTCCTTGGGCCTTTAACGGCACACATAGGACGGATAGGTGTGGAAACCCGATGAGTTGGCTGAGCTGATCGTGAAAGCGGGGAGCGTGGCACACGTCCGGGATTAGGAGCGGTTTGCCGTGTTGAGCTACCCAGCCGGCAATTCCCTCACCTGGTTTGCGGCGGAAGGCTGAGAATCGTGCTTCTTGTTCCTTGAGTGTGATTTGGAACTCCAGTTCCCCGGTTTCTTGGTCGAGGAGCAAGAGTGAGCCCATTTCGACCTGTAGGATGCGGTTAACCTTCTCCATGACGCGCCGAAATATCTGGGGTTCCTCCAGTGTAGAGGTGATCGCTTGGGCGATGTCGTTGAGAGCGATCCAGTTCTGCACTTGTCGCTGCAGGCGTTGATTGGCCTGGGTCAGCGCTTCTGTCAGGTTTTCCTTCTCCTGCCGTAGATACTCAGCCGTCAGCACGTTTTCGATGACGGACTGTGCTTCGTTCACCGTGAAAGGCTTCTGTAAGAAGTCTCTTGCGCCGAGTCGAAACGCCTCGAGGATCGCCGGCTCGGAGCCGCACGCAGTCAGAACGATTGCCGGGATGCAACATTGTTCCTGGCGCAATTGGCTCAGCAAGGTCAATCCAGAAAGCCGAGGCAAAATCAGATCCAAGAGGATGAGGTCTGGACTGTCGCTCAGTGCTCGCCTTAGCCCTTCCTTCCCATCGCCAGCCATCAGGACGTTGTATCCATTCGGTCCCAACACATCGTCGCGGAGGAAATCCCGTGTTTCGTTATCGCTTCCAGCGATCAGTACTGTTGTCTGGTTCATGTTTCATGCGTTCCCTGTATTGAACCGCACAGCCTAGAATATCCTGTCCAAATCCTGTGCCAACCTGGCCCCGAATCTGGCGTCGGAGACCTGTTGGGGAGGTCCTGTGAAATCCTCGAAGTCGATGGTCAGTGGGTGCAACTGTTCGGCTGCCCGACTGACGAGCATCCGAATCCGGCCGAGCGATGTGCCTGTCTTGAAAATAGCAATCAGGACGAACCTTCCGGCCACGTTGAAGAGGTACAGGCTGTTCTTGCCGCCCTCGTGGAGGAATGAGCCTCGATGGCTTGGCTCGCCGATCTGTTGGTTGAGTTTGGTCGTAGCTGCTATGTCACCGGCTGCCAGGACTGCCACGAGTGCCGGGTCTATCCCAAGTGCCTGTCCCTGGGCATCGATCAACTGGCCGCTGATGTCAGTCAGCAGGATGCACTCTGCCCCAGTTCTGCGGCGCAAGTCTACCAAGATACGCTCAACCTGTCTGGCCAATTGATCTGGCAAGCTCAATTTGGCTGCCATTTGGCTCACTCACCTTGGTCGTTTAGAGACGGGCGGAAGCTCGATCTCGACCACGAGGAGGGCTGCCTCAGCCGGTGTCAGTCCAAGATCCAGTCCCGTCTGGTACAGGTTCCGTGCCAGCGCTGTCTGGTTGACCTGGTTGACGCTCCTTACCTTCTGTTCCTCCTCAGAGGCGATAGCTTCGGCGACCGCCTGGGACGTTTCTTCGGTGCCTGTGCTGCTTTCTTCTACAGTCATCTTGTCCTCCTGGCGCGAGATTCGACTACGTTGGATCCGCTGTCTACCACCAGGATGTACCTTGTGGTCACATCTCGTCGATCCTCAGCCTACAAACGTGGGTCTTACGAATGATGTGACGGCCATGCTTCTTACCGATCTTGACGTCGGGAATGGAAAACCAGAGTCTCGCCTTGCTTGTCCATCAAGGACTATCGTACCACAAAGCTGGGTGACTTTGGGTTTCGAGACGATTCCAACTGCATACCATTTGCATGCCAGATGCTGTTGTGCGGGTTGGATCGATGGCGGGGGGATGGGCATCGTATCCGGTAAGCCAACTCTGTCGGATAGAAAGGTGGACGGTCGCTACCGGGTAGAATTTGCCCGTGTTCCTGATCAGATTGGAGGCTTGTTTGTCCTGGCAGCTTCGGAGGATAGAACGTAGCCACTGCCTCTTACCGTGTGTATGAGGCTAGGCCGGGAGGGAGCACTTTCCAGCTTGCGTCGTAGCCGGTGTATGTGGGAACGCAAGAATGTGCGGGCGTCTCGCTCGTCCATGTCGTAGCCGCGCACTCCTGCCACCAGCTCGCGACAGGAGATGACACGATCCTGATGATGTATGAAATAGACTAGGATGTCAAACTCAGTCGGTGTCAGATCAACCGGTTGGCCGCCTGCGAGAACAATCCTTTTTTGTGTGTCCACAGTGATATCCCATGCCTGCAGAAAGCGCTCGGTGGAGGGAAATGGTTCCGGCTGTTCTTCCGCAGATTTGATGTTGGCCAATGCTTGTTCCAACAGGATCACGGGATCCTTGTTCTGCAACCGCCGCTGTCTCTCCGCCAAACCTGCTTCTACAGCGTTGACAATTCCTTTCATGGGGCTAGGCTTGAGCAGGTAGTCGAAAGCCCCGTGACGGATGCCAGCGATCGCTGAATCTAGCGTGCCATGGGCGGTCAGGATGATGAAAACTGTGTCTTGTGCCAGCGGACGGGCTGCCTTCAGCACCTCGGTGCCATCCATCTCAGGCATTTTCAAGTCGAGAATTACCAGGTCAAAGCTCTGGCGACCGATATACTCCAGCGCTTTCCTCCCCGAACTTGCTTCTGCTGTCCTATAGCCCATGCGTTCCAACAGCCTGGCCAGCGTGTGGCGCGTTGTCTGTTCGTCGTCCACGATGAGGATGCGGGCGCCGGGAAAGCATGTCTTGCCTGCGGTTATGGATGCCGTCTTCTGGCGGAGTTCGTCACTCATCATTGGGGTTCTCCAGTCGGCAGCCATACAGTGAACGTCGTTCCCTCTCCAATCACGCTGCGAAATGTGATTTTTCCCCCATGCCGTTGAACTACGTTGTGACTGACGCTCAGCCCCAGGCCGGTGCCTTTCTCTTTGGTCGAGAAGAATGGTTCAAAGATATGGTCGAAGTGTTCCGGGGCGATGCCATGGCCGGTGTCGGCGAAGGAGATTGCCAGCCGTCCATCCTCAGCCAGATGACTCGAGACGTGCAAAGTTCCCCCCTCGGGCATGGCGTCCACTGCGTTGAGTACTATGTTGAGGAAGACCTGCCCTAATTCGTCGGGGATGGTCAGAACGACCGGCAGTTTGGAAGACAGGTCGCGCCGCAGTGCGATGTGACGGTGCTGGAGGTACTTGTTCACCAGTACCAGTACCTTTTCGATAACTTCGTTGACGTTCGTGGTCACTAGTTCTCGCAGAGGCCGTCGCGCAAACTCTAGCGTGCTTGTCACCATACTGATCAACCGCCTTACTTCCTCGTTGGCCATCTGCAGATATTCCTGTTGCTCGGCGGCCTCTAGTGGGAAATTGAGCATGAGTTGCAGGCTGTTGTGGATGGCCTGGAGTGGATTGTTGATCTCGTGGGCCAGCGAGGCGGCCAAACGGCCGGTGGCCGCCAGCTTCTCACTCTGCACCAGTTGCCGCTGAGATTGCTCGATCAACTTGCGTTGTTCCCGCTCCGCCTCGTATAGGCGGGCATTTTCGATCGCGATAGCGGCCGAACCTGCCAGTGTGCCCAATAAGTGTAGATCGTGTTCATCGAAGGTTTTGCCGGTCCTGTTGATCGCTTCGATAACGCCGATGGCCGTCCCTTTGGAGAGCAGGGGGACTGCCAACAGAGAGCGCGTCGTGGTACCGGTGAATTCGTCGATGCGGCTGTAAAAGCGAAGATCCTCTTGCGCGTCCCGAACTAGCACCGGCTGCGCCCGCTGCAAAGCCCATCCAGCGATTCCAGCCTCGGCTGGCATACGTGTACCCACTAGATCCTCAGAGCCCGGACCTGCCGATGCGGCAAAGAATAGCTCATTGTTTGCAGTATCATGCAGAAGAACTGATGCTCCCTCTGCGTCCAGCGTCGCCCTCGCCTCGGCCATGGCGAGGGCCAGCACCTCGTCCAGGTCAAGCGTGGAGGTGATAGCCTGACCGGTCTTGTTGAGTGCAGCCAGTTCCCTGTTACGACGCTTGATCTCTTCTTCCACCCTTTCCCGCTCTGCAATTCTTTGTTGCGCATGTTCGTACAGCCGCGCGTTTTCAATCGCTGTGGCTGCCTGGGCGGCCAGCGTGGAGAGAAGTTTCACGTCGCTCTGCGTAAAAGTGTCCCCTGCGGTGCTTTCGACGCTCAGCACTCCGATCACGCGGTCATTGGTCTTCAATGGCACGGCCAGTTCGGACCGTCTCATCAATTCTGTGTCGGTGGTTCTAGTATTCTCTTGGACATCTGGTACGTAGACCGGTTTGCCGCTACGGGCTGCTTCCAGGGTGACTTTCGTAGCTGTGCTTGATGGAGGTCTAGATACTGCTCCGGTGCCCACGTCTGGGGTTAGGCAACGGTCAGCCACCTTGTACAGTTCGTTGCACTCCGAGTCAATCAGATGCAGACTGCACGTATCGAATTCCAGTACTTGCTCGACGATGTCTAGCACCGCATTCGTTGCCTGGGTCACGTCTAGTGACAGAGTTATCTTGCGGCTCAGATTGTAGACCGCGTCCAGTCTCGTCGCCAGGTGATACTTCTCCACTGCCCGTTTGACCGTGGATCGGATGGTGTTGGCGTGAAAGGGCTTTGTGACATAGTCGTAAGCCCCCAACCGCAAGGCCTCGATGGCGGTCTCCAGCGATGCGTAAGCTGTGAGCACAATGATCTCGGTCTCAGGGCGTTGCTCCCGAAAGTGTCTGAGTATCTCTATCCCATCAGGCCCGGGCAGTCTGAGATCGAGGATCGCTGCGGCGAATCGCTCGGTTTCGAGGAGTCTCAACGCTTCGTGGCCGCTGTGGGCGGACGCGAAGGTATACCTCTGTGGTTTGAGGCATTCGGTCAGAAGCTCGCACATTTCTGGATTGTCATCCAGGATTAGAATCCTGTCTGGACTGGCCATCTTCCTGGTTCCCTATCGACGTGTTCAGAATAGGTGGCGTTTCATCTCTGCACATCTCTCTGGAAAACGCAATTATCTTATCACAACCTGTGACTGCGTTGGGTTACGATTGTGTTACGAATGGGTTGTCGGCTGGGTGTCCAGCCTTGGGGATGTGTTGCTCAGAGGTACGGGTTCCCAATAGCGAGACGCTACTGTTGATGGCTTACGGGGATGAATGTGCGGAAGGGAAATGGATCGAAGGTTTGGTTCAAGCTCAGGTAGTCACTGCTCTGGCCACCGATGGCGAATATTGAGCTCTCGAAGACAACTACACCGGGGCTGCGCCACTCTCCGACGATCGGCGTTTCAACGGGACTCCATTGGTCATCGATGGGGCTATATCGTTCGTTGAAACCCAAATAACTGGTCCATCCACCCCCGCCGATAGCGTAGAGTTGGCCACCCAGTGGCACCAATCCCAGTCCTCCTCTACCCACGGCCAGTGGTGCACAATCCTCCCGCGTCTCTGTGGCTGGGTCGTAGATTGTGCATGTGGTCAGCTCGCGGTCCCCATCGTATCCACCTACCACGTAGAGACGCCCTGCCAGCGGGGCAGCCGCGGCGAAGCCTCGTTCCGCATCCATTGGAGTCTTCGTGGCCCAGGTGTCCGTCTGTGGATCGTAGACGTACACCGTGGCGACGTACTGATTGCCGTCCCAGCCTCCGAAGAGGTAGATCTTCTCACTCAGTGAGCCCAGTGCGTAGGCGCACCGTGGTTCTGGCAGCGGGCTGAGCTCTCGCCAGGAGTCGGCCAAGATGTCATATGCCTCGACCTTCTGGAGGGGTGTCCCCTCCGCATCACACCCTCCTGGCACGATCACTTCTGTGCCGACTACAGCGGCCGAGATGTAGGCCACTGATGTCGGCTTGTCGTCCCGCGGTACCCAGGTATCGGTCGTCGGATCGTACGCTTCCACAGCGGAGGATATACCCTCGGGAGTCCGGCCACCGATCGCCAGGATCTGGCTTCCGGTCACGACGAGCGCCAGGTGGGCACGGCGGGTTGGCATCTGAGCTTGCTCGTGCCACGCGGATTCTGTTCCCTCCACAAGGGCGATCTCCGGTTGCACTTGTGACTGGTCAAATGGCAGGTTCTGTCCGTTACCTGCCTGTGTATTGTTGCGAGGCCACGTCTCGGCTACCCCGGCTACTGCAAGTAGCAAGGCAACGATCAGAGCCATCCGCTTGAACCAAGGAAGGGGGGGCTCTGGAGCGACCGGTATGGCACGGAGGCGGGGTTTGCTGTCCGACCTAGTCTCCTCCTCTGGTTCTGGTGTTTCCTCAGCGCCCTCCACCGCGACCCATCCTTCGCGCACGGCGATCATCGTCGCCTCGGTGCGCGATTCGGCCCCCAGTTTGCTGAACACGTTGCGCAGATGGACTTTGACGGTATTGACGCTGATGTCCAACTCGTAGGCGACTTCGCGGTTGGTGACACCTGTTGCCACCATCCGTAGAATCTCTATCTCGCGTTCGGTGAGGGGTTCGCCATATTCGGACATAGTTGTTTCAAGTCATCTTGACGACAATATCGGTCAGTACGTTGGCTGCTTCGTCCCCACGATCTGCAGCGTTGCTGAGGTGTCGGTAGATCTCGCGCAGTTTCAGCATCTCCACAACGTGGTCCACGTCTCGCGGCCGGTGAAACAGTTCGGCCACCGCCTCCCGGTAGACGGTCTCCACCCGGTTCTCCAGTGCCTTGGCCCGCACGGCGTGATCCTCCGCGACGCTGGGGTGATCGGACAGCCGCAGTACGCTCAGGTGGATTTCATACGCTGCGTCGCGCAGCAGCGAGACCATCCGTCGCAGGTAGTCGTTCGGCTTCACCTCGAGAATATCCATTTCTCCCACGGTCGTGTACCCGTAGTCAATGATGTCGTCAATGGCACGCGAGAGCGCGTGAATGTCCTCCCGATCTATCGGAGTGACGAATGTTCGGTTCAGTTCGTCAATCAAGATACGCCGCACTTCATCGGCCTCTTTCTCCATCCGCGTCACAGCTTTGGCCCGTTCCTTGCTTGGCTCGTCCATATATCCCTTCAGCGCTTCCATACCCCTGAGGGTGTAATCGGCTTGCTGGATCAACAATTCAACAAACCGATTCGGCTGCTTCTTGAACAGACGCTGCAACCAGCCCATATGCTCCTCCTATACCCCGGTAGCCCGTACGATCAAGTATGCCAGTGCAGCCAACAGCCCTGAGGCAGGGATCGTCAACAGCCAGGTCATCAGGATGTTCCCGGCAACGCCCCAGCGTACCTTGTTTAGCCGCTCGGCCGATCCAACCCCCAGGATGGCCGAACTGACCACCTGTGTGGTGCTGACGGGGCCACCCAGAAGTGCTGCTCCCAGAATCACCGCGGTTGAGGCAGTCTGGGCCGTGAAGCCGTGCACGGGCCGGATCTTGTAGAATTTCCCTCCCAGGGTGCGGATGATGCGCCAGCCACCCAGGGCTGTTCCCAGGGAGATGGCCCCGCCGCTGGCGACGATCACCCACAGCGGGACCTGAAATTCTGTCAGAAGCCCACCTCCCATCAGCCCCATGGTGATGATGCCCATCGTCTTCTGCGCATCGTTCGTGCCATGGCTTAGTGACAGCGCCAGTGCTGTGAAAACCTGTGCCCGTTTGAAAATCCAGTTGATGCGCGGCGAGGCACCCTGAGCCAGGAAAAGCACCAGTTTCATCAGCAGATAGCCGACGATCAGACCAAGGGGCGGTGAGAGCAACAGCACGATAACAATCTTGGTTAACCCGTGGGCTTGAACGGCATCGATCCCATAGCCTGTCACGGTCGCGCCGACCAGTCCGCCGACAAGCGCGTGCGAGGAGCTGGATGGAATACCCAGGAACCACGTGATTAAGTTCCAGAGGATCGCTGCCACCAGTGCTGCCAGCACGGCCGCCGGTGTGTTCGCGTATGGCTGTACAACTTCGTGGCCGATGGTGGTCGCTACGGCGGTGCCGAAGAGAAAGGGAGCGGTGAAGTGTGCCAATGCACTGAGCATAAGCGCGCGGCGTGGACTCATAGCACGTGATGAGATCATCGTAGCCACTGTGTTAGCGCTGTCGTGAAAACCGTTCAGGAAGTCAAATCCCAATGCTGTGGCGATCAAGATAATCATTGATGGTGACATATACAAAATTATAGCATAGCGGTGAACCTGGGCAAGCATGGCGGTGTTAGGTCGGATGCTGCTTGTGGGTTTTTTCAATTCGCGCTATACTATGGGGCGATGGGTATTGACGTACCCTGCCCCCAGTCTGCCCTTTGGCACCAGGCTGCTCGGTCGTACGAATACAATAACCTGCTCCTTGTTCGGGAATGATATGGATCCCGAGAATCTTTGATGAAAGGAAAACAAGATGGCTACAGCGGAGAAAACTGCAGAGTTCGTCGTACCCGTGGACAAGGCATTCAACTTCATCGCCGACATTAGTCGGTGGCCTGAGTGGGTTCCTCCCTTGACCAATGTATCCAATTTGTCTGGGTCTGGGATGGGCAGCACCTATGATTGGGAGTTCAAGTTGGGACCGTTGCCCGCGTTCAACGGCACAGGAGAGGTAATCAAGTGCATCCCCAACAAGCGCTTCCAGGTACAGACTCATGGGGTCCCAAGCTCATGGTTGTTTTCCTTTGCTGATCGTGGTGATAAATCGTTGATCACGTTGACGATTGAGTACGATATCCCCGGCGGTAGCATCGCCACAGGACTGGTGACCAAGCAGATCGAGGAAGGCTTGGGTTTGCTGCGAGGATTTCTGGAGGCATAGCCACAGTCCTTCTCGCCCTCACGAGGACAGGGTCCATAATACAATCTCGGGCGGTGCCAGGAAGCGGGCGCGGGGAGCACCAAATCCCTCCATCCCTAGCCCGCGGCTCACGTAGAGCGTCGTGTCGCCCTCGACGTACCGACCCATCTCATACTGCTTCCAAAAGGCGGAACTGGTGATCAGTGCACCGAAGATGGGTAGGCGGATCTGCCCGCCATGGGTGTGGCCACACAGATAGAGATCTATGCCTAGGTCCACTGCCTCTGGCATCAGGTCGGGGGAGTGGTACAAGAGCAGTGTGAATTCGTGCGTCAGGCTGGTCTGCAACAGATGGCGGAGTCTGGGGGCGTCCTGCTCGCGCTCGCGGGTGCACCGCACCCCGGCAATTCTTATCGTGTGGCCGTTGATGCGCGCCTCTGTGACTTCGTCTAGCAGCCAGACGATCGGCAGGCCATCGAAGATCTGGGGCACGACATCGGTGCGGTCCACCGGAGGACTACCGGTGATCGCGTAGATGGGCCCACGAGTTATATCGCACAGACGTGCCAGCAGGGCGTGTGCGTCAGCCTGCGCTTGGGGGTCGTACACGTATGCTAGATTCAAGTAGTCGCCGGTGAGAACGATCACGTCTGGGTTCAGTTCCTCGACCAGTTGAAGCAGCTTCTCCTCCCGGGCGGTGGTGCGCTCGACGTGTATGTCGGTGATGTGCAGCAGACGCAGCGATGTCCGACCGTTGAGTTTGGCGCTGCGTAGCCGGGCGTCGGTGACACTGAGCTGGAAGGGTTCGATCCAGGTCGCGTATAGGAAGGACCCGGACACGGCAGCGCTCAGCGCAGTGGCCAACATCAGACCCGCCCTTGTCCCCCACACGAGCCCGACCGCCAATGTGAGTACCGTATGTATGGACGCCAGTGCGAGCAGTGGCGGGGTCACGGGACCGAACGACCGCCGCTGGCGTGGGAGCAATGCCAGTCCGGATCCGTCGATGATAGTGAAAGCCAATGACATTGCTGCCGCCGGAAGACGAAGATCTCCCCATGGCCAACAGGCAATGGCCGCCAGCGCCACCCAGACAAACACAAGTTTCAGCGGATGGATGCGCCCCAGCACGTCGCTTAGGACGAGTATGATGTGCAACGGTTCGGGCTTGTAGCCCGGTGGATAGTAATTTTCGCCGAGTATATCGTCTTGACTGAGGTCAGATGATGCCATAGTCGATGTTCACCGTTTCGATTCGATCACGTTGTGCAGCACGTCTGGGACGTTGGTGATGATACCGTCAACACCCAGGTCGATCAGGCGCTCCATCTCGCCTGGGTCGTCCACGGTCCACACGTGGACACGGTAGCCGTGCCGGCGTGCCCACTCCATGTAGGACGCGTTGACCATGTGATGCTCTGGGTGCCGGGCCTCGTGCGGAAACGTGAAAGCCAACCACGCGTGTCGCAACAGGAGCGGCAGGTCAGGGGCGTAGAGCAGGCCTACCGGCATGTGGGGAGCGATCTTCTTGGCCCGCCATAGCGAGATGGGATTGAACGAAGATATGAGGACCTGGTCACCCAGTCCGTGCTGCATGACTTGGGCGATCACTTCTTGTTCCAGTCCGTTGTCTCTCAGGCTTATGCTTTTCAGTTCGATGTTCAGCAACAGGCGGTTCCCAACGCAGTGGAGTACCTCTTCCAGGGTGGGGATACGCTCGCCAGAGAAAGCCGGGGCGAAGGTGGAGCCTGCGTCGAGCTGCTTGAGCTGGGCCAGCGTCAGGTTCGACACCCTTCCTTTGCCGTCTGTGGAACCATCCACGGTGAAGTCGTGGATCACTACGGGCACGCCGTCGGCGGAGAGGTGGACGTCGAACTCAATCCCATCCGCGCCTAGTTCTGTGGCTTGTTCAAATGCGGCCAGTGTGTTGGGAGGCGCAGCCCCGCTGGCCCCGCGGTGAGCGATGTTCAGCACGAGTTCGTGGTCGAGGAAGTCCATCTTGGATAAGAGCTGGCTAGATCTCGACAAAGTAGGCTTCGCAGGCGCGGTCGATCAGGTCCTTGCTCAGCATAGCCGGCACGTTCAGGTAGCGGGCGATATCAACCAGTTGATCCACGATGTCTCGGGGGTGACAGGCCCGCTTGGGACGGTTGTGCTTGAGATAGTGTTCTTGAATCAGGTAGGCCAACCCCTGATCGTTGTAGGGCAGACCTTTCTTCTCACATATACGGCGGAAGATCTCGCGGTATTCGTCCCAGGTAGGATCCTTGATCTCGATCTTGTGGCGGATGCGCCGCAGGAAAGCCTCGTCCACCAGGTCGCGAGGGGCCAGGTTTGTTGAAAACACAATCAGCACGTCGAAGGGAATCTCGATCTTGCGTCCCGTGTGTAGGGTCAGGAAGTCCACGCGCTTTTCCAGGGGCACAATCCAGCGGTTGAGCAGATCACGAGGCCGGGCCTGTTGACGGCCGAAGTCATCGATCAGTAGCATGCCACCGTTCGCCTTCACCTGGAACGGTGCCTCATAGTATTTGTTGGTCTCGTCGTACACTAAGTCCAGTGTCTCCAGTGTCAGTTCGCCACCGGCGGTGATGACGGGGCGCCGGATGTGTACCCAACGCGGGTCCGGCCCCCGATTACCGGAGGGTGTCTCCTCCATTTCGAGGTGATTGACACCATCGAATACCCTGATGATCTGTCCCCCGACTTCTATTGCGTGAGGAATGTACATGTCATTGCCCAGCAGCATCCTGCCGATGCTCTCGGCAATGGCGGTCTTGCCGTTGCCTGGGTGTCCAAAGAGAAAGACAGAGCGACCGGAGTTGACCGCTGGGCCTATTTGGGCAAAAGTATCCTCGCCTATAACCAGATGAGACAGGGTCTTGCGCATGGTTCTCTGGTTCGCAACGACACTTCGCAGGGGTTGGCGGCGTATTGCTGCGTTATATGTCTCCAGCGTGACGGGCGCAGGTCCGGCGTACTGGCTGCGATCCAGTGCCTCTCGTGCCATGAGCCTTCCCTTTTGCGCGATGGCGTACTGGTAGGCCGCTTCTGCGAAGCCTCCTGAGCCTTTTACCTCGCATAGTTTCTCGCGTCTCAGGAATTCCAGCACTTGGTCGACTACGCCAGAATAGGGGAGCTTCATGCGTTCGGCTAGTTCGTACCCTGAGATATTTCCCTCAAAGTACATAATCTTGATCGCCAGATCGGTCAGAAATCCCAGGCCCAGTCCCGTCTCTTTGACCGAGGCTGGCATTGGTGGAACGAACTGATCTGACGCAGAGTCGTTTGCTGCACTGTGGGCCATATTCTTTTACTCCTCATTAATCAAGCTTAATTGCAGATTCATAATCAGCGAGACCGATATTGGTATGTAGACAACCGTTTGGTTTGTGCTCGTTATACGGCATTGCCCAGCACCTCGCCAACCATAGCAATCTCCTGCTCCGTATTGTAGCAGTGTGGCGACACACGGATGTATGGTTCGTGCTTCGATACGATAACCTTAGCGTCGGTCAGCAGGTGCAGTGCCCTATCCGCATCTCCAGGCACCTTGAATGAGACAATTGCCGAGCGGTGCTTGGGCTGTACGTTGCTTACAATCTCGTACCCACGCTGCTGCATCTCCTCGATCAGCAGGTCGGTCAGGTGCAGTGTCCATCGTTCTATGCCAGCGATGCCAATCTCCATCAAGAAACGAACTGCCGCCAGCAGGCCGACCTGTCCAACAGTGTTTGCACAACCGAGTTCAAACCGGCGAGCGTCGGGTAGAAAGGTGAGCTCATAGTCCCGCCAACATTCTCCCTCCACGACGCCGAGATAGCCTGCAAATGGCAGGATCAGTTCATCCAGCAACTCCTGGCGGCAGTAGACAAAACCTTGCCCCGGGGGGCCCATCAACCACGTGGGGCCGCCGCACGATAGGAAGTCAATCCGACAGACCTGGACGTCGAGCGGGGCTGCACCCAGCGATTGCGTGCCGTCCACGACGAAATACACACTATGATCTCTGCACCACGTACCCAGCGCCTGGAGGTTTGTCCTGAAGCCCGTAAGAAACTCTACAGAACTGACGGCCACGACCCGGGTGCGGTCATCGGCGTATGTTTCCAAGGCCTCGGCCGTCAACCCTCCCCCATCGTGTGGAACACAGCGTGCCTCGACCCCGCGCCGCCGGAGATTCATCCATGGATAGGCGTTGGCGGGAAATTCCACGTCGCAGAACAGGACATTGTCACCGGGTTGTAGTGGAAGCGCGTTCGCAATGATGTTCAGGCCCTCGCTGGTGTTCTGGACGAGGGCGATTTCTTGCGGTGTGCCGTTGATCAGCCACGCCAGTGCGGCCCGTAGATCACCGGGCACGCGCTCATATCTGCGCTTGCGCCCGGCGATCACGCCACGATCGGCGATGAACTTGGACATAGCAGCGCGCACAGGGTCGGGCAATGGCGTAGATGCGGCATGGTTGAGATATGTACAGTGTTTGGTGGTTGGAAATGCAGCCCGCAGGGCTTCCACGTTGGGATATTTGGATTGGTAACTGCCTTGAGCCACTCTCCCTCCACGGGTGTCCATATTATACTATTGGTGGGCAGAAGCGACAACACGGCCCCCGAGTTGAGCTGGGAACAACATACCTATGGTAATACGGGAACCGGGAGAGAGGGTTACAGGCCAGTTACATCTCCGTTAAATGGTGGTGTCAGTGGATGTATCTCCCGCCCTCAATATGCCCCGATCGCTCGCAAACGATCGTCGTCCAGCCCGAAGTGGTGGGCGATCTCGTGTCGCAGCACCCTGCCGATCGTGGCTCGTACCTGCGCCTTCGTTCGGCAGCGCATCTCGATGGAGCGCTGGTAAATGCTGATCTTGTCTGGGAGGACCAGCCCATACCGGTGGGTCCGCTTCGTCTGTGGCACGCCTTGGTAGAAGCCCAGAAGTTGGGCCGGGTGGCTAACTTCAGCTTTCCGCATCGTCTCTCGGTCAGGCCAGTCTTCCACCACGACCTCGACGTTGTCCATCTTGGCCTGGAAAGCTGCGGGCAGTTCGTTCAAGGCCTCGACCACCAGGAGTTCAAAGGCATGACGCTCCATCGTACGTTCATTATACCACGTCCTCCTTCTCTTGCGTACAAAGAGGTTGTTCAAAAACAACTTCTTTGGTTGCCCTTTGAACTAACTCAGGGTATACTCCAACATTCAGATTGTCGTTGGGCGTCGAGCGAGGTCTTCAGGCGTTGTCTTCTTCTCGTTAGAGATTTTGGGGAGTGATGGGCTATGCAGGGCAGGACAACCGTGGTCATCTCTGTGTTTCTCATTGTGGCCGCCGTGGCCTTTTTGATTCTGAGCAGCACCGGCGATACAGCCCACTACTTCCTCACCGTCGATGAATTACGCGCTATGGGCGGTGAGGCTGCCGACCGGAGTGTCACCGTCTCCGGCGTGGTCCTCGGCGATACCATTGTCTATGATCCCTCGATCCCGAATCTGACGTTCTCCATCGCCCAGGTGCCCGCGGATCCCAAGGAGGTCCAACAGGCTGGCGGACTGGCCAGGGTCCTCCAGGCGGCCGCCGCCGACCCCGATGTGCCGCGCTTGGAGGTGGTGTACACCGGGACACGACCGGATCGGTTGCAGCACGAGGCGCAAGCCATCGTGCGTGGCCATCTGGGGAGCGAAGGCCGCTTCTACGCCGACGAGATTCTGCTGAAGTGTCCCAGCCGCTACGAGGAGGAGATCCCAGATCAGGCTGGAGGAGGATGATGCTTGGCACCATGCTAGCGGAGGTGGGCTCCATGCTCGTCGGGCTGGCTCTGGCCGCGTCTCTCTATGCTGGCTGTGCCACCTTGTGGGCCATCCGCCGGGCCGACGCTCGTTGGGCCGATAGCGGCCGCAACGGGGTCTACACTGCTGCGGCGCTTCTTGGATTGGCTCTGCTCCTTCTCCTGGGTGCCTTCCTCGGTGATCAGTTCCAGATTCGCTACGTGGCCCTGCACTCAGGCCGTGATGTCCCATTATACCTCAAGGCTTCGGCACTCTGGGCTGGTCAGGAAGGATCTCTGCTGGTGTGGTCGTTTTTGCAGTCTTTCCTCACTGCGCTGGTCGTGGGCTATTCCTCGGAGCGCAACCGCCACCTTGTACCGTGGGCCAGCATCTTTCTCAGTTTTCTCACTGCTTTCTTCTCTGCCGCGATCCTGTTCCTGGACGACCCCTTCGTCCTCCAGTCAGGCGTCCCCTTCAATGGGCAGGGGCTCAATCCCCTGTTGCGGCATCCCGGCATGGTTTTTCATCCGCCGGCAATGTATCTGGGATATGTGGGGCTGGCGGTGCCCTATGCTTTTGCTCTGGCAGCCTTGATGACCCGCAGGATGGATGGCTGGTCGTCGGCTGTTCGCCGTTGGACGCTCATCGCCTGGCTCTTCCTGGGGTTGGGCCTCGTTTTGGGCGCTCGCTGGGCCTACGATGTGTTGGGGTGGGGCGGCTATTGGGGCTGGGATCCGGTCGAAAACGCCGGATTGATGCCCTGGTTGTCCAGCACCGCTCTTCTTCACAGCATGGTCATTCAGGAGAAGCGAGGATTCGGGCGTTGGTGGAGTATGGTACTGGCCACGCTTTCCTTCGTCCTGGTTCTCTTTGGTACCTTTGCGACCCGCAGCGGGTTGATCCAGTCGGTCCACGCTTTCGTGCGTTCTAGCTTGGGATCTTACTTCCTGGCTGCGATTGCCCTGGCGCTCTGCGGCCCATTGGCTCTTATGGTCAGCCGGCGGACTGTCCTGGCCGCTCCAGGGACTTCGCTGGAGCTGTTCTCCCGAGATGGGATGTTGGTTCTGACGCTGGTCCTCCTGGTGTGCGTCACTGTTTCGATCTTCATCGGAAGTGTCCTCCCCACGCTGTCGGGCGCCCTCGTAGGTCGGCGGTTTGAGGCGGGCCCCGCCTGGTTTGACCGTGTTACCGGACCACAGTTCGGCGCGCTGGTTTTGATTATGGGAGTCTGTCCCTTGCTGGGCCGCACGGCTGATCGGCTGCGGCGGGCATGGATGCGTGGTGTCCCTGCCCTCTTGGGTGCTGTCAGCGCCGTGGTTGCCGCGGCGCTGGCTGGCTTCTCGCGTCCCGTCGCTCTCGTGAGCTTTGCGATCGTCGGCCTGGCCGCTGGCACGGCCATTGCGGAGTTGGGCCGTGACCTTGTCAGGTTGGGTGTTCGGAGGAAGGACGGTTTCTGGTCTGCATTGGGACACTGGCTGCGCCGCAACCAGCGCAGAACTAGTGGATTGCTGGTCCATACCGGCGTGATCCTCTTGGGCCTGGGTGTCCTGGGCTCCCGTCTGTATCCCTTCGAGGCCGATGTTTTGCTCTCTCCCGGCGATCCAGTCGCTGTGGGCGGATACACACTGGTGCACCAGGGCTTGAGGGAGGAAGTCCGCGAGGATCGTGCGATCACGCTGGCGTCTATCGACGTATACCGGGACGGGAAGTATCTGACCACGCTCGCGCCCCGGGAAGACCGATACCTAGGTTCCGATGAGTCGGTAGCCATACCTGCGCTGCGTTCGGGGCTGGGGGAAGATCTCTACTTGGTCCTGTCCTGGTGGGCGGGTAGTGGGAGTGTGCGTCTTCGGGTTCTTATCAACCCGTTGATCCGTTTTGTCTGGCTGGGAGCGCTGATCCTATTGGCTGGTGGCCTGGTCGCCCTTTGGCCGTCTGCCGGGACGCCCGCGTCCACGGTAGACCGGCGCGCGCGGCCGAGGTCGGGGAAGACCTACTCTCTCCACAAGTAGGTGGGGATGTGACATGAAGATCGGTTCTCTGCTGGTGGGTATGGCGGTAACCCTCGTCGTCGGGGCATGCCTGGCCCGGCCATTCCGCAGGGCGCGGACGGGTGCCGGGTTGGACCGGATGATCGATGCGTGGGTGGCCCAGGTGCGTGCCGAATGGAAGCGGGCGCCCGCGGTCGGTCCGCGGGCGAAGGGGAGGGCGGTGCATTGTAGAGTGTGTGGCCGGCTCACACGGCCTCACGAGCGGGTTTGCACCGCTTGCGGGGCATCCTTGGACGAGGGGCCGGTATGACGCGTCTACCTCGTGCTTCCAGCTTGATTCTCCTGGCCTTGACGTTTCTCCTTCTGGGCTACGGCGGACCTGCTGAAGCCTTCCAAGGTGGTGTTGAAGTGCGGGGCCGCGTGATCAATGGGTCTCCCGGCGGCAGTGTCCCTCCGGGCCTGCCGGTCACGCTCCACGTCTTCACTGGCTTGGAGGAGATTGCGGTTCATGATGTCACTCTCGCTGATAGTGGTTCCTTCTGTTTCGACAGCATCCCCCTGAAGGGAGGGGAGAACCTCGTCGCTCGTCTGGTCTACCAAGATGTGGCGTATGTCTCTGACGTGGTCCGGGTGGATCCCGGCCGGCAGTCCTTTTCTCTCCCGATAACGATCTACGAAACCAGCGAGGACGTCACCTCCCTGTTGATCACTGAGGTACATATACTCTTGTCCCGCGTGAATCACCTCCTGCAAGTGGGGGAGCACTATGTGGTGAGCAACCCGAGTGACCGGACTTGTGTGGGTGCGCGGGATCCAGAGACCGGGAAACGGGCAACGCTGCGCTTCACGCTCCCTGATGGGGCGGAGAACCTGAGATTTGATGGCCCTGGCCTGGGCGATCGGTTTCTGGAGCGAGCTGAGGGCTTTGCGGACACTCGCCCGGTCCCGCCGGGCAACGCCACCGTCGAGATGTTCTTTCGCTACGATCTTCCTTTCCGCGGAAGGGTCCATCTGGAACGCGCCTTCGACTTGCCCGTGCTCTCCGCGGTGCTGGTGCTGCCGGAAGGGGAATTCGCGTTGGAAGGTAACGTGACCCCAGCAGGCACGTTCGACGGTGCGGGCACGGCCGCGTTGTCCTACGCCGCCGGTCCTCTGGAGGCAGGCGAACCGTTGGCCTTCACCCTGATTGCCGCATCGGAACCCGCGTCGACGGCGCTGGCGGAACCCCAGTCCGCCGTGGACGGTGTGCCCGTGACGGTGTTCGGCGTGTCCGTGCTGGCGGTCTCCGGTGTGGTGGCGTTTCTCCTGTTGCGGTCACCGGTACATTGGGCGCTACCCTCCCACGTGCGGCCATTGGTCGAGGCTATCGCCGTGCTGGATGAACGCTTTGAGGCCGGGGAACTGTCGGACGAGAGCTATCACCAGCAGCGGGAATCTCTCAAGGCACAGGTCCGCGCACTGTTGCAGGCAGGCGGGAGGCAACGGGTCCGGAGGTAGGCCTTTGAGTATGGACATGGCGAAGACAGGGTTACGGCGCCCTGGAGAAGTTCCGCTGGTTGAGGTCCGTGATCTGACCAAATCCTTCGGCGTCCACGTCGCCCTGGCCGGTGTGAGCCTCACGGTCGAGTCGGGGGAATTCGTCGCGCTGGTCGGTCCGAATGGTGCGGGTAAGACCACGCTCCTGCGCATCCTGGCCACGCTGACGCGTCCGTCCTCGGGTAGCGTGCGAGTGGGGGGGCTGGACCTTGCCCGAACTGGAGACACGCCGCGTCGCTGGATTGGCTTCCTCTCTCATCAGACGCTTCTCTACGAGGATCTGACGGCCGAACAAAACCTCCGCTTCTACGCGCGCATGTACGACCTGGATCGTTCCTCAACCCGCGTGCACGACCTACTGGAGCAGGTAGGGCTCTCGGAGCGGCGCGGTGACCTGGTGCGCACCTTCTCCAGAGGGATGCAGCAGCGGCTGGCCGTTGCCCGGGCACTGCTCCACCGTCCGCGCTTGCTGTTGCTTGATGAGCCCTACACCGGTCTGGACCCACGGGCGGCGCAGTCCCTGGCCGATCTTATGGCTGAGTTGATGGAGGATGATGGCACGATCCTGCTCACCACCCACGACCTGGAGCGAGCTCTGGCGGTGGGCCGGAGGGTCGTCGTGCTGGCCCGCGGGCGGCTTGTGTACGACGAACGTCGGGATCGAATCGATGCGATTGAATTTCCGAGCGTGTACCACACGCTCACCGCGTAGAGGCTGTTCGCGACCATGTTCTGCCGCATCCCGTACTCTGCGGCATATCGTGGGTACCACGCATCATCCGTGGGGGTTGCACGTTGGATTTCATCCGCAAAATAGGGGCCATCGTTGCCAAGGATGTCGCCGCTGAACTCCACACGCGGGAGTTGATCAGTGCTATGCTCGTGTTTTCCGTGCTGGCGTTGCTGGTGTTCAGCCTGGCACTGGATATGCGCGGGCCTGTGATCCGGGCCGCTGCTCCAGGGGTGCTGTGGGCGACGGTGGCTTTTGCCAGCACGCTGGGCCTGAGTCGATCGCTGGCACGCGAGCAGCAGACAGGCTGTATCGACGGCCTGCTGCTGGCGCCGGTGGAACGGAGTGCCATATATCTCGGCAAGGCATTGGGGAATCTGGTGTTCACGCTCGTTGTGGAGGTTGGGCTTTTTCCCCTCGCGTCTGTGTTGTTCGATGTGCCGCTCTTGCGGCCTGGGATCTTGCTTGTGACCGCGCTGGGCACGGTGGGGTATGTCGCTGTGGGGACGCTGCTGGCGGCTATCGCTGTCAACACGCGGGCCCGCGAGGTGTTGTTGCCAATCTTGCTCCTGCCGTTGGCCGTGCCGGTACTCCTCTCCGCAGTTCAGGCCACTCGCGGGCTGGCGGAGGGGGCGGCGCTGGCGGACGTGGGGGGATGGGTTCGTCTGTTGGTCGCCTATGATCTGGCCATCGTGGCGGTCTCGATGGTTGCCTTTGGCTACGTGTTGGAAGACTAGATAGACGTGATGGGAGGTGGACCGATGAGATCACCTGGGCGCGATCTGCTGGGCATAGGGCTTGCAGGGCTGAGCGGTGTCGCTATGCTGGCTGCCCTGGGTATGGTCTTCTTCTATGCACCCCGCGAGGCGACGATGGGGGATGTACAGCGCATCTTCTACTTCCACGTCGCCTCAGCCTGGGTGGGCTTCTTCGCGTTTCTTGTCACCTTTTTGATGGGTGTCGCGTATTTGGGACGAAGGGAGCGGAAGTGGGACATCCTGGGGCTCTGTTCGGTGGAGATTGGGTTGGTGTTTATCACAATGGCCGTCGTTAGCGGATCCCTGTGGGCTCGGCCGGTTTGGGGCACGTATTGGACCTGGGAACCGCGACTGACGATCTCGTTTGTCCAACTGCTGATCTACGTGGCCTATCGAAGGCTGCGTGCGGCCGTCGAGGGGCCGGAGCGGAGGGCTCGCTATGCCGCCGTTTACGGCATCGTGGCCTTCGTCACCGTTCCCTTGTCATGGTTCGCCATTCGCTGGTGGCGGACGATCCATCCTGATATCCTGACTGGAGGCGGAGGGATGGCTGTCACATCCCGGATGGTGCACACCCTTCTCGTCTCATTGGCGGCGTTTACACTGCTGTACGCGACATTGCTGCGGCTGCGGACGCGCCTGGAGCAAACCGTCGAAGCAGTTGCCCATCTCCGCACTCACGTCCATACTGCCGTCTATACTGACCAACCCGGAGGCTCGTATGTCTGATCTGCATTATCTGCTGGCTGCCTATGTGGTCTTTTGGTTGTTGACGTTCGCACTGGTCCTCTCTATCTGGGTACGCCAGCGGCGCCTGGAGCGCGAGATCGTCGCTCTGATGGATAAGTTGCCGCCAGATGCCGGCGACCTGGAGTCATGATGGCCCTCGCAGGCGCCGCAGTCGCATGCCGTTCACGATGACGGCCAGCGACGCTCCGACATCGGCCACGATGGCCATCCACAATGTCGCGAGCCCGGTCAGTGCCAGCGCGAAAACGATCGCCTTGATCGCCAGCGCGAGCGTGATGTTGGCACTTACGACGCTTCTCGCTCTGCGGCCCAGCCACACAACGAATGGAAGCTGGCTCAGATCGTCGCCCATCAGGACGATGTCGGCTGTTTCCATTGCCTGGGCTGAGCCCGCACCGCCCATCGCGATGCCGACGTTAGCCTGTGCCAGCGCTGGAGCATCATTTACGCCATCGCCAACCATGGCCACGACCTGGTATTTGTTTGCCAGTGCTGCGATGGCGGCTACCTTCTCCTCGGGCAGCAGCTCTGCCTGCACGCTATCCACACCGACCTGCCGAGCGATCTCGGCTGCCACGGTTGTCCCATCGCCAGTCAACATCGTTGTGTAGATTCCTCTGTCCCTCAGATCTGCGATCACCCGCCGGCTGCTCGGCCGGGCCGTATCCGCTACGCCAAACACCGAGCAAACCTCGTCGTCGTGACGGACCAGCATCACCGTCTTGCCCTGCGCCGCTACGTCGGCGGCGGCTCGGCAGACGAGCTCCGGGTGGGGGATATGTTCATCAAAGTGGGCGTGGCTGGCGACTGTGACCCGGACACCGTTCACGGTGCCCTCCACCCCCCGCCCGCTCAACGATGTCACACCCTGGGCTGAGGGTATCGCCACGTTCCTGGCTTTTGCCTCGGCCAACAAGGCCTGTCCAAGTGGGTGGGAGGATTGCTGCTCCACCGCCGCGGCGTACTGGAGACCGCAGTCGTCCGAGCATGCGCCGCAGGTACACACCTTCACGACGTCCGTCGCAATGGGACGTCCCTCCGTCAGTGTGCCGGTCTTGTCAAACGCGATGGCCCGCACACGGCTCAATGCCTCCAGATAGCGCCCACCTTTGATCAGCACCCCGCGAGATGCCGCGTTGGTCATCGCGCTCACCAGGCTGACCGGTGTGCTGATGACCAGTGCGCACGGACAGGCGATCACCAGAATCTGTAGTGCTCGAATCAGCCAACCTTGTTCTCCAAGGAACGGTTCCCCGAACAGAAGCGGTGGGATCGTTGCTATCAACACGGCCGCTCCTGCTACCACTGGTGTGTAGAACCGGGCGAAGCGGTCGATAAACCGTTGTACGGGCGCCTGGCGTGCCTGTGCCTCGTGGACCAGCGCGACCATGCGGCTCAGTGTGTTGTCCGCTGCCACGCGGTTTACCTCGATCTCCAGAGCGCCGGTGATGTTGATCGTTCCGGCGAAAACCTCATCCCCGGGTTTTTTCTCCACCGGCACACTCTCGCCGGTGATCGGGGCTTGATCCACTGCGCTCCGCCCGGCGCGCACGATACCGTCGGCACTGACCCGGTCCCCTGGTCGCACCAGGACTCGATCTCCGGCGGCCAGGTGTTCTACCTGGATCTCCTGGATCTCACCGGTGGGTAGAAGCTTTTGCGCGACCGGTGGCGCCAGGTCCAGCAGGCTGTCCAGTGTGCGGCGGGCCTGTTCTGCTGCATATCCCTCCAATGCCTCGCCCAAAGAGAACAGCACGACCACCACCGCCGCTTCGATCCACTCTCCGATGAAGGTCGCCCCGACGACCGCGATCACCATGAGTGTGTTGATCCCCACGCGCCGGGAGAGCAGCACTTCTTGAATCGCGTGCCTGGCAACAGGCACGCCGCCCACGACGATTGCTGCCATGAACAGGGATGTCCGGCTCCACAGTGGAGCGGCTGCCACGGTCAGCGCCAGCCCAGCCAACGTCAGCGCAGCCGCGATGACGGTCAAAACAGTCTCCCGTCTGGACAGAACGAAGCGGGCAAAACCTTGCGTAGACCTGTGTCGCATGTCTTGCTCACGCACAAGCGTGTAGCCGGCTGTCTCCACTGCCCTGGCGATTGGCTCTGGCGATACCTCTGGGTCCGTCAATACAGTCAACCGCCCGCTCAAAGGATCTACCTGGCATTCCTGCACACCGTCTACTTGCTTGACACTCGCCTCGACTCTTCGTGCGCAGTCAGAACAGGTTGTACCCGCTACGGTGAACGTGTGGCTCTGCATTTCGGTTGAGTACCCTCCACTTCCTTCCGGTGCCCCTAGCTTATTCAACGTGACCTACAATCGGATAATACTATATTAACGTTATAAATACAATAGATATCCGTCAGATAATTGAAAGAGGCCTGGGGTGTGTCCCCAGGCCTCTTGGGCTGGCGTGTGTTTTCCCGTTGCGCGGCCAGCTTCACACAAATTCCTGTTTGACACTCTCCACCCGTCGGATCCACTCCGCGTCCAGCGGCTGGTCCATCAGCGGGCCTGCCTTCAGCGCGGGTACCTGGTCCTCGTACGTGGGGAGAGGATCGCTACGGTAGAATATGCCAAGCGGAATCCGCTCTCCCCATTCGTGGGCCTTTTCCCAGGCAGCGGTCCGGTCGGCCGGATCGTAGCCCTCCTCGTCCTCCAACTTGTATACCCGCTCGTTGTAGAAATCGTAGGCGTAGGATCGGTTGAAGGTCACGCAGGGTTGAAGCACGTCCACCAGTGCGTATCCAGGGTGCTTCAGCGCCTCGCCGATCAGCCAGACCAGGTGCTTCAGCTCGTTGGAATAGCCCCGGGAAACGAAGGTCGCGCCGGCGGTGATCGCCAATGGCAACGGCTGCACCGGCCCGTCGATTGAACCCTCCGGCGATGTGGGTGTGCGCTTCCCGCGCTCGCTGGTCGGGGAGTACTGTCCCTTCGTCAGGCCGTAGATCCGGTTGTCCTGGACGATGTCTACGATGTTCAGGTTGCGCCGGGCGGCGTTGAGAAAGTGGCTCAGTCCTTCGCCGTAGCCGTCCCCGTCGCCGTGGACGGTCATCACCCGTAGTCCGTGGTTGGCCAGCCGCGCGCCCGTTGCGACGGCGAGCGTCCGCCCGTGGAGGGTATGGAAGCCGTTGACCTTCATGTAGTGGGGCAGCTTGCTCCCACAGCCGATGCCGGTGACGATAAAGATCTGGTGTGGGGCGATGTTGTGCTCGGCCAGTGCCATTTTGATCGCGTTGAGGATGCCGTGGTTTCCACACCCCCGGCACCACGTGGGCCGTTCTTTTCCTGCGAAGTCCTTGCGGGTCAGCATACTATACCTCCTCGGCTTGGCTGAACTCCGGCACGTGGGCCAGGATGTACTCGGGCGTGAAGGCCCGTCCGTCGTACTTACGGATCGCGCCGTCCACCGAACGCCCGGTGTGGGCGCGGAGCAGCGACTCCATCTGGCCGGTGCTGTTTCCCTCCACCATCACGGTTCGCTTCGTACGCTCCAGTGCTGTCTCTGTTGGCTCTAGCGGGAAGGGATGGAGTGTGTCGAAATGGAGCAAGTTTGCTTGCCCAGGTCGCTTGCCGTTTAGCCGGTCGACCGCTTCCCGCAGCGGCCCGTAGGTGGAGCCCCAGCACAGGAAAGTCAAATCTGCTTGCTCGGGGCCATACCAGGATGGTCCCTCCAATTCTCGGTGTGCCTCCGCCATCTTTCGCGAGCGCTTGTTTACTTGCGCGGTCCGGTTGGCTGCGTCTTCGCTAATTGCCCCGTACTCGTCGTGTTCGTTGGCGGTGGAGACCCAGACTGCGTTGGCGTGGCCGGGGACGGCGCGCGGCGAGATTCCGGACTCGGTGATCTGGTAGCGCTTGTACGGTTCTGTCAACGTGTCCAGTTCTCCCTCCGTCAGCAGCGCACCGCGGTCGATGTGTACTTCGTCGAAGTCCAGTGCGTCCATCTCCACCGTGCGGTAGGCCACTGCCAGGTAGTGGTCGCTGAGGACCAGCGCAGGCGTCTGATAGCGCTCCGCCATATTGAAGGCCTGCCATCCGGCGCGGAAAGATCCCTCGATGGTACCGGGGGCGAGGACGAAGCGCGGGAACTCCCCCTGGGAGGCACTGATCAGGAAGAGCATGTCGCTCTGTTCGGTACGGGTGGGCATGCCGGTCGCAGGGCCGGGCCTCTGAGCTTCGTACACGACGACGGGGGTTTCGGTGATGCCCGCCAGACCCAGCGCCTCCACCATCAGGGAGAAGCCTCCGCCGGAGGTGGGACACATGGCCCGAACTCCCATATAGGCCGCACCGATGGCCATGTTGATCGCAGCAATCTCGTCCTCAGCGTGCTTCGTGACCACCCCGGATTCCTGGGCGTGGGCGGCAAACCAATGCAGAACCGGAGACCCAGGCGTCATTGGATACGCAGCGACGAACCGGCACCCACCCGCCAGCGCGCCCAGCGCGAAGGCTTCGTTTCCGTTGAGGATCATACGGGACGGTGCGTCGGGTACTGCCTCCATACGGAAGGAGAAGTCGGTCTGGAAAGAACGGGCGGCCTGAACGCCAGCTTCGACCACTCGTAAGTTGGCATCTACCACTGCCTGTCCTTTGCGGGCGAAGTTGTCCCGGATGACGCTCTCCATATACGTGGGATCGAATCCAACCAGGCCTGCCGTTACTCCCAGGGCCAGCGTGTTGCGCATCACCTCCCTGCCACCCTTTTCTTCTGCCAACTTGGTGAGCGGGACGGGGAAGAAGTTGACTCCGGGCCGATGCAATTCCTCGGAGATGTCCTCCTTCTCATCGTAGACGACGGCACCTCCGTCGACAAGCGCGTCCACGTGTCGACGAACCGTCTCCACGTCCAGCGCAAGCACGAGATGAATCGGCTCGGTGTGGGAATACAGGGGCTGGCGGGCGACCCGGATGGAGAAGAAGTTGTGACCACCCCGGATGCGCGAGTAGTAATCAGGGAGGCCGAAGACGTAGAGCCCGCCCCGTGTCAGTGCTTTGGCGAATCCAGCTCCGCTGGATTCCAGCCCCATTCCCGCCTCGCCGCCGATGCGGATCGTGAGGTCGTTCGGGACCATGTGGGTTCTCCTTTGCTGGTGATATGGCGGTGGCTTATCCACCCCAGGGCATCGCTGCATATTCCTCGAAGATCTGATCGTGCAGTTCCTTGAACAATTGTTCGTGGCCGCGTTCCCATTTGGCAAGCATAGTGAGCGCCTCTTTGGCATCGCCCTCTGTCTTGGATGCGGCCATCTCGTAAAACTCGCTAAAATCACGCTCGATGAGGTAGGCCATGCGCAAAATCGGCAGGTCCGGGACCATCGATTCCATTACAGTCTGGTCCAACATCTCCGACTTGGCTCGTTGCAGGAAGAAACCCCCTTTGTCCAATTCGGCGGCGATCTCTTCGTTGACCTTACCCCCGCTGTCCAATGCCGCGATCAGCGATTGTATGAACGTGATGTGTTCTTGCTCCTCGTCCGCCAGCCTACGAAAGATTCCCTCGGCTGCGGCATGACTCATGCGCCCTGCGTTGCTCTCAAAGAAATTCTTGCCTTCCCTCTCTCGTTGCAGTGCATACTCGTATACTTTCCGCACGTCCATCTATGCTCTTACTCCTTATCCTCGCCAAACGGGTCACACGTTCTCGGCTTGGCTATTCATCCGATGAAGAAGGGGTACTCATCACTATCCCACCAGGTCTGATTCTGCGTCAGATATTCGTGGGTGTTCTGGAGAAGGCGGTAGTGTTGCTCCTCTTGGCTGGTCAGGAACTCGTAGGCCTGGCGGGCATGTGGATCGGTCGCTGCCTGCGCTGCCTGGGCGTAGAGTTCCTGGGAGATCCGCTCCGTCTCCAGGCCGAACTCCAATGCGGCGATGTCCCCCGCCAGGCTGACTTCACGGTCGGGGGTGAAGACCGGACTAGGCTCTGGTGGTTCCTCTCCGGGGAGGTCCGGGGCGGCGGGGTTCAGTGGGAACTCCGCCTGCATGGCTTCCTCGTAGGCCAGCCAGTCCTGTCCCTTCTCCAGCGCCCGGTACTCGGCGAGCAGGAGCCGCAGGTGATCGCTCTCCTGGGCTGCCAGGTCGAGGAACATGGCCTTGCCACGCTTGTCGGAAGCACGCTCGGCCACCGTTGTGTAGAAATTGTAGCCGTCTCGTTCGATGCTCATACCTCGTCGTAAGACGCCCAGTGGTGTGTTCCAATCCATATTTGTTTTCTCCTTCGACTTCCTATTGGCCTTCTTCCATTTCCAAAAGGCGTGAGTTGACCTCGATCCCGTGCAAAAGTATCTTGTGGATCGGGCACTGCCTGGATATCACCAGTAGCCTCCTCCGTTCCTCGGGCGTCAGGTCACCGATCAGCACGATCTCTTCGTCGATCTGCTCCCTATACTCCTCGATTTTCTCGCAATCCCGGCAATCTTCCTCGAAGACGCGGTCGTATTCCACGTGTAGTTCAACTTCGTCCAGATTCACATCGTGGTATTGGGCGTAGGTGTGTAGGACGATTCCGGTGCACGCAGCCAACCCAGCCAGCATCATCCCATAGGGTGTCAACTCGTGGACGTGCGCCACAGGATGCAGGTGGGGATCATCGGGTTCGTGGGGATCCTGGGCCAGGAACTCGGTCTCAAACATGCTGTTTTGACGGACGATCACTTTCTCTGCCATGGCTACCTTCCTCTCTTGACCACAGATGCTTGTACGTGCCCCTTGTGTTTCTTCAGCGGCCTGCTCGTGCCCGCGGCCGGCCGACGACCGTCATGTAAATCGTGCTCTCTTCCACGCCGTCTACGTCCAGGATGGCGTTCGCCTCGTCGTCGTACAGCGCCGCAATCTGGCAACTGCCGAGACCCAGGGCTACTGCCGCAAGGGCAACGTTTTGGACGATGTGGCCGGCATCCAGGTAAATGTACCGATAGGCCCGTTGGCGATACTTCCATTTCGAGCGCTCGAAGACTGCGGTCCAGCTGAAGACCACGTTGGCCCAGTAGGCCATCTCCTGGTCGAGTGCGGCACGAGCAACCGCTGTCCTGAAATCTCCTGTCTTCAGTTGCTCGAGTTCGTGTGTTTCAGTGGCGTAGTGGTAGACGCCGGGCTCGATGTCCTCCACCGTGTGGATCACCGCATACGTCTCCACCGGGAATAGGGCGCCGGCGGAGGGGGCGGTTCGAAGCCCGAAACCTTGTCTGGCCTGCGTGACCCCCTGTGCTGCCCACAGCAATTGTGATAAGTCAGCCTGTGATATCCATTCCTCCTGAAAACGTCGCACGCTTCGGCGTTCTCGAAGCACATCCCAGATTGACGCACCCCCTGTAGTCTCTGGATGGCTCAGCGGGATCTTGGGCGCCGACGGATACCGTTTGTGGACCGCCGGCTTGTTGGCCCAATCGAGCCGGCCGCCCCGCAGATGGCCACGACGGTATTTTGTCTCTTGCTGAAAGCTATCTCCAATTCCGGATCCCATTCCTTGGCTTCTCCCATAACCATATGCCGGCCTGCACACCAGCGCTGAGCCGTAGGATGCGTTCCCAGCGTACCAACTGTCATCCTCTCTATAGCGAAGGCGAGCCGGCCCTTAGCGGTTCAGTGCAGCGATCTGCGCTTTCAACCATCTTGCATGTTGCATCTCGTCAATTAGATGTTCCTCGAGTACGTCGAGGGTTTCATCGTCATCCATGATATCCGCGATTTGTGCGGCATAATCCTTGATCGCCTGCTGTTCTTCGGCTAATTCCAGTCGCAGCATATCCGCTGTCGATGCCTGCGCGCTGGTTGCGCCGGCAGCCCGACCGACGACGGTCTCACGGCCTCCGGGCTCGGCCGGTGTCCCGCCCAGCGCCCGGATGCGAGCGGTCAGGTCACAGGCGTGTCGCTGCTCGACGGCCAGGATGGCCCGCACACCTTCAGCGATGCCGGCCTCGGGGATGACCTGGGCGTGGGCTGCGTACACCTCCACCGCGCTTAGCTCAGCGCGCAGGTCCTTGTTCAGCGCCTCTATGATTTGAATCCGGTCCATAGTCGTCCTCCCGAAAGCAGGGTCTAGTCGTCGCCTCTGACCAGCAGGATGGGCATGCTAGAACGACGCTGCACTTTGGCCGCGACGTTGCCCTGTAACCAGCGGCTGACAAGCGGGCGGTCTTGGTTGGGCAGGACGATGAGATCGCAGTTGGATCGGGATGCGTACTCCACGATGGCATCGCCTTCCCCTTTGTCGCTGATCGTGACGGCAGTCTCGACGGACACCCCTCGATCTTGCAGTTGTGCTTCCAGGCTATTCAGATAGTATTCTGCTTCTGTCTTGCGTTGGGCTCCACTGGAACCTTTCTCGACCTGGATGCGTTGGAGGAAATAGTCGTCGGAGGGGATGACCGTAACTACGCGCAGAAGGATGATCTCGGCCCCCAGTTCGGACGCCAGACTTGCTGCGTGCCACACGTGGGTTTCGGCGCCTCCCTGTTGTTCCAGTGGGACAAGGATTCGACGATACATATTGACCTCCCCTCAGGCTGGCAGTTCTAGCCACGAAACAGGACGCAGCCCGCGTCAGATGAGTGCGGTTGGGCGCGAAATATATAGATTGCAGGCTCACCAGAAACGTTCGAAGCGCTCCCGCTTGGCTTTGCAGATTGGGCACACGCCAGGCGGCTTTTCTCTCGCGCACAGATACCCACACACTCGGCATCGCCACACGGGCATGGCGGATTGTCCCCCAGGCTGTTCCCGGGGGCGTGCTGGACGGTCCTGGGGACGCTCCCCCTCCGGTGGCCGGCGCTCTGGGATGGATTGAACGTCTCGCTCGCCTTGCATCACCTCGTCGGAGACGTAGAGGGCACAGTAACAGGCTCCCCAATCGACCAGGTCAGGGTCGCGATAATCACAGGGGCAGATGATGTCCAGGTCTTTTTGCTTGTCCCCTGCCGCCAGCCGGCAGGGGCACGCCCGGTAGCCGTACCGCTGTTCGTTGATCAGCAATCCTTCCACCAGCCCGCGGGTGAATTCTACGTCGGGATTGAGGTGGTAGCCGGATGCCTCTGCTTCGCGGTTCAGTCGTTCATACAGGGCGTCTACTTGCTCAGGGGAAATGGCGATTTCGTCGCTCATAGCCCCAGCACCTCCTTGAGTTGATCCGGTTTGTATCCCACCACGCATTGATCGTCGTCAATCACGACTGTGGGAAAAGACGCAGCAGGGTTCCACCGGCGAACTTCGGCCACCAGCTCTTCCCGCTCTTGTCCGTGAAACAAGTCCACGTACACGTAGTCGAAACTCACTCCGCTGTTTTCCAGGAACTGGCGCGTCCGCCTGCACCAGATGCAAGTGGACAGGCCGTAAAACTGAATGTGATGTTCGTTCCGGCTTCCCTGAATGCTTCCCTTCGCCTGTGTCATATGTGTGTCTCCTAATTCGCAGGGCTGCGGAGGATCGCAGCCCTGCGTTTCTGCGCAGTTTGCTGTTACTTCTGGCCGACCTGCGGGTTCATGTTGCCAGGCCCACCACACTCCGGGGTGTAGCACGTGGCGTCGATAAATATGCACTTTTCCTTGCAACTGGGGCAAACCTCGGGCGGGGTGGGAGCCTGCAGGCTGTAGCCACAGTTTGAGCATTTCCACCAATTCTTGGCCTCTTCCATCGTGAACTCCTTTACTCAGTAATCTGTTGTCCTACGGTCCATATGTCTCTGTCAGATACGTAATCAGGATCTCTTGTTCCTCGTCGTTCAACTCCGCCCCTTTGTTGACCATGCGGATCACTGTCCGTTCCCATTCTTCCCGGTTCTTCCGGGCGGACGTTGTCCGATCAAGGCCGTGACAGCCGGTACAGCGCTCCTCCAGGAGCGTCGCGCCGTCGGCTGCGGGTGGTGGTTCGTCCGGTTGTTCCTCCGCTGGCGCCTCCGTCGGGGGTGCCGTTGGTTCCGGCTCTTCTTCCGTGGGAGCCGCCGCGGGCGCTTCGGTGGCCTGTTCTTCCTGTGGCGCCTCCGTGGGCGGCGTGGTTGCCTGTACCTCAGTTGGTGTCCCCGCCCCCTCCGGCCCACCACACGCCACCAAGAGCCCAACCACGACGACGAGCGCGAACCCGACCCTCCAAATCGATTGGCTGGCTGGCATGTCCCTTTCCTCCTTCCCCATACACTCCGTTGGTCGTTTCCTTCTGACTGTCTCAGACTAGAAGAGCCGTGGGCTTTCAGACGGCTCCATATACCGGGACGCGCGCGCCGTTGATCGATTCGGCGGCATCCGAACACAGAAATTGCATCGTTGCGGCGATGCGCTCCGGTGGTACCCACTTACTTGGATCAGCTTTCGGCATGCTTGCCCTGTTGGCCGGTGTGTCGATGACGCTGGGCAGGATCACGTTGGCTGTGACGCCGGTCCCCTTGACCTCTGCGGCGATGATTTCAGTCAGCGTGATCAGCCCCATCTTGGAGACGGCATAGGCGGCCCGCTTGGCCCGTGGTGCGACGGCCGCTTTGGAGCTGACGTGGACGATGCGCCCCCAGCCGGCCTCCAGCATATGGGGCAACACTGCCCGTGAGAGAAAGAACGCGCTGTGCAGGTTGAGCGCCAGCATGAAATCCCACTCCTCCAAGGGGGCTTCCCACACTGGCTTCCCACCTCTCCACCCGCCGGCCGTGTTCAGCAGTACATCAATCCTGCCGTAGTGCGTCCTGACTTCGTTCGCCAGATGCTCGACAGCGTCCGCCTGGGTGACGTCGGCCGGTACGATGAGGGTCCGCGCGGAGGATAGTCCGGCCTCGGCGACCAACCGCTCAAGCTTCTCTTGTGATCGGGCGGTCAACACCAGGCTAGTTGGCGTTCGGGCGAACTCGCGCGTCACAGCGCTACCCAGGCCGCCGGTCGCTCCGGTGATCAACACCACCTTGCCGTACAGTCCTTCTCGCATCGTTCGTCCTTGCCGTCTTCTTGCTTGTTCGTGCTCGCGCACCGCTTTCTACTCAGATGGATCGGACGTCTTGATGAGTCTGGCAAAGCGGACGCCAAACTCCTCTCCTTGTTTGAGGTCCTCCTCTGTCGGGCCGCCGATGAACTCAAATGAGTCTACCAATTCCCACTTCAGTGGTTCGATCAGCCGCTCGAAGTGCCGCTGGGCGCCGCCGCCCCACCCGTAGCTGCCAAAGCGGGCCACCTTCTTGTTGCGAATTCGCTTGTGGGTGGCCATATCCAAAGCCTGGACCATCGGGGGGAAGAGCGAACCTTCGTAGGTTGGAGCTCCCACCACGACCCCTCGTTGCGTCCACAGCGAGGGCAGGATGTAGCTGATGTGGGTGTGGGTGACGTCAAAGATGGACAACGGCACCCCTTCGTGGGAGATGCCCTGGGCCACGGCGTTCATCATCTTCTCGGTGTTGCCGTACATCGAGCCGTAGAGCAGCGTCACGCCGGCTTTTGTGGGGCCGGTGGCGTACTCGGCCCACTCTTTGTACAGCTCCACGATGTGCCCTGGGTTCTTTCGCCAGATCAGCCCGTGAGACGGAGCGATGACTGAGACCGGGACGTCGGCCAGCTTGGCGATCGCGTTCAGCACGGGCTTGCTGAACACCGACACGATGTTGACGTAGTAGCGCAGTGCCTCTTTCTCGTAGAACTCTGGATCAGTACACTCGTCGTCGAAGATCGCGCCCCGCAGCGCTCCGTAGCTGCCGAACGCGTCGCAGGAGAACAAGATGCGCTCGCTGGTCTCGTAGGTCATCATCGTCTCCGGCCAGTGGACGAAAGGAGTGTAGACGAACTGCAGCGTATGCTGGCCCAACGAGATGGTTTCCCCGTCCTGCACGGTCCGCACGCCCTCGGTGATGCCGTAGAACGACTCGATCATCGCGCGAGTCTTCTCTGTGCCCAGGATGGTGACCTGCGGTGCCACTCGCCGCAACGTGCGGAGGACCCCCGAGTGATCCGGCTCCATATGGTTGACAATCACGTAGTCCAACTGGGACACGTCCGCGATGTTGTGAATTTGATCCAGGAACTCGTCTGTCTTGAGCGCCTTGGTCAGATCCACGATCGCTTTCTTCTCATCGTTGATCAGGTAGGTGTTGTACGAAACGCCTTCCTGCGTTATGGGCCACAATCCCTCGAAGAGATCGGTCGTACGGTCGTTCATCCCGATCCAATATACGTTGGGTTTGATTTCGACAGGTGGCATGTTTTCTCCTACTCTCAGTGATTGGCCCCTCACGAAGGTGTTGTAGCGAACGGCTGGGTCTCGCCTGTGAGGCGAACGCGACAAGACCAGGCCCGCTCACTGCTGCACCTTCGCAAGGGGACTGACGATCGCCTACAGCATCCTCACCAACCGGCGCAAATGCTTCTGTTCCTCGTGGATGACGCCGGAGATGGTCTCTTGGGCCGTCTCGCCGACCATATCGCGCAGGTCGTAGAAGAACAACAGGGTGTCCTTCTCAAACCCCATAGCGGCACGCAACGCGGTCTCCCGATCCTCGGCCTGCGCGGCCAGGGCCAGTGCCTTGGCTGGGCCGGCGAACAGGGCGTTCTCCATCGCGATGTGGACGTACGCCTGGTATTCATCATAATAGGCGGCCGGATAGGCGGTGGTTGGCTGGGCGTCTGGATCGATCCCCTCCAGCATCTTCTCGAACACGCGATAGTGTCCCTGTTCTTGGACGGCCAGATCCTCGAACAGGGCCGTCACTTCGGGATCGTCACTCTTCGCGGCGATCTCCTTGTAGAACGTCTCGCCGTTCTTCTCGATGTCCATCGCCATCTCAAGTGCCTGTGCGGCGGTGAAAAGGGTCATTCTAACCTCCTGGTTTGATCTTTTGCTGCTGGAGTATCAGTCCTTCAGCACACAGAGGGCCTGCGGCTGGCGGAGGCGCAGTGCCAGGCTTTCGGAGATGAAGAACTCCAGTTCCTCGCCCGCTGGGCCGACGAAGCCGATGGACATATCTTGCCCTAACACGATGGAGGCGTATTGTCGGCCAGATGCAATCAGCACGCCGCCACTCTCCAGGAGCGGGGCTTTGAACGTGCCTTCTGTCACCATCGTCCTCACGTGTTCCATCTCGCTGAAGTTGCCCCTGGGGTAGCGCCGGAACAGACGGTTGTACCGGCCAGGTGCCAGCGCCAGCGAATAGGGACCATGGAAACCCGCTTTGTCGAGCGTTGTGATTGCCTGGATGATGTCTTCGGCGGCCGCTCCCACATCATCCCAGGCAGAGAGTTTCAACTCACTGGCCCCTTCGGCAGTCAACAGGCCAGGTGTTTGTGCCGTTCCTTGCAAGATCAGCTCATCCTCGAGACGCGCAACTTCGAGCGCCGCATCCGCCACCGCGCTGGTGTCGAGCCCCAGCCCGTCCCGTTCGTGGCTGGCCAGATCGCGCATGCCCATAGTGAACGCCTGCTGGATCATCGTTACCGGCAGCACCCTGCTGACGGTCATACCTGATTCGGACGTGGCGTCACTCAGGGGCACAACTTTCAACCCAACACCATAGGGGCCTTCGATGTGCAGCAGACGGCGGCCCACCAGTTGGCTCTTGGCCACGTCCACCATTGTACTGTCCAGTGCTTTCCAGGTATCTGACCCGAATGGCGCGTCATCCCGAGCTAGATATTTATTGGCCATAATGTTTCCTCCTCTGCAATCAGATCATTCCTTCAGCGACCCGATGGTTGTCTCGTCGCCACTCGTGGCCGGCGCTTCAGCCGCAGAGGGGTGCTCGGTCGCACCGAGCTCCGCGGCCATTTCGTCGACTTCCTCCCTGCCTTCCGCCATCAATTTGGCCTCGTCCCCGGTCAGGATTTCCAGCAGTCTCTGGAACTCTCCGGCGTGGACGCGCTCCTCGTTGGCGATGTCTATGAGCACTTCCTTGGCCAGCGGGTGATCGGTGGCGTCGGCGTGGGCCATGTATAGGTGTACTGCCTCTTGCTCGGCGGCGATGTTGAGACGGATCGCCCGGATCAACTCCCCGAGCGTGAGCGTACGGTCGGGCACTTTTCCACTGAATGGGTTGATGAACTCTGGCATTGTTTACCTCCTCGCCGTGTATGGTGGTACTAGACGACCTTGACTTCCTTGCTGCTCTCCCACAATCCGTGGATGTTGCACAGGGCCACCGCGTGCAGCGTGCCGGATTTGCCGGTCTTCATCGAGGTGGTCACCCCGTGATGCGTGTAGACGGGTCCTTGATTCGGGCCTGCGGCTGATTCGCCGTGGGCATTGAACTCGAAGTGGCCTACGTCGTAGGTGAATTTGTCGCCTTCCGGGTGGAAGTAGAGCGAGATCCAGCGGATGTGATGCTCCGTTGTGTTGGGATGGGCGATTTCCTTCCCCAGGCCAACTTTCACCTCGAAGACCTCGTCGGCCTTCACCTCGTCCGGGCATTCGATGACGGGTACATGCTTCTCTTTCTTCCAATCGGCTTCTTGGATCCTGTCTCCGAATTTCATGATCATTTTCTCCTTTCGTCTACTGTAGGTTCAGGTTCTGTCGCGCTTCACGGGTCGGCCGGTTCGACGATTCTGGGCGAGATTGGCGAGTCCGTGCGACCCCCACAGTCCTCGCTTCGGCTTGCCTCGAAGGCACAGGCCTCACAGCAATACACCTGGCTCCCGCGTCGAACCGGTTCCTCTTCGACTGGCTCACCGCAATGATCGCATACGAGTTCCGTCATTGGACTCATTACCTCCCGTCACGTGACCACCTGGAACTTCTCCCGCTTGGCGTTGCAGATCGGGCACCGGTCTGGGGCATCCCACTCCGCGACGTACCCGCATACCTGGCACACGTAGTAGTCCTGGATCTCGTCGCGCAGCATGGCGCTCAGTGCGTGTTTATAGAGTGCGGCGTGACCCTCTTCCACATCCCGGGCCTGGCTGAAGGTCAACGCTGCTGCCCGTTCCCCTTCTTCTTCCGCGTCGCGGATGAACTGCGGGTAGTAGATCTCGTTGACGGTCGTCTCCCGATCGAAGGAGGACTGCAGGTTTTCGTCTGTGCTCTGGACCACCGCCTCGCCGAGCAGCCGCAGGTGGCGCTCGGTGTGTACGCCCTCGGCGAAAGCGATGGCGCGGAACAGTTTGGCGATCTGCGGGTAGTCTTCCTCGTCTGCCTTTCGGGAGAATGCCAGCAGGCGATGGTACGCTTTCGCTTCGCCGACGAACGCTTCGTACAGATTGCTGCGAGTTTTCTCTCCCATAGTGACTCCAAGATTCCTGTGCTACGTACTGCTGTGTACTGTCGCGGCCTATAGAAGCGACTGCAGATCGAAATCTTCGTCCCTCAACTGGTCGCTGTAGGCCGAGACGTCCACGTTTCGCTGGATGAGCTGGGTGAGGGGACGCACGCCTGCTTTGTCGTTCAGCAGGATCGCGCCGACGATGTGACCGTCGCGCAGCACGAACTTGCGGTAGTGCCCGGCTGCCGGGTCAGCTTGCCGCAACTGCGTGTACCCCTCGTCCTCGTCCTCGACAACGGCCTCTCCCAGCGAGGTCAACTCCGCGCCGGCGACTTTGAGCGTCGTAGCCGGAAGCGTTCCGCTGTAGGTAGCGCTGCCGGACGAGACCATGTTGGCCGCGGCGACCCTGGCCTGCTCGATGGCGGGCGGAATGATGCCGTAGACCCGTCCCTCGAACTCCGCGGCGTCACCCGCGGCGAAGACGTCCTCTGCGCTCGTCTGCAGATGTTCGTCTACCACGACCCCGCGGCCTACCTCCAGTCCAGCCTCCTGTGCCAGTGTCACCTCGCTCCGGATGCCGGTTGAGAAGAGCACCAGATCCCCCTTGACGATGCGCTTGCTCTGAAGGCGGATGCAGTCCGCGCACACGTCGCCCAGGATCGCCTCCGTGGTGGCCCCGGTGATGACGCGCAGCCCTTGGGCCTCGAGCAGCGCTTGCAGAACCTGCGCCCCTTCGGGGTCCAACTGGCGTGGCAGCAGATACGGGAAGAACTCAACCACTGTCACTTCCAGGCCCGCGGTATGCAGCGCCCGTGCAGTCTCGAGTCCCAGAAGTCCGCCGCCGATGACCAGGGCTGTGGCGACCTGCTGCGCATAGGCTTTGATGGCCATTGCATCGTCCAGCGTGCGCAGGGTGAACACACCATCTTTGTCCGTCCCCTCGCAGGGGGGTATGAAGGGACGGCCTCCTGTGGCCATCAACAGGCGGTCGTACTCCTCGTAGGAGCCGTCGGCCAGCGTGATCCGATGGGCCGCCGTGTCCAACCTGGTGACCCTGACCCCCAGATGAAGCTGGATGCCGCGTTCCGCATACCACTCGGCTGGTCGGAAGTAGATATCTTCCTGCTCGGTCTGGCCGGCGATGAACTCCCACAGCAGGGGGCGGCGGTAGTAGGGATAGGGTTCCTCACCGAAGACATGTACCCCGGCCGTCGGATCTGCCCGCACGAGGCCTTGGGCCGCCGTGACACCGGCCACGCCGTTGCCGACGATGACGTGCTTCATTCCTCAAGCTACTTTCTCAAACATGTCCGTGCCCGCGCCACAGTCGGGGCAAACCCAGTCGTCGGGCAGTGCCTCGAAGGGCGTGCCCGGCTCGACCCCGCTATCCGGGTCGCCCACCTCCGGGTCATAGATGTATCCGCATACCAGGCATTCCCACTTGTCCATCGGTTCCTTTTCTCCTTTCAGATTATGATGAATCCCCGTCCTGACCATCTGCTTGGAAGACACAGGCGGGGCAGTAACCGCGAAATACCACGTTGCAGTCCACAATGTGAAATCCGTGGGCCTGCTCGGGCGAGGGTATCAACCCCTCGCAGTTCTGGGGTACGTCCTCGATGCGCCCACATCCCAGGCAGACCATGTGGGCGTGGCTTCCTTGTGCCACTTCGTAGTGACGTCCTCCTGCACCCAGGTCCAGTTCGTGCAGCGCACCCATCTCAACCAACTCGTGCAGTGTGTTGTACACCGTGGCCGGAGACAGGTCGGGCATTCCACCTCGTACCCGTGTCAGAATCTGCTCGGCAGTCAGGTGCGCGTGATCTTCCAGCAGCACCTGGATGATGGCTCGGCGTTGAGGGGTCACCCGGCGACCGTGGGCTCTCAGTTGCGCACAGATGTCTTGTACAGTACTCATAGGTTATCTGTAATACTTATTACCTTGTAATGAGTATAACATACAAAGAGTCCAGTGTCAAGCGGTTCTCGCCCCTATGCTCTACCAGTATAGTACAAAAACCACCCGTCTACCTATGGATTTGGTTGAAATCGCCGTTGGGTTTGGTTACAATTCGTTGGAATTTGGTTGGGCGCGGCGTGGGCCCACGGATGTGGGGCCACGGTTGTGGCTTGACGCCATCGTGCTTTCAGCTACAATGGTGTCGCGATGGAACACACGGCTCAGGCCCTCCGACGCATCACCTTGTTTGCTGGCCTCTCGGACGATGCGCTGGCCCGTGTCGCACGCGAAGCCGTCCACCGCACCTTCGCCGTCGGTGAGACGATCATTTTCGAAGGTGATCCCTGCCAGGCTGCCTACTTCATTGCCCAGGGGAACGTGCGTGTCTATCGCCTCTCCCCCGGTGGCCGCGAGCAGGTATTGGCGCGGTTGGGGCCGGGCCAGGCCTTCAATACGGTGCCCCCTTTTCAATCCCAGGGCGTCAACCACGCCACAGTCCAGGCCCTGACTCCCGTCATCCTCTACGCAATTGCCCGCGAGGACTTCCGGCGTCTGGTGGGGGAGTGTGCTGAACTGGCGCTGGCGATCCTACACGACTTCGCGGATCGGCTCGATCACCTGACCAACCTGGTTGAAGATCTCTCTCTGCGCACCGTCCGCGGGCGGCTGGCTCGTTTCCTGCTGGATCGAGCGTCGGCCGAGCCTGGTGGGGTCGAAGACACGGTCCAGGCCACCCGTCGCTGGACGCAGGAGGAGATGGCCGCTTACCTGGGCACCGTACGCGACATGGTGGGACGCGCACTGCGGGCTTTCGCCGATGCAGGGTTGGTGCGCATAGACCGGCAGCGGATCGTCCTTCTTGACCGGAAGGGATTGGAGGCCGAGGCGCAGCGCTGACCCAATGCGACTTTTGTCGTAGACAGGCGGCCGCTTTTCTGGTATCCTGATCACAGAAAGGCGGTCGTTTCTATTATGAGGGACAGGGACTGGGCCATACCTGAGATCAACCTGCTGCTCTGCAGTCGCTGCGGCACATGTGTAGAACGGTGCCCCACCAGCGCTGTGGATATGGGGCCGGAAGGGCCGGTTATCGCTCGTCCGGCCGACTGCACGTACTGTGTGCTGTGCGAGTCCATCTGCCCCCAGCAGGCCATCACCTGTGCCTTTGAGATTGTCTGGGAACCAGAGGGTTGAGTGGAAGGAGAGATTATGGCAGTCAGACAGATTGTACGGATTGACGAAGAACTTTGCAACGGTTGCGGCGCCTGTGTGACGCCGTGCGCCGAGGGAGCCATCGCCCTGGTCGATGGCAAAGCGCGCGTCGTGCGTGAGGAGCTGTGCGACGGAGCTGGCTTCTGCCTGGGCGTATGTCCCACCGGCGCGTTGAGCATCGAGAAGCGCGAAGCTGCGCCGTTTGACGAGCACGCGGCCGGCGAGGAGATGGCGGTCCGCGGGACGACCTACATCGAGCAGACCTGTCACGTCTGTGGACAGGGCGAGGATAGCCGGGTTCTCATTCCCTGCCGCAAGGCCGGCGAGAGCCTGTGGGTCTGCACCCGTTGTTTGCCCATGCTGATCCACGGGTGAGGATGGATGGCGATGGTCGAGATTCATCTGTACGGCACCCTGCGCCGCTATGCAGCCACACCCCGGCCTGATCGGGAGAGCGTGATCCGGGTCGAGCCGGGACCGGATGAGACCGTGGGGACAACGTTGGTCCGTCTGGGCATCGAGCCCGCCGAGGTCTGCCACGTCTTCCTGAACGGTGCGCTTCTCTCTACCGGCAACTCGATGGGCACCTGGTTGGGCTATCAAGCGACGCGTGCCACCGTGCCCGAACAGGTCGCGGCGTTGGGGACACCGGTGCGACCGGGCGACCGGATCGGCCTGTTCGCCCGCGACATGGCGCTGTTGGTGGTCTGATGTACGATCGTTTCAGTTCGGACTACGACCGCTTCGTGAATTGGCCGGGCCGGCTGGCGGTAGAGCTTCCCTTCATCGAGCGGGAGATGCAGGCGGTGGTGGCCCGCCGTGTGTTAGACGCAGCCTGCGGCACGGGAATGCACGCCCTGGCGCTGGCCGGACGGGGATACGCGGTGGTGGGGGCCGACTTGAGCGTGGGAATGATCAAGCGAGCGCGGGATCATGCGGTGGATGCGGGTGTGGACGTGCGGTTCGAGGCGGTGGGCTTTGGGCAACTGAGCGCGCAGGTCGGCACAGGGTTTGACGCCCTGCTTTGCCTGGGCAACTCGCTACCCCACCTGCTGACCCGCGCCGAACTGGCGGGGGCGTTGGCCGACTTCGCCGCCTGTCTGCGGCCCGGTGGCTTGCTCCTGGTCCAGAACCGCAACTTCGACCTTGTACTGTCCCGCCGCCAGCGGTGGATGGATCCCCAGGCTCACCGGGAGGGAGATGTTGAGTGGCTGTTTCTGCGCTTCTACGACTTCGAGCCAGACGGCACGCTGACCTTTAACCTGGTGACGCTGCGACGGGAGGGATCGGACGCCTGGAGCCAGCAGGTCTCTGCCACGCGGCTGTGGCCCCTGCGCCAGGAGGAGCTGATCGC
>Ga0180437_10000447_pt1 | contig 79803 bp, 109 predicted proteins | sample SS_ome_4_FD_132410 | JGI IMG/M metagenome (GOLD analysis project Ga0180437, IMG submission 132410) | Hypersaline lake sediment archaeal communities from the Salton Sea, California, USA - SS_3_D_1 metaG | ecosystem: Environmental > Aquatic > Non-marine Saline and Alkaline > Hypersaline >...
TCAGGCAAAAGAGAAGGCGCAACGCGAGAGCGTGAACATCAGCGCCATGTTGCGTTCCTGGCTGTTAGAATGGGTGGAGGGAAGACGTGCCGTATCGAGCGTACAAGACAGAACTCAAACCGACCAACATGTGGAAAATTGGAGACCTGTCGCCGTGGCTGACACAGAAAGAGGACGCTGATGACCGAACCGACCAATAATGACCAAGAAGTACGCGGCTTGACCGCCAAGTTGTTTGACAAGCTGCGTCTTGTGATGGGCGCGGTTGGCAGCATCAAAAAGGATGGATTCAACGACCATCACAAATATGCCTATGTTCGTGACCAAGATGTGAAAGATGCCGTCCGCGAAGCGATGCTAGACAATAACCTGATGTGGTTTCCGTCTTGCACTCGTGTCGAGCAGGAAGGCAATCATACGGCATCAACATTCATCGTGACGATTGTAGATACCGAGACCGGGTTCACCTGGCAATTTCCTTGGTTCGGAGAAGCGAACGACACGCAGGATAAAGGCTTTGGCAAGTCGTCTACGCTTGGATTCAAGTATCTCTGGCTGACGATGCTGCTCATTGGCGTAGAAGATGACCCTGACGGCAGCGCGCCAGTTGAGCGTGGAGACAGACCGCAGTCCAGCAGACAGACCTCTAACACTCCGGTCGAAGCCGCCGACCCGGCACAATTCAAGCTGCGCTTTGGAAAACACAAAGGAAAAACCGTTGCTGAAATCGGTGGCGATCCAGATGATTCCGGGTGGCTCAAGTGGGCGCTTGAAAACCTGGACAATGACGAACGCAACGCAGAACTGCTTACCACAATTAAAGCATACTTTGGTATGCTCGATGGCAATGCGCCACAGGCCGAGCAAGGCCACTGGACCGAGACGCAGGACTGGCAAGCGTTCTATGCCGCAGCCGGTAGTCTCGGTCTGAGCAATGCCGATGTTCACACGGCGCTGAAAGTCAAAAGCGCCAAGGATTATCTTGGTACGAAAGGTCAAGCCTGGAATGCTCTGGTCCAGTTTGCTACAGAAACCGTTGTCGGCTGGCCGAACCATAGCAAGCTGCTCGAAGAGTGGTTCAGGTTCTTAAACTCGCTTCCTGCGGACAAGCGACCATCGCCCGGCCAAGCGGTCAAGTTGCTTGGCGATGGACCTATCACCGAGTTCAATGATACTTTGGCCGTGGCGATGAATATCGTGCGCGGCAAGATCGAGTAAACAGTAGGTGCATCTACGTTCGTTCTACCCGGCGTGGACCTAGACCGGCATTGACGGCGGGGATGCACCTAGAAAGGAAAGCAAATGGACCAGTTACCATTGTTTGAAGAGATGACCGAGCCACCACAAGACGAAGTGTGGACAGACGATGGATTGCCTGATGCGTCGCAGCCGCGCAGCGCATTGCACGCAGTACCAGAACACATCCGACGGCAGAAACTCGAAGGTCAGTTTGAACCTGAACCCGGTCTTAAGTTCTGTGCCTTTGACCTGGAAATCGCTCGACCGTTTGAGCTTGGGCGTCCCTATGGGATTTCGTGTGCGGCGACCTTGACCAGTGATGGTGATTCTGTCTTGTGGCACGGCGCAGAGACATCGCCTGATGCACCGCTACCCGAACAGATGAATCCGCGAGAAGTACAAGAACTTGCTGGCTACCTTGCCGACCAACAGGCGCAAGGCTATCACGTCGTCACCTGGAACGGGCTTGGTTTTGACTTTGATGTGCTTGCAGAAGAAGCACAAAACGAGTTGTGGACACTTGACATTGAAAAGCTGGCAATGGAACATATCGACCCGGCATTTCAAATGCTGTGTGACCGTGGCTATATGGTCGGGCTTGAAACGGCTGGCAAGGGCCTGAACGTTGGTGCGAAAACAGAAGGAATGCACGGCGACCTGGCTCCTATTCTTTGGAGTGGATGGCCGGATGAGCTAGTCGATGACCAAGGAGAAGGCGCAACCCGAATGCGTTCTCAAATCGAGTTGCTTGACGTTGCTGTTGGCACGAGAGAAGCGCAAGACCTGTGCCTGATCTATGTCGCTCAAGACGCCAAACTGACAGCCGATGTCTATCGCGCTGTTTGTGAAGGAAAGCGTCTGCCCTGGATTGCGCGTAGCGGTCGGCCTAACGCCTGGTATCCAACGATGAGCGATAGCCGGTTGCTGACCGTGAATGAGGCGCTTGAAATCCCAGAACCAGATACGTCTTGGATGTCCAGGCCGCGTCTGCGGTCTGATGTGATGAGTTGGATTGGCAAGGAGGCGTAATGACACAACCATTTTTCAAACCACAACCTAAAGAGCCGTGGTCAGACTGGCGAATGTTTGGCCTTCTGCTCCCTGCACTGATTAGCGCACTTGGGTTTTTCATCACCGGCAGTTTCGCCTTTGCGTTCAGCGACATCGGCGTTATCCCTGGTCCTATGCAGTCGTGGATGGTCATCGTCGGCAGCGCCTTGATCATCTTTGGCGCTGAAATGAATACGCCCTTTACTGCGGTTGAAGTCTTTCGCAAAATCTTGCGCAAAGAGGCCAATGGCTGGGACACCAGCGCCTTGGTCGTCTCGCTGATCGGGACGGTGGTCAACCTGCTCGTTACGTTCGCCAGCCGCTTGACGCTGGCAACAGCCTGGAAGAGTTTTGTGCTCAACTGGGGACCACTGTTGTCTGGCTTTGCTGTGGCGTGCGACTATTACGGCGCGTTGGTCGAGTTGGGCTTTTTGTTCGGTTCTTATGAGACGCGAATGGAGAGTTGGCTGGAAGAGAAGGCCGTGTATGATGCAGAGCACGGTATTGAACCGACCGAACCGATTCCCGAACCCGTTGCTGTCAACCCGCGCTGGCGGGCTGCGAACATCGACGATGTACGCGCGTTGAGGTTGAACGGAGAGCGGGCGACGTTGACCCGCGCTGGGCTCAAGCGTGCATTGGCAGAGCAGCGTCAGGTGCGGGTTGCTTGTTCGTCGTCCACGGTCGGGCGATGGGTGAAATTGGCAAAGGAAGGAAAGTAGAATGAAGGCGTTTTTCAAGTGGTTTGGTGAATGGTGGTTTTTGATTCTTCTTATCGGAGGCATAACTCTGATAGCAGCATGCTTGATTATTTCTGGAATTATAGCAGACGCCGAGCGTCTTGATATTTGCTATCGCGGTGGATACGACACCGTAGAGTACCTGGGTGCACTTAATCGTCCTGGATGTTTGGACATCCGCGAAGGTGGTGTATACGTCGTTGTGCCACTAGATATCGTGCGTGCTGAATTGGAGGCTCAATAGATGGCGAATGGACGGTCCTCGTTTACAGCACCAGGACAGCGCGAAACGATTGTCCGTGGAGAACGAACAGACCCTCGTTCTATTCTCGGTCAGGCGTTCGTGTGGGGCGCGTGTGGCTCATTCGTTGTTTTGGTAGTGATGGTTTTCATTTTTTGGAACAAGGGCGTACGCTGGTATTGGATATGGGACAACCTGCGTTGGCTTGCTATTTTTCCAGTCGCGCCATTTGTCATTGCTGCGGTGCTGGCAGTCTATGCACTCACTGTGGAGATTTTTGACCCGAACTGGCCGCCGCCGCGCAAGGCAATGAGCAGCACGCGGCCTGTGTGGCCGCACAGTCAAGAGCGCGAACAACCCAAAGTGGACCGTCGCGTTAAAGTGGCCGACTTTATGGCCGAACTCAGCGAGGATGATTGAAAATGAATTGGCTTGATATTGCATTGACTGCCGGCCTATCTGTGCCTGCCTACATCGCCGTGCGCCGCGTATACGATGACGTGATGATGCGGGTGATGGAGGCCCAGGCGCACAATACCAAACTGAACGCATACCGTCAGCGGCAGGCAGTGCGCAATCTGACGCACATCCCTGCGGACCAAATCGGGCGCGGTGGGTGGATGGTCAAGCCAGATGGGTCTATTTTGAATCTCGATACGCACGCGCAATTCGGCACTGACTGGAAACCGGCATACGTTGACGAGTTCCGGGAGCGATTGGACCATATGGAGCGGCTAATGCTTGCCGCTGCAAATATCAAGCAGGACGTTGCACCGCTCTTGGGTGCGACTGAGCCGGAAGTACCTCCGTTCCAATGGCCTCGGTCATATCAGTACGAGCAAATGATGAAGTTGTACGTCAAGCGACCGTCACACCACAACATTTTGCTCGGCGTTCGGTATGATGATGATGGCAATGAGTCGCCGGTGGTCGAGGATATGGAGGATCTGATTCACATAATGATTGGTGGGCGGTCGGGCTTCGGGAAGTCAAACCTGGAATACGTCATTGCACGGCAGCTAGTGGATAGCATTGACGACTGTCGCCTTGCGTTTGTGGACTATGCCGGGATGACACTGAAACCGCTTGAGCAATCACCGCGTGTTCTGTGGCCCACTGCGACGGATGATAAGAGCACGCTGCCCGTGCTGCGGAATGTTGTGCAAGAGCTTGAGCGCAGAAAGTCTCTTTTTGCAGACTGCCCAGGTGTACAGCGATTGAGCCAGTACAACTCACTCGACCGTGAACCGCTCGTGCCGTGGTATCTGTTCCTGGACGAGACAAGCCAATGCCTACGAAATAAGGAATTGGCTGAAATGCTGACGGTTATCTCTGAGCAGGCGCGCAAATTCGGGCTTGGCATTGTTGGCGCTGGTACAACCTGGCATGCAACTGTTGCGCCTGAGCCATTCCGGGTCAATTTTGCCACACGGGCGGCTGTATACTGTTCTGCGGTGACTAGCCGCGTTGTGCTGGATCAAGATTCGTCTGCGTCTGACCTGGAACGCCCCGGCCTTGCCTGTGTGATGCTGCCCGGAAAAACTGGCGTATCGCGCATTCTGACACCGGAGGTTGAATTTAGAGTAGTCGATGGCGACGGACCGCTGATGGAATTGGATGTCGCACCAGAGCCATTAAGCGCGGGCGATAAACAAAAACGAATTCTTGAATTGCACCAGCAAGGCCAAAGTAACCGACAGATTGAGCGTGCTGTCTTTGGCTACACTGGCGGACACGCAACCACTCGCGTGAATGAGGCTATTGGCACTGCTACGATGTAGTAAAAGTCGCAGTTATCCCAAATAGGCCATTTGGGATATTTGGGATGTCGTAGTAGTGGCTTTACAGAAAATTTACACAAGGAGATCACATGATAGTATTATTGGCGCTCGGCTTGTTGTGCACACTGGTTGGAGTCATTGGAATTTATAATCTCGGCGCACAGTCCCGAACCATCAATGTGAATTTGTCCGGCGACTTGCACATCGGAAACGGAATCAGAGTTCCAGAAGGCGCAATAGTCATCCCGGCCAGAGCACATTGACAGTACGGAATATCAAGTTTCCATAAGGAGCACACAATGACCAAAATTGAATGGACGCATAGAGAAGGCACAACAGGCGTTGCCTGGAATCCCGTTACAGGCTGCACTCCCGTCAGCGAGGGCTGCGCGCACTGTTACGCTGCACGTATGGCAAAGCGCCTCGCTGGGCGCTGTGGCTATCCAGCCGCGCCGCACGAGTTCGATGTCACGCTGCACCCGGACAAATTGAACGTGCCGCTACACTGGCGCAAACCACGCACGGTGTTTGTATGCAGCATGAGCGATCTTTTCCACGAGGACGTGTCGGACGATTATATTTACCGGGTGTTCCTGAGAATGGCAGAATGCAACGCGCACACGTTCATTGTGCTTACAAAGCGCGCGGAACGGATGGCCGAATGGATGGACACGAACTGGCCCTATCTCCGGCAGGCGTGGTCGATGCAGAATATCTGGGGGCTCGTCACCGTTGAGAACCAGCAGCACGCCAACGAGCGCATCCCGCATTTACTGCGCTGTCCGTTTACGGTGCGCGGCGTGAGCTACGAACCCGCGCTGGGTCCGGTGGATTTTGGTCTCGCTCCCCTGGACTGGCTGATCTGTGGCGGAGAGTCTGGTCCCGGCGCGCGCCCGATGCATCCCGATTGGGCACGTCAGGCCCGCGACTGGTGCAAGGTCGCTCGCGTGCCATTCTTTTTCAAGCAGTGGGGTGCTTGGCAATTTTTCCATACCGCACCGGATGGCAAGCCGATATATGAGCGTGTCGGCAAAACCCGCGCCGGTCATCTGCTCGACGGAAAAGAGCACCACGAATGGCCGTCAGACTGAATGGCTGGCCTAGTCCACGCCTACCAGATGGGCAGCTTTATAGGCGCACCGAACTCAGCACGCACTGGAAGCCCCAGCGACTTTCAGGAATGCCCGGAATGTGGTCGGAGAATGCGCAAGGGCTACCGGATGTGCCAGTCATGCCACAATGCGCAGCGCATCCTGGCGGGCAAACTCGCTCTAACATAGAAGGACTTGGAGAGCCACCTGCTACCGTTCAGTCATAATACAAGGAGGATACTTTGGGACTAGACGTATACCTGAGGCGTGACATCGCCAACGCGCTACGTGCCACAGCTTGCGCGAGTGAAGGCGCTATCGGGCATTCGCTCAAACTGACGAACACGACAGGCGCGAACCCGGAAACGTATACCAGGGCCGACATGCTGAATGCCTACAAGCAAGGCCAGCACAACACGCTCGTATCGCTCGGTCTGGCGTTTGGCCTAGTGCCTGTGCTGCCCAAAACGTCTACCGATGGCGCACTTGGGCTGCTGTGGGCAGAGATGCCGGATGGGTAGTCGAAAGAGGTCGGTGTTCTACTGATTAGAACACAACCTTAAATTCTCAAAAACACTTGACAAGGCGCGGCGAAATGTGCTATAATACTTGTGAGGTTGAGACGAAACACACAAGGAGATAGAGCAGATGGAAATCAGAGTGAGCAAGATCGAGAAGAGGCAAGGGGCAGTTGCGCAGTTCGAGAGCAGAATGGCGACCTACACCGTTTTTCAGCAAGGCGAGCGTGTTTGGGTGGACGCCTACGGGCGCGGCGGGCGCAAAATTCAGACCCCGCACGTTCGGACGGTCCAGCAGGCGCGCGAATGGTGCGAGAGCCAATGCGCACCGGCGCAACGTCCTGAGGACGCAATCACGATCTAATCCCCCCCCCAGGCCGCCCGGAGCCGCTAATCCGGAAGGTGGCTGCGCTGTTCGTGACGGCGGTATTTCTAGATTAATCCGTCCGCGTCTCGTTCCAATTGGCGGCAGCGCGGCCATTAACAATAGCATAAATCGGCTGGGCGTCATACTCAAAATGTGAGCAGACGCGGAAATGAGCACCAGCGCCGGACACCCGTAACCGGCAACTAGTTTCACCGACATTGCTGGGAGCTTTCGAGGTATCAGGATAGTTCCTGCGCCGGGCAGTGTCAGCGGTTCGACTCCGCTGGATGGCTCCCAGTAGCGCCGGTGTAACCGACGCGACGATGAATGATAGACAGAAAGGAGAGTACCGCTAAATGCCTGGACGCGAAAACGCGCCGACATCGTTGGACGGGCCAGCAACCCGAACCGGCGATGTTCAAAAACTTGGAGGTCGTGATGATAGACATCGGCAAAATTCCCAGCCATGTGCTTGGGGCTATCCGTCAGAACTATGGGGCATTCGATGGCTCCGACAAATCCTATGACTCCAACATTCAGAGCTTGACGCCAGAAGAGGCGTTCGAGTGCTACTGCGAATGGCACGGGTTGCTTGACTGGGTTGCTATTTTGATTAAAACTCTGGACAGTTTATTCAAGGCGGCTGCAACTGATTCGTTCGTCTCATTTGGCGACTGCGCGGCGGTGTGCGCAGAACAGGAGGACCAACCGTGAGCGATAAGACAAGGCTGCCATAGACACAAAGAACTATACGGCATCCCTGCCTGAAAGGAGGTCTGCGACCGCAACGAAAAGAGCCGCCCAGATGGGCGGCTCTTTGCTTTGATATGTTTCGCTATCTCAGTTTCGGTACAAACATGCGAATCGCTTCACGCGCCAAGTCGCCACCTGTGTAGCCAATCATCACCGCACTGGTAAACGACATCCCTATCAGCGCGGACAATGCTCCATCGCTGGTCAGCAAAACGACGGCGTAGCCAATCAGAGCTAGTGCAAACGATGCCAGGTATTTCGCCTCGAATGGAGGCCACTTTGACCACCCGCCGTCACTGATGGCCTGCAACCCGGTTGTCACGTATGGCAAAAGCAGCCTCAGCGCGCAACCAAGTGCCAATACCCCAAAGGCTGATCCCAGTCCTACCCAGTCCATAGACTATCCTCCTACTAGTGGCGAATCGCCGCCAAATGTTTTATACAACATCACCGCCTCTCGTTGAGATAGTGCGATGGCCGCGCACTGGTCACTCAACGCGGCAGCGATTATTCTGCCCACATCATACCACCGCAGCGACTCGTTGTCAAGCCTTTTCTTGACCCACCTTCCGGTACACCGTCACCCGACGCGAGGCTTCTACATCATAGACATCCTCGTGCTTGGTCAGGATGCCACGCGCAACTAGGTCGTCTAGCCACGGACACGCCGCTCCGGTTGTGATGGCGAATCCGTTCATCTGCCTGAACCGCGCTATGTATTCATTCGCTGTAAAGTCGCCCGGTAGTCGTACCACAGGCGTCGTCAATTGAACGATCTCATTCAATATTTCCTCAGTCGTCACCGCCGTATCTGGTTGCGTCACAGAGATTCCTCCACTCGTAGGTCAAGCTCGTGTATCATTGGATGAACGCTGGTCAGTTTGCCGTCAATGATTTCTAGCGCAAGCATGCCGAACTGCTGTGTCATCGCAGACCTCGTTACCTGGCGCGCATAGTCGCCCATCCCGCACCACGACGGTAGCAGGAATGCGTCAAACTGATATTCCACTCCGGCTATAGTCGAGCAGTACGGAACGTGCCTGTATGTGTGCTGATGCGCACGAGTGACCACCCGTGCGTGGACTTCGCTTCTTTGTGTCCACGATGACAGCACTAGGTCGCGCAAATACCACAGCATAGAATTGCCTGCCAGCCACGTCCGACTACCCGGCGATGGGCCGTGATGCGCGTAGTCTATCCGGCAACCATTGACGTTCAAAATGCCGTGGTAGAGCACCTTGAATTGAACGCTTGTGTATTGCGCCTTGAGCACCTGTACGACAGAGACAACTTCGCTGGCCCCTATCCCGTCATGCGCTGCTGTACCCGCAATGAATCGAGCCTGCCGGATATTTGGCAGGCTCAGTATCGGTGCTTGATTTGCGACAGCTATTAGCAGTTGGTTCGATTGTGTTCCATTTCCGACTCTCAAGGTCGGGTGCTTATGACCCTGGACTATATCGCCTTGGTGGATATAGATAACTTCATCGCCCCCTGCCAGTTCTGTGACGGCCTGTATGTCCTTCTCATACCACTTCCATAGTCGTTTTTGCAAAGCCCCCAACTGCGGTGTATACGGTCTGAACTCTCCGCTTTCGTCCTGTTCCAGCAGAGACACGTCTGGATTCATTAGTCCGAGTTTGTTGCCCGCGTGCGTATCGGCTACGAACAGAACAATGACGCGCCGCGACTTTCGTTTTCCCTTTCGTTTGGAGGACAATTTTCGTCTCCTTTGCTTTTATTTGGCGAATGTCACATATAGTGTTATGACAACCGATGCGATAGCGATGATCCAGAGCGTCACGTCTTTGAGCACAGGCCAAATTTTCCATCGCTGGTTGAGCTTATTCGTTTCAGTTTTCATCTCTGCAACTTGCACGTTGAATGCTGCCTTCAGCGCGGTCGTTTGCCGGTGCATCTCTAGTGTCAGGTCTGCGATCTGTTTGATCATACTGGTCGTCAAGCCTTCTACCTGGGTGTGCAACTCTCGCAACTGTATGGCAATGTCCGTCATATCGCCGTTCATCGACACTATTTTATCACGGACTCGTTCCAGATTTGCAGCACACACTCGTGCCTGTTTTTCGATCTGTGCCTGTGAAATCATCTGTACTCGTGACGTGTCTCTATCCTGATTCGACGTATCTGCCATGTCGTGCTCCTATGTTCATTATGTCCTTATTATAGCACAATTGTGCTATTCGATTGTTAAAAAATTATTAGAATACCTTTACCTGCCTGATACAAAATTGTTGACCTAGTTCTGTGCGTGGTGGCGCGTGAATCGAGAGCGTTGAGTCTGCCAAGAAACCCAACCTTAAATTTTACAAAAAGACTTGACAAACTACCTACTAATGTGCTATAATGATTTTGAGATTGAGAGACGAACTAGCACAAGGCCGGGTAGGACCGGCAGAGAGGTAGAAAGATGTTAAACGAAATCATCAATAGCAAATCCGGTATGCCAAATAATGCGCCTCGTATCATTTGCATGGACGGCACAGAGCTGTCAGTGCAAGCCTCAAGCCATCATTACTGCATTCCGCGTACTGGCGGCCCATATACGCATGTTGAGGTCGGTTATCTATCCGATGACCACCCCCCAACTTGGGCGGATTATGCCGACGGCGAATACCCTACCACTGTCTATGGTTGTGTGCCAGTCGAACTCGTGCGCGAGTATGTAGAAGCGCACGGTGGAGAGGCCACTGAGGCTACTACTAGCCTGTTGTCGGTAGAAATGGGGAAACTATCCACCAAGTTACTGGCTGCGATGTACGCGCACTGTCAGACCGACTTGGTCGATGTGGCGAAAAGCATCCTCGCATATGTGCGCGAGGATGAACACATCAAAAGCCTGTTTTGTGCCGAGCTTGAGAAGCTTGATCACTGGTACTTCTTCAGTCTAAATCGGATCTATGAGGATGGATCGATGGATATTCACCTCGATCCATTTGGTATCCCAACTGAGGAAGACGAGTTTAGACAATTGGATAGTCGAATGATCGACTTACCAGGTCCAAGCAACGCGATCTGGCAAGGGTACGTAAAGGCAGCATCGACCAATTCTGCTCATGACCGGATACGTGCCAGCTATTAGCCTCCAGGCCAACCGCGCCTGTTAAAGATCGCCGACTAGCCCCGTACCACGCTAGTCGGCACAGCCGGAGAACCCGGCAGAGAGGTAACTGAGATGACGAAAATAGCAAGACTTATACGATACTTGACCAACGAGCCCTGGTGGGAGAAGAAGGTCCGTGCACTTGACTGGAATGAAGGTGAGGACCCAGAGGCAGTGGCGCTTGTAGCGGTCCACAACGGCTGGATCGACGATTACGATGGGTGCATTCTTCCCGAAGCTTACGGCAAATTGCCGCACCGGATCGCGCACGTTATCACGGCGTTCCTATCTGTATTTGGTGTCTCTGAAGATGGGCGCATTGAGCGCACCGGGGAATTGTACTCCCCAGCAGCCACCTTTCACAAGCTGCACAAGCGCTTGGGTGGTCACGGCACTGGAGCCTATTGAGTTTCCGCCCCTATTCAATTGTTAAAGATCACCGACTAGCCCCGTACCACGCTAGTCGGCACAGCCGGGCAACCGGCAGAGAGGAAGAATGATGTATTGTATATATTGTGGTGACGAGATCTCTGAGAAAGAAAAAGAGTCCGGGTCTTACAAAGAGCGGCACGGTCCCGGTTTGTGCTGCTCGCCGTGTCAATATTGTCGTTGGGGCGTGCCGCACCCCCCATACGTGTGCGGAGACAGAACCCCAGAGAATCTACAGCGGGTCCGGGCGCAGTGGGTAGATGCTTACCCGGAATATCGCTAATATTCAATTGTTAAAGTGCGCCCCGCCACACCCACGGCGGGGCTCTCTCATTCCAACTCCACTGGTGCAAGCACCCACCGCAACCCCGCGAACCATTCCTCCAGTCGCTCGACTACCGTGGTCGCAATTTGTTCCTCGTTGCACGTTCCAGGCTCACACGGTGGGCATTCGGGGCAATTCTGTGGCGGTAACTCGCCACTTTCGGCAACATACCAGCATCGAGCATCGTCCAAGTACACATCGTTGTGCTTGACGGACCATTTGTTCGTCACCAGCACGAACAGCGTCACGCGCTCCGACTCCGCCGTCACGACGCGGCTATAGTACGTCTGATAGCTGCCCGGCGTCCACTCGTACCTGGTCCACTCGATTCCGTGCTCCCACGGCCACGACTGACCCTCAGCGCCAATTCCAAGCGAGACGTACACCTCACCGCTGTGCTGGCCGGGATCGTCGCTGTTGGTGGACCACCCGTGCGCCTGGATTGAAAACTGCACGTCACGATCCTGCTCAACGTCAACCTGTTGTGAAAATGCCGCGTCCATAATGCCATAGAATGCGAATGCGACTTGAGCCCGTTCGCCCTCGGCCACGCGGTTGGGGAACTGCGCTGCCTCAATCGGCTTGAACTCAGGCCGGCGCGTTGGATCGCTGCCTCCTCCGCTCTCAGCCAATGGCGGCAGAGTATTCTCGCGGTAGTGCGACGTCCAGCCCTGCGCGACATAGCCACCCGGCACGGCGCCGTACGGCGACTCAAATCCGGGATTGACGAGCGTGATCTGCTCAGCCGTTGCCCTCGGCAACGCGGCGACACTCGGCGGCAAAAACGCGCAGCACAGCAGCAACGTTATCGAGGCTGCCAAAAAACGGACGGCGGGTCTGTAGGTCTGGTTCATAGCTCACTCCTGAATAGGTGTAGTTGGCGCAGTGGTACGCATGCGCGGTACCCTGCTCGTTGGATACGGTTAGATCGGCCACCACGGCCCCACCGCGGCGCGGACAGCGGTCGCCGGTGGAGTGGTTGTGAAGTTGAATCATTCTGAGCCTCCTGAAATGCTTGCAGGATTATACAAGAAAACGGCCATTTTTGGCCGTTTTTTGTTTGAAACTTGCAGGATTGGGTATTGACAATCTAGACAGAACGTGGTATAATCTAGTCAAGCAAGTGAGGGAAGCGGAACCCCTCAAGAGCAAGAAAAGGAGAATCAAAATGGAACCGCAGGACATCAAGACGATTCAGCTCAGCAAGGACGAGCCAAGTATCAGCGGCGCGAATTCGGCAAGCGGAGCGGCCTACACGGAAGGAACCGAAGCAACCATTTTCCAGGACGATGATGGCGACTACGGCTACTGCCTCCATGGCATCGGGCAGGACGGCAACTATTTTGAGTCTGAGGACGTAGACGGATTCAATACCGCAGACGAGGCCGAGCAGGCCGCCCGCGACAACTGCCGCGCTCAATAGCTAGGCTACATTCGATCCGCTGAGGATTACATACATTCGATCCGTTGAGGATACTGGCTAAGCTAAGCATGCCCGCACCACGCGGGCCACACACAAGGAGACAGGCAAATGGCACGCTTTCAGGTAGTAGGTCCAGGGGGTGATCCCGGAGAATCGGGCATCTATGATCGCCAGACCGGACGACAGGTGGTCGGCTCCTATGAGCTGGCCAAACGCGGATACGACATCCACAACGTCGTTACCTGGAGCGACGAGGCGATCCGAAAATTGGCCGAACGCATTCAGCGCGAGGAACGCCTCGCTGGAGGATGCGTTAAGTTCGATGTGTACGATCTGTAAAAAGGAATTCACCTATGCGCCAACCGCAAATCAGCACCACCGTAGGCCCGCACATCCGAGAGCTGTTCGACCAGTTGGTCGAGCGCTACGGATCGGGCACTGTGGTGCTCTCCATCGCAATCAGCGACTTAGGCCAGAAACACGGCCTAGAACTTGACTGGGAAGCCAAACCTAAAACGGACTCAGTCGACGCTGCACGCGACTGGATGCGTGCAAGTTACTAGAAAACTATTTACTTGTTAAAGTGCGCCCCGCCACACCCACGGCGGGGCTCTCTCATTCCAACTCCACCGGAGCCAACACCCACCGGGCCAACTCCGCCCGCACACCCTCGCGCACCAGCCCCGGCCCCACCTCGGCCAGCACATCACGCACCACTTGCGCAATCGTGTCCATAGTCGGCGGCTCGACCTCATCCACCGGCAGCGGAGGCACGAACCGCAGATACCCCACCCAAACCCCCTCGCGTGGTTGAGCCACAAACGACGTTCGACCGTTGACTACATTCAACACTTGCACCTCGACCAGCACCCCCGACAACCAGTCGAACAGATATAGCTCGTAATCCCCATCGCGCATCCCGCGCACCGCGACACTCTGAGCCTCGCATCGCGCCGTCATCAGCACGTGCTCGCCGTCGCCCCACGAGGCAAGCACGTCCGCGTCGACCTCCACGTGCCCGTCCCAGCACACACCGTCTCCGTCCCATTCTGCTAGATCGACCATATCTGCCAGCACGCTCGTCACACCGGCAATCTCCATCATAGCCGGATCGGCGTACCCACCTGCGACCCAGTTGTTGCGCCTGCTCTCCCGTGTCCCCGGCCACCGCACCGGCCCCATCAGTCCAGGCCCGCCGCACACCGCCAACCACTCGAACAGCTTCGACGGTCCATACGGCGCGGGCTCGTGATACGGCTCAGTCCGTTGCAGCGAATACGGCGCATATTGGCCGACTACGACTTGCTTGTCGGGATAGTGCGTCTGGCATTCCCGCAACCACTCGCGCGCGACCGCGTGATCCCCGTCCGTGTACCAGTTTATGGTCAGCACGTCCACGCTTGGCACATCGTGAACGCGACACACGTTCTGTGCCCACTTTGCGTCCAGGTCGTGCTTCGATCCCGCAAACAGATGCCCGCTCGCCACCGGCGCGCTGTGGTGCGCGTGAATGTACGCCGCGATTCGCTCATTCCACGCTGCCAGCGTGTTGATCTGCGCGGTCAAGTCCGAGTTTTTCGGCAGCTCCCAAAATTCAGCATCTGTCGCTAGCCACGTAAATTCCTCGCACGTTTTCCACAGCCCGACAATGTCCCGCTCTCCAACTGCGTCGATGATGAACTGAATCCGTGCCTCAGCCGCAGCCAAGCACCGCTCATCCGTGAACACCTGCCAACCGTCGACCACATAGCCGCCATTGCGCTCGTTCCAGGCGTGCGCGTGCCAGCCGACGCCGCGAAACTCGGTGTTTTCAAACGGCGTGATCATCAGCCGCACGTTGTACCGTTCTGCCGCGTCGAACAACTGCCGCAGGTTGGACACCTGCCACACGTCGCCCTCTGGCGCTGCGATCTGCGCGTCGTCGCCGTCCGTGGTCCACACGTTGAACGTCTCTGCTGGCGGCGGCTCGACAGACCACGCGACCCGCCCCTCGTCCCAGTAGATTTGTTTGCCTGTGAGCCGCACGCGGATCATGTTCACGCCTGCCTGATTGAGCCGCTTGCACCACTCGTCATAATCTAGTGGATCATCACCCGGTAGTGGACCCAACGTGTCGGGCTGACCAAACAGCCCGCGCTTAAGCTGCGCCGTTTGCCACGCTGCGAATATTGTGGCGTAGCCTCTCAGGTTTGTAAGTTTCATGTTATCCTCCCACTAGCCCCGCCGCGCCAGCCTCAATCCGCTGCAGCAGCGCCTCACACACGCGCTCTACCCGGTCCACACGTGCCTCCAGCTGTAAAATCCGCTCATCCAGCGCCCGCCAGTGATCGCACGTTGGCGTCTCCGGTTCTGGCTCCGGTTCCACCGGCACACTCAACGGCGGCACAGTGTACCCACACCCCACCGCCTCCATAAAGTCGCGGATCACCTCCGGTTTGTCCCGGAACGTCCACCGGTCGTGCTGCCAGCGATACACTGCCAAGCACGAGATCAGCCGGTCCGGGTGTAAGTGATTCCACGTGTCGATCTCCTGGTACGCCTGCCGCACCACACCGCTGTTGCGATTCTGCCACGGTTCAACCATGTCGAACTCGGTCAAATACACCGGCAACCCGGCAAAGCGCGCTTCTATTGCATCCATCCATTCGGTGTAGACTTGAAAACCCCAAAATCGATCTGAGAACGCGCCGCTCATCTTGTCCATACTGCGGATTGCGCCTGGCTCCTGCGCGCGTGCGTAGGCGTGAATCGCAAACCCATCGCAGCTAGTGAGCGCCTTTTGCACATCCTGGAAATACTGAATCCAGTCCCCGTGCTCGTTGTTACGATAGCTCGTCTGCGGGTTCCACGGCGCAACCGCGCCGACAAGCACCTCGTCCCGCTCGTGGCCCGCCAGCGCGTGGATTGCGTTGCGGCATAACTCGTAGCACTCGGCATAGTCCCACGGCCAGATAGTGACGCCTTTCGGTCGCTCGTCGGCGTGGTTCATTTCGTTGCCGATAATCCAGCGCGTGCAACCCTGGCTGCCTGCCACAAAATTCGCCACGCGCTGCGCGAACGCTTCATAGTGCTGAGGCTCTGGAATCGTCCCGTTCGGCTTGTAGCCGTTGTTGAGCCGCGCAATCACCGCATGCCGCGCGCCGCGATAATCTGTCCCGTGTGCGTGGTTCGGGTCATGGCCCAGTTCCTCTGTGCGAATCTCCCATCCGGGCAGCACTATACCGTGCTCGTCGCGCATGCTATAGTCTAGGTCATTCTCACCGTGAATTGCGTACAAGCTGCTCCGCATCATTTAGTCGCCTCCTTTTAGTCCGGGTCCACTGGCGGCACGTACCGCGTCAAATCTTCTGCGACTTCGTACAAGGCGCACTGCTCATTGAACCAATACAGCAATGCTGCGCGAATGCCCAACGTCGCCGTCACAGGCCCGTCGGCACGAACCGTGATCGGACCGTCAATCAGCAGAATCCGCACGCCTGCCGGCAGCGTTACCGTTTGATTCTCTTCCAGCACCACCGGCTGCTCGACCGGCAGCACAACGGATGGATGGTCATCGCCGACTTGTATGCTTCCATCGGCGTTGTAGATTTTGAAATCAGCCGTTGCGACAATCCCGCCATTTTCCGGTTGCACCGACAGCCTGGCGGGGCTGTACTGCTCTGGCGTAAGTCGGAGTCTAACGTCGCTCATTGGTTTCTCCTAGCTCAGTGTGTAGATCGGGATGAAATACGCTTGGTCCGCGATCTGGTTCCCGGTATCTGTAACGTAGACTTTGAGCCACCCCGCGCGCGTCTCGCTGCTTTGATCACCCTCGTCCACAATCGAGCGCGTGAGGTTCCCCGCCGCCGCCTCGCCGTAATAGTGGACAAACGCCTCGTCCACGTCGGCCTGGTCCAGCAGCAGCACCTCGATTCCACCCGCCGCGCTGCTCTGGTCTACGTGTAGCTGTGCCAGCGTGTTGGTGAACGAGTCCGCAATTTTGACGCGGCCCGTCTCGGCAACACGCATCCGCTCCGCCGCTGTCACGCTAGAGGTTGGCGCCGTGTAAAATCCCAGGCTCGTACCCATCGCCGCGTCGGTGAAATTCTCGGCGGCGTCTACCTGGACAAATCCAGTAGACGCGGCTGCGAACCCAGTCGCGCCATACCCGCCCGCGCCCAGCCTTCCTAGAATATCGCCGCTTTGCGCTGCCGTGGGCGTGCCCCGCGTGCCCTGCGCACGTCGGCCTCTGAAGATCGGATAGTCGGCAGCGTCCGCGCCATAGGCGAACGCCTGATACACTGCTGCGCTACCATCGTTCGACACACCGATGTTGTTATCAAGCACCGTGAGGCTGGCCGTCATCAGCGCGTCGGGCGCTGTTCCGCCTACGATCACGTGCGCGTCCTGGAACTCGATCTGGTCCGTGCCCTGGTCATCGAACGTAATCCGCCCTGCGGCTGCGCCCAGCCCGATCCCGGTATCATCGGCCATCGTGACAAATGACCCGGATAGCACGTCGAGCGAGTTGGCCGTGAACGTGAAATCCTCAGCGCCGTTGATCGAGATACTGAGTTCGCCGCCCGCACCGGCTAGAACGAACGCCGCTGTATCATTCGCCGCCTCGGTCAACGTGAGCAGGTCCGCGCCCCCGACGTGGAACGTGATCTCGTCATCGGTAAAATTCACATAGGTGTCTGTGTCGCCGCTGTGAATGATGTACTGTGGCACAATCAGCTCGTTGCCGACCGTCGCGTTGCCGTTTGAGTCCACGCCAAATGCAAAGCCGCCCGCGCTGTCTTGTACGAGGAACGAGCTTACCCCGGCTGCCTCAGAAAGTAGAAGGCGAAAGTCACCGTTCGTGTCGTCCGCCAGCAGTTTAATCTCGTCGTCGCTGCCCGTGATAAAATACAGCAGTGGCGAGTTGCCGCTGCCATCATCCATTATGATGTCGTCGGTGTGGGTGTGGACGCCGGTCCAGGCGTCGAACGTCGCGTCCAGATCGATCCGCAGGTCGCCGCCGCTGAACTCAAGTCCGCTCCACGCTGCAACCAGATCGACGACCAGATCATAGTCCCCATTCGCGCCGCTGTCTGTGCCTGCCAGGCCATTGCCTGGAACGAATCTGCGTTCCGCGCTCAAATCGCCGTCCAGGGCCAGCGTGAGGTACTGCGCGTCCGCAGGCGCCGCGCCGATGTCTACGAAAGTGCCGGGGATGTAGCGCGTGCCGTCGCCGACCAGCACCGCGCCTGCCGCCACGCCGTCCGCGTGGATGATACCCAGGCCAGAGGCGATGTACAAGTCACCGTCAAGCAGACTTAGGTGCTTCGTCAGCGTCCACTTGTCGTCCGATTCGTCCCATGCCAACGTCGGTGCGCCGGTCACATCCAGTTGCAGAATCGCCGGGAAGTCTTGATCCGCGCCGTCCATCGAGCAGATGATATGTTGCTCGGACACGTCGCCCTGATCGAGTAGTAGCACGGGCTGTCCGCCGCTTGCGCTGCTCTGGTCCACGTCCAGCGCCGCACCTGTGCCGGTCGTGCCAACGGACAGAAAGCCTCTCAGGATATTTTGTGCCGTGCCGTCTTGGTATACGCCATAATTGATCCCGGTACGCTCGTCGATGTACAGGCCATAGGCGTTGCCCGTTACAGTCCCGTCGCAATCCATGACGATCCGGTTGCCAAACACGTCCCCGCTCACGGTGTTGGCGGCTTCCTGGTCAACGAACACCTCAATCCCCACCGCATCATCCGTCACCGTTCCGGCATTCAGGTCGAGATTATAGTATCCGACTTGAGCATCGCGCTTGTTGCCGACCGCGCCCACGCTGCCGTCATCGATTTGCACCTCTGCGAAAAATCCACGCGCGTGCCCGATTGTACCGCCGCTCTGATTCAACCGAACGAACAGGGACATGCCCAACAGCGCGTCGTCGTGGTCCGTCGCTCCCGCCGTTTTCGCCAGGTCGAGATCGATCCCGCTCGCGGCAGTGGTTGTGTCCAGCGCCGTGTTTTGCAAGTTCAGAATGATAGAATCGATGACACTGGCATTTGGCCCCGCTGCTATGTGGCCAAGGAAATCCGCGTTCCCGTCCGCGTCCACATAGGCTACGTCGGCGTCACCGCTATCGCGCCAGATAAATTGACTGTCCGTATCCGATGCCGGAAACTTGACGACAAAATCAGAGTCGCCCGCTGTGCCATCGTCCTCTAGCCATAGCGAGAATGTGTCATCGTTTGAGCCGCCAACAAAATTCAGAGACGGACTATCGCCCGCGCCATCATCCATCGACAAGTTACCGACCAACGTCGGAGATGTATCACTGATAATATCTGTTCCATCACCAATGAGCACGCCGCCTTCCGTGCTCGCATCGTAGCTGGCCCACACCGGCCCGGCTTCTCCGCGTATGATATGCCCGCGTGCGCCTGGTGGAATTGGATAGTTGGCATTGGCTGCTATTGGAATGAATCGCGTGCCGTCGCCGCCCAGTACCAAGCCTGCCGCCACGCCGTCCGCGTGGATGATACCCAGCCCGGAGGCAAAGTGCAGATCACCGTCTACCAGCGAGAAATCGTCCGTGATGTCCCACGAGTTGTCCGATTCGTCCCATGCCAACGTCGGTGCGCCGGTCACATCCAGTTGCAGAATCGCCGGGAAGTCTTGATCCGCGCCGTCCATCGAGCAAACGATATGTTGCTCGGACACGTCGCCCTGATCGAGTAGTAGCACGGGCTGTCCGCCGCTTGCGCTGCTCTGATCAACGTGGAGTTGAGCTAAAATCGTATCATCGCCGCCGATTTTGGTATCGCCGCCGAGTTTGCTGTCTGCGTCTGAGTCGTGGTAGATTGCCCAATCGACACCGGAACGCTCGTTCAGATACAGCATCCGAACCGCGCCGGTTGTCGTACCATCCATATCCATTCGGATGCGGATCCCGTTTGCAGTGCCGCTTACGGTGTTCGCTGCCTCCTGGTCCACGAACACCGTGATACCATAGGCGTCTTGCCAAACTTGCCCGCCGTTCAGATCAGTGATAATGTTCATCGCACGCATATCTTTAGGCGTGCCTACGCTGCCAACGTTTCCGTCTTTCAATCGGGCAATGCCATAGATGCCCGTTGTGTCTCCGACCGTGCCTCCAGCCTGGTTCAACGTTGCCGTGAACGCCAGCCCTACCCACTCGTCTGCCTCGTCTGTCGCGCCTGCTGTTTTCGTCGTGGTGAGTTGCAGGCCGTAATAGGTACTGGCCGTGTCTACTGTTGCATCCGAGATCGCTACGATGGTATTAGCAGATATGCCCGCGCTGGCCCCCACAGCTAGATGCGCTTCAAAGTCTGCGTTTCCGGCGGCGTCCACATAGGCTACATTAGAATCGCCCTCGTCGCGCCAAATGAACCGGCTGTCCGTATCCGCCGCCGGGAACTTGACGACAAAATCAGAGTCGCCCGCTGTGCCATCGTCCTCTAGCCATAGCGAGAACGTGTCATCGTTCGAGCCACCGACGAAATGGATCGCTGGGCTGTCGCCTGCGTCATCGTCCCAGGTGTGATCGCCGGTCCACGTCGGTGTTTGATCCCAGACCACATCGTCGGCGTCCGTGGTCAGCGCATAGCCAGCCGCGCCTGGATGTGCCAATCGCTGCCATGTAATCGTCGCCGTGCCCTGGCCCGACATGAGGTCGCCGCGCTGTACTGCTGCTGCTGTGGAGTCTAGGTGTGTAGAGGATAGTATCTGATGTGATGCCGCGCCGCTTCCACCTGCGATATACTGCCAAGCCGTTGCACCGTCTGAGTTGACGTACAAGTCGTCGCCCACCGTATCCCAAAAAAACACACCCTCTGCGGCTGTATGGTCTGGTACAGCGGTTCCGGTGTGCATGCTGGAATATTCGTTCCTGGAATTTACACGGCGTTCCAGCGCGCGCATCTGTCTATAAACTTGCTCGTTGACGCGCTCAGTCATTGCTCTCCCATTCCACACGAGCGTCTATGGTTTCCTTGCCTGCTTCCACAGTAATTGACACCGACCGGACTATCGACTCGAATCGCCGTCCGAGAAATTCTGCATTGACCTTGTCGCCATACTGCCAGTCAACGCCATATCTCGCACCATCGGTGTCGATGATTTTCCCGCCAAACCGACGAATTGGACGAGCTTGTGCAAGCGCATCGTTCGCCACCTTGTCCACCTCGTCATCGTCTCTGGCATCATTCGCATCTATGTAGCCCTCGACCCGCCCGAACCTGCTTTGCTCAGATCGTTCTGTGTCTTCTACCTCTCGCTTGCGCCGACTTGACCCGGTGCTCTGGCCTAGAGCATAGATGTAGTTTTGAGCATTCGTTGCGTCAAACTCGTAGAATGCCTGTGACAATGAGCCCTTCTCCCGACTCAATACCATGTAATCGCCTGTACGGTCGCTTCCAGGTTGCCCGGTATAGGTTAGAAACCGACAAGTAAAGGATGTAGCCGTGATCGAATCCAGAACAACGTCAAAGAAAACTTCTGTTCCCGCCGCCCGGCTTGCTTTGCTGATGCGCTTGAATTCTGCAAATACGTTTTGCCATTCCGACCGGACAAATACGATAGGCCCCTTTGACACAGCAGACCCGCTTGTAAAGAAGTCCAGGTTGCGGTCTGTGTCTACTGCGCTGATCAAGTTTTCGTCCACGAACTCTGTCATTAGATCGTCTGCGTATCCGGTTTTCTCAGTAAAAGCCAGCCCACCCGCATAGGCTACGATTCGCCGCTTGAGCAAGTCTTTGAATCCCGGTCCTCCTACTCGCAAGCGCAGCAACCCGGAACTGGCCTCTTCATAGCGGTAGTATCGCACGATGAATGCTCGTTCTAGGGTCATTCGTGTTCCCGCTGAGGATCTCCAAATCTGAACAACGCTATCAGGCTCTAGCAGCCTATCATCGAACCCTTTGCTTGGCATATCTAGTATGAATTGGCCCATATCGTTGACGACGATGGAATATTGCATGCGTACAAAGTTGTCCAGCAGCGCCAGCCTTGCACCCTTGTCGTTTGTCAACCAGACTTCATATTCACCCGACATCAGTCATATCCCGCATAGGTGTCTTTCCAAATCAAGTACCCGCTTGCAACCGCCCCCGCACTTTGATAGACAAACGAGTTAATAATGTTGTCTCCTGGCATCAGTGACCATTGCCCAAGCGTGCTTCCTGGAAGAACAGCATCAAATCGTCGTCCATAGAATGAGCTTATGATGTCCTTCGACTTTGGCTCTAGGTCTATCGTGATAGTCTCTCCATTTTGTAGTGCGTATGTCATCCAAATTGTCTTTCCAGTCGAGACATTCCGCAGCGTTCTCATATATGCAGGTGTCGCGCCGGACCTAGCAACGATGAACCTTGGATAGGCCGGAACCGACCCCTCATTTGTCACAGTATCTTTTCCTGCGTGGTATCTTGTTCCCGCTCCGCCTGTTACACTCCATCCTAGATAAACATCGTAGTTATCGTCTCTGCGGCTGGCTTCTCCTAATGCAACAGAAAACCCCACAGACGATAGATCAATTCCAGGAAACACCCACGATGCTCCGTTCCAAATCAAAACGCCAGTTGATAGGGTTATGCCACCATAGATATCATAGTACACATCAAATGCCCCGACTGCCCACAGAAGGCGGTCTGGGCCGAACTGCATTTTCCACACGATGTCATTCAGCAAATCATTTGTCCCGACTGAAAGCCATCTGCTCCCGTTCCACCGCGCGATATAGTTCGCGGTTTCCCCACCTGCCGTGGTGAAATTCCCACCCACGTAAACATCATCATTGGTGTCTATCGCCAGCGAATATGCAGTGTCGTTTAATCCTGTCCCTAGCGCTGTCCAGGTAGAACCATCATATTTGACGATTCCTGCCGCTGCCGTTCCTCCATTCACGCTTGTGAAACTCCCAGCAAAATAAATGTTGTTCTGCGAATCTACTGCAACCGCATAGACTGTTCCGTCATCTATCCCGCTGCCTACAGCGTTCCATGCAGCCCCGTCCCACATTGCTACTCGCGCCGTGTTCGCTACCCCGCCCATTCCGGTAAATGCGCCAACCGCGTATAAGTTACCTGCTAGATCAAATGCTAAACCGCGAACATCGACCGTAGCCGATACGCCCGTTCCTAGTGCAGACCACGTACTGGTACTGATTGTATAAAGCGCTACCCCGTCCGTGTTTGCCTGCGCGCCTGCTCCCGTGAATGTCCCTCCTGCGTATAATGAATCGCCGTCCGCACCCAGAACAATCGCATAGGCTGTACCGTTGTCAATTCCATCTCCCGCGTCCCAGTCCCAAGTATCAGTTAGTGGTGTATACCGTCCTATGCGGTCGGCGTCAGCATCTCCGTCCAAGTTCGTAAAATTACCTACAACATACAGACGGTGATCTGGCGCAATGAGCATGTCATAGAACATCGTCGTGCCTGCTTCTGCGTCTGCTGGAGCACCCAGGCCATACCATCGTTCTGGATATGGACATGATTCATTCACGAGCCGACCAATGACCTTATTTGTACTTTCGCCGGTTTCCAGCGTGAGCACTTTACTGCTCTCTCCAATTTCATACCAGTACGGGTCATTCGCTACGAATCGTAGGCCCACATCTTCCATTACAATGTTATCTGGCTCGACATTTCCTTGCAGTCCGCTTTCATAGTGTGCTGAGATTTGCTTGACCACTGCGCCGCCAGTGTACCAGATGCGAACCGCCTGATATTCGTCGTTGAGCTTTGGATAAGCCGATGGCAACAAGATGTCTTCCAAGTTGCGCCGAACTGTATGCAAGCTACAACCCGACCCGGTTGCGCGAAGTGGGCCAGACAGCATAAACGGTCGAGCTGGATATTGAATGTTGTCCAACTGCCCGCCCGGCAAGTTCGCGTATCCGTTCACTCGCAGAGCATGCGGCGTGACACCTGCGCCCGCCTCACTCGCTACGCCAAAGTAGTAATCGTCTTTTAGGTCCATCACCCTCCCGCCCGCGCGGGAATATACCGACCGAGTAGACGAACTACCGTGCTCTGATTGATCCCACGCACAGCCCTCTTGTGTTCCATCCACGTATGTCGTCCAATACGCCGCCGCTTCCACCTGAACGCCGTCGATGTAGAACGACCCTGCGCCTGCCCCATCCTGATAGATGTACAGCGTCGTCGATGCGTTTGCCTGAGCCGCCACAAACGATGCTCCATACAAAGACCAGTTCTCGTCCATTTCCATAATCAGGCTTGGCGTTGTCCAGTTGGCGTTATCCAGCGACCAGTCCCACGCGCTAGGCAGCGTGCCGCGCACGCGCAATGTGACATAATGAACTGCGTTACTGAGTGCGCTCAACGCCAGCGTCATACCCTCATTGTCTCCGCTTGTCTGGACCCAATAGCTATATAGACCGTAGTGGCTATACGTCGTGCTTTGCGCCGCAGACCCACCGACTGCTGCAAAGTTGCCCGCAATTTCTGCCGATGGATTTAGGACCATGTTCTGTGCAAGTTCCGGTACAACTATTTTCCAATTGCTCATCAATACCTCTCCGCTCCCGACCGACAGCACCAGAACTATCGGGATAAAAACACGAAATACGACACGATTCATTGGCTATCCTGCTCCTAACGCCGCCAGCTCTGAGTAGTCTTGCAGATATGTGCTTGTCGTGGCCGATGTCGTGACATTTAATGTGTTGTTTGTTATCCGGTTGTCTGCGCCCGCCTGTCCTATTTGCGGGAATGACAATTCAGACATCGCTCTGCCGAACCCCGGCAACTCCTGTCGAGACAACTCGGCCATCAGGTCACGCGTGTTCGTCAGCATTTGCTCAATCGGTGATGGAGAATGGCGCTGTGCCCAATCCGGCAACTTTGTTTTGGCCCACTCCTTTAGCTTGTCTATAAACTTGACGATTTTATCTGTCGTGTCTTTGATAAGCCCTTTTAGATTTTCAAATGTTTCTACAAGCCCATCTAGGACTTTATCTTTCGTATCCTTGATAGCACCTGAGATTTTTTCCCAAGCTGTTAGAAATGAGCCTTCGAGTGTATCACCAATGGTTTTTAGGAGCGGCTGAATGTCATCTTTCCATATATCGCGCAGCTTTTCGAAAATATCCATCACGCTGTCCTTGACAAAGTCATAGACCTTCGTCAGCGCTGGAACAAGCACTTCCTCAAACAACCTGCGCAGTTCCTCGATCTTGGGTTCAATGTGATCACGCCAGAAATCGCGTAGTTTTTCGAAAATATCAATCACTTTTTCTTTGACAGACGATGCTAATTCATTAAATTTATCAACTAATTTGTCTTTCAATGCTATGGCTAGTTCTTTGGACAAATCTAGCAAGTCTTTGAACATTTCCCATGCTTGGCCGCCCCAAACAACAATAGCAGCAATACCGGCTATCAGCAAAACAATCGGGTTGGTTAAGAGCAAAATCGCGCCTACTAGAATACCTGCCACTACAGCCACCACGCCCATCACTCCCGCAAACTTGCCCAAGTTTTGCAAAGCCTCTGGTGGAATAAACTTTTTGATTTCTTCTATGATAGGAACAACTTTTTCGTCCCAGAACTCCCGCACTGTCGTAGTGAACGTTTCCCACGTAGACTGTAACTCTGCTAATGGCCCTTCCTTCAGCCGCGTCCACTCATCTATCACTGGCTGGAACATCCCTAGCAGCTTTTCCTTGATACTTTCCTTGGCATTCTCGAATGCAGTCGAAAGGCTACTCGCTATACCTCCCTCTCCGCTAAATATTGGTATTGGTATCTCTGGTGGTTCCAATTCACCAGTTAGCCCATCTGCCAGCCCATCAGTCAATCCGCCAATGGCAGCCGTCAACGAGTCGGTGACTTCCGACATCGGCTCCGTCATCTTGAACATCTGGTCGATGATTTTTTGCTGTAACGCTACCTGTTCTTGTAGTGGACTGAGTGCCTTTTGCGCTTCTTCGGCTTGTGATTCCGTCGCGTCTACCTGGTCATCTGCGAGGTCTAGCGCCTTTTCCGCTTCGGCAAACTCGGCCCGCTTGGCTGCGAGGACCGATTCATCCGCGCCCGCTGCCAGCAGTTTGTTGTATTCGTCAGCCAGCTTTGAGACGTTATCCTGAGCATCTTTTTGAGCTGACCTTGCCCTTTCAAGAGATTCCTCTGCTTCTTGGACCGCCTTCGTTGCTGCCGCGAGTTTGAACTGTCGTTTGGCAAGTTCCGCAATGTCCTTTCCGTATGCTCCCGTTGTTTTTTCCAGTTGCTTGAAAATACCATCTGTCATGTCGCCTGTCGCTGCCGCTTTTGCCAGACCTTCGGACAGACCGCGAAACATCTCAGCGCTGCCCTTTTCGGACATATCGCCCGAATCGACCAACCGAGATAGTGCCGTGCTAATTGGTCCCTGCATCGTATCCAGGATGCCAAAGTCGGCTTGCGTCATGTTGTGAAGGTACAAGTTCATCGACGATTGCGCCCACTTGTCCAGGTTTGGCATAATCTTCGGTGGCGATGATGGAGCCAGCCAGCTTTGCAGGATTCCGCCGATGAATTGCATTGCCTGAGTCAGTGCCGCTGCCGCACCTTGTACCATTCCAGACGCAAACTCGGTGACGACCTGAATGCCCCACTTGAGTGCCCTTGATGCCATCTCGGACCATTTGTTGACCAGCTTGTCAACAGACGACTTACCCACGTCCTCGATAACCGGAACCATATTGCCCAGCCCGTCAGTGGTAAAGTTGACAAACTGCGCCGTCGCCTGCGCTGCCGTATCGAATTTGCTTACCCAGCCCTCAACCAATCCGAGTACAACTGAGATAGCAGGCGCTATCTTGTTCACAAGAATGTCTTGCAGTGGAGGTAGTACAAGATTCGCCAATTTGAGCAGGATACCTGTCGCCTGACCCAACACCGGAGAAAGGCCAACGGCAACTTGATCCTTGAAATTCTGAATGACAGCACCAAGCCCCGCGACCTTTTCCGACGTCGTCATGCCCGCGCCGCCAGTCTGCGCAATGAGTTTGTTTGTTGCCTCAACCGTGGCGTTTAGGATCGCGACTGACTTTTCTTCACTGGTCAGGTCTTTGACCGCCTTCCCGACTTTGGCGGCCATGGCCTCGTTCGCCTCACCCATTTTCAACACGATGCCCGTGTTGTCAATGAGCATCGGACTTGAGCGTTTCACGCCAGTTACGAGGGACTGAAACATGAACTCGGCAGATCCGCCCGTAGCCGCCGCAGCGGCACGCGCGCCTGCAAGTAAGGTCGGCAGATTCTTGCCAAACTCTTTTCCGAGCATCTGACCCGCACCGGTTAGGGCGACGTTGGCCTGCGTCATCATCTCAAATTCGCTGATGGTCCCGCCTGACGCCCGTTGCATTGCAGACAGGTTGACGCCGAACTGAGCGGCATTGCGATTGAATGCGGCAGCAATACCCGGCAAGCCCGCACCCGCCTTGACCGTATTGACCAGGCCACCCGCTGCGCTCTTTGCGGCCTGCGCTAGAAAGCCAAGCCCCTTCGTCACCACTGCGGTAGACAGCGCCGACTTCATCTTTTCGCCCCAGGACGTCGCAGTTTTGATGCTCTGTCCCATAGCGTTATTAAACTGGTCTGAATCTAGGACTAGTCTTGAAACAAGTCTAGCAACTTCGATTGAACCGGCCATCAGCGTCCCTTGAGATTAGCCTATATCGGCCCATCTCGCTTCTTTTTCCATTCCGGTCGATTGTCTTGTATGTTGCCACCGAACAGACTGGCTAGATTTTTCATAGCGCCTAGTGCCTGTTGTGGCGTCTTCAGTCGTGGAGCCTGCCGCTTCTTGAACTGCGGCATAAAGTCCTTGAGCTTTGGCTTTCTGCCTTTCTTGCCGCGCCACATATTTGCCATCGTAAACGCGACCATCGCCGCTCGCCAGTCGGCACGTTCTTCGTCCCACGGGTCTATTTCTGCATATGCAATCCACTCGCGGTAGACCCGTTGTGGCATCACCGACAGCATAGCGTCGGGGTTGGGCCACCCAAGCGCCAGCGCAAGTCGAAACTCGAACTGGCGCATGGGCGTCAGTTTGGGGATTCCTGCTCTTCCCCTTCCTCGTCCTCGTCTCCGGTCAACCCGGACAGGTCATAGACGGCATTAGCGATACTCGCTAGGCCAGCATAGAACGATGCCCGTTTGCCACGCTTGCGCAAGGTTGCCTTGTCCTTGTTCTCGAACACGGGCTCGCCTTTGTCATCGACGCAGCACCATACAACCACGTCGTAGGTGTAATCGAGCGCTTGACTGACTGCCTCTCTACCTTCGGCCTGATTCATATCCAGGCCAACTCTTTGGAACTCTTCGGCAGACAGTTCGCGCACGCGAACCTCGACGCCTTTGCCCCATTCCGGCACGGCAACGACGGCCATCTTGAACCCCTGCTCTGCGATATCAAAAATCGCTGCTTTATCCAGCAGTGGCATGTAAAAAACCTTTCAGCCTCTATAACATTTTGTTATGTCGGCACTAGACGCTAGGTGATCGCCAGCGTCGGCTTGCCCGAAATCTTGATTGTGAGTTCAGCAGTCAGCACATCGTCCATCGGGTCGTCTACGTCGAACCCGCTCACAAAGCCGTCGAACGTGAACGTAGCCGTCCCGCCGCAACCGTCTAGCTGCCACTGCCACGTAGCGAGCGTGCATTGCTCTGTCTCAAAGTCGGACAGCAGGCCCGTACCCGCCGTCTGCGCGTGCGTGGTATCAGCAATCGGATCCCAGGTCAGGCCGAACGAGATAGCGCCCGGGTCCACGCGCCCGCCGATGTACTCATTGTAGTATGTGGTCATACTGCGATCCGCAATCTCGATTTCATTGCGGCTAATAGACGGGCCGGACATGTCCCTAATCTTTGCGATGTTGGTATAGGAAGTGCCGCCTGCTGGATCCCAGCCAAGCGTTCCTAAGTGCCCCGGATGATTTGCCATCGTATCTATTCCTTTGAACCGCCAATGTCATCATTGCGATTCTACAATTACCAGCGGCTTCTCCACCGCTGCCAAAAAACTCGATTGTCCATTGAAAACCACGGCTCGTGTGGTTCGTGCAGTCCGTGGTCCACGTATACAGAAGGTATCCACAGCGCTCGTTTGTTATGGTCCCTCTGCGCTCTCCACTGCCAGTCTACGTCACTGCCATAGTGCCTGAACGTTTCATCAAGCGGACCAAGCGCCTGGATTGCCGCCCGCTTGACAACGAGACAAAAACCCGCGCAATGGCTGACCACCTGCGGTTGGCGCTCGTCGTTTGGCCGTCCTGTATTCTGCGGCGCTGTTCTGCATGGTCCCGACGGCCCCGCGAACCAGCAATCTGAGCGCTTCTCCAATTCGTCCCATAGCGTTGCCAACCATCCTATCCGAACGATACAGTCATCGTTCAGGATACACACGTCATCCGTCGCCGTCCAACTCTGGTCCTGATTCTGTCGCGTCAACGGCAGGTGTCGATTCACGTTCCTCGTCCACCCGCTCCTGCTTTCGTCCACTGCAACCACGGCACGGACGTTTTCTAGTCCAGCCAGTAGCAAAGCCTGATTTCGCGCTTTCATCCCCATCCCCCGGTCCAGCGTCGGAACGATGATCAACATGGTTATAGTGCCTCAGACCTTTCTCTAGCCAGTTCAATGCTGGCGTGATAACGCGCTTGTGCCCCGGTATATCCAGACCTTCATAGCAGTAGTCGTGTAGGTTGAGAAGCTCTGTGACCGGCTCTTCGAGCAGCTTGTCATAGTCCACCTGATAGACCATACCTGGAAAATTGCCAAGCTGGTACAGAAGCGCCTTGCGCCATTTTTCCATCAGCGCCCGCGCCTCGTCCTCTGTCATCGGCCAGCGTCCGTGATAGGCTAGTTCGGTGTGTCGCTTGAACGACTTGACGATGTTCTCAAAGTCTCGATGTGCCCAGACGACACGCAGTTCGGTGTCTGTTTCCGCGAACAAAGGCCAGATGTGATTGAAGGTAAAGGCCATGCGAGGCCCCTTGACTCCAAATATCGGCGCGCGGCTGCATTTGGCTATCAATCGACGATAGGCGTCAAGCTGTGTTGGCGTAGCATCCATCCAGCGGACGGTATACCTTTCGCCTCCGATTTGCTTGTTTATACGCTGCCACGCAAGCGATTCATAGTAGCCGTTTTCATTTAGGATGTCAGCCACCTGTAGACGTTCACCCATATTGACCCCAAGCCGGTGAAGGCTCCCAGCCAGTGCTGATGATCCGCTGCGCGGACAACTCAATATAAAAATTGCGCGTGACTTGTTCTTCATACCAAGTACCCTTCCCACTTCTTCGCCATCATCGGGTTTTGAATCCCTTCTCGCTCCAATAGTGAAGCGGCTTGATGAAACGCTTGAAACACTGGCGGCATATTCATATCGTCCAGACAGATGACCCGCGCCGACCGAACTGCCATCACATCACAAAGCACTTCTGCGTGCTTGTGCAATCCATCCACCAACGCAAAGGCCCACTCGCGCCCTTGTAATGCTCGAATCGCTACCGGGCTTTGCGACTCTACTCTCAACACATCCAGCACGCCGTTCTCTCTCCACTTCTCTGTTCGCGCCTTGAACCTGCTGTACTCGTGCCCTTGACAGTTCTGCGTTCCTGGCGTCCACGGATCCACGACGAGCACGCGCCTGCCGTACCGCGCTGCAATCTTGCAGAACTCAACCGTTGAATCGCCTTCCATCGCGCCTATTTCTACGATGTCTCCCGGTCCCGCCTCCACTGCGGCTTGCGCTGCTTGAATCCACCTGGCGCGGCGCTGTATCCTGTGGTCATCCGTGCCGGTGTCCATTGCCAGTATCTCGCGTATGCGGTTGGTCAACTCGGCCTTGTCCACCCGTCCCTCTTCTCACATTTCAAATTGATGCGGAACTTTTCCCAGTCGTAGTCGAGTGCTTCCAGTTCGTCTAGCAAGTCGTCTGTTGTCCGTCCGTGCTCGGCCAGCGTCGGACCGTGTATCTCGATGAACAGGAATGGCACGGTCTGAAACAGTTCAGCGCCTCCCTCCAAGATGTCTACCTCTGTTCCCTGCGTGTCCACCTTGACTAGCTGGACATCCGGCCTACCTGCTTCGTTCCACCACGTATCAAGCGTCGTGACTTTGACTGACTCTGTCTGAGACTCCACTTTCTTGTTCAGCGCCTCGTAAAAGTTTGGCCTATCCGCAATGCTGGCCCATCCCGCGATAGACGGGTCAACCGGGTATTTGAGCACTGCGTCTCCCTGGCTCGAACTCACGGCCAGCCGATGCAACTCAATGTCTACCTGGTTGACTTCTGCCATCTCTACCAGCGCGTCAGCGACCCGCGTCTGTGGCTCGAATGCCACGCACCGCGCATCCTCTACGCCCAGCAACGTGGCGATACACAGCGCCCCCACGTTTGCGCCCACGTCTACTAGCAGACCGCTCGGCGTCATCTTGGATACCATCCACTCGACGTTTGGCGGATTCCCAGCCAGCTTGTTCGGGCAGTATCGCAGTGCCTCTTCTATCCAGATCATGCGCCCTTCTCCACAAGTTGTCCCTTCTCGGTCAGTTTCCAGGTCGCACTATTCAACGTCCCCGGCTTTTCAAATTCCACAAGCGCCTGTTGCCATATCGCTTGGTTGCGCATGACCTCGCCTTGCGGTTTGTGCTTCGCGTGCTGCTGATGGTATACAACCGTGAACCCTGTCGCGTCGATGATAGGCAGTTTCTCTTGCTTATCTGCCCAACTCACAATCCAGTTATCCCACGCTGTCCGGCCTACTCCGAACGGTGGAATGTCTCTCAGCCAGTCGCCGCGATAGCAAAACACGTCGATGCCTGAACGGGTATAGTCTGTAAATGGCAGGTCTTTTATCATGCCGTGCCAATCTTCAGAGAAGTCCAGTTCGTCGTCTACCTGGATATTCCGCCTACGTGTGATGAGCAGAAAGTTGCTGAACCTATCTTCCACTGCCTGTACTGCTGTAGCGAACTGCGGTTCTAGGACGATGTCTGCGTTAATCAAGCAACGTGTGTCTCTTGACCTTGCCAGCTTGTGCGCACTGTCTATCACGTCTGGCAGCAATGGCGCTCCCTTTTCTGTTCGCCTCATTGGCATAAGCTGGATACCGTTCGCCTCAGCCTCTTCTGCTGCCCCAGGTTCGTCTTGTCCGAACCATACAATCTGAGCTTGTGGAAAGACCGTCTGCCATGACCGTACAGCGTTACGCTGGATGTGCTCGAACTCTCCCGCAAACCCTTTGACGATGCTGTAAATCAGCATAGCTCTGGCCCCTTGCCAAAGCGATTGAACCTATCTCCGTATATGCCCCACCAATCCCAGATAGTTTTCCCGGTTGTGTCCATGTACAATATCGCATCCATCCCCTCGAATGGCATTGCCAGAACGACGCTGTCACACTGCTCTATCAGTTCCTCGAATGTCTCACACGTGCTATACAGATTCGGGTCGTATGTCTCGGCATTCAGCAGTTCGGCCAATCTGGCCCCTGGCGATTCTGTGCCATCGACGACGCCCGGTTTGAACGATAATCCAGCTACGCCAAACCTTTGATACTGGCACAAGTCTGCCTCTCTGACCAATTGCGCCATGTGTATCATCTGTGACCGATTCCAGCACGCCACGCTCTCGGTCATCACCGGAGCGACATTTGCTTGCTGCAATGCATTGCTGAAAGCCAAGTCGTCTCTCGGAAAACACGGTCCCCCGTATGGCGGTCCGGCCTTGAAATATCTTGGACCGATGCGCGAATCTTGACCGATGGCGTTCAGCACATCTTCGGCGTCTGCTCCATCTGTACGCTGGCACAACCAGGCTATCTCATTTGCCTTTGCCAGCTTTGAGGTAATGGCTGTGTTCAATCCAATTTTGGCAATCTCGGCGCTTGGAATGCTCATAAACGTTGGCTTTGTCCAGCACGCCCACCTGTAAAAACTTTCTAGGTGGCTGCGCTCCAACTCTGTTGCGCACCCTGCTACAATAAACTCTGGATGTGCAAAGTCCTCTTGCACGTTGCCCTGGCGCACAAACTCCGGTACGTAGGCAAAGCCGAAATCCGCATGCGCGTACATTCCGCTCTGTTCCAATGCTGCCCGGATAGGCCCTTCCGTGTCGCCCGGATTGACCGTGCTGGATATGATGACCATCCTCCAACAAGACAGGTCTATCTCTGAGCAAGCCGCGACCACGTTCGCTATATCATAGCTGCCATCTGGCAGGCTCGGCGTATTCACGATGACGATCACTATGTCCGCGTCTTTGGTTGTCTCTGCCGTCGATTTGCATTCTGGCGCGACATCTGCAATGCGCACAGGATAAGAACGCCCGATGTGCTGCGCCATCACACTGCCTAACTTGCCCATCCCGCCTACCACTGTCACGTTCACAAAGAGTACCTTTCTGGATAGTTCTTGATATATGGTCGCGTTTCGACTCTTGCCCAACCATCCATCACGCTTCCGATGTCTATGGCAATTCCGCCCTGTTGTTTTATCACATCACAGTAGACCTTACCATTTGGACCAGCGCCTACAAAGAATAAATCGCCTAGATTTACATCTCGTTCTAGTTCCTCAATCAATTCATTATGTCGCTGAGGATAATGCTGCGCTATAGGCTTTACATACTTTGCCTCACTTGGGACTGGATACCAGCGAACGTCTTTGACGCCTATAGCGCATAAGGTTTGCCTTACGTCAAAACATCCGATAACTGATATTGCATCCTGTTCAGAGATTAGATTTCTCCACCAACCTTGACGCTGTATTTCTCTTGTTACTGTGCAATGCGCAATTTCATGTTTGATAAGGTCTAGCTTGCCTATGAGTTGCGAGACAAGCACCCGATGCATCTTGTTCTTTGCCTTTTTCTTTGGCAATCCCAAGATATTCGCGTTTTGGGCTGCGGTGACAACCTGTGCTTTTAATGGCAACATGACCTTGCCGTCAAGGGGTCTATATTTTCCGTACCATATCAATAATGAATGCTGCAATTCGTTGACATCATGAAAATCTGGATAGCCCAGTAGCCGCGCCTCTCCATCACCTAGACGAATGAGTGAGAATGGTCTGCGCTCTGTGACGTGTTCACAAATTATATCCATCACGTCTTTCGCGGTTAGCATCCATTTGTCTTTTATTTTTCTGGTCGCGTCGTTAGTCTGCGCCAACCCTTCCCTCTCGCTCGTACACTGTCAGTTCGTGATTATCTATCGTATACCCGTATCGCTTCATCTCTCCTGTCAAATCACCTAGCAATCGCTCTGGAAGCTGTGTTAGCTCGAATCCTTTTGGTGATGCGAAACATCTCGTATTGCACGTCCTGTCATTGTAGATCGCCCGCTCCTTGTAAGCGATGTCCAGTTTTTCCAACAGTGATTTAGCATCGTCCTCAATCCTGTGCGTTGCGTCAGCGTGAGGCACAATGCGCCTATTCCATTCAATCCAGAAATAGGCCGCACGCGCTGGACCTGTCTTGAGATCAAATAGCTCTGGTATAGTCTGTCGTACCACCTTCTGCCATTTGCGGTATCGCCCGGTATTTGTCAAAAGCTGCGTTCGTAACAATGACCTAATGACATTGCGCGGATGCCGAACGACATGCACCACAATTATTTGTCTTAGCCATTCACTGCCTAGATATGGTACTGCTAACCACGAACACTCGGCCTGATAACCCTTTCTGGTCCATTCATCGTGCCTTGTGATTTGCTCGTCTGGATTTTCTATGCTTTCTGGTCTAAATATCTTCTCGTGTGTACATAGAATATCCACCGAATTCATGACACGCGCCATATAACCTGTTCCACAACGTCCTGTGCCCGTGAATAACCATTTCATCACCACGAGTAGCCGTATCGTTCTGCTATTCGCTCTATGCTTGCTCTGATGTCCAGGTCCATGACCTTTTTCGGATTGAACTGGTACTGCGGTTTCTTTTCTCTGTCCGGCCTATGCCGGTTGATTCCGCGTTTCTGGTATACCGGCTCGCTCGCTTTGATGCTCAGTCTCAGTCCGCGCTCTTGCAACAGCGCAAGCAGGTCCAGAGGGTCAGCATCGTCTACCTTCCACGTGATGTGATTGCTTGCCGCTAGTTTTAGCTCTATCATCTGATTCCAGAATACATAGCGGTATGCGAGCCCATCCCATCGCTTGCCGTATTCCAGCAGCCTCGGACACCACGCCGCCGCGAATAGCCAGTACCGCCCTGCCCCTGTCGGAACCCTGCTCATAGTCGAGATGACCTTTGCCGGATGGCGAATCAGGTGAACGATAACCGCATCTCGCAACTCTGGTCTGTCCAGATAGGGCGCTGCAAGCCAGCTTGACTCAGCCGGGCGGCACTTGTCATCGTTTAGGTTCTCTAGCGCCTTGGTGTAGCCAAATGGACCGAACACCTTTTCGTGCCCGCACTGCAAGCCAGCCTGTGAGACATATTGCGCATAGGCTCCCGTTGCACACGCACCTGTACCTGTGAATAGTAGTTTAAGCTTTTGTGTCATCTGCCTGCCAACTCCACGCGAATGTAAGACCTCGACGGTACACCTGCCAGCAAGTCGAAAATCGAACCGATGTCCAGAGCCACCGCGCCGTCTCGCTTGGCTGCATTGCAGTAGCACTTTCCATTTGGCCCAGCACCGACTAACACCACGTCACCCGGTCCTACGTCCAGTTCTCGCAATATTCGGCTATGCGCGTTTGGATAGTGCTGCTCGCTTGGCTGGCCCATCTGCGCCTCTTGAGGTACTCTGATCCAGCGCACCTCTTCTATGAGCAAGTCGTTCTTGAATATGTCTCGCACGTCCCGGCACGTGATGAGCGTTACCGATGACAATGCGCGTAGCAGGCTATACAGCAAGCCTTCCGAGTAGAGCCACCTGTGAACGCCACAATGGCAAGTATCGCCCCGCGCCAGCCCTTCCACCATCGCTAGATGATGCATCAGCTTGTAGAATTTGTTCCGGCTTTGCTGCTCGGTGCTTGGCAGTCCCAGCACATCAGCCCCCTGGCAAGCCGTGATTAGCTCGGCGCGTAACCGGCTGATACCATCCCTGTCCGGCTTCATTGTTCCGTACCAGTATTTGAGCGACTGGTTCAGGTCTGGAAACGAGATATACGATGGATAGCCTATCAGCCGCGCCTCTCCATCGCCCAATCGAATGAGCGAAAATGGTTGACGTTCCTCTATTGCCTGTGCAATCTTGGCGTATACGCCTTGTGTATCGAGATGCGTCATCGCTGTATCCATTTGGGATAATTTGGGATAATGTACGGCTGTACGCGCATCACTCGCGCACCTCTACCGAGCACGTCCCGGTTGCGATTGCCAGTAGCTCGACAACCTCAAACGCACTGACCAACGACCGATCTCCACCGAACGCGGCCCACGCCTTGCCGTCATCTGTCCACAGCGACAACTCGCCGTTTTTAGTGCTCTCTGGCTTGCCTGTGTAGACACGAATTGGCACGCAGTCCGGCAACTGTGCGATGTGTCCGCAAAGTCGCTTGACCAACTGACCGTATTGCTTTGTCACGGTTTCAGCGTCCTTTCCACTTCGCTCCAGAACATCTCTACCCCGCGCCCAATGTCATCGGGTCTTTTCTCTATCCATTCCAGCGCGCCTATCCATCCGTCTACCATCAGTTCGCAGCCTGCCGCCCACGCCTCCACAACCGTTCTGCCAAACGGCTCCTTGTGTGTCGGATAGAAGATAAACTGCTTGGCTGCCCCATAGATGCTTGGCAAAACGTTGTATGGCACTGGTCCGTGGTATCTGGCAAGCCCGCCTAACTCTGCAAAATTGATGTAGCGAATGCTTATGTCGCCATAGATGTCAACCGGCTCTTGCTCGCGCCACGCCCAGTCCAGTACCGTGTGCAGCCCCTTGCCCGGATCGGCACGTCCAACCCAGATCGTGCCCTGGCGCTCCTCGTCCGGCAGTGCTGCGTCTCGGAACATATCCAAATTGACCGGCGGCGGCACGACTGCGTATTCGTTGTCGTACCAGTGCTCATAGTTGTCTGCCTGTAGCTGAGACGAGAACAAGAGCAGTTTTGCATGGTCCAGCAGCCAGCGCCGCAAGACGATGCTACCCGACCACCACGAGTCACGGTTTTGCTTGATGACCGGAACCTTTTCCAGAACCTCTATCCACTGCGATGGATAGGCCGTGCAGTGCTGGATGATGAAAGCCTCGATGTCCTCCGGCGGGCGCTTGTTGGGTGGACACAATACGATGTCTGCCCACTCTGGCGCGCCCGCGCGTAGCGTTCGCTCTGATAGTTCTGCTCCGCCTACTATGCCCAAATCGTCGTGAAGCCAGCCGATTTTCATTCTGTGAGCCTTTCTAGTATTGCCCCGGCTTGGTCCAGCCTAACTGAATTTCTATCCAGTCTCTCGTAATACCATCTAGTTGTATCTGGTCGCGGTTTTTCACATACCATCCTACTGTATCTTGGTTTCCGTATGCACGTCCAGCGCCGCGCCAGTCTGCCAGCATTTCCTTGCGATACCGATCTGGCATCGGAAGCGGAACAATTTTATCACTACCCCTCGCGCTGTCCATCGTCAGTAACTATCGCTGCCAATGATGTTTGTTTCTGTGCTGGTGATTTAGCCAAGCACGGTTAAATGCCTCTACAACGTATTTCGGTTTGTACTCGTCATCTCTCGGATATGGACCGTAAAAATAATATGCGTATGGTCCGAACTCACTCGGCAGAAACTTGCTCAAATCGTGAACGATCCCCCGCCACGGAATTCCTAGCTTGCAGCATTCCAAGAATACAAACCACTTGTGCCGCAAAACTGCCCAAAGGTATTTAGCATACATATTGACATACATATTGACATTCCCTTCTTTCCATCGAATCACCACATTTCACTAGAAACGCGGTCAAGTAGCGGCAGCCATTTCCTCTCAAACAAGTCCGGCCAGTGATATTTTCTCCGTACCTTGTGGACTGCTTGCACCGTCGCTCTTTCGTCCGGTAGAGCATTATAGGCTGTAGCCAGTGCTTCCGAGATGAGCGGTACGGATGCCAGCGACCAGTAGTAGTCGAGTTGTGGAACATAGAACGATTGCAGCGGCTTGATACACTGGCCTAGCAAGGTGTTCTCTGTCATCGCTGTACAGTCCTGCGTGATGACCGGCGTCCCGCACGCTTGCGCTTCTATCAGTGGCAGTCCAAAGCCCTCTCCCATCGACGGAGCCAAGAGCACGTCAAACGCTCGATACAGGTTAGCCATCTGGTCCTCTTGGACACCGATAGCAATGTCTGCCTCAGCCGTGATTTGTACCACGCCTCTTGACAGTCCTAACCGCTCTTGCAACCGATAGATATTCACGCCTTCGTGCGTCCCGTATGGCACTGTAGTCGTGTGGAGATGTAGAATCGTATTGCGCGGAAACCGCCTATGAAAGTTCGCAAACCCGGCTAGTAGTTCAGGCCAGCTTTTGCGACACGGCCAGCCTTTGTTTGCTGCCACGACGCCGACAATGAACGCATCCGGTGGAAAGCCTAGCTGCTTACGCGCCTCTTCTCTGTCGCCCGGATGATACACGTCACAGTCAATGCCTAGCTGAATGCACTCGGACGGTATGCCGACCTTGCCTAGCTCGGCTTGTCCGAACTGCGACATCGCAACTACCCAGTCGGCCTTTTTAGTCGATGCCTGTACCCGCTCTGGGACCGGCACGCCGTCAATTGGAACCCATGCCAGCCACGGCACGCCTATGTCGTCGCGTGTCGATTCAGGCAGTGGGAACATGTCGTAAAGCGATAGGATCAAGTCTGCCTTAAAGTGCTTTGCGTACTCTCCTATTAGCTTCATATTGAATGGGTTGCCGCGCATTGGATAGATGTCGATGCCTTGCCAGTTTATCGCTTGGCCTGATAGACCGGAGTTGGCGAACACGGCGACTTCATAGCCCGCCTCTTTGAGCAGCGGTATAAGCGCACGTATTTGAGTGCCGTACCCCGTCTGTTCGTGTACAGAGTTGGAGAATATACCTATTCGTTTCAGCTTACCCATCGGTAGCCCTTTCTATACAATTGTTAAAGAACCCGGTTCTCTGTCGGCTCACTGGCCGCCCTTTCTGGTCTTTTATTAGACCTTCGTCAGACTCCCTGATGTCGTATATGTCCACTGAGTTGGAAGCGGATCGCCTGTAGAATTAGGCCATAACTCCCAAGGCTCTGGGCCTCTGTTTTTCTGACAGTCACAGTAATGAATATCTGGCGACCATATTCGCTTGCACAATGGACACTGCCAGCCTTGTCGTTGCGTTGGTTCTCCGAAGGTGCTCACAAGAGCTACTTTATCCGTGCTATCTTCTACCACAGTTTCCATTCGCATTCTCTTTCTATGCCCGCAAGTCCGGCTGTATGCCGATACGCACGCTCGCCCTCCCAACAAACCATTTTCCCGAAGCGACGCCTGCACTTTGATAGACGGCGCTTCCACCACCGCCCGACGCCCTCCCGTTCCCATTTCTGGCTGAACGAAACATACCACGCAGTTGAATGGTCTGTCCTGCTCATTATGTATCCGTAGCCCTCTCGATTTGCACGTCTACTATCACCCGATGCTGGTTCAGTGGCACAGAGTAGCTATCTGTTCTATTCTGCACAAAGCATATTCCAAGTGGACACCCAGTTCCTTTATATCCGTCCCAAGCATCCACTAGTTGGTCTGCCAGCGCATTGGCCGCGTCCGACGTGGCTGCATAGCAGTCAAACTGAATGCGGTACTTTGCTCTACCCGGCGCACTGGTCCTGTCCCTAGCATAGTCGTTCGATGCTGAGATGACCCGATAGCGTAGACACGGGACTGTGTAGTTCTCAGGCAAACGCACCGGATAACAGCGCTTGGCTATCAGCGCCGACAGGCCCGCGTGACCACCTGTTACGCAGCGGTCAAAGATGTCGCTCCGTAGCGTCATTCTGCCTGGTCATCCTCTGGCGGTTCGTATCCAAACTTGTCACACAGCGATAGATATTCCATACGCAGCGCCTTTCTTTTGTCCAGTTCTCCAAGCCCTGCCAGAACGATGGACGACGCTTTGGGTCCGAACTCCACATCCTTCTCTTGTACGGCGTCTTGCTTCCACCGCACCGCGTTTTCTTCCGTGTAGAACTCTAGCGCCGCGTGCTCTTCTTCTGTGAAAGACAACTCGCGTTCTAGGTCGCGCACGATTCGCAGGGTAGTGACATCGCCCTGCTGCGGCATAACCCGCAGCAGGACCATTCTTTCAAGGACCGATAGTTTCAGATTCATTCGCTGTCGTCTTTCTGGCCTTGTCAGACCTACCGATTATGCCCCACATGGATGTAGTCCACGTCCACCGTCTTGGACGCCGTGCCATCGCCGCACGCGATGATCGTCGGATACAGGTTCGTGTTCGGCGTAACTCCGCCACCCGATAGCGTGGCTTTCAGTACATCATCCACATAGAACGTACACGTCCCACCGCCGACACTGACCTCGATACGAAGTTTCTGATACGTGTCTGCCGTTGGCCCCGATGCCATCGGATCATTGGTCGTGTCCTCGACCGTGCTATCCACGGCACACGCGTGCCAACTACCCGCTGCGGTAGCTGCTGCATCGTACAGAAACACCACCGCGTCATTCGCAGCAGCAGCATATGCCGTACCGGTGCAAGTGTATGGTTCCTCCAGGGTAGTCACGTCCGTCAGGCCAAAGTTAACCCTCGCGTTTGCGATAGCGGTATTGATGTGAAGTCTTGCCTCTACAAACAGCCCGCCGCTATCCGCCTGAACTGGGACTGCGCCAGCAAATTGACTCCCATCCCGTGCTGTCGTTCCATCATCGTCGCCTGTGACCAACTGGAGAACCCCATTTTCTTGCGCGCTGATAGCTGGATCTGCTGCCGTACCAGATGCGCCAGAGTTCAGCACCCACGGCGTGTAGGTCGCTGCGATGGTCTGGTAGTTAAAGTCGTCAAAGATTTCCCAAAAGTAGGACCGGTCGATTCCTGCTTGAGGTTCTAGCGGCTTGCCGACCTCGACACGCTCTACTCCATCCGATGTATTGAATGCGATATACTGATTTGATCCTTGCATGACGCGGAATGCGCCGCTATCGTTGTCCGCTACTGACAAGTCGACGCCGGTCGTTCCGTCGTGCAGGATATTCGCGTCCTGGTCCGCGCCAAAATAAACGCCTTTGCTATCCGACAGATAGACACTACCCCATTCTGCGCTCGTGCTGCCCAAGTCGGACCCGCCGCCCGTTGCGGGCAGAATGTCCTTCGTATTCGCAATCGTCAAGTCGTCGGACAACGTTACCGTGCCGTCGAATGTGACTGCGCTTTGCGGATTGTGTAGCGTATCAACCAGATCGTCGTTCTGGTCGGTTGGGTTCCGCTCCCAAAAGTTGTTTTTCAGTGCCGCACTTGTTCGTGCAGTCATGTCCCTACTCCTATAATTTCAACCTCGAACCGCCGCCTCTTATGCTCACGGCCTTTGGTTGTCTCTTTACCATCTCGTGACGCAGTTTTTTGCCCATCGCGTGAGCTGCTTCGCTTTTATGTGAATCTATCGCAGGTCGCAAGTACGGACGTGCTGGGATTGTGTACGTCGTGGATAGTGCCAGCGCCCGCCACATGCCCTCATTCGTTTCGTACCACTTTGCCCAGAAGAATTTTCGCTGCAGCTCCGTGATAACCTGATTCTCTAGCCCGTACTCGTGAGCGGCAGAGTATACGATGTCAAACTCGACATTCGCTGCATACTGGTTGACCATCACGATCTTGCCGCTGTCCTCCAACGCGCCCGTCTGATTCTCAAAGTTCGCGCGTACATTGGCCTGGGCGGCTTCTAGAATGACCTCAGCACCAGCTTTGACCGCTGTCACTGTGAGCTTTCCAGGCGCTTGGCTAGCCATGTACCTGAAATAGCCGGTCAATTCTTTGACGCCGGTTACTCGCTCTTTAGCGTGCGCCATTATTCGACTCGCTCCAGTTTGATGCTCATATGGTGCGCCTTGGTCGAATTGCGTCCTAGCAAACTCTCGATGATGAACGGTCCAGAGTCTACTAGTATCCCAGTTGCCGCGAATCGAACGTTTGTAATCCGGTCCTCCTCAACCACATCTTCGCCTGTATCACACAGCAGCAGGTGGTCCTCGACCATCGGATAGCCCTGGCCCTCATCCGCGATACGCTCTGACTGCTGAATGTACCGGCAGTCTATCGTGCCCGCTGTGGACCACGAGTCTATCAGTTCGCCACTTGCGCTCTGGGTCTGCGTCGTCCTGCGTATGGTCGCCGTGTGTATCAGGTGCTTCTTGAAGTGCGGGCCTGCCATAGTCTAGCTCTGATCACTTCTATCTGGCGGCACAAAAGTCGTGCCAGCGAAATCGTAGAATCCGATTTCTCGCAACCCAGCTTTCTTGAGTCCCAACTTGGCGAGCTTGCCTGAGCAGTCAATCATTTTTGCGTTCTGTCCGTATAGGCTTGCGTCTAGCCCTAGCCCATCCGAGCCGCGATAAGTGATTGACCACTCGCCGCCTACGCTCTCGCTTTTAGCGGACCCTTCCCGTAGCGTGATAAAGTGCGCGGCAAGGAGTTTCATGATATCGCATTCCATGTTGCTCCCGCCACACGAACCAAGATCACCCGAGATGAGCCGAGTCACGTTGTACGCCATATTGATGAACGCATTGATCTGTGCGTCCGTCAAGTCTGTGCTGATGATCTCACGCACCTCGTCCGCATCCATCGTCGGACATACAACTGTGACCCCGGCCAGTAGAGTTGCCACAGGCTAGCCTCCGGTTGCCAGGCGCAGCCGCCCGATGTCCACAAGCGGCTGCGCAGCTTCCGGCATCAGCATGATTTCTGTGCCCGCTGGCACATAGACTTGCTCGCCCTTCGGCTCGTCTCTGTCGGTCGCCGCCTTGGTTTGATTCCAGAGCCACATTCCCTTTTCAGGATTGTTTGCTCCCGGCGCTGCCGTCACGACGTATTTTTTCATTCCCGCTGCTGGCATACTATGCCCTTTCTACCGTGCTAGAATTCCAGCACAGTGATATATGCTATGTATCGTACTACGCACCCGTAAAATATACCACGCCTGAATTCCCGTTATAGTCACTTTTAATGCGTGGCGCGCCGATGGACATCACCTTGAAGTTCTGTGCCATTCCGTCCGGGCTGGTCCACTCGACTACCTGGTTGAGCTGGTAGACGCAGAAGTCCAGTACGTTCGGCGTCATCTGAACACCCACCAGCGTACCGGCGGTCATCCAGTCTGACGGATAAACGGCAGCGATTCCAGCCATCTTGAGAACGCGGGTTAGGCCGCTGTCGCCAGTGCCGTCCGCGAAGAAGTTGAGCGCCATTTCGTTGTACTGCGTCCGCGCTACCCAGAACTCGTAAGGGCCAAAGTAATTATCGCCCGCCAGCGCGATAATCATATTTCGGAAAGTCGGCGTGATATTCGCCAGCGTCCCAAAGTCGCCCGTGGCCGCGCCAGTATTGATATTCGGTTCGTTTGTGATACCGTACAATACATTCTGGTTCAGCGCGATATTCGTATTCCCGGCAAAGCCGATGCGCTCCATTTCCTCGGTCACGACGCGGCTCGCCTCGAATGCGTTAGTGGTGTCGATGCCGGAGCCATAGGCCCGGCTGGCCTCCAATTCGCGCATCCCGATTTGAAACTCTTTGTGGATGACCGGGATAGGCACGCCGGTCAGGTTATAGTCCTGCCGGTCGAAGTCCGGCGCAGCGCGCCCCGAAAGGCTGACCGTTGCCCGCGTCATCTCGGACCCCTGGTTGTACTGGCTGACCAGCACGCCCATCGAGTTGAGATTCTTGCGCAACTGCGGGTCGCCATTCAGGCGCGAGATAAGGTTCATTTGCCCGGTTGCCGCAACCTGTACTGCGTCGTCCAGCGATTCCCACTCGTCTTTGCGGAGTAGGGAGTTGGTGACTAGCCCGCGCCCGTTGGTGATCTGCACGAAACCTTGCTCGTTCGTTACCAACTCTTGCGTGCCGTCAGGGTTCTGCCGCGCCATTGGCACGTATCCACCGATCTGCTGCAATTGGCTGATCGGGTTGATTGTTGCTTTTTCAATAGTCATTGTATCTCCTACACAATCCGCACGCGGAGTCTGGTGTCCGTTGCACACACCAAATCCTCGTGAGGCACACCGACGATGATCAGGTCCGCAGACCCGCTCGTGCTAACGCGCAGCGTTCCATCGCCGTTAGAAACCAAGCGCGAACGACCACGAACCGCCGTGCCAGTCGCCAGGTACATGTACAGCAAGTCGCCCGGTAGCGCATAGATGTAGCGCACGGTGTCCGCCGTCAGATACGGCGAGTCGATGGCCGCTGCGGCATTGTCGTCGTCGAACGGGTTTTCGATAGCAACCATTCGCTGATGAAAGCCAGTCCCGGTTGCATGCGCGACCAGATGCTCGTTTGCATCGTACTCAATGAGATAGCCGGGGATAATCGTCCCCGACCCGTAATCCTCTTGCACGCGGCCCTCAATATTGAACGGCACGGCGGTGCTGAGAACAATGGTATGATCCGTTGTGCTCGACATATCCTACTTCTCCTTGCCCGCCCGGTTGCCGCTCCACGCGACGATTGGCCGGGTATCCTGTTTTTGATTGGCGGTTGGCCCGCCTTCTTGTCCCGCATACGAGCGCGGCATCAGAGAACGCGCCAGTTTTTGCAGCGTAGGAACATCCTGCCGCTCTAGCTCGTCCTTGCTGAACGCGCATCGCTCGTTGGCCGCAAGTTCCGAGACCAACCTGGCCTTTTCGCTTGCCTGCGCCTCCTGGTGCGCTTTCACCACGTCCTTGGACGCTTCCAACTGACTCGACAAATCCGCAACCAGTTTTTCCAGCGTAGCCATGCGCTCTTCTTGCGCTGCGACTGCATCTGCACACGGTTGTTCGTTGCCTGTCGGCTCCTCTTCTTCCGGCTCATCGGCGGCCTTGGCGGCTTCCGTCTCCGGCGTTTGTTCCTCTTGTGGCATCGGCTCATCCTCTTTTTCTGGCTTGTCCTCTTCCGGTTCGTCTTCCTTGTCCGGTTTGCCAAACGCATTGAGAATTTTGCGCAGCACATCTGCGGATAGGGCTTCAAACCCCTCCGCGTTATCGTCTGCGTTCAGCTCAAGGCGAGTGCAGAGGTCTTTTACCAAATCGGCTTTACTTTTAGCCATTGTCTCTACATCCTCCGAGATGTCTGTTCCGTCGTCTATACCTAACGCACTCGCCAAGATGTGCAGTGCGCCTTTCACAATGTTTTTCTTTGGCGCGTCGTTTCCGACTGCCTGTTTTCCCATATCCGTTTCCTCCGCCTGGTACACCAACTCGGTCGGCTGTGACCAGATCATTGTATCTGTGCAAGGCTCCCCCGCCTCATTCACTCGCGGACACCCGCAACCGTCCTCCCACGAACACGCACCAACTGAGTCGAGAAGCGCGGCGAGATGGTCTGGTCGCAGGTTTCTAGCTACTCCATTGTAGGACTGGCCTTGCCATTCACCGCCGCGCTTCTCCAAGTCCCGAAAGTAGCCGGTCGAAACTTCTATCTTGTCTCCGTCCAGCACGCGCCGCATCAGTTCAGGCCCGCCTTTTAGCTTGCCCGCTCTGTCTACGTCGATCCACAATTCTGCTGGAACGGACTGGTCGCTCTCTCGATATTCAGTGCCAAACACGTACCCGGCGCGATGTTTTTCCATCATTGCCGGATCGTTGGCACTGACAGCCGTATCGCCCTCGTGTGGGTGATCAATGACGAACGGGCGACCATTCCACGCTGCTGGGAACTTTGCCAACTCTTCAGCTGGCACGAGTTCGCCGTTGAGTACACCTTCTCTAATCATCACGGTCGGGACAACTAGCCAGTCGCGGCCTTCCCAACTTGTGCGGTATGTTTTGTCTACTGTGTTTGCTTGCACCCTATTGGTCGATTGATTTGGTTTTTGTATTTTGACGTTGCCCTTGCGCCAAGAAAATCTAGCCGTTCTGTCTTTCATATCGACCCTTGTCATTCTTCTAACCCCATCACTATTTCTCTTGGGTCACTGTCGTACCCGGTATCACTCAATACCGTGAATGGTTTACCTCTTGCAAGTAACAATTCAGTTTCAGACGGCCTGCTCTGTAATTTCCATCGGTCCATATACAACGCCTGAGCGCCCTTTGGTAATCGTATCTCAATCGTGGCCCCTGTTGAGCGCTGTTCCGCTACACCTTTATATAAAGCTGTTGACACAAAAGCATCATCTGTCCAAGTGCTACCAGTCAAGTCTTCATCATAGTCATCCAACATCTCTACATCTATGCCCCGATAAACCGTAACCGGTTCAGGAAGACTCGACCTTTCTAGAGCCGCGTCAATTCGCTCCACGTCATCACTATAGGCTTCGCTATATCCAGCTTCTCGCAAATCATCATTGATGTCGTAGTATCCGTCACCTTTATACATTTCTAGAGATGCGGATTCTTCGTCTGATAGTTCTGGATTCAATCCGCTTTGAGCAGAAGCCCAATCATCTGCTTCTCTGCGAGAGCCAAAAGACCTTCCGCCCAAACTGCCTTTCCCGTGCGTGCCCGCTGGCGGGCCATGCCACCCCTTTCCCGGCCCTTTCTTTCCCGCGTTATCCTCTACGACCTCGACTTCCGCTTCCATCATCGCCCCACACTCTGAGCATTTAATCGAGCGACACGGAACACCGCGTTCCTTCTCTACCACGTGCCCGCAGTCTGGACACACACACCGCTCTGGCCCCCCTGGCGCTGGCTCAACGCCTGGACCGTAGGCGAACTCTGATGTATCGTCATTTTCTTTCAGCATAGCCCCATTTGCCTGCTTGAACGCCTGACCCTCACAGTCCTCTCCGCCGCTGTCATTGCAATCCTGGTATGTGTCCATCCACACAGCAACCCAAGTTGCTCGCTTGTCCTCCGGCAGTTCCTTGACGTGCTGCGGTAACGATTTGTCTCCCGGTCCACTGTATGGCATCTTACCTCGCCAGTGTCCACGCTGCCAGCCACATCAAAGCAGTCAGCAGTCGCGCTTTCCATTTAGTCATGCTGTGCGATCACCAGATGCCACTTTATATCCGATGTGCTCGTGTATGTCGGCGTGCCCTCGGTTTTTGCCTGGGTGTACAGGTCTGTAACACCCGCACCTAGCACAAACGGAAACGGTGGATTGCAGACATAGGTTGCTACGGAGTTGTCTTTGAACGACACATATGTACCGGATCCAACAGAAATCACCCCCAGGCTGTTCAGCAAATCAGCATCAGATATATCAAGCTCTGCATCGTTAGCCGTCGGTGTAAACGTGCCTGAAAAAATCACCAGATCAAATGCGGCATTCTGTGCGCCTTTGTCCGTGATGACCACTTTGCGAATCTCTCCGTGTCCGCCTTCGCCGTCTACCACGTCCTCGAATTTCATCAGGCCGCCAACAGCATCCCCAGCAGCATAAGCCGTTCCAGACGTAATAGTCGGTGTCACGTCTACTCGCGTCAGTTCAAGCTGCGACCGTGCTTCAATTCGGCCAGTCGTGTCTACGCGCAGCGGATACCGCGTTCCGCCTGCATTCTCTCCGAATACAAGCTGAACTCCGCCGCCCTTGTCCTCAAAGTCGGTCGTTGCCATAGTTCCACCTCGGAAACAAAAAAGGCCACTCCCATCCAGAACGTTCCCGTTCCGGGTAGAAGTGGCCTCCGAAAAATCGTATGCCTATATGAGGTTATGATTGCTCTTAGCTGGACTCCCTGGCGTTGACGCTTGGGTGGGAATCCCTGATTGTTACGCGCCCATCCGCGCTAAGAATATTATAGCAGGTTTGCGGCACGATGTCAAGCTATTCTATAATTTGCCCTCGCACCGCTTGATATGCGCGACCTGCTTGGCAATCGTTTTGTCACTCGGTCCACGTCGCTTAATCCAGAGCAGCTTTTCCGATGTCGTTGGTGATAATCCAAGCTGTTGTTCATAGACGGCAAGCTGGGCTAACGTGACGCTGCGCAAGTTCATCAGGTATGTGCGGTCTTGCATAATAGACCCGCCTTCTGCTTTTATGTCGCTATCGCCCACGTCATCCTCCGTACAGCCGTACATTATCCCAAGTTATCCCAAGTCAGCGAACTAGCCCTGCCAACAGCGGGTCGTCGACTGGCCGAGCATCGTCTTGCGCCGATGCCATTTCTCGCCTCAAGATGTCATCGCCATTCGGCGGTATCCGTTCCACATCCACGGCAAATGGAATGAACTCATTGATAGCGGTCTGCTCTCGCTCGAATACTAGAGTAGTCACATACTCTGACAATCTCATCGCAGCGGCATCGAGAACCGACCATCCAGTCACGAACCGCCAGCCCTCAGCGGCTGTCTGATTCAGACTCTCTTCCACTTGCCCCGATGTCAAATCGTGACGCAATACAACCGTTTTATACTGCTGCTCCATCACTCGCCTTTCTGCGATGCATATGCGTTTCTCATAAACTCTGCTTGCATCGCAATCGTCATCTGCATAGACTGTGAGTCAGTGAATCCTGCCTCACGACATACAGCATAATATTGAAAGTAGGTTTGTGCCATAGCCCGCAGTTCTTGAACGCCTTCGTCCTTGAGCAATTCATCCAAGTATTGCTGCCACGGGTTTTCCGGTTCAGGTTTGTGTCTAGCCATTGATTAGTCTTCCGTTCCGATTCTCAACCCAGTTCCCTCGTGAATCAGGTAGAGCTTGCCATCATTGCCGAACTCATAAAAGCATTCGATGTCCATAGTCTTGATGATCTCGTTCGCTTCAAGAACAAAATCGTGCCGTTCTGCTTGGTTACTCAAGTTTTTGATTGCGGGTCTCAACCCGGAAAGTAGTTCAATGGCTCGCCAGTTCAGCGCCTTCTTGCGTGCCCATTCTTTTCTGCAAATCGGGCACTTTGGAAACCCTTGCGGCCAATCTACATAATGTTCTGCTGCCACATACTGATGTCCATGTTCACACCATATCAAGCCGGTCATTGCCTACCTTTCTGTTTGGAATCTTTCAACGCGCCCCAATCCAACCTCGAACGATGTAAACTTTTCGTCGTGACGAAATGACTCAGCTATACCCAAATCTTCTTTGAGTATGTTTCCGTCTTTGACAAATCGAATATCCATATCTGAGACTGGAACGGTCAGATGCTTGTCTATCACGATGTACGTATCTGGCGCAGTCATTGGTTCGCCTTTCCGTTTGAATCATCTGCACTTGCGGAAAAGTGCTGTGATTTTTATACAATGTCTCCATAGCCAGTGAACTGGACGCGCCCAGCGATTCGGCCACTGTACGTCGTAGCCCGGTGCGTGTACATCAAAGCTAACTTGTACAGCGTCCTCTATTTCTTGCTGTGTCGTCTGATTGATAGTTGCACGCTGCATAGTAATGGTCGGTTGAAACCATTGCCGCCCTGGCTTATAGGTTATCGTACTCGTCGGTCGATGCTCTCGCACAAGCATGTCCCATATAGTATCCCAACCTCCCGATACGTTTTCAACATCGAAGCTGTACTCGGTCTGCAATCCGGTTATATCTAGCTTGTTACTTGGAGGCTGTTCGCACTCGTCTGCAATAAGACCGTAGCCCACTCGCTCATCATTTATGAATATCTGTGCTGTCCCCGCCTTGCTCATTCCTGCTACCATCGTCAAGCCTTTCTGCTATTCAATCGAAATCGACATTGAAAGCAATGGTTCCATGCTGCCCAGTCCCTTGAATGCTCGTATACGGTCAAGGCCCGGAATCGTCCACGCTTGCCTAATGAGGACCATAAGTGCATCCTCTTGTGTGAACCCCTCACCTGATGGCATGACCACCGCTGCGTATGGGCTGTCCGTTACCCACGAGTCATGGCAGATCGCACACCGCCACAGTGTCCTATTCACGCCTGATTCGCATTTGTACTCGATTGAGTACCCACACTCTCGCAGTAGTGCCTCAAGTTGTTCTTTTGGAGTCGGATAAAGACTGGTTGGCATTCCCGATGCCGAAACGCTTATATCCATTGTCAAGCCTTTCTACTCTCCTAGCCACAAGTCGGCGCAGTTTAGCTTTCCACGTTGCTTATAATTCATAGACCAAAAATGTGGGCAGTTTGGATGGAATTTTCCAGGATTCGCCATTGCCACACGAATGGGGACGTTGCCTCGCGCAATCCAGCCTTGGCAGATAGGACACACGGCAGTTCTTGGTTCTAGCCTCGCTGTCCCCTCTTGTAGCCCGTTCATCTGAACAAAGTCCTGCTGTGCCTGAGTGCGCCCGTCGCCCTCTACCATCTGTGCGATCTGCACATCCTTCCACGCTGCCCGTTTCTCGTACCATCCCTCTAGCCGCTTTGCATACGTGTACCTGTTCGCCGTTGGTGTCTCTTGTCGGATGTGCGCGATTGCGATAGCCAGGTCATAGTTGTATGTGTTGACGATGGATTCCGCGTGCCACCGCGATTTTTCATTTAGCTTGGATAGGATAGGCCCCTCTCGCACCCCGCCCACGCGATTGCACCCAGCCCGACGCGCCTGAATATTCAACTCATCATTGTACGCCGCACGCATATCCCGCAACAACGACCCGCGTATGCTCTCGACATCGAATGCATCATATCGCGCCGCCAGGTGAACCAGCTTGCCCACGTCGCTCAAGTCGCCAACCGCTGCGCGCCAGTCTCTAGCCATCGTCGTCCTCTACCATTGCTTCTATCAGTGTCGCCAATACATCCTCGGCAGGCGCTCCATCGTCAAGCGCATCCTCAATCGCTTTGCCAAATCCAGGCCCAGCGTCCACCTCGTTCAACACGAACCAACGCGCCTTGTGCGCTTCTGTCATTGCGCCTAGTAGATAGGATATGCTGCGTCTTGCGTCCAGAGTTTTCACGCTGTCACCTCCAAGCTGCCCGACTTTGGCGTCATCCTTGCACCGAGCACGGTCTGAGCAAACGAGTCAGACCCGACCAGATAACCGCGCAACTGCCCGCCGACCTTGAGCGGCATGTGCCATTGCTGGCTGCGCTCGACCGGCAAGACTGGATTTTGTCTCAGCGTCTTGATTGCGCTCCGCACAGCCTTGTACCCTGTGCGCTGGCCTGCTCGCTCCCAAACGTGACCTGGAATCTTACCAAGCGTCTTGCCGTGTGTTCCTTTCGGAGGGCCATGCCAGCCCTTACCTGGGCCTTTCGCTTGAACCGTCAGTTCATCTTGAGCAACCGTCTCTTGCCACTCGCTATCAGGAATGGCTTTCAGTCGCACCATTGCGTCACCGAACGAACGCAGCCCCATCTCCGCTACGTTTTTCTTGATGACCCTTCCCAATCGCTCGCGCTGCTTTTTATCCTGCTCAGTCCGCTGCTTACGTGTCGGCATTCTGGCTGCCTTCAGCTAGCTCAAATTGAATATCGCGATCTCCTTGAAACGAATCGCGATGATCGTTGTCGCCTTTCCATATTTCTATCGGAATACCCTCTGGAAAAGCTGCGCATTTTCTTTCCGAACCATCGGTCAAATGCTTACACGTTGAGCACGTCGGACTGTAGATAGGCGTTTCAAATTCCTTGTCAATAGTAAAGGTCATTCAATCACCTCATACGTTAATCCTAGCCCCGGATGATTTTTTGTAAGACGCTCCCATACTTCATGATTATGCAGCATATTAGCCGCCGACGTTGTCGTCTTTTTATCAAAGATTCTCGCCATAAAGTGCCCTCGAACCTGATCGTCAACAATATCTACCTTGGGCTTTATGTCTTTCCAGGTAGGTGTTTTCTCAGACCTAGACATAATATATGTTTTTCCTGTGCTTCCAGCCGCACGAATCGACATTAGTTTTCCATCGGTCAATAGCCTAATATCCGACTCTGAAAAAGAACGCCCGGTTGGATGGTTATGAGTTAGCACCTTTCCAGACATCTGCGCCACTTCTTTGTCTGTAAACGAAACGGACGAAGCTCCGCCACTTTTTGCAAGCAACTCTTTTCCTGTTTCTGGATCAAACAGTCCAGCGTGCTCAGTTGGTGAACTTCGGATATATCCCTCTGCGCGCTGAATAGCTTCTTCTGCTATTGGCGACAGCCCGCCGCTGCCCCCTTTCCCTGCCCCATGTGTCCCTCCCTTGCTTGGCCCCCACCATCCCCGACCCGGCCCCTTGCCGGACTGCGCGACGATGTAACCCACGCCCTCGACGGTTGGGTCATAGGTTTTTCGACAGTCCGGGTTAGCGCATCGCAGCAGTGGGCCGTGACCTTCATATCTCTCAGCTTTGACAAACCCGCACAACGGACACGTGCTGTCCACGATAACCGGCTTGTGCGAACCGATGAACAGAGACGCGATATAATCCTCGTTGGCCCTTGCCCGCTCTGTTTCTTCGTCCGGCTCTTCCGACGGTGGCTCTACAATCTCCGGCTCTGTCGGCTGCTCCGGCTCATCCGCCCCCGGCTGTTCAACCGGCGCTTCTGGCATGGCAGGTGCTTCCGGTTCATCGTCCTCCATATCCTCTGGAATGTCCGGCGGGAAACCGACAACCGCGCGCTGCTCTTTTTTAGTGAACGGCGTTGCGCCTTCTGCATCGGCAAACTGTTTCATTGCCGTCGCCTTGCGCATCGAAATCGTCGCAGCCTGCTCTTCGTCCGGTGGTATCAGCGGCGGCCAGTGTCGGTTGCCTTCATCGTCGGCCTTGCCAATCTTATAGCCGTCTGCTGGCTCTGGCAGAACGCCGTACCAGATAAGCCGGTCGCTGAACGGTCTTAGAATGCGCGGCTCTACATAGGTGTTTTGTCGCCGAGCAATCACGCCCGACCATCGCCGTGTATCCTCTTGGCTGGACGCTAGTTCGCCCGCCGCAGAACCAAACAGTACGTGCATCGGAATTCTCGTGATAGCAGCGATGTGTTTCATAAACGCATTGAACAACCCAGTCGGGTCCCACACGTCCGATCCGCCCAACTCAGCTACGTCCATCCCCGGCGCAAACAGGAATCGCGCCAGGTCGTGAACGTATGCCTCTAACTGGTCTTTGAACCCGTCTACCACCTTCGCATCACCCAGGTCAAAGTCCCATCCCTCACGAGGCGATAGCACCGCGCCCTTGCGCTGATTCAACCAAGCTGATTCTGCCGACCCGCCAAGCGTCTTGTAGAGCATATCTATCAACGTGTCGTATGGCCGCTTGAGCCAGGGCCGACCGTAGACTTCGCTATCCGTGCGAAACTCGGCTATGTGTAACATCCGGGTATAGTGGACGCGCTCGCGGCTATCTTCGCCTACCTGGACATCGTAGTTCAGCGGATAACCACATCGCTTGGAGGATGGGTCATCGTCTACATCGCCTATCTTTGCCTGTCCTTCGTTCAGCGGTCGCAACCACAAAAGCCCTTCCGGTCCCTTGACGCTGCCCTTCTCAACCGGCTTAGACAAGTCGGCGTTACCCGCTAGGCCAAACATCAGCGCGCCATAGTTGCCTATCCCTGATGCTGCATCGGCTCGCCGCAGTACGTCCCAAATGTAATGACGCTCGACTAGCTCGTTCCACGCACTGACGAACTCGGTATCCTCTTCGTCGTTCTCTGTGACTGCTGGTGGCTGGCCCCATGAGTCATCAGCGCGAACATCGATGATCTGACCGGCCAAGCCGCCCCTCTCGTATAGCCATAGATAGGAGCCGAAATCCAGTTCCTCGCTGTAGCCCAAGACGGTTGAGAACCTGCGCGCTCCCTCGTGCGTGCTTGCCCCGCCCATCACCCTGGACCGCCTGGACGGGTCAAATGCCGATGCTTGCGGCATCAGTCGTTGGCGGTTGGCGGATAGCTGTACCATCCGCAAGAACCGCATCGCACCCGCCGCTTGTTCGTCTGTGAATCTCTCGCTCATATTATATCCCTAGTGCGCTCATTCGACGCGCTCATTTATCGTCTTTATTCTAATGTCTATAGGTGCTGCGACCAATGCGATCAATCGGCATAATGCATTGGCAATCCATGCTTTCCAGACAGCCATTTCTTGTTGCTGGAAAATAATTTCTATGGGCCATATTTTTGTAAAAGCCTCTACCTGCTTGGCTTGCATATCGGCCAATTCCTGCAACACTTGAACAGTCTCTAGTATGGATAATATCTGTCCGCTCATATTATCTCCTGTCTCTCTGAAGTGACTCAATCCCCAACCCGCTCCCACTTCCACCCCAGCAGCGCCCAGTGCCACAACCTATGCCACCAGTTTGGTCTATCTGCCAGCGACAAAATCTTAATCGCGCAATGTTCCGGTCTATCCCGGTCTACGCCAATTATTAGCCGCGAACGTGGCCCTTGTGCATATGTCTCATCCAAGTATAAGCCCGTCGATGAAAATACACCCACCTCTGTATCGGTGCTGTCTATCTGAAAGTCATTCATACCGCACCCTTCTCCACACTAGTCGGTCTACGCAATAGCCCCCGCCCATGCCAGTTCCGGTTCAATCGGACTAGGCAATTTCCACGGACACGGATAGTTCAGTATTCCAAGTGGACCTCTTCCGACTAGCTCAATCCGCGTCCCATTCTACTCTCTCGAATATCTGACTCGGAACAACTCCGCGAACGAGGTCGATGCCGCCTTCGACTTTGCCGTCCAGGTGTTCTACCCTCGGCTGTCGCTTGTGTGCGGAGCAACGATAATGTACTGCGTCGCTTACCCACGCCGTCCCGCCGCTCTCTGTCTCGACTTCTCTCAAGTCTCTTGTGAATTGCAAGGCGGGCTTTTCGCATATTTCACAGACGTGCTCGGTTTTCAAGATTTGCATTCGTTTGTCCTGTCTGGTACGGCATCTAATATTGTTTCGCTTTCGCGTCAGTCACACCAACCCCTTTCTTCATAATAAAGCTCCACCAGATTGCTGTTCCCGCCGCGTCACTTTTTACGGCGTCGCCGCCTATCCCGATCTGTCAGTCGCCCAACACAACCGCGCCCGCCCCGCGTTCTGTGACCAACAATGCGCTCCTCTTCCCGCCAGCCACGGCTACCGTCTGCGCGCTTGATCCAGGCATGCTTGTATGGATTGTAAACGATATCCATCCAGTCAGTCACACCAACCTCTTTCCCGGCACTCTCGCTCAAGCGCCGACCAGTTTGTCACACTCACATACGGAATCGGTTGTGTCCACGTGGCCCAATATTCCGGCACGTCTACAGCAATCGGCTGCCCACCTCGAAACGTCCGGCTTGTCAAATCGCCAGCATCTAACGCCCTGGCCTGAAACGAAGGCCAGCCTACCGGAGAGACTGTCACCCAGTCGCCACACACAACCAGCCCGCTCTCAAACGCCTCTTTCGGAAACGCTACCCAAGGGCCAATTGAGCGGTCATAGACAAGCCCGCTGCCCTGGTCGCAGTACAGCGGATTGCCAATGTGTTCCGCCTCTGTATACTGCGTCGCTACACCTGTGTATGTGTATGCGTGTGCTGCTATGAGCGATAGCATTAGGATGTGCATTAGACGACCCATCCTGGTTGCGCCTTGCGCCTCGCCTTACGTGAGAGACGGTCAACGTAGGCGCAGATATAGCGAGTGTAGTCTACAGAATGATCATTTTCTTTCACTGGAACGTCCTTCGCTTTCTTGTCTGCCCACACATAGCCCGGAATCTCTTCTTCCAGACACGTCGGCGCGTGCGATTCCGACAAAGTGTCGTCCTTGTATCTCAGGCAGTCTCGAACAATGAATAGCCGGTCCTCTGCAAATCGCTGCTGAACATTCGTAATGCCCGGTAGTACATCCGTAAAAGCCGCTACCGCAGGCAACCCAGCGCGCCTAAACTTGGCTATGTACGCCGGTTGTTCTGCGCCACATTGCAACGTCTCGAACTTGAATTCTTTGTACAATTCCTTAGCTCGCTCAAGCCACCAGTCATCCGTCTCACCTGTACGATAGAGTTGAGCGACTAGGTACATTCGCCCTTCCCAATCGACGGCAAAGACACCCATCGCGCCCGGATTTCGATAGCCCCAGTCAATCCCAGCCACATAGCGGTGAATGGCCTGCGGAACATCCACCTGATAAATGAGATGGCGCGACTCGGTATACTGCTCATAGACAACGCCTTCGGACTGTACCCACCGACCGAAACGTAGACGCTCTTTACGCGCACCCGTCAAACTGTCCAGCTTGGCAATATAGTCTAGCCCGAACTCTGTCCAGCCGTTCTCATTGTCATATAATAGTGGATTCTCTTCGTGCCGACTATTGAGCAAGGTCATCGCCGGGCCGCTCGACCGTCGCTTGATCCAGTGCTGTGGTGGCCCTGGGTTACAGTCGCCCAACAGTTGACGATAAGGCATTGCCGTGCCACGCAGTCGAGTAATCAATATCTCGACATCGCCCTCGCTAAACTCTTCAGTTTGTAGGCACAGCACTAAATCAAATTCGCTCGATAGAATTCGACCGGGCTTATCAATCCCGCCTGTATTGATCTGGCTTCCGTTATCGTAAAGGTAGACTTGGCGATTTGGCCTCTTGGGACCATTGAGCACCATCGGGTGGTCTAGGCCGAGCACGAACTTTTCAAATGTTTGTAGGCCCGTCTCGCTCAGGCTTGTGCGCGTCTTGCGTACAATGAGCGCACGAGTACCAGGATATGTTAAGCAGCAGTAGTTTAGCTTCTCAAGGCCAGCGCGTGTTTTGCCTGTCCCGGCAGGTCCAGAGATGAGAATGGCCGCCGCCGCGCTTGCCAGTAGTTCAACTTGCGTCCCGCGAGGCGCGTACTTGTTCCTCGGATTGATCCCCTTCGGGATGTCTTTCTCTAATCTCTGCCAATACTCGGTGATAGAATGCATCCATCGCCGCCTTTGCTTCTTCTGGATTCAAGCCGACCTGCTTGACCTCGATTTCGCCATCCTTGCCCGTGCCGCTATGCTGAACCTTCGTCGTAGCATACACGCCGAAAATCTTGCACCGCTGCTCAATACACCATTGAATGCCAGTCAAGAATCGCGGGTCGCCTGCTTGCCCTTTGCGCGTGCGCTCCACTGTGCTTGTATGAACCTGGCCCGGAGTATCGCCCGGCTGCCCTCGCTGTCTGACTGTCTCTGTGTCCTCACAACTTCGCAACCACGCATTCCAGTATGTGACCTCTAAGTGATTGATTCGAGCAAGCTCTTGCGCCTTTGCGTCGTCAATGTCGGCTAGTCCAGATTCGCGCCAACTCTTGACCAACACGCCGATGTCATAGCTAACCATCTGCTGTGTGAGCGTATAGTCGCGGCTATCGTCCTCGTTAATCTTCTCGGCAATCTCGGCCTGCTTCCAGCCTTGCAGATACCAGTCTGCAATCTGGCGTCTATCTCGCTCTATTTGAATCTGTGTTCGTTTATTCGCTGCCATACTACAATACAAACCTCATATACAAACCTAGCAGTCAGTGCTTGCTATCGCGGCCCTACCCCTCCGTCAGTTTTGGCATGGCGCTCATTGCGTTATTGGCTCTCAATATACTTTTTAGCTGGGAGCAATAGCGGGCCACCCCCGATCAAAATGATAGCTTCGCTCACCGTCACGGTCAGCAATGACAACCAGAACAGATCGATCTCAAGCGCCCATAGCATCACCGCAACCGCCGCCCCTGTCGTCGCCGCATATACGAACAGTGGAACGGCGATCCACTTTCTTTGCAAGGCTCGGTAGATGGTCCAGGCGAGCAGTCCACCAGCCATATCAGTCAGCGGCATCCATACCAGTTCCCACGGTCCGACAAAGGGGCTGGTCAAGTTTGCGATCAACGTCCCGATGCCAATACCCAAGCACAAGAACGGATCAAACAACACGAATACCTTGAGCGCCTCGCTCGCTCTGAACTGGATCGGCCCAAACGAGAGCGGCGAGATGCCCACGGTGAGCACCACATACAACGCCGCCACGATTGCAATCAAAACCACTCTTTTCGTCGTCAGTTTCATCATAACTCCTGTCTTTGTTGCGCGGGTGACTGCGACCGCGCCGATTTTGTTAAGCCGGGTTGTCGGAACCGGCATAAAGCTCGTTCACCTTCCACCCTACATTGCCCAGCGAAATAGACAGAGCGATGTAGGCGGGATTGACACGAGTGTCAATCCCGTATGCTGGCAAGTCCTTCCGCGTCCCATCGGGTAACACCGCGCCCCCCACTTGCGCGATTTTGCTTAGATAGTTATTGTCAAAACTTACCACATCGTCACCTAGCGCCGCCATGTGTGCAAGCTGTGCCTTCCAGCTTCCGCCCAGCAGATGAACACGCCGCCCTTTGAACGCCTCTGTAGGCAAAGGTGTACCGCCGTGGGAGGTAGGCACAGAGTAGCCCAGCACATAGCGATCTGGTATTTGATCAAGCACGTCCACTTTCGGGATCACAATCACGTTCTCAGCGTACTGCTCAAGCTCCATCGCCCAATCAAGCACCTGGGGCAATTCGCAGAACTCGATACCGACTTCGTCACACTGTGACTTGCTCATATAATCGCGCACGGTAGCGTACTTGGGCCGTCCCTCTCGGCAAGCTGCCAAATGCTTACCGTGGTCGTATTTCTCGTAATCGCAATCAACAAACATAAGGCCGTGACTGCCCATTATGTTCATATTTGGACAAAATGCCTTTCCTGATTGTAGCCCATAGCCGAACCCGGCCATAGCCGCCAAGCAACACGACGCCGGAAAAGTGGCAGTATAAATCGCATCAATCGGTAGCTGGCGCGGATTCGGTTTGGCGCTCTTCGGTACGCCTAACAAATCTCCCGGCTCATCCCACCCCACCAACTCCCCCTCTTCGAACCCCCAGTCGAGCAGGTCGGACATCTCGAACGACGACGCCAACTCATCCCAGTCCCACTGGCCCGTCGTGCCCTTGTGCAAGTACACCACCAACTTTTGCCGCTCTTGCTCCGTCAGCGCCCGCGACGACACGCGCACGTCTACCTCGTAATCCGGGCCAAACTGCGGCAGCACGCTCCACACGAGTTTTCTCTGATGCCCATCATACACTTCGTTAGTCGGGCCTATGGCGATGGTTTGAATCTGGCCGAACTCAGCCAGCGACTCGCCCAGCCGCTCGGCCTCACGTTTGTTGATCTCACGCGGGTTGTGCTCCCACGGAACAAGATCACGTAGCTTGCGGCGCTCATTCGTCCAAGTTATCGGTTCACTGTGCAAGTCGCCCATACTCTACCTTTCCAACACAAAACGCGGCGAACCAAACATCTCGCCGCGTTACTTACTAATGTAGAAAAACCAGGCTGGTCGCCTGGCTGAATGTCGTCCCGATGCTGTTGTTATAGCATCGTCCATTTGTAGTCCTAAATCGGGGCGTGGACAAGACGGGGGGGAGCCTTATCCACAACCCCATGAACAAGCGCATTTGCGCTTTTCACCAAAGACCGCGCCGCCGTTGTCTACTCACTCATCCCGATTACGACGACGCGGCCCTAAGGAGAACACAGAACCGAAAGACTGTTGCCCAAGCAGTAGAAAGGAAGGTTCTGTATCACATTCTCATTATACTCGATTCCCGGCAGGATGTCAAGCTATATCCCAAACAAATCCCAATCCAGACTGGTCATATCCCAACCTTAAATTTCCAAAAAGACTTGACAACTTCCAGAAAAGGTGCTATAATACTTATGAGGTTAAGGAACCCGACACACAAGGAGGCCCAAATGAAGACCTACAGCAAGCGGTATCTTGAGAGCCTAGATGTTCGATTTGACCGAGTTCCTAATCTGAACGAAGTCGAAGTCTCTTGGAAAGAGCGCGGATATAGACAGGCTTTGCGGGTCTGCGCAATGAACAGCGACAAATTCTGCATTGCAAGACCTGGCCTTGGTGGAACGTTTCGGCTCTCTTATGACTGGGTATTCCAGACCCTTCCACTCGTTGGAACTGGACCGAAGACAATCAAGGCGCACCTGCTCGACAGCAGGCACACCTGCTACCGCTATACTCACCATGGCGATGAACTGATGACGAACCTGTTAACCTCGATGCTAGACGTGGCACGCAAGATGCTGCTGAAAGAGGTTGCCCAACACGAAAGGAAATCCAGATGAACAAGTGCCCAAACTGCAAGAAAACTTTTGTAGACATTGGCGAGGGATGCCGAGAGATTCTTGGATGCCCCAAGTGTGGACTCTATAAAGAGGACGCCGAACGAGTAGTTCAGAACCAGCGCAATCGCGCGCCCATCCCCGCCCCCGAACCCACCCCCGAACCAGAACCCGAAGATACCTGGACCGCCGACTGCAAGTGGATGAAAAGGTTGACACTCAAAATGGCCGAAGAACACGGTCTTGAAATGAGAGTCACCTGGGGGAAAGCGTATAGCTGGCATCGCAAGCGCGGCGGCCAACCCCACCGCATCCACTACGGAGCCGAGGACATCTTTGACACCAAGACTAATGGGATGCGCGAGTATCCCACTTGGGCGCACATCTGGCGCGCCCAGAGCAAAATCACCCGCGACCACAACGTGGCCCTCCTTGTCGATATGACTGGACGCAAGGGATTGTGGGGCGTCGTCCTCCACGAATTTGGGCACGCGGTGGCGAAAGAAAACGGATACCGGGTGCGCGGCAGCGCACATAATGAAGGTTGGGCGAGCGCGGTCAAAGACCTTCAGGAGCTTTATCCATTTGAAGAAGTCAATAGCCTGTAGAAAGGACTCAACTCCTGCAAAACCTGCTATAATGTGTATGAAGTTAAAAACACCCACCCAGGAGGCACAATATGAGCAGCTACGACGAACTGATGGGAAAAGTTAACCGAAGAGCAGAAGCCCGACGCGCAAGCGACCGAGCGGTCGCCAAGGCCACCCGGCAGACCATCGAAGAGTTTGACGCAGACGCCACCGCACCCGACCCGCGCACCGAAGACGAGCCTCTGCCCAAGCCGACCAGGTGGCACAGCGCCCATAGAGCCAGTCAGATTGCCGACCAGCTTTCTTCTGGTGAATTTAGCAAAGCCACAGCCTGGACCTATGAAGTGGTTCTCGATGACAAAGACGATGATTATGCCGCCGTCGCCGTGTTCGATGAGACCGGCGAATTTGTGACCTACTGGAACTAGCACCAGAAAGGAATCACCCAATGACCAGTCAAATGCCGACCATCGGCCTTGACCATCTGACCCCCGAAGAACGCAAAATCGCGCAAGGAATTGTCGCCAGCCGTGGCAAGAACAAAGGCCGCTTGCGGGCCAGCAAGCCCAAGGTCGAGCGACACATCGCCCGCTACGAGCACTATGACTTGCCCAGTGGCCCTTACGAAAGCCCAGTCTATGAACCCGACCGCGACCAAGGCGAAACCGCCTATGTCTGGCGGATGGTGGCCTTTGCAGTCAGTCCCAAGAGCCAGCACCATTGCCTGCCTTGTACCGCCGGCTTTGACATTCCCGGCAAGTGGAGCGAGAAACGCGCCAGGCTGGACGAATTGAACGCCCTGGCCGACAAGATCATCAGTGTTATCCCTGCCCGCCAACATCGCGGCACAATCCGGTGGGGACAAGCCTTCGGGCAAATCGGAACGCCCCAAGTTGCGCCTGATGGTTCGATAGTTTATCGCTAGTCTCCCGCCCAGCCCGGAGCCGCTAGGTTCCGGGCACTATAGAAAGGAAATCCCGATGACAGATCAAGTTAACCGCCCCGACTTCGTGACAGATGACCACTTGGAATATCTTGATGCCTTGCGCGAAAGCGGCGCAACCAATATGTTCGGCGCGACACCATATGTAGAATCTACCTTCGGAATGAGCCGAAAAGAAGCCATGGCTGTGCTTATGTACTGGATGAACACGTTCTCAGAGCGCCATTCCGATGACTAACATCGCCATCCCACCCACCGAGCCATATCCATTCGGCACGGTATTGTCCATCAAGCCCGGTCGCCACGAACTGCTAACCGCTGTGGTATTCAGCAGCGACCCGCCCAAGTGTGGCAACGGTTATAGGTATCGGTGTCTCTTTCCCTGGATCGGCCACCGGCCACAAGTCGCCAAAGTCTACTCCGACGAAATCCTTGCTGTGGCCGACCAAGACGCCGGTGACATCCTATGCAGTGGATGTTCACCTGCTACCCGTGAGCGTTGTCGCTTGCAAGGCATCACGCCTCAAACGTGCTGCTAGAAAGGAAACCTAATGACTGAGAATTTTGACTGGACAGCGTTTCAAGACGAAGTTGACTATGCATCATACTCCCTCGACGATGACAAGCTGCGCGTTTTCTCTGGCCGTGTGACATCCGAACTGTACGACGAATTCAAGTCGAACGGCTGGAATCGAGCCTACAAGCAAGGCTGCTTTTTCGCCAAATGGACGCCACGGCGAGAAGACATTGCCCTTGCTCTTTGTGAAGAAATCGTAGACGAAGACTCGACCGCCGAAGACCGAGCAAAAGAACGATCCGAACGGTTTGCCGGATACTCTGAGCACGCCACCGAACGCGCCCAAGACGCACGCGACCGATCTGACGCCATCAGTCGAAACATTCCATTCGGTCAGCCTATCCTCGTAGGACACCACAGCGAGAAACGCCATCGGCGCGATATTGACCGGATGTGGAAGTTGACCGGAAAGTCTGTCGAAGAGGGCCGCAAGGCTGAATACTGGCAGCGTCGAGCAGATGCCGCCATACGTCATGCCGAGGCCCGATACGAACCTGGCAAGATTGCGCGGCGCGTTAAAAAGTTAGGTGCTGAAAAGCGCAAGAAACAGCGCGAGAGAAACACCAACAAGTCGCACATGCGCGAGTATGTCATCAAAGACCATTATCCCGACTTGGCCTACTATGACCGTCCTCGCTATGGCGAACTGGACAATACCGAGCGTTCAAAAGTGGACGCCGACATCGCCGCCCGTGTTGCCCGACACGAACAATGGTCTGACCGCTGGATCGAGCACCTGGACAGTCAGATCGCCTACTGGCAAGCTATCTATAACGAGGTCAAGCCGGACGACCTGCCTGAAGCTGGCGAGCAGTTTCCGCTCAAGAAGGGCTGCTGGGTGAAATCGTCCTATTATCGAGGCGCGTGGGGCAAGGTCCAGCGCGTGAACAAAAGCCGTGACAAACGAATCAGCAGCGTAACGATTGACGAAAACAACGTTATCGGTGTAAAGTTCTTTGTACGCCGATGGGACTATACCGAACTGACTGCCTGGTCAGAGACAAGGCCGGAGGTAGAGTGAATATCACAGAAGCCCAAGTGTCCCAAGTTGAGAAGCGCGGTGATGCATATGCTATCCCACCTATTATAGTTTGCAAGAGGCATCTGCATCTTGCCCTAACCGTGCTCTATGATCTGATGCAGTACGGCGAGTCGTTGACGCAAGTCGCCCCACTGAAACAGCGGCTCGACGTTCCACCCAAGTGGACTCGGCGCGATATAGAGCAGTACATTGAACTGAACAGTGGTCGCATCGTCATCGACGAATGGCTCAGTCCGGTCGGATGGACTGGACACATCGAGCCTGTTGAAACCCAACCTTAAATTTTAGCAAAAGGCTTGACAAAACCTTGCAAATCTGCTATAATATTTGTGAGGTTGAAAACGCCCACACAAGGAGATGCAGATGCTAAAGTTGGTTCAGAGACAGAAGATGGATTTTCTCAGAGTTTGGAACCTTGGATATAGACTGTTCGATCAGTTCCGTGGGGATAGCCTAAGTGGCATTGACGACTTGTCAATGCTCAGTGTCTATGATACCGAAACCGGACAGTACCACCCGTTTAACCGCGAAGACTTGTCCGCTGCGGTCAACGCCGCCAACAAAAAGACCCCGATGCGCCATCAGCACACATACCGGCTCTATGCAAGATTCCACAGAACGTTCACCGGTAAGCTCCGGTTCGACGGTGTTGAGATCATCGACGCCTTGGCTTTGACCAGCCCCAGTGGTTGCGCTGTCAGGCTCGGCAAGGAAGAGGTGAACCTGTAATGGCATACTTGGTGATTTCATCTAGGCGACCCGGAACCCCCAGGCCCCCGGCCAAGGTCCACGTCAGGGGCAACCAAGCCTCTTTCACCACCCCGTACTACAAGGGGTGGGCCGTTGACGAATTCAAAAACTCCGTTCCCTGGCAAGCGCGACGCTGGGATGAAGGCACTAAAACGTGGTCGTGTAAAGTCGAGTATCTCGAACAGATGACCGAATTCGCTGACTGCTTTGGAGATGTCAAGATTATCAAGGATGCGGCACAATGACAACCCGCATTGTTTGCAAGCATCACCTAGACAGCGTTGTCGCCTCGTTCAAGCCAGAAGAGGACTTGGCCCAAGGTATCCAGCTTTATCAGTTGAGCGGCTGGCCCTATCTTCTCAAGCCGTGTGGATGCCCGGACCAACAAGACCCGCCTGACTGCTACGAACCACTGACGCCCGAACAGGTACGCCAGTGGATGGAGGCGCATTGATGACGACAACCTGCATTTATCGCTATTCAGTTCACGGGCAGCGTGATCAATACCGACCTGATGAACCGGTAGCGCTATTGCACCAATGGTGTGGGCAGTTTTGGCGCAAGACTTCAGAGCCAGTCTGCCAAAACTGCCCACACCAACGGCCATTTGACGAATACGACGAAGATGGTTTACTTCGTCTGATTTGCCGTATCGTGCGAGATTCTATTCAGGCAGCGCAACATGGTATGCCGGAACAGGCACGCGTCGCGGTAGCGTGGTCTGTGATAGGCGGTATGGATGTAGATGTCGCCACGCGCGCGATAAGGAAGGCTATAAATGATTGAACTTTGGATTGATGGACAGCCACCGCGCAAAAGCAACAACCGGCGCATCGTCCGACGCGGACGCAATGGGCCGCCGATGTCCATCAAGAGCCAAGGCGCTCTGGACTGGATACGCGCAGCAAACATGCAAATACCAGTCGATGCGCGACAATGTCTAGGCAGTCTAGAGCGTCCTCTCAGAATTAGAATGGACATCTATTATAAGTCACGTCGGCCTGATTTGTCTGGAGAACTTGTGCTAGACCTACTCCAGACAGTCGGCGTTATCTCCGATGATCGCTACGTGTACGCCTGGGAGCTTTACAAGCATTTTGATAAAGAACGACCGGGCATAGCGATACGGGTTGAATACTTGAACAATGATGAGGCAGAATGAACATCGACGAATGGAAGCGAGTAGCCGAGCGCCATGCTGGTTGTCCGCTCAAATGGACAGACCGCTCTTGCCCTTGGTCCGGCGCTACTGCGTGGGCAGACGGGCCGCTCTGGACCTATTCTATCATGATGAAACACGACCCGCCCGCCGTGCGCATACGCGGCACAGAAACAATTCCACTGGAAGGAGAAACATGCGAACCAAAACCTGTCCCATCTGTGAAGGAAGCAAGACATGCAACCACTGCTACGGAGTCGGCTGTGAATGGTGCGATTTCACTGGCAAGTGCCTTACCTGTTCTGGAACAGGCGTCGTTCCTGTGACCCCGCCCAAATTCACTATCTCGCACAAAGGCGAGTACGCTCAAATCTCATTGGAGCGGGCGAATGACTGAAACCCGCGCACCTTATGTCATCGACCGCAAAATGCCAAAGTTTACCGTTGCACAGGAAACCGCCGACTGGCCCAAGCTGCTCAAGGCGTGTACCCTGTTCGTCCTCCCGGCATCGGTGTCCGAGTGGTATGCCATTGACGACAGCGGACTGCTCTATGCAAATGGCGTTGACGAGAATGCCTTTCGCGCTATGTGGAAGCACTTGGTTTCTCTCGAAAAGGCACTGCCACGCGCCATTGGCAATGCTCTTAACTATGCCGAGCGTCATTTCAACGAGGATCTGATTGACGAACTGATGATCCTATCAGGTAGGCGCGAAAGCACGCTACGCCAGTACAAGCGCGTCTACAATCCGCATACCGGCGTTGCGCCTGAACGCCAGCGAGACGGTGTTCCATACTCATACGACCGCGAAGCCGCGCCACTGCCACCAGACGAACAAGACAAGCTGCTCGACCGGGTAGTGGCCGGAGAGTTTGATAGCTCTGAGCAAGTGCATGCCGAGCGGCTGCGCATCCAGAAGGAAACGCCTAAAGAGACGTTCGCGCCCGAACTGCCTGTTATCTGCCCGATATGCGGTGGACAGCATGGATGGAATAGGGCGCGGTTGGACTGGGTAGAATGCGCAGACTGTCACGCGAAAGGCTTTGAGCCATTGGATCACTTGGCAAAGCTGCGTGCCGCTGTGGTGCATCTTTACAAAACTGGCGACCGTGGGCCGCTAGATGCTTACGTGGCAGACTACCACGTCTGCTAATGTGGAGTAGCGGATACTATGAACGAATTCATTTGTCGTATCTGTGGCAAAGCCGGTGAGGGTCAGTCATTCGAAGCGTGGGTCAAGCCCACATTTATGGACTGGGACAAACTCGTGCCTGGAGAGATCATTTGTTCTGATTGCCTATTCTGGTTTGAGGAGCGTAGCGAGGAATTGGCGCGGCGCGTCGGCAAAGAAAAGCCGCAGCGAATGCGGAATTACAGCCACTTTATTGTGGCTGGCGAGTGGATACCACTTTCCAAAGGAGACAAGACGCGAATGCAGGCGCTGCTGTTTGCGTCTCCTTTTCCAGAGCTTGCCGCCGTCGCGGTGAGCGGTCAGAAGCATATCGCGTTTAGAGCGCAACGCAACCCGCCGGGCGCGGCAGGTGGCTGGGTACAGGTAGAAGAGCAGGCGCTTTATCTCGCACCGGATAAATTGCGCGCTGTGTTGGCGACAGTCGAAGCGCTGTATGCCGGATTCAGCAAGTCGGAAATCGAGACCGGCGACTATGCCGGTTATCGCGTTTTAAAGTTCGGGTTGGAAGCATGGCAATCGCTAGAAGCGGTTGTCTCACCCCAACGGGGTAGTTTGTTATTTCAATTGGCGCTGTTTTTGGCGCAGAAAGGTACAAGCGGCGATGGACGAACTCAAGCAGCAGGCCATAGAACTGCTGGCGATTCTATGGCGCGGGATGCCGGCGGACTACAAAAGCCGGTATCGGATGAACATTTGGGATCAGTTTCGAGACCAGATCAGGAGCGCGGCCTACACAAGCAGCCTGGACAGGTGTATCAGCTCACTTTGCCAGAAATTGAACTGTGATATTGGCCGAAACGCCGATGACCGGGAGCGCGCCGAGGAGATCTTGAACAGCGCGGATGATCGCGCAATACTCAAGTTGCTGCGCGATGAAACAACCGTGCTCGTTCTGCACGTGCGAGTCGCCAACCAGGCGCGGCGCAAGGAGTGGGAAGAGGAGCACCTGGACGAATGGACAAAGGAGACAGCAGTGTGAAGACTTTTGTATTCGAAGGAACGATGATGGCGTTAACGAGTATCTCTCATATCGGCGATACGTTCGGCGTGAATGCGCGCTTGCGGCGCGAAAAGGTGGTTCAGCCGGACGGTTCAGTAGAAGAGATCCCGATCATCAGCGGAAACGCGCTGCGCGGCATCCTGCGCGACCGGGGAATGCTGCATATGGTGCGACAGCTTGGCTATGGCGAACCGGGCGAGGATGGCGTGCCACAAGGTATGTCGTTGGCCGCGTTTTACTTTCTCTTTTCCGGCGGCGCGCTGACCAAAGACGCCGGGCGCGGGCTGGACATTGACCGGGCGCGCCAGTGGCGCGAGTTGATCCCGCTTGTGGCGCTGTTTGGCGGGGCGATGGGAAATCAAATCATGCCGGGCAAGCTCAAAGTCGGCAAGGCGATCCCGATCTGCCAGGAGACGGCGCACATCTTGCCGGAGCGGTACGCTCAAGGCGAGATCAAGTCGGTGTGGGACTTTTGCCAAGAGGAGGCATACACGCGGCGGGACGATGAGAAAAACGAGAATCTACGCCAACTGATCGCGCCTGCTGCTCGCGCGCTCTTGGAGGCCAAAGCCAGCGTAGAACGGCAAAAGAGCGGCACGAAAGAGGATGTGGTGGCCGAGACCGGCCAAAAGCAGCAGATGCGCTATTACGTCGAGACGCTGGCGGCGGGGACCCCATTGTTTTGGGACTTGACGCTAGACGACGCGACAGAGATCGAGTTTGAGGCGTTCGCGGTGACGTTGGCCGAGTTTGGCCGCCTGCCCTACATCGGCGGTAAAAGCGGCGTGGGGCTGGGCAAGGTCTCGATCTCATTCGACCAGTGGATCGAGATCAACCCACGCCTCGCGCCGGATGGGCGCGAGGTCGGCCTGCCGCTTGGATCACAGTATATGGATCACATACGGGAGCGCGGGACAGAAATCCGCGACTTGATCGATGGCCTATCGTGACAGATACGACCTAGAACCGCTGCGCGTGCGCGCCTGGCTGCGCAGCGGCGTAGTGGCGGATCGGCACTTGCCGCTAGATGGCATTCTGCTCTATCAGAATCACCGCGCCGCGCTGGGCGCGCTAGAGATGACAGTGCCGGGCGAGTACACCAACAATGCGCCGGTGGCAACGCTACCGCTGGGCATCCTGAACCCCGGGCGTCGCCACTGGTACTACCAGTGCTCGTGGGCACAGTGGTCACACCAGGTCGAGGGTCAAGATCACTGGAATAAGCGATTCAGATCGCAGTTGGTCGATCTGGTTGAGTTCGGCAAGCGGCGGGGTAAGGTGATCGTGGAGCAAGGTGAATATCGAGCGTATCATATGCCGATCTTTTACCGCACCGCGCTGTGGGTCGAATGGTACTGCGTAGGCGACAAAAAAGAGATCGAATATTTTTTGTCCACCGTCACGCACCTGGGCAAAAAGGCCGTGCAGGGCTGGGGCCGCGTGGCGCGTTGGCAGATCGAGCCGTGGCCGTGGGACTGGTCCGTGTGGCGCGCGGATGGTCGCTTGATGCGCGGCATACCACCAGAGGACCTAGACGGCCACCAGTTTGATTTGAGCGTCGGTAATTATGGCATACGGCCTAGCTACTGGAAGCGTAGCAATCAGATGGTGCTGGTGCTGCCATGATGCCGGACGAATTACGAGAGCGGTTTGAATTGTATGGCCGATTGGACCAGCACCGGCGGCGTGTCAAGCAGGCGCGGGATATAGTAGCTCGCGCCTTAGATACGTGCGGTAACTGGTACGTCGCATTTAGCGGCGGAAAAGACAGCACGTGTGTATTGACATTGGTACGTGAGCAAGCGCCCCGCACAGTTGCCGCGTGCTCTGTTCCAGAGTTTACATTGCCAGAGACAGCCGCCTATCTGGAGAACGTGCCGAATCTGGAGCGAGTGGCGTCAGGTTCGGATCACGAAACAGGGTGGGCAGTGAATTGGGCAGGGCCAGAGGATGTGCCAGCGCATATTCGATGGATTGGAGCACGCGGGAGCACACTGCCGAACTATGGCCTGGCTTTGTCGAATGTGTTCCTTGGCTTGCGAGAGGAAGAGAGCAGCGCTCGCAGCGCTCACCTGCGCTCACAGGGCGTGCTGTTTTTCTCGAAAAAGGGACAAGGCTGGCACTGCTCACCACTGGCAAAGTGGACGGTCGAGGATGTGTGGGCGTACATTTTGGGGGAGGGATTGGACTATAACCACGCATACGACAGAATGTCCGAGATCGGTGTGCCACTGGAACAGCAGCGGATCGGGCCGTTTGCGGTTGATCGCGTGTTAGGCTATGGGCCTCTTGCGATCTTAAAGCGGGGCTGGCCGGATGTGTTTAATGCATATGCGGCGCTGTATCCAGAGGCGCGCCAGTTCGTATGAGGCTTGGTATTCCGCCAATGTGGAAACTCAGAAAGGGAGAATATAAATGAAACGATATAATACGCCATGCGGTCAAACAAAAGTGTGCACTAACTGCGACGGCACAGGCGAGTGCCCAGAGTGTAGCGGCACAGGCGAGTGCCCGATATGTGATGGTGATGGCTGTGATGATTGTGGCCATTCTGGTTCGTGTGACTATTGCGCTGACAACCCTGGGCGCTGCAACGAGTGTAATGGCACTGGACGTATTCCGCTAAGTTGACTACTTGGCATCCCCCTGTAATTTGGGATAACTTGGGATAATGTACGGCTGTACGAGTGCATTGTCCCAACCTTAAATTTTATCCGAAAGCCTGACAATTCACCTGCCAATGTGCTATAATGAGTTATCGGGTAAACTGACAGAGAAAGGATAGTTATGAAACTGAGACGATATAGTAAAAAAGAAGATGCACTTATCAAAGAGTGTGTTCAAAAAGGAATGGTGGCTACAGAGATCGCGGAGACGCTGACAGAGGCCGGTTATCCGCGCAACTATGGCAGCGTGTACATGCGCTGCCGGGCACTTGGTATCAAAATTCCCAAGCGGCGAGCCACCCCCGCTCCGCCGCCGCGCCAACGTGCTCGGTATCAGATTGGCAAATCGGGCCAGATCGGCGTGCACACGCCAAAGGGCCACAAAGACCAGTGGCAGGGATGGCTTGATACTGTCAGCGATGTAATGCATGACGCGCGAGGCTATCCAACTCTGACCAAGGCAGTGGCCTACTGCCTTCAGGCCGGGGCTGAGAAAGCAGAGCGAGAGGCGTCCGAGTGAACGAGCGCGTGGACTTGCGTATCAAGATCACGCCGACCGAATCGGTACAGTGGCGAGCCGATATAGCCAAAATCCATGCCGTATTGGGCAGGGTGCCATACAAGTACCTGATTCTGATAGCGGTTCACAGATTCGCCAAAGAACTGAGCACTTCAGATAGAAAGGTTGGGCAGGATGTTCAAAAGATGTGATCTCTGCGGCAAACCTGCAAAGAAATGAGACAAATCTGGCGATATGGATTTGGGCCACACTACGGCACTGGATGCGCAACAAATTGGATGCGCCAGGTGTACGAGTATCGCGGCCATATCGTCTACATCGACCGGCAGCACAGGCCCTCGCGCCAGTTCGAGGTCTTTGTGCCAGTTGATAAAGACCTCTGGTTCATCGGAGAGTTCTATGCATCTCCGATGCGCCACATCCGAACGTGGAGTGATGCAGAACGAAAGGCCCGCCAGTTGGTTGACCAGTGGATGGTAGAAAGGAAGACTGCATGATGACCAGTACAACAGCAGAACAGGCCAGAAACGCAATTGAGAGCGCACGCGAGTATGGAACACCGCTCAAGATGCTTGATAGTCAGATTGAACTAGCCGTCGAGGCTATTATCGAAGATCTGACTGGCCGACGCGGAATCAAGCACGAATGGCATCAAATCGACCAAGACATCCAGAACGAAATCCGCTACGTGTGGGGATGCATTATCGAGAGCGTGTTGGTCGACGCCGGGGCTAGGGAGGACTGATGCCATTCATTAAATACGTCTGCGACCTTAACAATGACTCGCCAGAACTGAGAGACTGTCTGCATTGTCACCGTTCCGGTTCTTGGGTCAAGCTCGAACAGGAATGCAAGCGAGAGGGCTATCCTACCCGAATGATATTCTTTTTCGTTCGCTGTACCGATTGCGGCATGCGTGGACCTGAATACGGAGCAGATAGATACAACTGGCGCGATGAAGATGAAGCAAAACTTAACGCTCTCCGTGCGTGGAATGGTCTGCATCGTCCGTGCGATGACCCGCCGCCACAGAAGCCGCGAGAGACGCCGTTTCCAGGCTGGACGCTGATTCGCTCTCTGGTCCTACGACTGGCTGTACTCGTTGATAAAGTACAGAAAGAACTTGATAGGCCCGACTTGACAGACTAGAAAGGAACTAGCGGTGCTAACAATCGAAGCAACTCGAATCACCGTGACAATCACAGAGCATACAGACGAGATACCTCAAGGGCTCGCCCGTGATGCAGCAATCAGATACGCACTTGGTATTGGCATTGGTTGGAAAGTCGTGTCTGCGCATTGGAACAACCATCGGTGGAATATCATTCTGAGCAGAGATACCAATACGCCCGTTCGCAATGGCAAAGATGTCCAAGCTATCTCGCGTGCTGTTGACAGAATCAGACAGAAAGGAACTAGCGATGGGCAGATACTCAACTCAATCAAGCTACGATCATCGGTGCAAACGCATAACATGGGGCTTTGAAATATCCTGGACCATTGATCGGTATTACAGTGGCTCAAGACTCCGCTTCCCCACCACCTACAGGCGCATCACAGACCGGGCCGGAGCGCGCCGCTTTTGCAAAAAGTGGGGGCTTGACGAACCCGACTTGACAAATCGAGACGGATAGGAAAATGCTATGCCACTAATTGAACCAATGCTAACCGGAACACGAGATAGGATACAAATCGCCATTGACCGGCTACGTAACTTTGAGCCGCCAGATGGCTACTACTTGGCGTTCAGTGGTGGCAAAGACAGCGTGACCATTCTGCGACTGGCAGAGATGGCAGGTGTCAAATTTGATGCGCATTATCACGTTACCACAGTGGACCCGCCAGAGCTTGTAAAGTTTATCAAGTCAGAACATCCAAGCGTGGAACGCCACCGGCCTGAGATGTCGATGTTTCGCTTGATTTTGTTCAAGCATTGGCCGCCCATGCGCAAACAGCGATATTGTTGTGAGCGACTGAAAGAGCACGGCGGCGACGGTCGAACAATTGTCCAGGGCGTTCGGTGGGCTGAGTCTCCAAGGCGCAAGACACAGCGTAAAATGGTTGAGATTTGTGGGCGGCGCGATATGAGAACTGTTAACCCGATTATCGACTGGTCGGATGCAGACGTGTGGGAATTCATTCACCAGGAACAAGTACCCTACTGCTCGCTCTACGATGAAGGGTTCAAGCGACTTGGCTGCGTTCTTTGTCCACTTGGCGGACATCCTGAGCTAGAGGCCGAACGGTGGCCGCAGATAGCCAAAGCGTACATAAGCACATTTGATAGGCTGCTTGATGTACGTGCCGCGATTGGAAAGACGCAACGATTCCAAACCGGACAAGAGCTATTCGACTGGTGGATTGACCGTCGCCCCCACAAGCGACCGCCTGACGAACAGATGACTTTCGACGAACTCGACTTGACAAATTGACCGAATCATGACCCTATAGAAAGGATACCACCAATGGCATATCAAACAAAAGTAGTGAACTACTCAAGCGAAAAAGAAATGCAGCGCGGCATTCGAGTAATGCAGCGCCGTGGCTGGGAAGTCGTCACGACCAGCACTACCGACGAAGGGTATGGATGTTTCAAAACAGCCACACTCGGCTGTCTTTTCCTGCCGCTGGCTCTACTCGGCAAGAAACCCAAGAAGTACACGGTTCAGTATCGACGACCAAAAGCCTAACTCGATTTGACAAGCTGACCCATCTTGTGCTATAATGTGTTTGTCGCAAGAAAAAGCGCGACAACCCGATTAAAGACCTGTGGCAGGGTCTAAACGACGGATGAAAGATATACTAGAACCAGGATCGCCTTTTTTGCGTCCTGTTGTATCCTACCTCTTTACCCGTCGTAGGGCTGCCACAGGATATACAGGACGCAAAGCAGGCGATTTTTGTTTTGAGAAAGGACCGCTCTGATGTTAAGACGCAAATGCCCAAAATGTAGACGACGAAAACGGATCCACCCATTCCATTGCGAATGGTGCGATGACTGCCAACTTTCCGCTACTGATGATATTATGCGGATGATTGGCTACACCGTTTCGTTTTGTCACAAAGACCTAATCGATGATGCCGAAGAGACCTGGCAGGCCGCTTGGGATTTGACAATGAATCTGCCGCATGACTATCCTGATTATTCTGCTCTATGTGACATTCTGAGCGACATTTGTCCCGTTCCGGGGGAGCAATGAACTACCAAGACTTTTTGGCAAGTAAGCAACAATACGGTGCTCAGTCTGGATTCAAGCCTGTGTTTATGTCTGAATCTCTGTACGATTTCCAGACATACCTCGTTGACTGGGCTGTTCGACTTGGACGCGCTGCGATATTCGCGGACTGCGGGCTAGGCAAAGGCCAACCGATGAACGCGGGAGTTCTCACTCCTACAGGTTGGCGCAGGATGGGCAACCTTGAGATAGGAGATTCGGTCATCGCCAGCAACGGACAATCCTATCCGGTCACGGGTATCTATCCGCGCGGAGAGCAGCTGACCTATACAATCCGCTTTTCTGATAACACATCCCTCACGGTCGATGCAGACCATTTGTGGTTCGTCAAGAGCTTTAACGATAAAGCGCGTGGTAGTCCGTGGCGCGTAATAGCGACAAAGGATCTGGTCAAAACCCCGCTCAAGTATGGCATTCACGGCCAGTCTAGAACGTGGCACATTCCGCTCGTTGAGCCAGTTCAGTTTGAACTTATCCAAGATGACTTTGTGATTGATCCTTATTTGATGGGACTTTTGCTTGGTGACGGCACCATCTCGGGGGGTGGCATACAGATCAGTACGCCAGACGAAGAGATCGTTGAGTCCGTACAGCGACTTATCCCAGAGACATATACCATCAAAAAGGTCAAGGGAAGCGACTACGATTACTCCATCACAAAGGGGCGCGGTTACAAGAACGAGTTATTGAACGAACTGAGACGGCTCAAGCTGTACGGTGCTCATTCGTATGAAAAGTTTATCCCCCGATGCTATCTTTTTGCATCGGTTAAAGACCGCCTATCCATTCTCCAAGGTCTAATGGACACGGACGGATATGCGGGTGAATCACCAGAATACTCCAGCTCGTCCCTATGTCTGGCACAAGGAGTAGTATTTCTGGTACAATCGCTTGGCGGCACGGCACGCATCGGCGTCAAGGAAAATCCAACCTACACATATAAAGGGCAAAAGCTCACTGGTCGAACGTCCTACCGTGTCACAATGACCTTGCCCGCTGGTATTAAATTGTTCCGCCTGGCACGGAAAGCCAATAATTATCACGCGGCGACTCGCGGTCTAGGTCGCTGGATTGACAGCATTGATGAAAACAATAGACAGCCAACTCAGTGCATCTCGGTCGCGTCGCCAGACGAAAGCTATGTAACCGAGCACTTTATTGTCACTCACAACACGCCGATGCAGTTGACCTGGGCACAGAACATTGTGCAATACACAAACAAGCCGGTCCTGGTCCTCGCGCCCCTGGCGGTCACGGGCCAGACACTCGACGAGGCCACCAAGTTCGATATAGCCGCCCAGCGCGCCGACCCCGATTCCGATAGCGCCACAGCTATCATTGAAATCACGAATTATGAAAAGTTGCACCTGTTCGATCCTCGTCGATATGGCGGCATCGTATGCGACGAGAGCAGTATACTCAAAAACTTTAATGGAAAACGTCGCAAAGAAATCACCGAGTTTATGCGCACGCTGCCCTATCGCCTACTGTGTACGGCTACAGCAGCGCCGAATGACTGGGTAGAGTTAGGCACATCCAGCGAGGCCCTGGGCTACTTGGGTGAACGCGATATGAAAACGCGCTTCTTCTCACGCAAGGCGATCTATGCACGAGAGAATGCTGGTCGCAAGGAATGGAACCTTAGACTGTGGGCAGAGCAAGGTCCGTTTTGGCAATGGCTCTCTACCTGGGCTAGGACCGCCCGCAAGCCGTCAGACTTGGGCTTTGATGATAACGGATTCATTTTGCCACCGATTAAGGCCAACCACATCAAAGTGGATGCCGTTCTCCCCACGCCAGGAATGCTATTCGATGTACCCGCCGTCTCATTCCACGAGGAACGAGAGGCGATTCGCCGCACAATCCAAGAACGGTGTGAAGCCGCTGCCCAAACCGTGGCCGACAACGGCGCAACATCTATGGTCTGGTGCAACCTGAACGACGAAGGCGACCTACTCGAAAAGCTGATCCCCGGATCCGTCCAAGTTGCCGGTCGGCACTCTGACGAGAAAAAAGAGGAAGCGGCGCGGTGGTTTGTCCACGGTACAGACGAACGGCGTGTTCTGATTAGCAAGCCGTCTATTTTTGGTTTCGGCCTGAACTTCCAGCACTGCCAACACATGACATATTTTCCGACTTGGAGCTACGAAAAATACTATCAGGCCAGCCGCCGCCTGTGGCGGTTCGGACAAACCCAACCGGTCGAGATTGACTTGATCTATACAGATGGCGGGAAGCGAATGCTTGCCGGAATCGAGAGAAAGGAACAACGCGCAACTGAGATGTTCGAAAACCTTGTGCAGCACATGAACCACGCGCTGCACATCAAAGAAACCTATCAAACACAGAAAGTGAAGGTGCCTCAATGGATGAAAAAGTGACACAAGTTGTGACCGAAAACTACGGTCTATACCAAGGCGATTGTCTCGAAGTAATGCCGCAGTTTCCAAGCGAAAGCGTACACTTTAGCGTTTACTCTCCTCCGTTTTCTGGATTATATCATTACAGTAGCAGCGCCCGCGACCTGTCCAACTGCCGTAGCTATGATGAGTTTATGCAGCACTATCGGTTCGTCGTCGAGCAGGTACACCGGCTCACCCTACCAGGGCGATGCACCGCCGTGCATTGCATGGACATCCCGCAGGGCAACACCGGGACGGGGATGGACCACCTGCAAGATTTCCCTGGCGACATCATCCGCTTGCACGCCGACATCGGATTCCGCTACATCGCCCGCTATTGCGTGTGGAAAGAGCCGCTCGGTGTTCGCAACCGCACGATGGCAAAGAAGTTGGCCCATGATACCATCGTCAAGGATTCAAGCAAGTGCGGTGTAGCCAGCGCCGACTACCTACTCGTATTCAGAAAAGACGGCGAGAACACTATCCCTATTTCGCACCCGGTCGGCCTGTTGGAATACGCAGGCGAGAGGCAGATACCTGCGGACTTGATGCGATACCGTGGCTGGCAAGGCAACCAGATTGAGAACAGATATTCACACTGGATTTGGAGACAGTACGCTTCTGCCTTTTGGGACGATGTGCGCATTGACCGAGTGCTGCCCTACCAAGCTGCCAGAGACCCTGAAGATGAGAAACACGTCCACCCGCTCCAATTGGATGTTATCGAGCGTGCTGTGGTCCTATGGTCCAACCCCGGCGAAGTCGTCTTTACTCCGTTCATGGGTGTTGGCTCTGAGGTTTTTGGAGCAGTTCAAAATAACCGCTTTGGCCTTGGCGTTGAGCTAAAACCGACCTACTTTCGTCAGGCTGTAAAGAACCTGGAAGCCGTGGACATCAAAGAACCGGAATCGCTGACGCTGTTCGATATGTCGGATCCAAATCTGTTTGTCGGTCCAGACAGAGGTTCATGTTAGCAAGGCCAGTTATGCACAAATGATTGAAAATGCCTATGCGCCAACCGATGATGTTCAGTCTTGACAAATTGAGATGGATAGTATATAATGGGTTTAATTAGTACCGTGAGGTACGGGACTTGTCCCCGCAGGTCCGGTTCGCGCAAATAACCCAAGAACCGCTTTCTTTGAGAAAGCTGGTAAGCTGTAGGTGTTTTTGGGTTACTTGCCGCCTACCAGCCGGGGACCAGCTTTCTCAAGGCAAGCGGTTTTTGTTTTATGGCGGCATCGCCAAAGGGCTATAACAATGACTGACACATATAAATCTTTCGGTGGCTTTTCAGACCCAACACAGAACTGGAGCAGGCTACCACACCAACTGATAGGTGCACTGCCGCTTGTCAGTAGTCTTGGAGAGATGAAGGTCATTCTCTATGTCTTGCGTCACACTTGGGGCTTTCACGACAATGACAAAAGAATCAGCACCGACGAGTTCTGTAACGGGCGCAAGCACTCATTTCGTTACAAACAAAAGCACCCTGACGAATCTGACCGGCTAGATAAAGGAACCGGAATGAGCAAGGCAGCTGTCCTTCGCGGTATCGAGCGTGCCGTTGAACACGGATTCATTATTGTAGAGACCGACGATAGCGACAGAGGTCGGATCAAAAAGTATTATCGGTTGACCCAGCCAAGTGACTTTCACCCAGATGTCTCGAAACGAGACATGTCTCAAAATGAGACACCTAAAACTACAAAACAAGACTCCACCGACCCTGAAACAATACACCAATCAAAGAAAGAAACTATAGAAAGAAACCAAGAAAAAGAACCGCCGTTGGCGGCTATCCCTTCCGGTCCTTCTTCTGACCTTGACGACCAACAAGCTGGCATCACTGATGTTCCCGAACCTGATGCACCTGACGACATTGCAGAAACAGAAGCGATGTTCAAGACGCCGCCGCCACGAGAGAAACGCACAGCCGAACAGGCCAAGGCGGGTATCGGTCGCGCCATACGGACCTTTGAAAAGAACGGTGGTCGCGCTGGGGTTGCAGACCCTACTCAAACCTGTAACCCTTTCCTGGAAGCCGTTGACGAGTTCTACCACCGATTCAAACCTGGCTTGGAAAATGCCCAGCATCTCGACGCCAAAACGCGAACCAATTGTGCTAGACAAATCGAAAAACTATCCAAGGCTGGTGCTAAAAACCTTGGATTGAGCACAGCAGACCTAGCTCAACGCGCCTTTGAATTAATGGAGCCACTGTCTATAATGGAAAAGTGGTTAATCAAATCTTCTACGTCTCCATTTATGAGTAGTTGGGAAGAGGCATTCAAAACGCTGATGGCTGTTGGGCCTACGGTTGCCCGAACATACGTGCGAGAAGATGACCAAAGGAAAGGTGGCCCATCGACGGCGCGCAATGAACCAAACTCTGACGGATTCCGCACTGTACCGAAGGGGCGCATTCGATGACATCTAAATCACAGTCCCAGCCGTTCGATTTTCATCATTTCCTTCATAAGCCTGATGACCAGTCGTCTGAGTTTTTGAGATGGGCAGAAGGAATCAAGGATTCGCCTGGTATTCCGTTTGGTATTGGCGCGGTAGACGAAAGAGTCCTGCCGCTGCGAAAGGGAACAGAGACGATTTTGCTTGGACGCCCAGGTATGTGCAAAACCAGCGTGCTCCTGTCTCTGGCAAAAAAGGAAAGCGAGCGCATTGTACGTGATGGAAAGTGGGACAAACAAGCCGTGGTGTATGTGTCCTATGAACAGACCGCTGAAGAACTGAGCGCGATTTTACAGTCTGACCTTTCGCTAGAATCTCTGGTTCGCGGTACGGCCAAGCCCGCAGATATTCGACGCACCGCCTGGCCGATGAGCAGGCGCGGGTTATGGATTGTCGGACACGGACTAGGGCGGACAAACTCCAAAGCGCCGCGCCTTACGCCTGAAAACGTGTGGCGCACAATTCGTGTTATTCAAGAAGAGTATGGTCGAGAAATAACGCTTCTCTGCTTTGACTATCTGCAACTCGTTCCAGTCGAGCACACTAGAGACCGCGTGCAAGCTGTGACGGAAGTCCCTATTCGCGTTAAGGAACTGGCAATGTCTGTTGGTTGTCCAGTCATTCTTGCAGCACAGGCATCCCGCGCTGTGGACTCTTACAAATGGCCGATTCCAACACTTGGCGATTGTCAGTGGGGATCTAGCATAGAGCAGGCGGCTGACTTGGTTCTCGCTCTATGGCGACCCTGGAACACCTACGGCCCAACAAGCGAGCTAGTTCCTGTTGGCGATTCGCAATTTCCTGTCACTGACAAGCTGCTGGTAATGAGAATGTTGAAACAGCGATTTCAGTCTGGATTTCACACCTGGGCATTATCGTTTGATCCAGAAACTCTCGACATGCGACATATGGCTGTTCAAAAAGAACCTATTTCCGAAGACTGGTAAATAGAAAGGAAGGCTCCTGTGACATCCTCTCCCCTCTAAAGAGGGGAGCTTCTACCGACTGACGCATCAGCGTCAGAGCACTTTAAGGTAAGGACCTGTCCGGCCCTATTGAGAATATTCCTAGCGGCATTGACATCTCGA